>Ga0172372_10007374_pt1 | contig 14779 bp, 20 predicted proteins | sample LakKiv5m_2_FD_114544 | JGI IMG/M metagenome (GOLD analysis project Ga0172372, IMG submission 114544) | Freshwater microbial communities from Kabuno Bay, South-Kivu, Congo - kab_092012_9.5m | ecosystem: Environmental > Aquatic > Freshwater > Lake | place: Democratic Republic of the Congo...
ATGGTCTCTGTTTTCAGCACTATAATTTTCATACACTCCCTCTTTGCTCTTCTGTTCTGGATATTTGCGATACCAATCAGCTAACTGCTGATCAAACGCAATGCGTGTGGCATCTATGTTGAGGGCACCAACACCGTGCCGCTGTATGTTGTCTATCGTGCTTCCCTTGAAAGGTTTGCGTGCCATCACTATGGGCTCGTGCCCTGGTTTCAGTGCGGTCTTCCAACCTGCCCAACGTTGTGCCTCAGGTGAAGTGCAGACAGTTTCTTGTATGGTTTGATTGGTTCTGTTGACATTTTTATTTTCTTGTGTGTCCACCCAGTTGTCAAATCCCCCTTGTTCTTTCATTTGTCTTTGAATGCTCTTTTTCACTCCCAATCTCTTCTGAATGGCCTTGCCCATGTCCTGTGCCTTGGGGAATCCTGATGAGTAGATCCACATCAGTTGATCCCTGATCTCAAAGCCCACAGATTCTATGTTGGTGGCCAGGTGATGATAGGTGCGGGCCGCTGAGAATGCCAAGAGATAGCCACCTGGCTTCAGGATCCTGAGGCATTGTGCCCAGATCTCTATGGCTCCCGTGTTGGAGTCCCAATCTTTGCCCAGGAACTCTATGCCATAGGGCGGATCCGTCACAACAGCATCTATCGTGTTGTCTGGTATGTGTTTCAGTTCTTGGGCTGAGTCACCTTGTATGATTCTGTATGTTTTTTCTGCCATTGTGATTCTATGCGAGTCTGTTCTGCTCTCCTATTTACGGCACAGGGCAGGCACACCCAGTGATTCTTGGCTTCAAACCATTGTAAGGTTGTGTTGGGCAGTGAGCAACGGGGGCAATTATCCATTATATTGATACAGCACATCGTTGGCTATCTTGAGTTGCCTGCGATATCCCCAACTCATTAACAGTGTTGTGATCTCCTGCTTGTGCCTGCCCACTCTGGCTTGGGCTCCCTGTTTCTGTTCCACTATGATCCAGGGCATATCTCTCAGGATCGTGGTTTCTCCTCCCAGCAACACGGGAATCTCCCAGCCCTCCACATCTATCTTGATCAAACCCACGTGGTCAATCTGTTGATCATCCAACCTTTGCACTGGCACCTTGATGTTGCCTTCACTGTGTATGTGGGTGTTTTGGGTGCGATGCGGCTCATATCGCATGATCAATGTTTCTTTGCGATCACCCAGTGCCACCTGTCTCAATTCATAATTGCTCTGCTGTGCATTCTTGCGGTAGCATTCTGCCAATTCTGATATGGGTTCAAACGCATACACCCAACGATAACACTGCATCAATCTGCGGCTCCATAGGCCTATGTGGGCACCTATGTCCACTGCCACACCTTGATAGCCCGTTGTGCGGCTGATGTGCTGTAAGAATCCATCTTGGTGCGTGATCTGATATCCACCCTGCCTCATGTCTCCTGGCATTGTGATGTCCTCAGCAGGTAGATGCCAACCCTCGTGTTGTTGTAAGTCAATCATGCTTGAGCTCCCTCAATTGCCTCTCAGTCTCCTTTATGGCGATCCTCAGTGCCGTGCTGATGGTGTGGTCATTGCGGAATTCTGCCTGTCGCATCTTGAGATCTTCAAGGAAACGTGCCAGCAGTGTGGGGGTCAGTGTGTGCATCATTCACAGTCCTTGAGCGTTTTCAGCAGTTCCTCGCGGGTCCAACCCTGCCTCTTCAGTGCCGTGATCGCGGCTCGCATGGTGGCATACCACACAGCGATCATGTCGTTGTGGCCTCCTCGCTCAGCTTCCTCCCGCATGATCCTCATGGCCTGCTCTGCGAAATGGAATCCTGATTGTATCCTGTTCCTCTTGACCTGTTGCTGTTGTGCCCTCCGCTCCCTGCGGTATGTGTCCAAACGAATGATGCGACCCTGTTTGCTCATGAATTTTTTGGGGGGCATCCTTTAAACATGGCACTGTCAGAACTGATGCCCCCATTACCTTAAAGTGAACGTTAAACTTGCAAAAGGGAACGTTCATGATTATTTATTATGAGTTAGAAAATATGGATAAGAAATGGGTCGGAGAGTATATGCCTATGGAATCTCCAACCCATTCCGTGCAAAGGAGAAATTCCCAAATGGCTTTGAGATATTTCCATCTGTACTTATCCATTGGTAAAATCAAAAAACAGTTGTGATTTCCGGCTCGGTCATATATACTGACATCAACAAAGGAGAAATCACATGGCCTCAGACCATATCAACACAACAAAAAAACCAAACCTAACAAGCAATAACAACAATAACTACAATTACATACATTTACATACAAATAACGACAAAGTTAATATAGATTGTGATGAATCACAATCAACTAATGACATTGTGTCCCTCGAGGGATCGCTTCGCTCTTCTCTTGGGTCTTTGAGGGGAGACAGTGAGAGTGGCACAGAGGGTGGCATGGATGCCACAAGGCAAATGGGCGCCTTGCCCCAGGGATGGGATTGGATCAAAGCAGATCTCTACGACAACTCAAAAAATCACAAGCCCAAGCACAAACTGAACATCACCATATCCGTGGGAGGCCGGGTGGATTCATTCAAGAGCCTCAATAACTCTCCATGGAGCCTGTATAGGAGAGGCATTGTGGATTGCAATAATGATCCACACTATCAGCGAGTGAAACAGATCAGGAATGAACTGAAACACACCACAGATCAGGCCCGCATCAAAGTTTCCAAATGCTATAGGACCAAATACGAGAAGCAGATAGCAGACACCATTCACGGATTCAGCACCATACTGATAGACGAAGCACAGCACAATGTGTATTCAGTGATATTTGTTTATAATCAGCAGGAGATACTGATACCGCTGTCAGGCACGGCAGGCAGGCTGTCACGACGACAGAGATCAGCAGGGCAGATCGCCACAGGCATGATTCGTGCTGTGACAGAGAGGAAAGGCATCACAGCAGATGATTTCATCAAAAACATGGGAGGCATACTGTGAAATATCTAGACAGATGCCAGGATGATTGCAGGATGTATTTGGTGGAGTGTGCTCCCAGTTCACCGCATCATGGTGTGTTGCGATGCCGCGAGCACGGTTTTATCAAATGGTTGAGCCAATCACAATATCAAGAATTATATCCCGTGATGTATCCTCCATATGGCATACACATAGATCAATTGCTCTAGAGCCGTGTAAAGACCTTATAGATCGTTTAACACACCATTTAGATTGACTTTCACAGCACAATTTTGTACAATTGTGTTGTGGCATTGGAAAAACTAAAAAAATTAGCATCCGAACGTTTGCCCCTGCTGTCAGCGGAAGAGCGGGATCTGAGGGCATGGGAAGATATCCTATTGCAGAGAGAATGGAAGGCAGAACGAGAGGAGAGAAGAATGCAGAGTGATCCACACAGACACAGGCACATGATTACCAAAGAAGATATCCTCGATGCCAAAAAAACCACAGAAGCATATCACAATGACTCCCCGGGTGCGGAGCACTACGCAGATTATAATCCAGACTCATATTGACAGGCACCCGCGGGATCAATCTATAAATATCGTGATGGATAAAAAAAACAAAGGACCAAGACCAGGCACACCATCTCCCTTGCGGGGCAGGCCATCACCACTGAAAGGCAGATCGTTCCCTGAGAGATGGATCACGGGCCCGGACCCTGTGAGAAGGCGACGCCAAAGGAGATTTATATTGGCACGCAACCAAGCACATTACCGCAAAGAAGAATGGCACCTATCATTTGAACAGTATGAAAATGCCGTGCGGGGGCGAGATCATCTCATGGGCAGGGGGATGCGCGATCTCAGTCTCACCACAAGAGATCCGGGATTGGGATGGAGACAGGACAATGTGGAATTGATGCCTAGGCACGAGATCTATGCCAAACGCAGACCGCGAGGCAAGCAACAGCCCTAGATCAAAAATCTTTGCTGTTGAATCGTCTTCGGCGATTGAGATGGCTCACATAATGTGAGCTCTTCACTCTCACTGTTTCACCCCTCACATCGTCACACCGTGTGTAGCCATGCGTGTACACCGGATAAGATCCGTGGATCACAAAATCACAATAATGATACTGATTGCTCCAGAGGCAGGTCAATTGAGATATGCCTCGTCTACCGGTTTTTTTTAATTTGTTTCTGTCAATGACGCATTTGAAATCGCCCAATTTAGCCAGCGTTGCGTAGAATTGTGACCGTTCCATTATGCTACCACGTGATTCGACGCCGTGGTGAAATCCGATCTCCTGCCCAGCTCGTTGATTGCCGCCACCCTCACGTCATAGCTGGTGCCAGTGGTCACGTTGGGTATGAAAATCTCATTGACCTTGGTCGTGGTCACGGTTGTGAAATCGCTGTCAGCCGATTCCCTGTACTGCACTAGATATTCCGTCTTGAATGGGCTGGAGTCACTCCAGGTCGCATATATTCTCTTGGTAACGCCATCGTTGCTAATGTATGAGTCGCTGTTGTTGACCTGGTCAAATGCGGACCCCGAACTGAGAGTCAACGCAGTGACGGCGGGTACCACGGTTGGATCGGGCAGAGAAAGCGTGGGCCTCGTGTAGTCAGAGCCGCTGGCTCCTATGGCGTAGGCCGATGATTGGTGCTCTGTGGCGCTGATGCCGATCAAACCATTCATGTCCACTGTCATCTCGCTGATCCTAAATATTCCGTCCAAACCGATGAAACCGTCCACTACCCTGATGAGATCACCCACGCTGACGTTGCTGAGCGCAAGATTGGTTGTGAAGCTGATAAATTTTTGGTTCCTTGATCTCTTCACAAACACACGTGCATACTGCTCCGCTATCTTCCTGTTGGCTATGGTGGGCAGTGCCACTTGTTTTTCTAATCTGTAATTGTCATCCTCTGCCAAGAAAGCAATGTCATCTGCGGAACCCTCCAGCGGAAATGCCACCTCGTTGGGCTGATAATCAGCTGAGGGATCCACATATGTGACCACGCACCTGTTGCACTTGGTCTCTTTGCTCTCCCCCTGCAGCGTTATGCCACCTATGATCTCGTCATTGGTCACGGTGTATCTCGTGCTGACCTCAGATGGCGTTATGGTGATGTCTGAGTCCTCGCCACCATTCTCGATCAGCAGAGAGTACTTGCCCTGCTGGTATGGCATGATGCCCCTCATGCCGGCTATGATTATCTTACAGTTGTTCATCAGCGATTGCGCTGTGTCTATGACCGCGTCACAGGTGAACGCCTTGCTGGTGCTGGAATCAGCGTAGGTCACTGTCTGGTCGCATTGCAGCGCAGACTTGTACCAGCTGAGCCAGTTTATGGATTCATTCTCCAAACCCTTGCCGTACCTTGAATTCCTAAGATAGTCCAACAGCACGTTCACGGGATTTTTGCTGTAGGTCACGGTTTCCTGCGCATAGGTCTCCACGTGGTCTGTGGTCCTCTCTGGTTCGATCAAACGTATCGAGTGGTTGAAGTTAGCCGTGTATGGTTGACTGTTAAAAGTATTAACGGTATTTTGTTGGAATCTCATCCTGTAGGTTCCCGCCGCGAGATTCTTTATCTTAGAATCCTTCACCGTGGATACCACGGTGGTATCCACCTGTCCCGCGGCCAGCGTGCCATCCTGTCGTCTAATGGGTCTTGCATTCCTAATTTGGCTGGCTAGGAATTGGCTAGTAGAGTCATAAGTGAGATAGCTGGCACCAACTAATTTTTCCAGCGTGCCCAATGTCTTTTGCACCACCTGACCATCCACCTTCAATTCCATGTATGGAGCAAATCTTAAAGTGCCAGACAGCTCTATGGCCACTTCAGCCTCATAGTTCAACGTGAAATAAACGAAATAGTCATCGGCCGATACGCTAGTGCCAACGCTCTGATTTGTGTTTTCATCCGCGAGAAGGATGGTCTGCTTCAACTCCAATTGATTTGCTATCCTTGTGTCCCAGTTCCAAAATTGAGAATCTGGTTGTGTAAACACTCCTATCACGGCGGGCGAATAACCCCCTGTGATGTCATAGATCTTCTTGCCCCTTATTTCCGCTTTGACGTTAGGTATGTTGCCCGAGTAGGGGTTGTTGTTTGGACTTTCTGTGGTGTTGAAACCCGTCCACCTGAACCTCAGGGCCAAATATGCCAACCCCCTAAGGCGATGATCGTCGGTCCAGCTCGGTGCTTCCTTCAACAGTGTTGACGCCACTTGGTCATCCCTGCCATCAAAGAACTGCACCACGAGCTTGTTTTGGTACTTGCCCGATGAGGGAGTACCCTGCACCCCGTGTGCGTAAGAAGATAACGTGACCTCCGTGTCATCCACAAATACTTTTTGTAGCGAATCTATCTGCCCCTCGCTGAGCACCAACGCCACGTAGAGGTATTCGTTGGTCGTTCCATTGGTAGATATGAACACCCGTATGCCCGCTATCTGCCTCTGTCCATACACCACGGGCACGTTGGCCACTCCGGAGTCCTTGGTCAGCAATACTCCCTGCATCGCCTCTCTCTGGTCCTGCCCACCGTAATCCGGTGAATCGATCTTGCTGCCGAACGGTGATGTCAACACGTTGGCGATGCCTTTGATTATGCTGCCAAAGAAATCACCTATCTTCTTGGGTATGTCCTTGACCTTCTCCCATATGTCACTGAACCAGCCCATTAGTTTAACTCCATTGAATATACCGCGTCCATCATCTTTATTATACTGTTTTTCTTCATCAACTCCATCAATATTGGGTTTAACACACCAGATTCTGTCAGTATAATAGACTCAAAATTGTGTTGTTTCACTGTGCCAGCGAGATGATTCCTGATGTGGTCCAGGCACGCATCGTTGCAAAATCTGTCTTCAAGATACAGCCAATCAACCTGCAGCAGCGGTTTCTTGTGTGCAAAGTGGCCCGCAAGGTTGGTTATCATGAACCCCACACGTTGGTCCATGTCCTCGCAGATCCAACACTGCGCTAGGTTGGACATCCTGTTTTTTATCTTGACGTTCAGCTCATTGTCACCCATGCCAGTTCCTATGTGTTGCTTAAAGGTGTTGAACACGTAGTTGAAGTCACTGACCTCAAACAAACGCATCTCAATTATGTTCCCCATTTTATGTCCTTGACTATCTGTGGAGAGAAATCCAAGCCCTTGTCACCAGCAAAAATTAGCTGCTGTGATGTGGGGTTAGTCTTCCTGCCGTTTATTCTTTCGAAGTCCGCGAAAAGCGATGCCACAGTGATCTTGACAGTGGCAGAACGATCCTGTTCCTGTATGCCATAGCTGGTGATCTTGCCATCGAATATGGTATACACGTCACTGGTAGAGAAAGAGTAGTCATCTCCCAAAACCACACGGTAAATCACCACACGCTTGTTCATGTATTCACTGTTCAATAGCAAGGCCAACGTGGTTGTATCCACCGCTGTGAAAGTCAGGTCGATCGTGCCCACCCTGAGGTCAGATGCCTCTGTGACAGTGTCAAAGGATATGAATTGTCCCTGTGCTAGATAGGTGTTGGTGCCTGAGTCTGGCGCCGTGGGTGAATTGTAGGCAATGTTGATATTGGTGCTGGTGAAGTAAACTGGCGTGCTTAGGTGCAGCTCGATGAGGTCAGCTATGTGGACGCCGCGGTCGCTGAGCTTGTCGACCAAACTCGCAGAAAGATCCCTGCCCATTATAGCTCCTCTGTCACGCTGATCTCGTACCTATACAGGTCTGATTGATCTACTGTGTAGGATATCTCGTCATCATCTAGAAACACAGTGAATGGCACTTCATTGTAAGTTATTGTAGTGACACCACCTTCCAGTGATTCGGTCAATGCTGGATAGAAATTTAGGAAACCTACCGTGCTGTCGCCAGCGAGGTTTAGATCATTTACAACCATGTAAACCTTGTCGTGGTTTGAAAATTTTATGAGGTCACCTTTTTTTAGTGTACCCGCGGAGCTGTCATCCTGCACTGCTATCTGCGTTGATCCCGCAGCCGTGCTGGCAGTGGGGTTGTTCATCTCAACGTCTGCCACTGTGAGAACACCCGTCATGGTTCCCGTGGTGTTGCTGATAACCGGAGGCACTATTGTAAAAGTTCCATATCGCCCATCCTGTGATATCAAGAAAGAATAATCTGCCATGAAAGAAGCCCGGGTCATGGGTGGGCTCTTCATCTTGAAGCTCCAGTATTGCCCGCCGACCTTGACTCTCTGCGTGATGTTTGAAACGCTGCTTGATATCCTGTTCCTCACGTTTGATTGAAAGTCCAATGTCTCAAAGCCCTCTGTTGATGGAAATGTACCGCTCATATTATGCTGTCAAACTCCTTTTGCCTCGTTCTGCCAGTGCTCTATTGATCATGCCCACTATCATGTCCTGGCGAGACACCAATAGCTGGTTAAAGTTTGTTGCATCAATGGTGTTGATGTTAAACGTGACAGCAATAGGGCCGTCCGCGCTTTTATTTAATTCATCATTGGGCACTATCCTGCCAGTCTGGCCCGGTTGGAATAATTCTGGACCCGCCTCTCCCACCATGTAAGGTTTGCCCGCAACGACCGTACCACCCTTCTCCCTGCCTGGGTATTGTTGAGCTCTAATTGCCGCCACCTGTGCCAATCCAGCTGCCACCACCGCGGCTGCCAAGAAAGGTCCAAACACGCCACCTTGTTCAATGGCTTTGGCTGCTCCTGTATATGTGCTTATCAATGCTTGTGTTATGGACACTGCCTTGTTCAGCAAGAATGCCTTTTTGTTCTGTGTGGCTGCAACCTCTAACGCTTGTTTGGCTGTGGAGCCTATGGCTTCTAATTTTTGTTGTTCTGTAAGTTTGGTAAGATCTACTTCGTCATACCTGCCTGCCTTCCAAGAATCTAAATTTTTTTTTTGCTCTGCTTCTATTTCTTGACGCTGTCTCTTTTCAAGCTCCAGGCGTCTATTGCTATATTCTCTATGTATGTTTTCTTTGTATCTTATAAATTCTTCTTCAACTATTATTTGATCTGATCTTAATTCTCTTATCTTGTCGAGATGTTTTGTCTCTTCTTCGATTAACTTTTCATTTTCGCTCAGGCCCATCTGTCTGATGGTATCTAGGTATCCTCTGTTGGCTTCAATTTTCTTTGTTAGATTTCTTTGGAAATTTTCTAGATCTCTCTTTTTTTGTTGTGCATCTTCAGCTTCAGCCTGTGCTTGTGCTTCTCGCTGTGCATCCGTATAGAGCCCCAGTGATATTGCGTTCTTTTTAAATATGTCACCATATGCTTTTACCTCGAGGCTGGTGCCCTTGAATTGATCATTCAATTCTTCTGTAGATTTTGTTGCTGTTTCTGCTGATTTGGCAAAATCATAAATTGCCGCACCAGCCGCGATAGCCAAGGCCGCGATCCTCAATATTGGGTTTGCCGCCATCACTGCATTCAACGCCGCGGTGGCGACAGTCAAAGTTCTTATTGCTGTAATGACTGCGGTAATCTGCTGTGCATATATTATCATCGCGGTGGCTATGCCCAACCCTAGGAAAAGTTCAAAATGGTTGACCAATATTTCCAACGCTCCAGCGGCGAGGTTGATTGCAGCTCCCAGTACTGCACCGATGTTGTGTATTAATTCTCTGTTCTCATCTAACAATCTAGATATGGTGTCCATGAGATTGACAAGGGCACCATTCAATCCACCCATTCCCATGGATACCTGAGCATCAGCGAATGATTGTTTTAAATTTTTGAACGATTTTTCCAAGTCATCCACGATAGGGGTGACATTTAATTCTTTTATTCCTTCTCTCAGTGCTCGCAACACGGGTGCGGCATTCATGCCATCTTTGGTAAATTCTTCCAGCTGCTGGGCGTTCATTCCCAATTTGTTTTGCAATATTTCAAATACAGGAATGCCATCATTCGCCAGTTGGTTCAGCGACTTCATGTCTATGCCTGCCCCCCTGGCCGCCTTGCTGAATAGGGTGGTTATTGCTTCTAGGGTACCTGTCTTGTCTGTGCTGGCTTCTGCCGCCTTGTTGAATATTTCTAATATGGACGTGCTGGGTTCTATGCCCGCTGACTTCAATCTAATGAATGTGTTGCTGAGTTCGCCCACAGTGAAGGCACTGTCTTTGGCAAAGGCCCGCAGACTGTCCATTGCCTTGGCACCAGCTTCCGCACTGCCTGCGGCGATGTTGACCTTCTGTGCCATCTGCTGGAATTGCAGGTTGGCCTGAGCAACGTCGCTTATAAACTTGACAGAGATTACCGCGGCAATGGCGCTGGCCAGTTGATTGAAACTGACGATGCCCTTGCTGCCGGTCTTCTGGAGCCTGTCTAGCTCCTTCTCCAGCTGTGCGATCCTCTGCTCGTTCGTTAATTTTACATTAACATTAACGTCTATATTTTGCGCCACGTTGTCTCCTCATTTCCCGGTTTCTTGCCTTGTCTTCTATCCTGAAGTAGCCAGCCCAGAGATCCAATTCAAGGATGCTTAGGTTCATGACTTCCTCCAAGCTCTTGTGTAGCTTGATGGCCACGTACATAAGGAACTTGAGCTCTACGCTGGACTCTACTTTTTTTCTGCTTCGTCCAATGTCACACTGGTCGCGCCAGTGTTTATAGCCGCACAGGCCTTGATCAACACAGCGGGATCAGCTTCGTGCATCAGGCTGAACTTGTCAGCATCCGTGAACAATCGCTTGCCCTCTTTGTCTCTGGCCTTGACTATCAGACTCTCAACGAGAGCCTCAACGCTCTTGCCTGCGGTCTGCAACTCCAGTATCCTAGCCTCGTCCTTGAATGGGTATGTGGTTCTGTAATAGATATCCAAATTCCACTCCTTGACGTGGTATACTTTCATGTCGCCAGCGATAGCGCTCTTGTAGTGAGCGGCAATCTTTTCAACTGGCGACTGTTTTTTTACTTCTGTCATCTTCTTGTTCTCCTCTGTCTTTGTAAGACCTCCCTCAAGGCGGGTCGTGTCATGCCTTCAGGGGCTTGTTTGCTGTATCCTTCATCTAAACGTCCTATGTAAGGCACCTTGTTGGAAACCGTGTAGCTGTTTTTCGAGCCACTGATCCTCCAACCACGTTTAGCACGACCGCCGTTGACTTTGGCCACTGGCGTGAGATCCTTAACCTGATTAAAGATCTGCAAGGACACTGAGCGGACTATCTGGTCTAATTCCTTTGAAAGACCAGCCGTCGCTTGTTTCGTGTTGGCTATTGTAACTGTTATCACAATATATCCTATGCCAACTGTCTATTTAAAGGCCCTGTTCCTTGGAACGTGATGCTGGCCTCTACAAGTCCATCAAAGTTACTGGTGATTGAGAAACCTGTTATGATTATCTCTCCAGTTAATTTGATACCTGTTGATGCGCCACTTGGAAAAACTTCCAGTGTCGCAGGGTCAGAACCGATGCCCGCGAAAAGGGCACTCTGTGCTGTGTCGTCATCCCTGAAATACACGTCAGCCGTTCCTGAGAACGATTTCAATGTAGGTAGGAATGATCTTGCTCCACCTGTGGCTGCCATGGTTGTGGTCTCCACTGTGGATGTTTCTTGGTCTATGGTAAAGCTTCTAACTGAGGCCACGTTTGTAGGTGTGCCTGCAACGTCATACTTTATTACACCATTTTCACCTGTATATACGGCTGAATTTGCTGCCATCTTATACTCCTGTTGTTGTGTGACCTGGATCTCGGTCAACGTTGTTTTTGATCACCCTCGCCTCGACTACCAATCTATATTTTGGATATATCTTGATCCTAGGCGTTGGCCTCATATGCGATTTGATCCTATCGCTATCCTGACGTGTCGCCACATCTGAATTCATTATACCACTCCTTTTTTGTAGGTGTAGAGCACGTTCACCGTTATCACCACTTCAGCCAACGGTATCTCCCGCTCAATGACCTCGATGGCAGATATCCTGGTAGTGACGTTGTGTATGTTGTTAGCGCTGAGGCCTATGTCCCTGCCCCGCTGTGTCTCGAGTTGCTCTTCCACACGCTCAATAATTTCATTTTTTAAAGTGTCTAACTCATTGCCGCGCACGAAACACCTCAGTGTCACCACGAGATTGGCCCTGCGCAGATCCATTCCTATATCTTCTCTTGTCTCATTGTTAGTGGTGATTAATATAGCTGGAAACTGTGTGATCGCTATCTTGGTAAAATCAAAATACTTCCTTGAAACGAGACCAGGTTGAGGGTCGGTCATCGTCTGCAGTTGCTTCTCTATGTTCTTTGCTATGTTCTCTCTTGCTGACATTATCTTATCAACCTATTGAAATGCACTGGGTCGTTCTCAGATTCTTCGATGGTGCCTGAGCTGTCAAAGTCATACTTGACACCTTCCCTAAGGCAAAGATTAAATTCTTCACGGAATTTTTCCTTGTAATAGGCCATCTTTTCTCTGAACACGTCCCCCTGCGGATCAAAAGTTGATAAGCGTGGGTAGATATAATATGCCAACACGTGATAGCAAGCCGCCCGGGTGAACTGCGCTTTGAGCACAAGGTCTTCGTTCATCTCCGGTTTGCTGGCCAATATCGATATGTCAAAACGCCCATAATCAGATTTGGGCCACCATTCTATGCGAAGTAGCCGTATGATATCCGCGAATGTCATTTCGTGTAGGTCAGTAAATTGCTGAATGCCGTAATTGGCTATGTCAGGTTCGTAGTCTAATAGATCGCTGTCTGTGGCAAATGTAGCCATTACAAGTCCTTCTCGTAAAGTTGTGTCAGGTGCTGCCTGACTGTTTATTTATTTACAATGAGATCAAGGAATTGAGATGTGGTAATGATGTGCTGATCCACATCTGGTTTTGCGTCATGAACCACTGTGACTGTGTGTTCTTGTGCTATAATGTTGAACACTTTCTTGCATAGGTTGCCATATTTGGTCTGTTCTTTGCGTTGGTAATCATACACGCTGTCTCGAGTGATACCCCAATCGCAACCTAGAATGTAGATCGGGTCAGCACACAATTTGTTTGCCAGCAATATCGCAAGAGTGCCACTGTTGAGGGGATGTGCTCTTGGATGCTCCACTGGTATCCACGGCTGTTTGGCCCAAGCGGGGTGAGTGTAATAATGCACGCCTTTTTCATGCGGTATTTCTTTGAAAAGAATTTTATCAAACACGCACACGTGTTGCACAGCCCTGTCTCTGCGAATGTGATTGCAACCTATCTCATGTGGCTGTATTGGAAATTTGTCTATGAGTTTTTGCCTGCTGGGGCCATTAAACCACACAATAATCATATCCATATTTAAACCTCAAAAACAGATACACATTAAATATTTCATATGAATCATTGCCTAGTGTTCTTCAATGGTCCTTCCGTGACCCAATTCTACACACTGCCCCGCAAGATCACGGAGATAGGTTGCAATTTCATACAACAGCATAGGTCAGTAGATCACGTGTGCTGTTTTGATCATCAGATGAAGAGTAAGATCACACCCACACCACCCACACTATATTACTGCAGGAATGGACAAAGAGGAGGAGGTTGGGGCGAGGTCACATGGAGCTCGCACGAGACCATACAGAACTCAGGCATGATGGCCATAAGGTTGGCAATAAATCTCAGATTCCAACGCATATGGGTGCTGGGCTGTGATTGGCAAACCACCACCCTGTCGGTGTATGATCACCTCTATCACAAGGACCCACTGTTGCCACAGGCACCAGGTCGCAAGAAATACACAGATACTCAATTGCGGCAGATGGATGAATGGATGGAAAAGCGAGGAGTGAGCGTGGTCACTGATCGCAAGGCGCTTTTTAAGAAACCTATTGTGTCTGTTAAATCTTTTTTAGAAACTTACGATAGTCTTTAAACAAGAAAGGCCCAGTTAAGGGCCTCTCTCAAGTCAAACAAAAGTATAGAAATTATACTATGTTCCTCTTACCTTTTACAAGACAAGCATAGTTTTGTTTTAACACACCGTTGCCTCTGGCAGTCGTGGCCACAAATTCTGTGGTACGAGCCGAAGCATCACGTTGAGTTTCCAATCTTATGTTTCTTTTCAAGATATGACCAAACGCATTTGGTGAAAATACGGCGGCGAGTGCAGAATTCGCAGTAGATTCATCAGCGATCACAGTGCTCATAAACACTTTCACGTTGAATAATCTGCCCACGTATGCAGATGAACTGATTAAACCGTCACCAATAGTTGATAGTGCATTAGCACCACTTGATGTGGCATAACCTGCGTTAGCCAACACTTTAGTCAAGTAGTATGCTTGACCTGGGTGTAGCACAGCAAAATAGTCACCGTCCGCATCAGTTGGAGCGTTCACTCCTCTTAATTTGTAGACAGCGGCTAATATTGTGTCTGGTGTGATTGTTCCTGAAGTATCACCTACAGAGTTGGTAGTGATGTTGGTCTCTGTGAATAGAGAGAAAGCATCAGTATCAATTTTTTCTGCAAGTGCTGATCCCAACATAACTCCCACATCAGATGCCATAGTTCTAGCAGTAGATTCTGCTAAAAGGTCTGACACGTCCAATCTAGCACCAATTTCTGATGCAGATATTGTCACTGATGATACATCCATTGATTCACCATCCAAGTCTTGGGCTTGTGTTGGTGCGGATGCAGTGATCGAGGGGAACACGGGTACCTGTACTGTTAATCCTGGTTGTCCAGTGTAGTCATACACTTTGAATAGACTGCCAGCGATTGATTTTTCTTGTGCTGTGAAAATGGCCTCATTAAGGACATTTGTCAACAACGCTGTGTCCAGCGAGGATAAACCTGCTGGGCCTAAAGATGAAGTTGCCATCTTTAACTCCTTATTGTTAAGTTAAATTTGACTTACAAT
>Ga0172372_10007377_pt1 | contig 14772 bp, 8 predicted proteins | sample LakKiv5m_2_FD_114544 | JGI IMG/M metagenome (GOLD analysis project Ga0172372, IMG submission 114544) | Freshwater microbial communities from Kabuno Bay, South-Kivu, Congo - kab_092012_9.5m | ecosystem: Environmental > Aquatic > Freshwater > Lake | place: Democratic Republic of the Congo...
CCATCTGCGGCCCCGGGGAAGTCCCATACCCCGTTCGCGGGCAGGTTTCATCCGATGAAGCAGCGCTCCTCCTCTCTTTCTTGCTCGACCCTCTCGATCGCAACTACCCCCGCCACCGTGTCGGGAAGCGTCTTGAAGCGCTTCGCGCCGCGTAGCCGCAAGGGCGTCCTGGCGGCGCTCGTCGCGGCGGCGTTCCTCGCCGGCTGCGGCGACCCGGCGCTTGAGCGGCAGGCGAAGTTCGAGCGAGAGTTCAACACCCTCCTCGCGACCTACGGGAACACCGTCACGGGCAGCACCGCCCTGCACTCGGCGAGCCCGTCGTCTGAATCGCTCGCCGCGCTGCGCGCCCTCGCCGAGCAGGCGAAGAGCATGTCGGGCGGCACCACGAAGCAGCAGGAGTCGGCGACGGAACTGGCCGCGAGCATCTTCCGGATCGCCGGCGGCATGGAACTTGCGAACGCATGCCGGATGGAGGCCGAGCAGGAGGTCGTGCGTGGTGTTGCGATGAGCGCCGCGATGATCGCCGCGGATCTCGACGCGATCGCCGCGTCGACCGAGGCCATCGACTACTCCGACGCGACGCGCGGCGCTGAGGCTGTGAAGGCCCGCTCGGCGCAGGCGACCCGTGCGCTTCAGGAGGCGCTGCGCGCGGTCGAGCTTCCGCTTGGCCAGCTTGTCGAGCAGATCGAGACCGGCGCCACGCGCATCTCGCAACTCGATGCCGAGGCGGCCGTCCTCCTGCGCAAATCGCGCGAGTCGACGCCGGTCGCTGGTCTTGCGTTTGTCGAGGAGGCAGCCAAGATCCAGACCGACTCCCGTACGGCGCAGCGCGACATCGGCGAGAAGGCGATCGAGGCCGACGCTCTCGAAAGTGCGCGCAACCTCACGCAGGTCGCGCTCACCGATGCGAAGGGACTCCAGACCGCGGCCACCGAGGCGCTCGACTTCGTCGCGGCCTACCGCGCCGAGGTCGATGGCTCGGCTGCGAAACTGCGCGAGATGGCAGGCGATATGCGCAAGAAGGCCGACGGCCTGATGGCGTCGATCGCCGCCGAGCGCGCCGGCCCGCTGAAGGCGGCCTACGAAGCCGCGACGACCGATTTCTCGAACGCCGCGTCGTCGGACGCGCTGCGCATGGTGCTGATGGCCGAGGAACTTCGCCTCAAGATGAGCGAGGTCCAGGGTCACGGCGCACAGGGCCGCATGCTTGCGGCGACCGGCGGCGCCGGGCTCGCCGAGGTGAAGTCGGCAGCGGAAACCGCGATCGCCGCGCTCAAGGAGAAGGCGACCGCCGCGGCCGAGGCAATGGAAGCCTCCGCCGACGAGAAGCTCGCGGAACTGAAGTCGCTTATCGGAGAGACCAAGAAAGCCGCCGATGGCATGACCGTCGACAAGTTGCTGGCGCCACCGGCGATTGCTGCGAAGCCGAGCACCACCGCGAAGCCGAAGAGCGATGGCGCAAGTTCAAGCGGGCGCTCGATGTCGGGCGGCGCCGGCGGCGGCGTCGAGGACATCGAGGCGTGGGTCGCTGCGTTCAATGCGGCGGTCGAGACAGAGCCTTCGAAGGCGATCGAGATGTCGCTCGCGACGATGGACGACTCGACCCCGGTCGGCAAGGCGATAAAGGAGATGAGCGCTCCACTGCTTTCTGCGATGGCACCCCTCTTCGACGCGATGCAGGCGAAGTTCGGCACGACGAAGCTTGACCTCGGAAGCATGGGCGGCGCGATGGGCGGCATGGGCGGCGGCCTCGGCGGCGGGGTCACGAAACTTGAGAAGGTCTCGCTCGAGGACAACCGCGCGGTCTACCGCGACGCTGACGGCAAGGAGATGGCGTTCGTGAAGACCTCGTCGGGCTGGAAGGCCGACACCGATGCCATGCTCGCGGAGGCAGGCGTGTCGGAGGAACAAATTGCGCAATCGCTCCCGATGGTGCAGGCGATGATGGCCCCGCTGATGGGCGCGATGAAGAAGGCCGCGGCGGATGTCGCGGCGAAGATCGAGTCGGGCGAGATCACGTCGGCGGAAGCAGCTGGCGCGGCCATGCAGGCTGCGATCCAGGAAGCTGCGGCCGGCATGTTCGGCGGTGGCGGCGGCGGCCGTCGCGGTCGCGGCGCGCCAGGCGGCGACAACTGAGCCCCGCGACGGCTTCGGGCCGATCACGGCGAAGAGTGCGCGAGGGAACCTCCGCGCGACGGACCAGCGCGAAAGCGCGCGTCCAGCAAGCACACCAACCAAATCACACACGCGCCCCGCTGAGGTCCCAACCTCGGCGGGGCTGTTTCTTTCAGGGCCGGCGGCTGCAGGCGATCGACACCGGAAGCCGCATGGCCATCGATGAGGTTTGTGCCGATACTGGAGAGGTGTCCACGCCGCCTCCCCCACCACCTCCGCCACCACCGCCGCCGCCGCGTCGCGTCCAACGTGAACACCAGTCCCGCTCCGGCGGATCGGTTGCTGGCGGCTCCGCAGCTGGCAAGACGGCCGGTGCCACGCCTGCCGCGGCCGCCCTTCGAAAGACCGTCGCCGTCGCCGGGCGCGTGAAGGGCGTCTTCCTCATCGTCACCCTGCTCGTCCTCTACGCTGCGACCTTCTTCATCGCACCCTTGCTCGGAAGCACGTTCGAGCGCGAAGGACTCAAGATCGACGGGCTCCCCGGACTCTTCTTCTCGCATCCGTGGCTCGTACTCCCGATGTCGCTGCCCGCTGTAATCGCGGCGATCGCGCTCGTACGCGGCGTGCGGCGCCCATTCCTCTGGATGGGAATCTCAACCGTCTTCCTGCTGCTGCCGACCGCATTCGTCCTCGTGGGCGTCGTGGGTGGCTGGATGCAACTCCTCGATTCGGCGATGGGCGGGCGATGACCGGTGCGCCAGAGCCGAGCGACGGAGGCACGCGCGCGGGTGCAACGGCTGATCCGCGCACGCTGCGCGCGCTGGTCGAGCGCCGCGCGCGCGAACTGGGCTTTGCGCTCGTCGGCGTGACGCGAGCCGCGCCAAGCGCGCGCGCAGCGGAACTGCGGCGCTGGCTTGCCGAAGGGAAGCACGGCGAAATGACGTGGCTTTCCGAGCGCGTGGAGGAGATGATCGACGTGCGCACGCTGGTCCGCGGTGCGCGCAGCGTGGTGAGCGTGGCCGACCGCTATCACGATGGACGACCCGACCGCGTTTCGGCGGATGAAGCGAGCCCGCGCGGCCGAATCGCGCGCTACGCCCGAGGCAAGGACTACCACGATGTCATTCGCGATCGTCTGCGCAAACTTGGCCGCGCGATCCGCGAAGCAGCCCCTGGCTGCATGACCCGCCTGACAGGCGACATCCATCCGATCCTCGAGCGCGAACAGGCCGCTCGCGCGCTGCTCGGAGCGATCGGCAAGCACACGCTTCTGATCCGTCCGGGGCTTGGTAGTTCGTTTCTGCTCGGCGAGATCGTCACCGATGCCGAAATCGCGCCGAGCGATGCGCCCCCGCGCGGCGGGAACGACGATGCGATCGACCCCTGCGGCGCGTGCACGGCATGCATCGACGCATGTCCGACGCAGGCGATCACGCCGTGGTCAGTCGATGCGACAAGGTGCACGGCGTACCTCACGATAGAGCATCGCGGCGAGATCCCCGACGAGTTCTTTGGTCGCACCGGCGACTGGTGGTTCGGCTGCGACATCTGCCAGGAGGTCTGCCCGCACGGCCAGCCGACGCGCGCATCGCGTCGCGCGGGTACGAATCCCGCCTACGCGCCCCGCCTCGATGCGGTTGATCTCCTCGAGGTGCTCGGGTGGACGGAGGCGGATCGCGCGCGGCTGGTCGTTTCGAGCGCGATCAAGCGCGCGACGCTTCCGATGATGAAGCGGAACGCGCTGCTCGCGCTTGCGTCGGTTTCCAAGAACGACGGCACGAGAGACAACGACGCGCTTCGCGCCGCGATCATCGCGCGCTGCCACGCGATCGCGGCGGACAACGCAGAAGACGCAATCGTGCGCGCGGCGGCACACGAGTGCATCCGCGTGCTGCGCGAGGAAGCCGATCTCCGCTGAGAGACGCGAGAGCGGGTGCCAGACGGTGCCAGACGGTGCACGCCACGTGCCGCCCGGTGTCTGGCACCGGACGGCACGTGGCGTGCACGGACTGAAAATGACGGAACTGCCGGGCCGGCGGGTCCTTCATCGCGCGGGTCAACGTGCACGGCACGTGTCAGGCGGTGCCAGGCACTGACTGGCACGTGCCGTGCCCCGTCTGGCACCACCGTCTGGCACCGTCTGGGATCAGCGCCTCGCCACCGTGCCGCGATCCCGCTGCGCATCCCCACCCGCCGTCGACTGCACCGGCTGTCGCGCGCCTGATGTCGCGTACTTCTCCGCTTCCTGCTTCAACTGCGCCTCGAGTCTCGGCCGATCGTGAAGCGGAACGATGTCGCGTGCCACGCCGCCCGTCCGCGTGGGAACCGGAAACTGCGCCAGCAGATTCATCGAGAGTTCCGCCGCCTCGCGAGCGCTGAACCCATCATTGCCGTAGTACTGCACCCCGACCGATCCACGCCAGACAGGGCTCAGCCGCGCAACATCGCCGCGCGCCGAGACGACTTCGCTCCAGTCGAACACCTCGACCTCAAGTCGCTGGTTCTCCATTTTGGTGACCGTCGGCGTGTACACCTGCGTCCCACCCGGGCCGACCGATGTGTAGCCGCCGTACTCGACGAACGCCGTGCTGGCCACGCGGTAGTTCAGATAGGCATCTAGATCCGGCGCCTCCGGATCCCGCGAGCATACGTATCCGCGCTTCTTCATCTCCTCAGAGATAGCTGCTCCGATTGGATCGATCGTTCCGTGTCCACCCGACAGCCCCTCCTCTGCATCACGACGGAAGTCGTTGCCAACGAGAAACACTCGGTACTCCCCGGCCTTGCCGTCGGGGCGCGCATCCACATGGAACGCCCCGCGCGTCTGACAGCCCCCGAGCGCCGCACCAAGACCTGCAAGTGATGCTGCAAGAAGCCCGAGCCGGGCCCTTGGACGACGAACGGCGTCTCCATCCGAAAGTTGGGTGCACATGACGAGCCTCCTTCGAGCGGGTGGACGCAGGCGACACGCCCGCAGGAATCCACCCTTCGATGGTTCTAGCGGCCAACCCCGGATCGACTGACAGCACATTGCATGATTTCCCGGAATCTCGCGCCGCAGCAACCGCCACGAGTTCGCAACGGCAGCCGGTCAATCATCCGACAAGATCGCCTCAAGCTGCGCCCGGAGCGTCGCGACATCCTCGAGCAGGAGCGACTCGCGCGAGTGCGGCGCTCCCTCGGTGGGAAGCGACTGCGCGAAGGCGAGTTCCTCCTCCATCACCGCCAGCACACGTTTGGCAAACGCCGCAACATCGGCCCGCCCGTCGTTCGCACGCCGTGAGAGTTCCGCGCCCGCCGCCGCAATCGCCGCATCCGCGGCCAAGGCGACCATCTCACAATGGGAGTTGCGATAGAACGAGTCGTGCGGCTTGAAGTTCGTCGCCCGACGCGAACGTGCGAGCACCGCAGCGAGCGCTTCGAACGTCGCCTCGAGCGTGGGACGCGGGCGACCGTCGTTGAAGAGCCCCGTCGCGTCGAACTTCGCCTGCATCAGCGCGATCCGCGCCAGATGCCGATTGTTGGTGAACTCATCGAGCCCAAGTGCGATCGAGGCCTCGAACGCACGCCGCCCGTTGCGCATTGCTTCGATCACAAGTCGCGGATCGACTGCGGCGCTGACTTCGTCACCGCGATCGGCGCCCGGAACCCGCTCGGTTGCCTCGCGAACCTCCGTCGGAGATCCCGCGGCCGCGTGGAGTCGGGCCTCAAGCACGTCAGCGTAGTAGCGCTCCGCCAGCCCATACTCGCTCATGAATTCTGCATCGCTCGTGAACCGCGGCTCGGTCGCCATCGCCCGAAAGCGCTCGATCGGCATGGCGAATCCCTCGAGCTTCCAGGCCACGCGTGCGGCCTGAATCTCGGTTGTGAGGAAGAAGCGCTCGGCCCCGTCGCGCTCGGGTCCTGGAGGAAGCAACTCGACCGCCACGCGCTGGTCCTCCGTTGCAAGTCGAAGGAAGCCGGCACGCTCCTCGATATCCATGATCCCGCCGATACCGCGGAGCACGCGACTTCGCACAAGCCGCATCGCCGACTCATCTGCGTCGCTGACGTCACTGCGCGGAATCAGTGCATCGAGTATCGCACGGCTGCGCGCGAAGTAGTCGAGGGCGGCCTCCGCCTCGCCGAGGCTTCCCTGCCCCGTGCTCCCCGCGACCTGCCCGAGTTCGAGATAGCGCCGTGCGATCTCCGAGAGAATCCGCACATCTTCGCCCGCATTCTCCTGTACCCACTCAAGGTACGCCACCGTCGCCTCCAGCGCGGCGCGACGAGCGGCGAGCGGCTGCTTCTCCTGAAGCATCCGTCGATGGAGGTCGACCACCAGCGGGCGCGAACCCTCGAGCAGTTCGCCCACAATCACCTCGGTACGGGCCTCTGCCTCGCGAGCGCGGATCAACTGCGTCGCACCAAAGCCAACCGCGACACCCGTTGCCACAAGCACACCCAGCGATACCGCGATCGCGCGGCGATTACGGTGGGCAAGACGCCTGAGGAGATCGATGGTGGCGAGTTCCTCTCCAAGGGGTGTGCCAGAGAGGAAACTGCGCAAGTCCTCGCCTAGTGCGTCCGCCGAGGCGTACCGACGCGCCGGATCCTTTCGAAGCGCTTTGCGCACGATGAAGTCGAGGTCGCTCCATCGCGAGCCACGCCCTCCACCGATCGCAGCCCGGATCGAGGGCGCCTCCCCTGAAAGCACCTGCTCGACGACCTCAGCGATTCCACGCCCCTCCGTCGCGATCACCGCGCGACCGGTCAGCGATTCGGCGAGCACGAGTCCGAGCGCGTGCACGTCGCTGCGCGTGGTGACGCGCGTCCGTCCACCGCGTACCTGCTCAGGGCTCATGTAGGCAAGCGTCCCTGGCTTCGCCGAGTCTCCGGTCATCGTCAATGCAAGTTGCTCGTCGGGCTCAACAAGCGAGGCGACCCCAAAGTCGAGGAGCCTCGCACGCCCCCCGCGCTCGACGAGGATGTTGGCGGGCTTGATATCGCGGTGGAGCACTCCGCGGGCGTGCGCGTGAGCCACCGCATCGATGATCGGCAACAGCAACTCCACGATCGGACGCGGGTCACCAGGCGATTCGGCGCGCAACCGCGCGGTCGCATCGGCAAGCGCAACACCATCGATGAACTCCATCGCGATGAAGTTGAGCGGCGCATCCGCACCAGCCGCCGATGTACTGACGCCCCATTCATAAAGACGTGCGATGGCCGCATGCTCGACGCGAGCCATCAGCATGGCCTCACGCGCGAAGCGCTGCGCCCGCTCCCGACTTGCGAAGGCTGGCAGCACCTTGATCGCCACGCGCCGCCCGACTCGGCGGTCCGCAGCCTCGTAGACCTCTCCCATCCCACCCGCGGCGACGAAGCGCTTGATCGCGAAGTGCGACAACTCCATCCCGGCGCGCAGTCGCGGCGTCGGCAGCTCAGCAACCCGATCGAGTTCGGTGAGCATCGCAATCGCCGACGGACCGAGCGAGAACCCAACCCCGCGACCATCGACAGCATCATCCCCAACAGCGGCAACCAATCCTTCAGTAACCTCTGCACCCGCGTCACAGCCCGCATCACGGCCACCGTCGTCCGGTATAGACCGACGTTTCAAATCCTCGGTTCGCCGTAAGAGACGCATCGCGAGCCGGACGGCTTCGGACTCGACCGGATTGCCACCGCCATCGGTTCGGTCGTCGAAGCACTGCGCGAAAGCTGACCCGTTTCGACCGCGAGAGTGCGCGACCTCGCGCCTCACAAATGCCTCGCGTTCGGGTTGGGGAAGGTCCAACGCCTCCTCGACGATCCGAAACACCTCGCGCTCGGCATGAAACCCCTCAGACAAAGCGGCGGGTCGATCTTTCTCGGGGTTGGACGTCGATGAACACACGGTTGGCAACGGCACACGGGGCGAGAAGGCCAGTCTCAGGATCGGCGAGAGGCGAGGGACGAGTTGCGAGGGACGACGCGTGTAGGCCGACGTCAGATCCGGCGCGGTCGATCGCCACCACCCCGTTCCTCCATACGGTCGAGGAGCCATGCGCGCGCCAAAGTCCACTTTCGCTGGGCCGTCCGGAGCGGCAGACCGAGAACTCGTGCGGTCTCCTCCATGCCCAGACCCACGAAGAAGCGGACCCGCACGACTTCAGCCGCTTGGGCGTCCACCTGCTCGAGTGCGTCGAGCGCCTCAAGCAGGTCCGCGATTGGCCGGTCCGCGAAGGGTTCGGGCAGAGTGACCGACGGCACCGCGAGGTTCGGGTTGTGAAGGCGACGCACCTCGATCCGGCGGAGGAGGTCGATGAGTACCTGTTGCATCGCGCGTGCCGCGCTTCCGTAGAAGTGCCGCCGCGACTCCCAAGGCTGTTCGGCGGGGCGCCCAAACAGTTTGAGATACGCCTCGTTGACAAGGTCGCCCGTACGGATCTCGCCGATACCACCCATCCTGCGCAGCCGCTCGCGCGCCATCGTTGTGAGCGCCTCGTAAATCGACGACAACGCAGGACCGGGCCGGGGGTCAGCGCCGCGGCTCAGATCATTGACAAGAGTGGTGATCGACCCCGGGGCGCCGGTCATGGAGCCTCATCGTCCCGAAACCCCGACCGTCATGCAAGAGCGATCGAGTTGTTCTGTGCGCGAAGTCAACGTGCACGGTTGGATCCGAGAGCCCCGCCCCGCCTCGCCTAACGTACCTCGATCCCGGCCTCTACCTGAAGACCAATCCCAGGCACCCATTTGGCGCGTCCTCGCTTTGGGTTGAACTCGATGCCGAATCCCGATGATGCTCCCGCGCCGACCCGGTAGACACTCTGCTGCTCCACCCCGTCCGGGCGACGGAAGGGTTTCCCAACGTACTGCAGCGAGGCCATCGCCTCTGGGCCGTAGACGCCTCCACCGAGCGGCACCTTGGTCTGCGGCTGCAACTCGACGCTCAGTCCGAGGCGACCAAGCGATGTTTCGAGGCCCGCGGCCATCCCCTGTCCATCGCGCGTCAACAGTCCAACGGTTGTCTGCGTCGCGCCAAGTACCAACTTTACTCCAGCCGAGAGCCCCACCGATGGCTTGGTCAGATTTGGCTTCTTTGTGCCATGTTCGGTCGATGCCGCGATCACCGGCAACGTGCCCGTCAACTCCACGCCACAACCATCGACCACCTTGAAGAGTGCCGAGCCGAATGGACCGCGCTTCGAGAGAATGGTGGTTCCGCATCCATCGCTCTTCGTCAGCGAGACGGACGTCCAGCCGTCGGCAGTTGTGCCGACGAGTTGTGGATCGATCGTTGCAAGATCGACCTGCGCGATGCGACCAATCGCCTCCGCCTGCGCATCGGTGGGTAGACGCAGCAGTTCACGCGGCGTGACCGGCGACGTCGCGGGGACAGGCGGCTCAGTCGTACCGTCGCCAAGGATCGCCGCTCCCTGATCGGCCAACGATCCATCTTCAGGTCGCGACGCGGCACGAGGATCTTCCGGCAACACCGGATCAAGCGTGATCGTAATGAATGCATACTCCGCGAACTGCTCGTAGGTCTGATCCCACATCAGTCCCTCGAGCATGTCCTCGACACGCATACTCAGCGAGACTCCCGACGCCCCCGCTTGGCTCGGATCGACCGAATCCTGTAGCACGGTCACCCGCACCACAGTGTCGACTGGCTGCGCCACCGTGAAGCGTATCGGTTCGCAGTACGATCCAGAAAGTTCGAGCGACTCGACGAGGACAACGCTGTTGTCCGGGTTCGTGCGATCCTCGATCTCGATCCGAATCACGTCGCCATCGACATCGGCCGAGTCGCGGACAGCAAGCGTGAAAGTACGGTCGGGGTAGGTCGCGGATGCAGCGCCTCCATCGCTTGCAGGTTCATCCTGCACGGTGGAACGCGACGACGCAGACAGAGCAACCGAGCAGTTGGGGGACGCAACAGATGACGAAGCGCCGGCTGATGCAGCGTTGGCTGATGCAGCGTTGGCTGATGCAGCGTCGGCTGATGACGACGCAGCCATCCATCCCAATCCAGCGCAACACGTGATCGCACACGAAACCCCACGCGGGATGGCGGAAGTTCCGAAACAACCAGTGAAGCGACGTAGAAGAGGACGCCTCAGGAACATCACCCGGCGCGCCAAGCCGACCGATACCCGTCGCATGACCTTCGAGAAGTTGGATGCACGCACTTGCATGACTGATCTCCGGTGAATGTGTACTTTTTGCTCGACAGATCCTGATGACGTTCGATAGCCGAGCGGCCGCCGCGCGAGGCTCCAGCGCGACGGTCGCCCGGCTTTCATCAAGTTCAGCGAATCTCAGGAAACCTCGGCAGACTTCAGAGCCTTCGGACGATCTCCGTGAACTCTGGAAGATTCAGCAAGACCTGAAGGTTTCGTGAGTCCCGAGACTCACGAGAGTCCTCACGCAGCCTGACTCGACCAGGTCATGCACGGCAGGTATCAAGTTCGTCCTCCGTGCCGAGGACAACACTGAGAAGCGCGGCTGAAGACGTCCGTTCACGAGCGCCCCTTGTATATCCGGTCGATCCGCTTTTCTTGGGCAGCCCTCTGCGCTGCAGCATCAGCCGCTTGCCGATCGAACTCTGCCTGATGGGACTGGAGACTCTGCTCAAGGCAGGCCCGCAGTCTCGCCATTTCCTTCTCCTGCGCATGATCGAGGCTGTCCATCTCCCTGTCACGCTCGTACTGCCGCTTCGCTTCCTCGCTCCGGGCGTTGCGCTCACGCGCAGCCTCCTCGCTCCGGGCGTTGCGCTCGCGTTCGCGTTCGTTCTCGCTCCGCGTCAGCCGCTCACGCTCAAATGCGCGATCCGCCTCAAGTTGCTCAGCTTCGTGACGGCGCTCGCGTTGGCGATCCTTCATCTCAGCATCATGACGACGGCGATCCTCGATCTGCAAGAGCAGCACATCAATCTGACGCTGGAACTCTGACGGTCTCTCGTCGGACCGATTGAACGGTTGCCAACCGGCTGCACTGAGAGGCTCTGCGCAACGCTCTTGCACATACTGTGGCTGCGCAAGTTCTCCGTTGGCGCGAAAGGTGGCGGCGCTCTGCGTCAACGCGCCCGCTTGACTGCGGCCCGAGGGCCGCTGTGACGCTCTGGCGGAGGCACTTGCCGCAGTTCCCGTTGAAGTTGCCGGCACGGCATCTCTGGGTTGCGCGCGGTCAGTATCCGCGTTCCCGTTTGCTGCGGCCTGCGTGGTGCCGCGCGCCGGAGCAGTCTGTGCGAGTACCGGGTCGCTCACGGTCAGCGCGACCGAGGCGATTGCCGCTGAGACGAATCCGGAACAAGGTACCGCAAGTTGCGTACCCTCGACCGTTCCATGCTCGACGCGACTGCTGTGTGTTTGCTGCTCAACTGACATGATGTGTCCTTTCTACGTGTGAGGTCCTATCCAATCCGAAGTACACAGTCCTGAATGAACGAACGAGTGTGGAAGCGGCCGTGGCCAGCCGAATCCGTGTGGTGGAGGCCCAGTGCTGCATTCGTCAGCGATGCACTTGCCAGCCCGCGAAGCCGTACTACCGATGCGATGTTGCGACACGCACGTTCGTGCGCAACGCCTCGTGCACCTTGAGCACCGCGTCCTCGACAGCTGCGCGCGTCGCCTGCGCGACGACGGTCTGCTGGAAGTTCCCCTCGCGAGTCTCGAGGCCTGCAAATCCAGCGGAATTCGCCTGATTTTCGGTTTCGAGCTGCGCCTGCGCGCGCGACACGGCCACGATCGTGGCCGAGGTGACGTCGGTGACCTGCACCTCGATGCCGACCACCCCGCGCATGGTCACAAGTTCGTTGCTCACCGATGGGTTGCCGGCGCCGATCCCGCGCACGATCGCGCCGATCGTGCCATCGATGAAGAAGCCGACAAACGAGAGAATGCCTCCCGCCTCAATCTTGTCCTTCTTCGCCTCACCGACCACCGACTGCTGGAGTTCGGTCAGGCTCACGTTGATGATGTAGCGCGCACCAACGATCTCGCCGAAGCGCGGGTGGTCCTCCGGGCGCGTCACGCCTGCATCGGCAAGCGATGTCTGCCGCGCGATCTCGTCGAACGCATCCGGGTTCGACACGATGAAGTCCTTCGAGGTCGCGAGCGCCGAGTTGAACTGCGAGCGGATGTAGGTCCCGATGTCGCCGGTTCCAGGAACAAACGGGGCCGAAATCATCACTGGCCCGACCACCACCGCGATCGGCTCCATGTCGGGGTCATCCGGCGCGACAAAGACCGGCGTGTGGACGACCTCCGAGGTCTGTCCGACGCTCTTTGGAGCCATCTTCTGCCCGCTTCCGCATCCGATGGGCATGGATGCGATCGAGATGGCAGCAACGATGGCGGCAAGACTGATTGCCGACGAACGACGCGAGGCAGACGGGTGCATGGCTGACTCCTTGGTCTTCCGACTGTCCCGCGGTGCACGCCACCGGTGACAGTCTCAGGCGGAGTAGCCGCGAGACTCAAGCGACTGACACGACCCTGACGCTTTGCATTGAATTCATCGCGAGACCGCGATGCGCCCCCTCGCCCGCCGCGAAACGGCCGGGGCCCGGACCCCCGCGGTCGAACATGCGCCCGACGTGCGACGACGTCAACCTAAACCGGCAGCCCCCAGTTCGACAGGAGTACCGCGAGGTCGCCCGCGTCCACCACGCCGTCGTCGTTGAGGTCCGCCGCGGCGTCGGAAGTGCCCCACGCCGACAAGAGCGCGCCGAGATCCGTTGCATCCACCACGCCGTCGCAGTTGACGTCGCCCGGATTACACGGCTTCTTCGCGCGCAGCGAAGGACGCACCGACGCCGTACCCGGCGACGCGCCGAACTGCGTCCCTCCACCCTCCGTCGCCACCGTGACAAGGTCGACACCGGGCTCTGGGTCCATCTCCGCCGCCAGTACGATCCGTGGGGAACCCGTCACCACCTGGTCATCAGCCGGCGCAAACACGAGTACACCGTTCTGACGGTCGTTCCGCAGGATCTTCACCACCCGCGGAGATCCCACCGCCGTCGTCGCACGCGCCGTGAACGCGATGTCGAGGTCCGCCGGCTCGCCCGGCAGCGTGTCGAGATCGAAGTCGCCCGTCACCACCGACACCGGCGCACCGCCCGTCGGCAGGCTCACCGCCGGCGCGAAGTTGATCGAGCCGCCCTTCGTTGTCCGGTTCACGAGCACGCTCACCGAGTTGCTCAGTTCGTTCACCGTCGTCACATCGAGCAGACCGTCGCCGTCGAGATCCGCCACGTCCATCGACACCGGATCCTCGCCGACGAGGAACTCGATCCCGTCGCCGAACACCTCGTCGCCCTCCTTTGCGGTCCCCGGGTCGAGCGTGTACGCCGCCACCGACGACCCCGAGCGGCTCGTCAGCAGAATCGTGTCGAAGATGCGGTCGTTGTCGACGTCAACGCCGTCGACATCCGACGGACGGATCGGCGTCGGAAGGATGATCGGCGGCAGCCACGGGAAGCCGGAGAGCAGGTTCTTGAAGACCAACAACTCGTTCGTCAAGCTGTTGCCGACCATGATGTCGTACGCCGAGCCGACCGCGCCCTCGGCTGAGAAGAGCGGCGCCGCGGCGATGGCCACTGGCGCGCTCCCCGCCCCCGTCGACACCACCCCCTGCGAGGTGAACGCGCCGAAGCCGTCGTTGAAGAGGATCTGCATCGTGTTGCTACCGCGATTTACGACGGCGAGGTCGACGGCCGGAGCGCCGTCACGGAGCGGCGCCGCCACGATGTCGACCGGGTCAACGCCGAGACCGCTAGGCAGTTGCAGCGTTCCCGCAAGGCCACCCGTCCCGTCGTTGAAGAGGACGAACAGCGAGCCGTTCGAGCCCGGCGTCGCGCCCGCCACCGTCACCGCGAGGTCGGGGCCGTTCTTTCCGTCAAAGTCTGCCACCGCCGCCGCGAGGGGCTCAAGCGAGAGGCTCGTGTCGTTCGAGTCGCCGAAACCAAGCAGCGCGCTCAGGTTCGACATCGAGATCGTGATGCCCGACCCGCCCTGCAGCGCCGTCAGCGGGTCCACCTTCACGAACCGTCCGTCGGGAAGACCCGGCATCACCGCCACATCGAACATCGGGCGGTTCGGGTCGACGCTCGTCGCCGACACCACCGGAAGCGACGCGAAATCGCCGGGGTCGCCGTTGGGGAACTCGACGAAGAGACCGCCGCCAAAGCTCGCCGTGCCGTTCACCACCAGCCGGTCATGCACGGGGCCGCTCGGGCCCGGCACCACCTCGACGAGCAGCGAGCCGCTGTTCGTACCAAGCAGCGGGTTCGACGCGATCTGCTGGTAGACGCCGTTCACCGTCAACGTGCCGATGGTCGCGCCTCCCTGTGCGGCGGCGCTGCCGTCGCTGCCGCCGCCCGGCACGAGTCCGCCGCGACGGTGCGCCGGAGGTGCGCCCGTGTACGCCGCGCCTCCGCAGTTGCCGGCCGCCGCACCGAAGTTCGTGACCGTGCCGTTGATGCGGCCCGAGCCCTCGAGGATGCCGCCCGAGAAGAGGACGACGCCGATCGCCGGCGAATCGATCACGCCGAGCTGCCCCACCGTCAGCGTGCCGTTGCGGACGTCAACGCCAAGCGTTGACTCCCACTTCGACTCGCGCGGAGGGATCGGAGGCGTGGCGTTCGGGTCGCCCGGGTCGCCCTCGACGAGCACCGTGCCCGGA
>Ga0172372_10007381_pt1 | contig 14767 bp, 10 predicted proteins | sample LakKiv5m_2_FD_114544 | JGI IMG/M metagenome (GOLD analysis project Ga0172372, IMG submission 114544) | Freshwater microbial communities from Kabuno Bay, South-Kivu, Congo - kab_092012_9.5m | ecosystem: Environmental > Aquatic > Freshwater > Lake | place: Democratic Republic of the Congo...
GCCGGGGGCTCCCGCCCAACCGCTTAGCCGCATGGCGGCAGCCTGCGGGCAAAGTCCCTGCAGACGCCTCACCAACGCCCTCGCCAGCGCGCGCACCTGCGGTGCGAAACATAGCCCGGGGCTGCCGCCCAACCGCTCAGCCGCATGGCGGCAGCCTGCGGGCAAAGTCCCTGCAGACGCCTCAACAACGTCCTCGCCAGCGCGCGCACCTGCGGTGCGAAACATAGCCGGGGGCTTCCGCCCAACCGCTTAGCCGCATGGCGGCAGCCTGCGGGCAAAACGGCCCCGCAGACGCCTCAACAACGCTCACGCCAGCGCGCGCACCTGCGGTGCGAAACACAGCCGGGGGCTCCCGCCCAACCGCTTAGCCGCATGGCGGCAGCCTGCGGGCAAAACGGCCCTGCAGACGCCTCAACAACGCTCACGCCAGCGCGCGCACCTGCGGTGCGAAACACAGCCGGGGGCTCCCGCCCAACCGCTTAGCCGCATGGCGGCAGCCTGCGGGCAAAGTCCCTGCAGACGCCTCAACAACGCTCACGCCAGCGCGCGCACCTGCGGTGCGAAACACAGCCGGGGGCTGCCGCCCAACCGCTGAGCCGCATGGCGGCAGCCTGCGGGCAAAGTCCCTGCAAACGCCTCAACAACGCCCTCGCCAGCGCGCGCACCTGCGGTGCGAAACACAGCCGGGGGCTTCCGCCCAACCGCTCAGCCGCTTGGCGGCAGCCTGCGGGCAAAGAGCGATGCAAACGCCTCGCCAACGCCCTCGCCAGCGCGCGCACCTGCGGTGCGAAACGCAGCCGGGGGCTTCCGCCCAACCGCTTAGTCGCGTGGCGGCAGACTGCGGGCAAAACGGCACTGCAAACGCCTCACCAATGGCGGGCATGTTGCTGGTGGCAGAGAATCGGGTGGCGTAAGGCGTGCGTTTCCGGTAAGTGAATGGGCTTTCGCAGTTCGCGAGCGTTATCGCGGTTGGCACATTGCCACCGTCGGTTTCCAGGCTTGACTTTCCCGGAAGAGCTTGACCCTTACTGATGCTCAGCTAAAATTGACCGACGCGGAACTCACGATTCAGGACTGAATCGTCCTGCGTTACGGCATCCTGCCACTCCATTTGGGTGTGCTGATCCGTCTCCTGATCAGCGGTTGCAGCCACATGAGGGGCTCCTGCTGTCATCCATAGTTGATTGTGGGCTCCCGGTGATTTTCCTGAGCAAAGCGGTGTTGGTGGCGCGTCTTTTCGCAGGAGTACGCCCGTGCAGGCTGCTGGTGACGAATTTAAGCAGCTTGTGCGATCCAGCACCAATTTAGTGGATTTGGTGTCCGAAACTGTTTCTCTGAAGCCGCTGCACGGTGGCCGCAGCTACGTTGGTTTGTGTCCTTTTCACGAAGATCACAATCCATCGTTCAATGTGTACCCTGACCGGCAGTCATACCGCTGCTGGGTTTGCGATGAAGGAGGCGATTGTTTCAGTTGGGTGATGAAAATCGAAAAGGTGTCCTTTCCTGAGGCGCTCGAAAGTCTCGCCAAAAGGGCGCGTCTGGAGATGCCTCGCAAATCTTCCCAGGCCGAAGCGACGGCCGGTCCGGGTCGTGGAGAGGCACTGGAAGTTGCCGAGTGGGCAGCCAATCTGATGCATCAGACGCTGCGGACGGCGCCGGTGGCTCAGGCTGCCAGAGATTACGTGACCAGGCGACGGCTCACGGATGAAACCGTGCGAAACTTCCGGCTGGGCTACCATCCGGAAGACAGGTACTGGCTTCAGGACAAAGCCAGGGGTCGATTTTCAACTGCTCAACTGGTTGCGGCCGGGATCATCCGGCCTCGCGACAGTGGTCAGGGACATTCGACAATGGATTTGTCGGACCGTCTGGTTTTTCCTGTGTTTGACGAAAAAGGAAGGGTTGTTGCATTTGGGGGACGGGTGTTACCGGGTCGCAACGATCAAAACCGCGGCAAGTACTGGAACAGCTGGGAATCTTCGATCTTCCAGAAACGGCGGACGACTTTCGCGTTCGACAAAGCGCGCGAGACAATTCGCCGACAGAAAGTGGCGATCGTTGTTGAAGGCTACATGGACTGCATCGCCTGTCACCAGGCCGGTGTAACCAGTGCCATCGCAACGCTCGGCACAGCCCTCACAGAAGACCATGTTCGTTTTTTGCGTCGCTTTGCGGAACGCATGGTGCTGGTTTACGACAGTGATGACGCGGGGCAACGCGCGGCAGAACGGTCAATTTCACAGTTCCTTGCTCAGGATCTTGATCTCCGAATTCTGAATGTTCCGTCAGGCAAGGATCCGGCGGACTACCTTGAAGACCACAGTCGTGAAGATTTTCTGAAGCTGACGGAGTCGGCTTTGGAAGCGTGGGACTACAAGCTGCAGGCAGTGGTGAAGCGGTCCGGAACCGACTCCATCGCCTCCCGCCAGCAGGTGCTCACGCAAATGCTTGAATTTCTGAATTCCGCACCGGGACTGGCCGGCACTGTCCGCGAGGATCTGATCCTGCGAACTGTCTGCAGGAAAGTTCAGGTGGACGAACGAGTCGCCCGCCAGCAGCTTTCAGATCTTCGGCAGGCCTCCCGAAAACGGCTTCAGCTGCGTTCAGCCCCCGAATCCTCCGAAAAAAACAACAACCGTGCCTCCGCGGCGGCTTCCTCCACCGCAACACCTTCCACCCCTCGCTCCAGTTCCGCTTCGGCTGCAATTCGCAAAGCGGAACGCGATCTTCTGGAAATCATCCTCACATGTCCCGAAACCATCGACCTGATCCGGCATCACATCGGCCCTGACGACTTCACGGATTCCCGCCACCGACAACTGCTCGAACTCTGCATCGACCTCTGGAAGGAAGAAGGAGAACTCCCCGAAACCGCTCGATTAATCAGCGCTGCCGACTCGGATACGTCCCTGTTGAGTCTCATCAACGCTGTTCTGGACTCCGCCGAAGAAAAAGGCATTTTCAGACTCATGGCCGCAGGCCGCGACCCAACTGCGGCTGATTCGACCCCCGCCTATCTCAACAACGTCCTCGGACCACTCATCGAACAACGCGAACAGCATCTCCGACAGACCTCCCGACAACTCATGGCCCAGACCGACAAGCCCCGCAACGAACTCGACGAAGAAACTCGCAACGCTCTCCGAAAACTCCAACAGTTCCGCCAGAACCAAATGGGGTATCCAACAACCCCGAAATAACCATTATCCGGTTGCATCCGGATTTTCCTGTCCTTTATTGCCTCACTCTGTTTACTTCACTTCACCACCGCCAACCAATTACCGAACATCGACCGCCGGCTTCGTCCGGCGAACGTTCTTCGAAGAGCATTCCGGAGCATTTGCCATGCAGTGTCTTGATGAAGGTCTGCGACAACTCATTCAGGTCGCTCTGCAGCAGGGGCATCTCACCTTTTCCCAGGTCAATTCTTACCTGCCGGATGAGGCTGAGGATCCGCTGCATCTGGACAACCTCATCATCTGCCTCGAAGAACTCAACATCCAGCTCCTCCCGGACCCTCCGGTCCCCGTCGATTCTCTCCCGCTGGCAGTCCGTCGCCGTCGCCGTCAGGAAATCCGAATTGACGACGAGGATGTCGGGCGTGGTGGCGAAGACCCGATTCGGGTCTATCTGAGTCAGATGGGCGAGATTCCGCTGCTGTCACGCGAAGAAGAAATCTTCCTCGCCAAGCAAATTGAAGTCACCAGACGCCGGTTTCGACGCGCCCTGCTGTCCTCCGAGTATGCCCTCAACTACTGCCACGACACGCTGGCTCGCGTCCACCGCGGAGAACTCCCCTTTGATCGAACAATCAAAGTTTCCATGACGGAAAGTCTGGAGAAAGAGCAGATCCTTGGCCGCATGACGCCCAATCTGTCCACTGTCGATCAGATGCGTCGCCGCGACACCGTTGATTACGAACGACTCGCCTCCTCCGCCGCCGAAGACGAACGTGGGATGATCCGCCAGCAACTCGCCGAACGTCGCCGTCGCTGCGTCACGCTCCTTGAAGAGCTCAGCCTCCGCACCCAGCGTCTCCAGCCCTGCATGAAGCGACTCGAACAAATCAGCTCGCGAATGCTGGAACTTCAGGAACAGATCACCAGTCTCAGCAGCCTCGCATCTGCGACTGACGAACGTCGCCATCTGCAGAGAGAGCTTGACGAACTCGTGCAAATGACTCGCGAGACCCCCGATTCACTCGCCATCGCCACTCGCACTATCGCTCAGCGATACGCCGAATACGACAAGGCCATGCGGGATCTGTCCGGTGGCAACCTGCGACTCGTCGTTTCCATCGCCAAAAAGTATCGCAATCGTGGCCTGACGTTCCTTGATCTCATTCAGGAAGGCAACACAGGTCTGATGCGAGCCGTCGATAAGTACGAATATCGTCGCGGCTACAAGTTTTCCACCTACGCCACATGGTGGATTCGCCAGGCAATCACTCGCGCCATCGCCGATCAGGCACGCACGATCCGCGTACCGGTGCACATGATCGAAGCCATGACAAAGCTCCGCGCAGCCGCTCGCGTTCTTCTGCAGGACATCGGTCGTGAACCCACCGTCGAAGAGATGGCGGAAGCAGCCGGCGTTCCCATCGAGGAAGCTCGTCGCGTGATGCGAATCTCGCGGCAGCCCGTCAGTCTGGACAAACCCATCGGCGAAGGTGACGACACGGCCTTCGGAGACTTCATTGAAGACCGCGGCAATGACAGCCCCGTCAGCAATGCCGCCTCCGAAATGCTCAAGGACAAAATCGACACCGTGCTCAAAACCCTGACCTACCGCGAACGCGAAATCATCAAGCTTCGCTATGGTCTCGGCGATGGCTATACTTACACGCTCGAAGAAGTCGGTCGCATCTTCAAGGTCACTCGCGAGCGTGTGCGTCAGATCGAAGCCAAAGCCGTACGAAAGCTCCAGCATCCGGTCCGCAGCAAACAGCTCCAGGGATTTCTTGAAGGAATCACGGCCGTCGCAGGTCACTGAACCAATCCCGATCTCCAGAAAAGAGGGTGCTCCTCGCGATGTTCCGCAATCCGGATCTTCCCTGGGCCACCCTCGCCGCGTTCGCCCATTCCATGGGACGGCTCACCGAAGCCGGAGTGGAACTTCGAAAGGCTCTGCAGACCGCCGGTCAGCGCGCCTCAGGCAGAACACTGGCCACAGCCACCGCTGCGATCCGCAAACAAGTCGCCGGTGGCTCCACTCTCACCCAGGCCTTCTCTGCTCAGGGCGAACTCTTTCCCTCCCTCTTCAAAGATCTCGTGCACGTCGGTGAACTCACCGGACATCTCCCGGAAGTCTTTCACGCTCTCGCCAACTACTACGATTCACGCCTTGAACAACTCAGACAATTCCGCTCCGCTGTCGCCTGGCCCGTCATCCAGTTCATCGTGGCGATCGGGATCATCGGCCTGCTGATCTTCATCCTCGGAATGCTCCCGCCCGCCGGCCCCGACGGTCGCCCCTGGGATGTCACCGGCCTGGGACTCTACGGCAGCTCAGGAGCAGTCGCATGGTTCACTGGCTGGGCGGCTTTCACTGTCGGCAGCTGGTGTTTCTGGAAATTCTCTCGCAATCGTCTCGGTGCCGCCCAGACACTTGATTCGCTCCTGCTGCAGATCCCCGTCCTTGGCCCCTGCATCGCCGCCTTTGCCGTTTCGCGCTTCGCCTGGTGCTTTTCGCTGACGCAAAAGGCCGGCATGTCAATTCGTCCATCGCTGGACGCCAGTTTCCGAGCAGCCGAGAACGGAGCATTCAGCGCCGCTGCACCCTTCGTGTGGAACGACGTCTCCGCCGGCGAAACTCTCGCAGATGCCTTTCGCAACGCTCGCGTTTTCCCGGAAGAATTTCTGCAGGTGGTGGCCACTGCGGAAGACACCGGCACCGTCCCCGAACAGCTGCAGCGACTCAGCCATATCTTTGAAGAGCAGGCTCGACGCTCCATGCGAAGACTCACAGCCGTGTTCTCGGGCGCCGTCTGGCTGTTCACTGGAGGACTCATCGTCTACTTTATCTTCCGCCTCGCTTTGCTCTACGTGGGCGTCATTCAGGACGGCCTGAAGATGGTGTCTCTATGCCAACATACGTTTATGGTGTAATTCTGTCAGCCGATGACGACGAATCAATTGGCGAAGTTTTCGAGGTGGAGCAGGGGATTCGCGAGCCAGCCCTGACGGTCCATCCCGAAACCGGAGAACCAGTGCGCCGCCTGTTATGTGCCCCATTCATCGCAGGCACCTGGTCACCGCTCAAGGCCCGACGTATGATGTCAGATAACAACCTGGCCAAACGGGGACTCACAAAATACGTCAAGACCAGCAGCGGCTACGAAAAAACCGTCGGCAAAGGCCCGGATATTCTGCCGCGTTCAGGAAAGTAGCCGGTCCGCATCAAGCCCGCATTCGCCCTCAGGACCCTGGTGATAGCGCGCGCACCTTCGGTGCGAACACAGCCGGGGGCTTCCGCCCAACCGCTGACCGCTGAGGGCGCTTGATACGATGCGTCTGTGCGGTCTCGAACTCACCAAAAACATCCTCGCATCGATGCGGGGGCTGCTGTAGACTGTTCATCAGGGATCGGTTCCTCCTTACGAAACACCCACCTCGCCCCCGATTTCGACAGGGAGCCTCCCGCAGGATCGCTGGTGAAATGCGTCAGCCGCGTGCGCCAATCGTTGCCATTGCCTGTTGGATCACCCTTTGGTGTTTCACGGACACGGCGTGCGCCGACGACAACCATGACTTTGTCACCCAGGTCCTGCCGTTGCTCAACAGCCGCTGCGTCCGCTGTCACAACGAAAAGGTCCAGCGGGGCGGGCTGGATCTGTCCGCTGCTGCCGGCATACTTCGCGGCGGCGAATCCGGTCCGGCTGTATCCTCCAAAGATCCTCACACCGGCCAGCTTTGGCACCGCATCTCTGCCGGCGACATGCCTCCGGAAGACGAGCCGGCGCTGACTGAGGCCGAACGCCGACTGCTGCTCGAATGGCTCCAGCAGGGCACACCGGGCCTGTCTGCCATCGAGGCCGCACCAGCACCGCTCGACCAGCATTCCGTCCAGCCCATCCTGCTGTTGCGCTGCAAGACCTGCCATGGTCCGCAGCGGCAGGCGGGGAATGTCGATCTGCGTTCGGTTGACGCGCTGATGCGGGGTGGTCCCCGCGGACCGCTGGTGATTCCCGGTGATCCCGCAAACAGTCTGATTCTTCAGCGAATCATCAGCGAAGCCTGTCCGCCATCCGATCAGCTGCTGCAGTCCTTTGTGCGGCGACCGGACGAAACGGAGGTCGACAGACTGCGGGCATGGATCGCCGCTGGCTGTCCTCAGACGGCACCGCTCACTGTCGGCAAACCAGAAGGCACCACCGCGGTCGAAGACCCGCTGGTCACCGCCGCCGACCGCGAACACTGGGCCTTTCAACCACCGCAGGGAGACCCTGACAGTGGTTCCATCGACGAATTCATCGGCCAGCAGCTGCATGCTGCAGGGCTTGACTGGTCCCCCGAAGCCAGCCGCGAAGTGTTAATCCGCCGCGCCAGTCTGGACCTGATCGGCCTTCCACCTGCTCCGGATGTTCAGCGGCGGTGGCTGGAATCTTCGGATCCTGACTGGTTCGCAAAGTTCGTCGACGAACTGCTGGCATCGCCTCACTACGGCGAACGCTGGGCAGTGCACTGGCTCGATCTGGCCGGCTACGCCGATTCAGAGGGTGGAGTCTCCAATGATCCGATTCGTGAAGATGCCTGGAAGTACCGCGATTACGTCATTCGTTCCCTGAACGGCGACAAACCTTACAACCGTTTTCTGCTGGAACAGCTGGCAGGTGACGAGCTGATCGATACGGCCCAGGCAACTCAGATCACGTCGGAAATGGTCGATAATCTGACGGCCACTGGTTTTCTGCGTATGGGGGTCGATGAAACCGGTTCGCGCACCATGAATTTTGTCCCTGAACGACTGGGAGTGATCAACGATGCGATCACCGTGGTCGGTTCCGGTCTGATGGGGCTCACCATCGAATGTGCCCGCTGCCATTCGCACAAGTATGATCCGATTCCCCAGCGTGACTATTATCGTCTGAAGGCTGTTTTTCAGGGTGCATTTGACGAGCATGACTGGCTCACGTTCCGAAATCGCAATTTGAGTCTGGAGACGCCCGAGCGTCAGGCGCGGATCGCTGCGACCAATCCGCCGCTCGAACGTCAGCTGAAAAATCTGAAGACCAGACTGCAGCAGGCCGAACAGCAGCTGTTGCTGACTCTGCTGCAGCATCACTATCCCGGGCAGTCGATAGCCGACAATCAGGCCACCCTGCAGGCACTCGAAGTGGCCGACAACACTCGTTCGCTGGGGCAGCGGGAACTGGTGGAACGACTGCAGCGGGTCCAGGTGCTTCCGGACGAAGCTCAGCCCACCGCGGTGCTTGAAGCCCGCCGCATTCAACGGCAGCTGGAGCACGACATCCATCGGCTGCGTCAGCGGATGGAGCCGACGGATACAATTCGTGCGCTTTGGGATCGCGGTGAGCCTTCGCCAACGTACGTGCTTCGCCGCGGCGAACATACTCTGGCATCGACTCCGGTCGAACCTGGTGTGCCGGCAGTGCTGACCACGCGGCAGCTCTCATTCAGCCCTGAGCCTCCATTTCCCGGCGGCACAGTGAAAACGGGGCGGCGTCTGGCCTTCGCCCGATGGCTCACCGATCCGCAGCATCCCACCACAGCGCGCGTGCTTGTGAATCGGCTCTGGCAGCATCATTTCGGTACAGGTCTCGTGGTCACTCCGGATAACTTTGGTCGCCAGGGCGCCGCACCCACACACCCCCAACTGCTCGACTGGCTCGCACTTCGCCTGATACATGACGGCTGGAGTCTCAAGGCCATGCACCGGCTGATGGTCAATTCACGGACATGGCGGCAATCCAGCGTGATCACCCCGCAGCACCGTGAACGTGATCCGCTGAATCGACTGCTCGCGCGAATGCCCCTGCGGAGGCTGGATGCGGAAACGCTGAGGGATTCGCTGCTGGCCGTGGCCGGCCGACTGAACACACAAATGGGTGGCCTGCCGGACCCGGTGCTCGTAGACAACTCAGGCGCCGCAGCCGTGCTGCCACGCGAAGACGGCAACTGGCGACGCAGCATCTATGTTCTGCATCGACGCACAGAAATGCCCACGCTGCTCTCGACGTTTGATTATCCTGTGATGGGACCGAATTGTCACGTTCGCAGCATCTCCAGCACCGCTCTGCAGCCACTGCTGCTGGCCAACAGTGCCGAACTCCGCGAGCTGGCCGTTTCCTTTGCTGCACGTGTGCAGGGGACTGTTCAGGAGACCGGCGGCAGTCCCGTGGAAACCGCCTTCCAGTTTTTGCTGGGACGTCGGCCGACGGGGGAAGAGCAGCAGGCCGCCGAAGCAGCGCTCAAACAGCTGATCACCGCCTCATCCGCCAATCCTCAGCAGGCGATCGAAGTTTACTGTCATATCCTCTTCAGCTCGGCGGCCTTCCTGTATGTTGACTGACAGCAGACACAGCACAGCACGGACGATGGTGCCGTCGGGTGAGCCGATTCCACGGCGTGGCGTGTTCGCTCGCACTTCAGCTGGTCTGCTCGGCGCGGCACTCGCGCACCTGCTGAGCCCTGACACGCAGAACAGGTCATTCGCCGACCACGCCACGGCAATCACTGATCCGGCAACGCTGCAGCCACGTCCTCCGCATCATCCACCACAAGCACGTGCGGCCATTCAGCTCTTCATGAATGGTGGTCCCAGTCAGATGGACCTCTTCGATCCAAAACCCGTGCTCAACCGCATGGATGGACAGCCCTTCCCAGGCAACCGCGAGACGCTTGGAAATCAGGGTACGGCAGATATCGGAGTGCTGATGGGCGGACGCTATCGCTTTCAGCGACACGGCGACAGTGGCCAGTGGATGGCGGATGTTCTGCCATACACAGCCGCGTGCGTGGATGACCTGTGTCTGATTCATTCGCTGTGGACAGAGCATCCGAATCACGATAACGCGCTGTACAAGATTCACAGTGGTCGATTGTTTATGGGCTACCCAACACTCCCGGCATGGGTGGTGTATGGACTGGGGTCTGAAAATCAGAATCTGCCGGCATGGGTGGTGCTGACCGATCCGCTCGGCCCGCCAAAGAACGGCGACCGCAACTGGACATCCGGCTTTCTGCCTCCAGTCTTCCAGGGAACTCCGCTGCGAGCGACTGGATCACCAATTCTGAACCTGCGGCCGCAGTATGAGCAGTCGGATGCCCTCACAGAGGCCGCTCGACAGCTGCAGCGACGGCTGGATGAACTGCACCGTCGCGACCGCCCGTATCAGCCGGATCTGGATGCGCGGATCGAGTCGTGGGGGCTGGCCGCGCGCATGCAGCTCGCGGCTTCCGATGCGCTGGATCTTTCTGAAGAGACACGAGAGACGCAGCAGAGGTATGGAATCGGGGAAGAACCAACGGATTCATACGGCCGCCGCTGCCTGCTCGCACGACGACTGGTGGAACGCGGTGTACGCTTCGTACAGCTGTTCATGGAAGAACAGCCGTGGGACAGTCATGCGGATCTGGAAGCCAACCACCGCGCGGTCTGTCGCCGCACCGACAGGCCCACGGCGGCACTGCTGGAGGACCTGAAGGAACGTGGTCTGCTGGATTCCACACTGGTGATCTGGGGCGGCGAATTCGGCCGCACACCCACCACGCAAAAGGCAGGCAGCGTCTACACTGGCCGCGACCACAACATGCAGGGCTTCACTTCATGGCTGGCGGGTGGCGGAATCCGTGGTGGAATGAGCTGGGGGCGGACAGACGAATTCGGGCATCGCGCGGTGGAAAACCCCGTCAGCGTTGCCGATTACCACGCCACAATCCTGCATTTGCTGGGACTCGATCACCAGCTGCTGTCATGGGAGCGAGCAGGTCTGGAGGAACGGTTGACCGGAGTGGTGCCGCCGCGAGTTGTAGCGGAAATCGTGCGATAATTTTTCGTGAGAATCGAATGCCGAGCACACGCATTTTGATTGACCCGTACCGATTGCATGAACACCCCACCAGCAGACGGACTGCCGCCCAAGGGCAGTCACTGTGTCGCCTTTCGCTCTGCGAAAGGACATACACTGCCGTTCTTTCGCGGAGCGAAAGACGACGATCGCAGCCCTCGGATGGCGAAAGTGACTGCCATTGGCTTTCTGGCAGGAGGCAGTGCCGGGAGGGCGAAGCTCCGGCTGAGCCGCATCCCTGCCGCGAGCGTTTCATCGTCGCTCACAACGCGGACCAGCGTTCAGCGGCTCGGCAGGAGCCTCGCCCTCCCAGGTCTTCACTCGCCAGCGCCGCCAAACAGTGGAATCGCCGTGACATTCTAAAATCCGCGACTGCGACCACTACCGGGTTGCTCCTTCCAGCTGTTTTCTCTCAACCCACGCCGCACGCTTCAACGGCTGCTGCGACGATCTCCGCATCACCCGCACCGCTCGAAATCGTCGATACGAACATCAGCCTCTTTCGCTGGCCATTTCGCCGCTTGCCACTGGACGACACACAGGAACTCTGTGCAACCCTGCCATCGCTGGGAGTTGTGCGCGCGATTGCAGGAAGCTTCGAGGGGCTGTTTCAGCGTGATCTGACGGGCGTCAACCGGCGGCTTGCCGAAGAATGTGCGAGGCATTCAGAGCTGTTGCCAGTGGGATCGGTCAACCCGTCGAAACCTGGCTGGCAGTCAGATTTCGATCTGTGCCGGGAGGAACTCGGGATGTCAGGAATTCGCCTGCACCCAGGCTTCCACGGGTACTCACTTGAGCACCGAGGCTTCCGCAGTTTGCTCGAGCGCGCTGAGGCGGCGGGCATGTTTGTGCAGGTGGTGGCGACGGTGGAGGATCGGCGGACGCAGCCGGACTTGTTTCGCACGGCCGACGTCGATCTGTCGCCGCTTGTGGACAGCTGCCGGGGACTTGACTCGCTGCATCTGCAGGTGCTGAATGCGCGCCCAACAACAGCACTCGCGGTGCGGCTGTGTGAAGTACCAGGTCTGTGTTTCGATACAGCACGCATCGAGGGAACGGATGGAGTTCCGCGACTGGTGCAGAGTCTGCCGGCAGGTCGAGTGATCTTTGGCAGTCACGCGCCCTTTCTGATTCCGGAAGCAGCATTGATTCGCGTGCATGAGTCGGGGCTGCTGTCGGAGAATCAGCTGCGAAGTGTTTACGAATCGGGGCTTGATTGTCTTCGTGGGAGTGCGCCGTGATATCGATGAATTCACTGCGACCAGGTTTGCCGTCCGCAGAGTTGCTGGCGAGTTATCGCATCTGGGACTCCTACTTTACTCCCGCGCATTCGCATCCGGGCGCAGATGGCAGCAGTGCACTGCTGGCGGACATTGAGCGATCGCTGCCGGCAATCCGACTGGCGCGTTTTGAAAAGCTCTGCTGGTTCCCGCATGTGGGTCTGGGCACCACCGGCGATGCAGCTCTGGAAGCGCGGCTGCAGCGGGAACCGAGCCTCGTGCTGCGACCACTGGAACGCTGGCCCGAACTCCTGCTGGGAATGATTCAGCTGAGTGTCGAGGATCCACGTCTCGCTCAGGATGCGGTGAACCGCTGGCTGCGTGATGGCCCGATGTGCGGCGTGTATTTTCCGGGCGGCGGGCCGGGAGCGGTCTGCTGTTCACATGCCAGTTTCGGGCCGCTGGTGGAACAGATTCACAGTTGCGGTGGACTGATCATGCAGCACACCTGGTATAAAACAGGCGGTAAGGAATCTGTCGGCGAATCAACTCCGGAGGAACTGGCGGAGCTGGCTGCGAAGTATCCGCAGCAGACATTTGTGTGTGCCCATGCGGGGGGTGAATGGGAGCAGGGTTTGCGGGCCGTGCGACATCTTCCCAACGTGAGTGTTGAGACCTCGGGTTTCGACGCCACAGCGGGATTTGTGGAGCTGGCGGTACGGGAGCTGGGGGCTGAGCGAGTGCTGTTCGGGAGTCATCTGCCCTCGCGGTCGCTTGGCACCGAGCTCAGCAAAGTCACAGCCGCGCGGATCCCGGAAAATGACAAGCAGCTGATTCTTGGAGGCAACCTGCGACGGCTGTTGAAACGCGGCTGAGTCGCGGGTGGAAAAGGGCTCTGGAATGGTATGGAACACAGAAGACACGATTGCCGCTGCGGCCACTGCGGCAGGTGCATCGATCCGCGGAATACTGCGGATCAGTGGCCCTGGGACAGCGTCTGCGGTGGCAGCGGTCTTTGCCGCTGACAGTAAAGATCTGACGTGGCGGGAAACGAAGGTGCCAGGACGATTCACCGGGAATGTTCGTGGGGCCGGGATTCTGGCTGCCATCCCCGCGGCTCTGTGCTTCTGGCCGGGACGCCGCAGCTTCACGGGTGAGATGCTGGCAGAACTCCATTTGCCGGGGAACGAAGCGGTACTGGAAGCCGTGCTGGAAGAACTCTTCCAGCACGGTGTCCGAATGGCTCGCCGCGGTGAATTCACACTCCGCGCATTTCTGCACGGACGCATCGATCTGCTTCAGGCAGAGGCGGTTCTGGGAGTCATTGAAGCGACCGATCATGAAGAACTGCAGCAGGCTCTGGGGCAGCTGGGAGGCCGCATCACCAATCGGCTGCAGCAGCTGCGGGAAGACCTGATCGCGCTGCTGGGAGACCTCGAAGCAGGTCTTGATTTCGTGGATGAAGACATTGAATTTGTGAGCCGTCGGGAAGTGGCTGAACGTCTGGAGCAGGCCGTGCAGCTCGTCGCCGGACTGCTCCGGGATTCCGCATCGCAGATTGTGCCTGGTTATCGGCGGCGAGTCGTTCTGGCGGGACTTCCGAATGCCGGCAAGAGCACTCTCTTCAATGCGCTGGCAGGCAGGCAGCAGGCAATAGTGTCGCCGATTCCCGGAACCACGCGTGACTACCTGTCGGCTCGACTGGAGCTCGGAAGTATCCCGGTGGAACTGATCGACACGGCCGGCTGGGAGGAGGCAGTGGAGACGATTGGCTCACAGGCGCAGCAATTTCGGGAAGAACAGATGCGTGCGGCCGATCTGGTGCTGTGGTGTTCTGCTGCGGACCTCGCTGCTGAGACCGCTCAGATCGATCTGCAGCTGCAGACGCGTCTGATTCCCGTGGGCACGAAACAGCTGCGGGTGCGAACGCGAGCCGATCTCGTGACAACTCAGCTTCATCTCAGCGATTCTGCAGTGATGACCGTGAGCGCCACCACTGGTGCCGGCATGGTTGAATTGCGAACAGCCGCTGCCGCTGAACTCACAACCGGCAGCCACGCTCGCAGCGAACTGCTGGCATCAAGTTCCGTTCGCTGCCGCAACAGCCTTGAACGCGCCATTGGCTGTCTGCAGCGAGCTCTTGATGCGGTGAATCAGCAGCTGGGAGATGAACTGCTGTCAGTTGAACTTCGAGCAGCCCTGCAGGAACTGGCAGAGATCCTCGGTGAAGTCTGCACCGACGATCTGCTGGATCACATCTTCAGCCGATTCTGCATCGGAAAATGAACGCGGTGGGGCTGGGATCACGAACAGGTGTCAAACAGGGCAGCATCGAAGTCATTCAGGTCAGGCTGCCCTTTTACATCCGTCAGCCAGCTCCGGCCAGGCCCCCCTTGGATGACGAAACGGTGTGAATTCGGGCGAATTGGGATGTTTTCAGTTCTGCCTGCCAGTTGACAGCTCTCACCGCGATCCCTTGTGCAGGGACTGTTGGTCTCTCGCAAAGGCGCAAAGACGC
>Ga0172372_10007382_pt1 | contig 14766 bp, 11 predicted proteins | sample LakKiv5m_2_FD_114544 | JGI IMG/M metagenome (GOLD analysis project Ga0172372, IMG submission 114544) | Freshwater microbial communities from Kabuno Bay, South-Kivu, Congo - kab_092012_9.5m | ecosystem: Environmental > Aquatic > Freshwater > Lake | place: Democratic Republic of the Congo...
GCCGGTGCCAAGATGTCTTGAATCAAGGTGGATTTGCCCGAGCCACTCACCCCTGTGACCGTGACCCAGCGTTGCAATGGGAACTCGATATTCAGATGCCGCAAATTGTGTTCTCGTGCACCTTCCAAGATCAGTCGCGGTGTGGCGTCGTTCACCAAACGTTTGAGTCCCAGGCCGACTTGTTTGCGTGCGCCCAAATAGGCTCCCGTCAAGGTATTGGCTTGCTTCAAGCCCTCGGGTGTGCCGTCAAACACCACTTGGCCACCGCGCTCGCCGGGACCCGGGCCCATGTCCACAATCCGATCAGCTGCCAACATGACCGCCGGGTCGTGCTCGACCACCACCAGCGTGTTGCCCGCATCTCGCAATCGCAACATGGCTTGGGTGATGCGGTGCATGTCACGGGGGTGCAAACCAATGCTGGGCTCGTCCAACACAAACAAAGTGTTGACCAAGGACGTGCCCAAGGCGGTCGTCAGGTTGATGCGTTGCACCTCACCGCCACTGAGCGTTCGACTTTGTCGGTCCAAGCTCAGGTAACCGATGCCGACATCGCACAGGTATTTCAAGCGGGTGCTGATTTCCTCTAACAACAAATGCAGCGCCTGCTGTTCAGCTTGCACATGGGCTGACAAGGATGCGTCCGTGGCCATGTGGTCAAAAAAATCTCGCAAGCGTTCAATAGACATCAGCATCAAATCGTGTAAACACAAACCCGGCAAGGCCTCCAATTGGCTGCGGGTCCAGGCCGTACCCTGCGGCAGAAAGCGTTTGTCTGCGGGCATCGCGGCCAGGGCGCCAGCATGGCTGCCGATGCGCCACAACAAGCTTTCGGTTTGCAAGCGTGCGCCGTTGCATTCACCGCAGGGGGTGTAGCTGCGGTACTTGGACAAGAGCACCCGGATGTGCATCTTGTAGGACTTGGTTTCCAAGTAGTCGAAGAAGCGCTTGACGCCATACCATTGCTGGTTCCATTTGCCATTCCAGTTGGGCGAACCATTGATGACCCAGTTGCGTTGTTCGGCTGTCAGCTTGTACCAAGGTGTGTCGCGTGGAATGCCTGCTGCTTCGGCGTGCCGCATCAAATCGTCTTGGCATTCTTGCCACGCCGGTGTTTGCATTGGCTTGATCGCCCCCATGCGCAAGGTGAGTTTGTCGTTGGGAATCACCAAACCATAGTCGACACCGATGACACGACCAAAACCCTTGCACAACGCACACGCCCCAGCGGGGGAATTGAACGAAAACATCGACGGCGTGGGATCGCTGTAATGCAGATCGCTGTCAGGGCAATGCAGACCGGTGGAATAGCCAAAGGCCTCGCCCACGTCGTCGGCATCGGCATCGGCAACCATGCGAAACGCGGTCATGCGGCCATTACCACGTTGCAGCGCCAATTCAATGGCTTCCATGGCGCGAGACGTCTCGACACTTTGTAAACGGAATCGGTCGGCCACCACATCCACCACATCGCCTTGGCGGTGCACGCGGGTGAAGCCGCTGGCACTCAGCCACGCCTGTAATTCTTCAGCCGTGGTGTTGTCCGGCAACTTCACCGGAAAAGTGATGATCCAACGCGGGTCACCCTTGCTCAAGGCCAACAGTTTTTTGAAAATCGAATCAGGGCTGTCATGCTGCACCGCTAGCGCGGTTTGCTTGTCAAACAAATGCGCAGCGCGAGCGAACAACAATTTCAAATGGTCATTCAACTCGGTCATGGTGCCCACGGTGGAGCGCGAACTGCGCACCGGGTTGGTTTGGTCAATGGCGATGGCCGGGGGCACGCCCTCGACCTTGTCAACGGCCGGACGGTCCATGCGGTCAAGGAATTGCCGAGCATAGGCGCTGAAGGTTTCTACATAACGCCGCTGACCCTCGGCGTACAAAGTATCAAACACCAAGCTGGATTTGCCCGAGCCACTGGGGCCGGTGAACACCGTCAACTCGTTGGTGCGGATGTCAATGTCGATGTTTTTGAGGTTGTGCTGTCGAGCACCTTGAATGCGGATCAGGCCTTGGGTCATCCCCGCATTATTCCCCGAGGTACGCTGCCCTGACTTTGGGGTCACACAGAAGGGTTTTGGCGTCCCCTTGCATGCTGATTTCGCCCGATTCCATGACGTAAGCGCGCTGCGCCATCTTCAAGGCACGGCTGGCGTTTTGCTCGACCAACAGGACGGTAACCCCCATGGCGGCCACCTGGGCAATGACCTCAAAAATTTTATCGACCATGATGGGCGACAGGCCCATGGACGGTTCATCCAACAACAACAGCTTGGGACGACTCAGCAAGGCACGGCCCATGGCCAGCATCTGCTGCTCACCACCGGACAACGTGCCCGCCAACTGACTGCTGCGTTCTTTCAATCGCGGAAACAGGGCAAATACCCGTTCAATGTCTGAAGCAATCCCGACCTTGTCATGGCGCAAATAAGCGCCCATGTGCAGGTTCTCTGAAATGCTCATGCGGGTGAACACGCCGCGCCCCTCAGGCACCATGACCAAGCCTTGCTGGACCAAGTCCCAAGGGCCTTGGCCTTTCACATCTCGCCCCAAATAATGAATGTAGCCACCAGCAGCCTGCAAAGCGCCGGTGATGGCTTTCATGGTGGTGGTTTTGCCTGCGCCGTTGGAGCCAATGAGTGAGACCAACTCGCCCTCGCGCACCTCAAAGCTCACACCCTTGACGGCTTGGATGCCGCCATAAGCCACGCGCAAATCTTGTGTTTGCAGCAGCACTTGGGCTTGACTCATCTCAATGCTCTCCAGTGCCCAAATAGGCTTCGATGACTTTGGCATCGCGCTGCACCTGGGCGGGGGAGCCCTGCGCGATCTGCTTTCCGTAGTCCAACACCGTGACCGCATCACACAAACCCATCACCAATTTGACATCATGCTCAATCAGCAAGATGGTGCGTCCATCCTGGCGGATGCGATCGATCAACTCGCGCAGTTGTAACTTCTCGGTGGCGTTCATGCCCGCTGCAGGCTCATCCAGCGCGATCAACTTGGGATCAGTGGCCAATGCACGTGCAATCTCCAGGCGGCGTTGGTCACCATAACTCAGGGTACGCGCCTTGTAGAGACTCAGTTGTCCAATGCCCACAAAGTCCAACAGCGCCTGCGCTCGCTTTGCAATAGCGCGCTCCTCTTGGACAAACGCCGGGGTGCGAAACACCGCCCCCAACACACCTGAACGCGTTCGCACATGTTGCCCGACCATCACATTTTCCAGAGCAGTCATGTCAGCAAACAAGCGGATATTTTGAAAGGTGCGGGCAATTCCCGCTGCAGCAACTTCGTGAACCGAACGGGGTTGATAGGGCACCCCCGCCAACTTGAAGCTGCCACTGTCAGGGGCGTACAAGCCCGTGATGACATTAAAGAATGTGGTTTTTCCCGCCCCATTGGGACCGATCAGGCCATACACCTGCCCGGGCTGGATCAACATCCCCACATCGCTCAAGGCTTGCAATCCCCCGAAACGCTTGGAAATGCCATGAACTTGCAACACCGGGGTGCTCATGCCCTCTCCTTGCTGGGCATCGCCCGGCTGCGGTCAGGACTTGGCCACAAACCCCGCGGACGCCACAGCATGATCAGAATCATCGCCAAGGCAATCAACATTTGGCGCAATATGCCTGCGTCCAAACGCCCGTCTGTCATCTCCTGCAATGGACCCGCCACATGGCGCAACACCTCGGGCAACGCCGACAACAGCACCGCACCCAAAATGACGCCCGGCAAATGACCCAAGCCACCCAGGACCACCATGGCAACGATCATGACCGACTCCATCAAACTGAACGATTCGGGCGACACAAAGCCTTGGAAGGATGCAAACAACACCCCTGCCACACCCCCAAAAGTGGCCCCTAAGCCAAACGCCAGCAGCTTCATGTTTCGGGTGTTAATGCCCATGGCTTTGGCAGCGATTTCGTCTTCTCGAATCGCCATCCAGGCGCGGCCAATGCGCGAGGTTTGCAACCGATAACAAATCAAGGTGCTGATCAACACCAAGGCCAAGAAAAGGTAGTAATACTGGGTGACACTGGGCAATTGGATAAAGCCCAGATCTAGTTTTTTGGACAAGGGATGTCCCAATACGGTCAAGGGGTCAATTTGACCCAATCCCTTGGGCCCATTGGTGATGTTCACCGGGTTGTCCAAGTTGTTCATGAAGACACGGATGATTTCACCAAAACCCAAGGTGACGATGGCCAAGTAGTCACCCCGCAACTTCAAGGTGGGTGCGCCCAACAACACCCCGAACAACCCTGCCAAGCCCGCACCGATGGGCACCACAGCCCACAAGGGCAAGTGCAGACCATTTGGAAACATGGCGGCTATCGCAGGGAAGGTGTCAGTCAGGTGTGGCGAGGCCAACAAGCCAAACATGTAAGCACCCACCGCAAAGAAAGCCACAAAGCCCAAATCGAGCAAGCCCGCATAACCCACCACAATGTTCAAGCCCAATGCCAATAAAACATAGAGCAAGGCCATGTCGGCAATGCGAACCCAGGCATTGCCAAAGGGTTGCAACACCAGGGGCAGCAACAGCAGGGCCACAGCCCACACAAGGTAGTGAAGAGGACGAGTCGGCTTCATGCTCATGCCCGATCCGCCACTCTTTCACCCAACAAGCCCGAAGGGCGCAGGGTGAGCATCAGAATCAACACCACAAAGGCAAAAATATCGGCATAGTGGCTGCCCAACACACCGCCCGTCAACTCACCGATATAGCCGGAGGCGATCGCCTCAATCAGGCCCAACAGCACTCCACCCACCACCGCACCAGCCAAGTTACCAATGCCACCAAACACCGCCGCGGTGAACGCCTTCAAGCCCGGCAAGAAACCCATGCCGTGCTGCACCGTACCGTAGTTCGAGGCCCACATCACGCCTGCCAAGGCCGCCAACACGGCACCCATGATGAAGGTGGCTGAGATAACGGTATCGGGCTTGACACCCATGAGCGTGGCCACGTGCGGGTTCTCGGCGGTGGCGCGCATCGCACGGCCCAATCGCGTTCGGTGGACCACCCACATCAACACGGCCAAGGCCACGGCGGTCACTCCCAAAATCATCACCTGAGTTGGCGTGATGACCGCCCCTGCAAGGGCCAAAGGTTCGCTTGGCAGCAATGTGGGGTAAGCCTTGTGACTGGGTTTCCAAATCACCATCGCCAAGGTTTGCAACAGAATGGACATTCCGATGGCGGTGATGAGCGGGGCCAACTTGGGGGCGTTGCGCAACGGTCGGTAAGCGATCTTTTCGATCGCAAAGTTCAGCACCGCTGCCGCCACACAAGCCACCAACAGCGCCATGATCAGCACAGCCCAGCCTGGCAGCCAAGGTGCACTGTCTTGCAAGAGGAGGATCACCGTCCAGCTGACCAAGGCGCCCACCATCAACACCTCGCCATGCGCAAAATTGATCAGGTTGATGATGCCGTAGACCATGGTGTAGCCCAAGGCCAGCAAGGCGTACATGCTGCCCAACACCAAGCCGTTGATGATTTGTTGCAGGAGGATGTCGATGGCGGTCTCCAAAAGGTGGGCGATTGTAGGCAAAAAAAAGCCCTCCGCAAGGGAGGGCTTACAAGTCACTCAAGCTTGTTCAGTCATCTGCATAAATGTCCACATCTTTGGTTTCGGCAATGAACAAAGTACCGATCACGAATGTGGCGCCAGCGATGATGATCGGGTACCACAAGCCGTTGTACATGTTGCCCGTTTGCGCCACGATGGCAAAGGCCATGGTGGGCAGCAAACCACCAAACCAACCATTGCCAATGTGATAGGGCAAAGACATGGAGGTGTAGCGAATGCGGGTCGGGAACAATTCAACCAACATGGCGGCGATCGGGCCGTAAACCATGGTCACCAAGATCACCAAATAGGTCAGGATCAAGATCACCAACACCAAATTGATCTTGGCCGGGTCGGCCTTGGCGGGATAACCGGCAGCCTTGAGCGTGGCGCTCAAGTTGGCCGAAATCACAGCATCGCGGCTTTTCTTTTCATCCGACAAGTTTTTCATCGCGTCTTCGGCCTTCTTCACCGCTTTGGCATCCACAGGCACGGCAGCTTTCAACTCGTTGAGTTTTTGCTCAGCCACTGCTTTGGCAGCGGCGACATCATCGGGCGTGACGGTGGTGGAGATGACGGTATCGCCAACTTTGATGATCGCCGGAGTGCCAGCCGGTGCGATTTCATTCGAATAGCTGACCGAACTGGCGGCCAACTTTTGCTTGGCGATGTCACAGGATGAAGTGAACTTGACAGTGCCCGTGGGGTTGAACTGGAAAGAACATTCAGCAGGATCGGCCACCACCACCACTTTGTTGGCCTGCTGGGCTGCATGCAAATCAGGATTGGCTGCCTTGGTGAGTTGCTCAAAAACAGGGAAGTAGGTGAGCACCGCCAGCAAACAACCCGACATGATGATGACCTTGCGGCCAAACTTGTCAGACAGGGCACCGAAGACAATGAAGAAAGGTGTGCCAATGATCAACGAGGCTGCCACAAACAAGTTGGCGGTCGCGCCATCGACTTTAAGGGCCTGGGTCAAGAAGAACAGCGCATAGAACTGGCCGGTGTACCAAACTACGGCTTGGCCGGCGGTCAAGCCGATCAGCGCCAAGATCACAATTTTCAGGTTTTTCCATTGGCCAAAGGATTCAATCAAAGGCGACTTGGAGGTTTTTCCTTCGGCTTTCATTTTCACGAAGGCCGGAGACTCGCTCATCGACAAGCGGATGTAAACCGACACGCCAAGCAACACGATGGAGAGCAAAAAAGGAATGCGCCAGCCCCAGGCTTCGAAGGCCTCCTCACCCATGGCGGTCCGGGTGCCCAAAATCACCAACAGTGAGAGGAACAAACCGAGTGTGGCCGTGGTTTGAATCCAAGCGGTGTAAGCACCGCGCTTGCCATGCGGCGCGTGCTCGGCCACATAGGTGGCAGCCCCACCGTATTCTCCGCCCATCGCCAAGCCTTGGAGCAAGCGCAAGCCGATCAAGATGACCGGTGCGGCCACACCAATGCTGGCGTAGGTGGGCAAGATGCCCACAATGAAGGTGGACAAACCCATGATCAAAATGGTCACCAAGAAGGTGTATTTGCGACCAATCATGTCCCCCAAGCGGCCAAAGAAAATGGCCCCAAATGGACGCACAATGAACCCAGCCGCAAAGGCCAAGAGTGCAAAAATAAATGCAGAACCGGCATCCAAGCCGCTGAAAAACTGCTTGGCAATGATGGCTGCGAGGGAGCCGTAAAGATAGAAGTCATACCACTCAAACACGGTGCCGAGTGAGGATGCAAATATCACTTTTTTCTCTTGCGACGACATTGGTCGATCTTCATGCACGATGGCCATGGGGGTCTCCTGGTGATGCCCGCCTGGTGGGGGTCTGGCGGCATTCTCTCGGCCAGTGCTTGCCGGCGACTGACTCTAAACTGAACCTTTGCTGACAACCCAAGGGCAAACCCGAATCTTGTATTTCACGATGCGAATTAAGAGCGTTTGCGTTCCAAGCATGTGGGTAAATCCGAGCAATCGTTCCAATGCTTATCTTTGAACCATGGACCCGCTTGCAGGGCATCGCGCAGCATCGGCAAGGCATCTTGGCCCCAGAACAATTTGTCATCGACTGAGAAGCTGGGCACACCAAACACCCCCGCTTCAATCGCTGCCTGGGTGGCCTCGCGAAGCTGCGTTTTCACCCAGTCCGAGTTCGGGTCCCGCACCGGGGCTAATCGCGCTTGAAGCGCTGCAAGCCGTTGCGGATCACTGGCTTCAAGGCCGTCGCTCCAAACATGTTCAAACAACTGCTGACAGACATATCGATTGGGCTGGCCGTGTTCTTCGCAAGCGATGGCCAAGCGCAACAGACCCAGAGGATTGAAGGGATGACTGGCCGGCATGCGCAAAGGGCAGCCTTGCTGCTGCGCCAACCACTGCACTTGGCGGTAGGTCCACAAGCGTTTGGCGGGAATTTCAGCCGGGCCGAGTTGGCCGTGGTGCTGCAGCACCGCACCAAACAAAATCGGTTGGTAACGCACTTGATAGCTCAGTCCCTCCAGGGCGCGTGGCAATGCATGGAAAGCCAAGTAGGCGTAGGGGCTGATGAAGTCAACATAAAAGGTCAGTTGGTGCATGTTCAAACCCCAGCACGGTATTGTTGAATTTGGACGCCGATCCGTTGCCACACTTGGCGTTGCTCGGTTGGCGAGTAAACGGACCAATTGGCGATTTCTTCCAAGCTGCGCAAACAACCCCAGCATTCATCAGCATCGGTTTTCATGATGCAGACCGACATGCAAGGCGAGGCACAGGCCTCATTCACGTTGGCAGCTTGCACCTGTTGCCAGCGCAGCTGCAGGCTGGGCCACGGCGTCATCATGTGGCGGTCGCCTCCAAGCGCAGCAAGGGCGCGCCTTCTGCCACTTGGTCACCGGGTGCAAACAGCAACTCGGCGACGGTCCCGGCAGTTGGTGCGGCCACGGTGTGTTCCATCTTCATGGCTTCCATCACCGCCAATGCTTGACCTGCGGTAACGGTGTCCCCCACCTGCACGGCAAACGACAATAGCCGGCCCGGCATGGGCGCGGACAGATTGCCCCCCGCGGCAGCATCTTGCACCACATGTGCAAGCGGATTTTGCCAATGCAATACGCCACTGCCCGCACCGGCAAACACATGAAAGTGGTCTTCGACCCGATAAATGTGCGCTTGCCAACGCTGCGAGCCCCATTGCAATTGACACACGTTGCCAATCCAGTGCGCAGACAAGTTGTGGGTTTGTTCATTGATCTCTAAGCTGGATGGGCCATGGCTTTGCGTGGTCAGCACCACTTGGTGTCGGTCTGGGCCAAGCAGGAAGTCAAAGCGACGCGTATTGAATCCTTGGAGGCACCAATTGTCCGTGCGTGACCAAGGATCTTGCCAGCCCAGCGAGTGCGTTTGTTCGGCCTTCAACAAGGCCGCTACAGAAGCCGCCAACAACAAACTGGTTGGCAGACTTTGCTGATGGAACAGGAGGGCCCTCTCGCGCTCAATCAGCGCGGTGTCGAGTTGGGCTTGAGTGAAGGATGGTGAGCGCAATACCCGGCGCACAAAGGCCACATTGTTGGCCACGCCAACGATGTGCAACTGCGCCAAGGCTTGATCCATGCGGGCCAGCGCTTGGGCACGGTTCTCGCCATGCACGATCAATTTGGAGATCATGGAGTCGTAATGCGGACTGATCACGTCGCCTTCACGCACGCCGCTGTCCCAGCGCACATCGGCGAGGTGGAAAGAATGCGCTGGTGCATTTCGCAAAACAGCCAAGTGGCCTGTGGCTGGCAAGAAATCGTTGTCTGGCGACTCGGCGCAAATCCGCGCTTCAATCGCATGGCCGTGCACTTTCACCTGCGCTTGCGTCAGCGGCAAGGGCTCGCCCGCTGCGATACGCAACTGCCACTCCACCAAGTCCAATCCGGTTACTGCTTCAGTGACTGGGTGCTCCACTTGCAAGCGGGTGTTCATTTCCATGAAGAAAAAATCCATGCCGAGATCAGACTGCTCGACAATGAACTCGACTGTGCCCGCGCCGACATAGTGGACGGCTTTGGCAGCTGCGATTGCCGCCGCACCCATGCGCGCGCGCAATTCATCACTCAAGCCGGGGGCTGGGGACTCTTCCAGCACTTTCTGGTGACGGCGTTGCACCGAACAATCACGCTCATGCAAGTGAATCACGTGGCCATGGCTGTCACCGAAGACTTGAATTTCAACGTGGCGCGGTCGCTGCACAAATTTTTCAACCAGCACGGCATCGTTGGCAAAGCTCTTGCGCGCTTCACGCTGGCACGAGGACAAGGCATCGGAAAAATCCTCAGCCTTTTGCACGATGCGCATGCCTTTGCCACCGCCCCCCGCACTGGCTTTGATCAGCACGGGAAAACCAATGCGTTTCGCTTCTTGCGCCAGCTTGGTGGGGTCTTGATCGGCTCCGTGGTAACCGGGCACCAAGGGCACGCCAGCTTTTTCCATCAGCTGTTTGGACGCGGCCTTCAGTCCCATGGCTTGAATTGACGCAGAAGAGGGACCGATGAAGACCAAACCGGCTTGAGCGCAGGCATTGGCGAAGTCGGCGTTTTCACTCAAAAAGCCGTAGCCTGGGTGAATCGCTTGCGCCCCGGTTTTCAAGGCCGCTTCCAAGATACGCTGCCATTGCAAATAGCTGTCTTGCGGTGCGTTGCCACCAATGTGTTCGGCCTCATCACACGCCCGCACATGGGCGGCTTGTGCATCAACATCTGAATACACAGCCACCGTGCGCACACCCAGCCGTTTGGCGGTAGCAGCGACGCGGCAGGCAATCTCGCCCCGGTTGGCTATGAGGATTTTGCTGAACATGCTCAGTAACGCTTGGCCACTTCTTCCAACATGACCTCCGTGGCACCGCCGCCAATGGCCAGCACCCGGGCGTCCCGCCACAAACGCTCGATCGGCGCTTCGCGCATATAACCCATGCCGCCCCAAAATTGCAAACACCCCCCCACCACATCGTTCACCAATTCACCGGTCAGCGCTTTCAACATGGACACTTCTTGCACGATGTCGTGGTCTTGCGTGACTGACCATGCACAGTGGTACATGAACTGGCGGGCAGCGCGGGTTTTTGCATCCAGCATGGCGATGCGCTGGCGAATGTGCTGCATCTCCCACAGCGATTTGCCAAACGCCTGACGTTGACGCACATAGTCCAGGGTCAGCTTGATCGCCTGCTGACAATGGCCGACGGCCATGGCCGCCAAAGCGATGCGTTCGGTTTGTAGGTTTTTCATCAGCGCGTAAAAGCCTTTGTCTTGCTCGCCCAGCAAAGCCTCGGGGCCCAAGCGCACGTTGTCCAACACCAGTTCAGCCGTGTCCGAACACAACCAACCGGTTTTGTCCAATGAGCGGCCGACACTGAAACCAGGCGTGCCTTTTTCAACAATGAACATCGACATCTGATGTTTGCCGGGACCAGTTTTGGCAGCGACGAAATACAAATTGGCATGCACGCCGTTGGTGATGAAAATTTTGGTTCCATTGAGTACCCAGTGGTCACCGTCTTTTTTTGCGGTGCTGCGCATGCCGGCCAAGTCCGAGCCCGCGCCGGGTTCGGTCATGGCCACGGCAGAAATCATGTCACCCGCAATGATGCTGGGCATGTACTTGGCTTTTTGCGCTTTGGTGCCCGCGTGGTGCAAATGTGGGCTGGCCATGTCGGTGTGCACCAGCACGCTGACGATGAAACCTGCAAACGTGGATTGCGACAAGGCCTCAGCAAACACCAGATTGGTCAAGGCATCGGCTTGTGCACCGCCATAGTCACTTTCATACATCAAGCCAAAAAAGCCGGCATCACCCATTTTTTTCAACACGTCGCGCGGCACCTTGCCGTTCTTTTCCCATTCCAAGCCAAAAGGCTCCACCTCGCGCTCTAGAAAGCGCTGCATTTGGTCGCGCAGGGTTTGGTGTTCGGGTAAGTGGTAGATGTGGTTCATGGTGACTTGGCTCAAATTACATGCGAAAAACACCAAACTGGGTGTCAGGAAAGGGCGCGTTCAAGGAGGCTGACAGCGCCAGCGCCAGCACCCGGCGGGTGTCGGCAGGATCAATCACACCGTCGTCCCACAAACGGGCGCTGGCGTAATAGGGATGGGATTGGTGGGCGAATTGATCGAGCAATGGTTGCTTGAACTGGGCTTCTTCTTCAGCAGTCCAGGTGCCGCCTTTGGCTTCGATGCCATCACGGCGCACCGTGGCCAAAACACTGGCGGCTTGCTCGCCACCCATGACGCAAATACGGGCGTTGGGCCACATCCACAAAAACCGCGGATTGAAAGCGCGGCCACACATGCCGTAGTTGCCCGCGCCATAACTGCCGCCAATGATGAAGGTGAACTTGGGCACTTGAGCACTGGCCACCGCCGTCACCATCTTGGCGCCATGCCGAGCAATGCCCTCGTTTTCATACTTGCGACCCACCATGAAGCCGGTGATGTTTTGCAAAAACACCAAGGGAATTTTGCGCTGGCAACACAGCTCGATGAAGTGCGCTCCTTTTTGCGCCGACTCGGAAAACAGCACACCATTGTTGGCAACGATGCCCACCGGCATGCCTTCAACATGGGCGAAGCCGCACACCAAGGTGCTGCCAAAACGGGGTTTGAATTCATGCAGTTCAGAGCCGTCCACCACTCGCGCGATGATTTCACGCACATCGTAGGGCTTGCGGGTGTCGGTAGGGATCACGCCATGCAACTCTTGCACGTCATACAGCGGCGCACGGGCTTCTTGCACTGCCAATTGAATGTGTTTTTGGCGGTTCAAGCGCGACACCGCTTCACGAGCCAAAGCAATCGCATGCGCATCATTGTCGGCCAAATGGTCGGCCACGCCGGATAAGCGTGTATGCACATCGCCGCCGCCCAGATCTTCTGCCGAAACAATTTCACCTATCGCGGCTTTCACCAAAGGTGGCCCACCCAAGAAGATGGTGCCTTGGTTTTTAACGATGATGGTTTCGTCACTCATGGCCGGTACATAAGCACCACCCGCCGTGCAGCTGCCCATGACCACCGCGATTTGGGCGATGCCCTGGGCGCTCATATTGGCCTGGTTGTAGAAGATGCGGCCAAAGTGTTCTTTGTCGGGAAACACCTCATCTTGATTGGGCAAGTTGGCCCCGCCCGAGTCCACCAAGTAGATGCAGGGCAAGTTGTTTTGCTGCGCAATTTCTTGCGCCCGCAAATGTTTTTTCACTGTCATGGGGTAGTAGGTGCCACCCTTGACCGTCGCGTCATTGCAAACAATGACGCAATCGACCCCGCTGACGCGGCCCATGCCCGCGATGACACCGGCACAGGGCGCGTCACCGTTGTACATGCCGTGCGCCGCCAGCGGACTGAATTCGAGAAAAGGCGTGCCCGGGTCGAGCAACAACGCCACCCGTTCACGCGGGGGCAATTTGCCACGTGCAAGTTGTTTGGCACGGGCCGCCTCTCCGCCGCCCAGCGCACTGGCCTGGATTTGGATTCGCAGGTCTTCAACCATGGCCTTCATGGCCAAGGCGTTGGCCTGAAAAGCAGTGGAGCGGGTGGAGAGTTGACTGGCCAGAACACGCATGGATTTAGACCATTTCAATGGCCATGGCCGTACCTTCACCGCCACCAATGCACAAGGTGGCCAATCCTTTTTTCAGGCCTTTGGCTTTCAAAGCATGCAACAAGGTGACGATGATGCGGGCACCCGACGCGCCAATCGGGTGACCCAGGGCACATGCGCCGCCATTGATGTTGACAATCTCGTGGGGCACTTGGAGTTCATGCATCAAGGCCATGGGAACAACGGCAAACGCTTCGTTGACCTCCCACAAATCCACATCGGCCACTTTCCATCCCGCGCGGGCCAGGGCCTGCTGTGTGGCACCTACTGGCGCAGTGGTGAACCACTCGGGCTCTTGGGCAAAAGTAGCGTGGCTGACGATGCGCGCCAAAGGCGAGCAGCCTAATTTCTTGGCCGTGCTTTCACGCATCATGACCAAGGCAGCCGCGCCGTCATTGATGGACGAACTGGAGGCCGCTGTGATGGTGCCGTCCTTTTTGAAGGCAGGGCGCAGGCTGGTGATTTTGTCCAGCTTGACCTTGCCGGGGCCTTCGTCGATGCTCACCATGCGATCACCGGCACGTTCTTTGACCGTGACGGGCGTTATCTCGGTGGCAAAAGCGCCAGAATCGGTGGCGGCTTTGGCGCGTTCCACACTGGCCATGGCGAATTTGTCTTGGGCTTCACGGGTGAACTGGTATTTGGCCGCACAGTCCTCGCCAAACGTGCCCATGGAACGTCCGGCCTCGTAGGCATCTTCCAACCCATCGAGCATCATGTGGTCGTAAATTTTGTCATGGCCCATGCGGTAACCGCCTCGACCTTTGAGCATGAGGTAGGGCGCGTTGGTCATGCTTTCCATGCCCCCGGCAATCAAAACTTCTTGGGTACCTGAAGCCAAAATATCATGCGCGAGCATGGCGGCACGCATGCCAGAGCCGCACATCTTGGACAAGGTCACGGCGCCCGCGCTTTTGGGCAAACCGCCTTTGAAGGCCGCTTGACGGGCTGGAGCCTGACCTTGACCGGCCATCAAACAGTTGCCAAACAGCACCTCCGTGATGGTGTCGGGCGACAAACCAGCGCGCTGCACCGCGGCGGCAATGGCGGCACCACCCAAGTCGTGCGCTGCAAGCGCGGAAAAATCACCCTGAAAACTGCCCATGGGGGTGCGGGCGGCACTAACGATCACGACGGCATCTGACATCTTTGTCTCCTTTATCAATCGGGGGTATGGCTGAGGCGTTGAACAGCAAAGCGTTTTTCAGCTTCGTAAGGGAACACATCGTGGACATGTCCCTGGCTGATTTTCTCTTTATGACCTTGCCAGAAACTTGCGTCCAGCAGGTCACTGTGGTGCTTCATAAAGACCGAGCGTACCGCCGGGTTGCCGAGCAAAAAAGGGCCAAAGGTTTCTGGAAATACATCGCGCGGACCCACGTGGTACCAAATCTCGCCTGACATCTCGTCTTCTTCGTTGCGGGGCGGGGGCACCTTTCGGAAATTGCAATCGGTGATGTATTCAATCTCGTCATAATCATAGAAGACCACTTTGCCATGTCGTGTGACACCAAAATTTTTCCACAGCATGTCGCCCGGAAAAATATTGGCCGCCAC
>Ga0172372_10007383_pt1 | contig 14764 bp, 12 predicted proteins | sample LakKiv5m_2_FD_114544 | JGI IMG/M metagenome (GOLD analysis project Ga0172372, IMG submission 114544) | Freshwater microbial communities from Kabuno Bay, South-Kivu, Congo - kab_092012_9.5m | ecosystem: Environmental > Aquatic > Freshwater > Lake | place: Democratic Republic of the Congo...
AATCAACTTGATCCATATGCGGTCGCCTCCCGATTGAGCTATATGCTTTGGAATTCCCTACCCGACGAAATATTGCTCGAAGCAGCGAGCAAGGGCAGATTGAAAAATCCAGAGCATTTAATGGCCCAAGCCAATAGAATGCTCAATGATAAAAAATCAACTCGTTTTATCGAAAGCTTCACCGACCAATGGTTGAGCTTAAGGGATATTGATGCCACAGCACCAGATAACAAAATGTTTAGACATTTCGACAGCATTGTCCAAGAGTCCATGTTGGAAGAAACTCGTTCATTTTTCAAGGAATTAATCGAGCATGACCACTCTATTGTAAACGTACTGGACTCCAATTTTAATATGTTGAACGAAAGATTGGTCAGACATTATGGCATGAAAAATGTGGAGGTTAAAGTTGGCGCAGGCATTCAAAAAGTCAGTAGCAATCAACAAAATAGGGGTGGTCTCGTCACTCAAGGGGCGATATTAAAAGTCACCGCCAATGGCACCTCGACGTCACCTGTGTTGCGTGGAGTGTGGCTATCGGAAAAGATACTAGGGGTGTACATTCCGCCGCCACCCACCAATGTGCCTGCTATTGAACCAGATATTAGGGGTGCTGTGAGCATTCGCGATCAATTGATCAAACACACGTCGGACGAGTCGTGTGCTTCTTGTCACCATAAGATCGACCCGACAGGCTTTGCTTTTGAAAACTTTGACCCGGTCGGTGCTTGGCGTACAAAATACGGAACAGGTAAAGACGCTCTTATGGTCGATGCTTCAGGCACAACCGCTGAGGGAAAAAGTTTTAAAGGTATTTCTGAGTGGAAAAAAATATATGTCGACAGGCCTCATGATTTGGCTAAAACCTTTGCCCAGCAGTTGTTGACTTACGGTACTGGGGCCGAGTTTCGCTTTAGTGATCGCAACCAAATACAATTGATTGCCGCAGCGGCAAGCAAACAAGAGTATGGGATGCGTTCCATTCTATTGGCGGTAATAGCAAGCCCTCTTTTTTCAACCAAGTGAGGTGAATTCATTGAATAGTCCCAACATTCACAGTGGCAAGCACCTTTCGAGACGTACATGTTTGAAGGCAGCAGGCATTTCGCTGAGCCTGCCATGGTTGGATGCGATGACACCCGCCTTTGCCGTAGATCAACCTCGTCCCAAGGCCAAACGATTCGTGGGAGTGAGCCTTTCGCTTGGGTTGCATGCTGAAAACCTAGTCCCAGAAAATTCAGGTGTTGATTACAAGCCGTCGAAGTATCTAACGTCATTGCAAGACATTCGAAACAGTTTTAGCGTCATATCGGGTTCCTCCCATCCAGATGTCAAAGGAGGCCATACTGCCGAGGGGAGCATTTTCTCTGCCTGTCCTAACACTCGTGGAGCGACGTCTAAAAACACGATTTCGATAGATCAGCTCATGGCAAAACATCTGGGCCATGAGACGCGTTTTCCATCTTTAATTTTGAATGTTGGCTCTTACTCGAGTCCCTCTTATACGGAAAATGGTGCGATGATTCCCGCCATAAATAACCCTGTAGCACTGTTTAAAAAACTATTTGTGGACGATGACAAAAGCGAACAAAACCGACAGGCACAATTGATTAGAAACGGGCGTAGCGTGATGGATTTAGTGGCTAAGGAAGCCAAACTTCTGCAGAGAGAATTGGGCTCAGGGGATAAAGCCAAGTTGGAGGAGTGGTTTACCAGTGTCAATCAGCTTGAGAAAAGACTTTCAAGTGAGCAAGAATGGACGCGCCGACCAAAGCCTAAAGTTGCTTCAAAAGGAGTCTCTGAGTATGACAATAGCAATGTCAGTTCCTATCTAAAAACAATGTTGGACATCGTTTCACTGGCCTTGCAATCGGATTCAACTCGTTTTGTGACGCTTCACGTTTCGTCAAACAGTGCCAAAGGCATCGAGGGCGTGACTGAAGGTTACCATGGTTTAAGCCATCATGGTCAAGATGAAGACAAATTAAGACAATTGGCTCTTATAGAACAACTGCTCATCGACCATTGGGCTGATTTTTTAAGGGAACTCAGTAAAAAGCAGGCGGCTGATCATGCCTTGCTCGATGAAACAATGGTATTGTTGACTTCAAATTTGGGAAACGCTTCAAGTCATAACAATCTCAATATGCCGGTTCTCTTTGGCGGTGGCGGTTTTAAACATGGAAGGCATCTCGCCTTTGACCAAAAGAACAACTATCCTTTGCCAAACTTGTACCTGAACTCATTGCATCAATTAGGCTTGCCCTTTGAAAAATTTGCGACAAGCACAGGCAAAATGCAAGGACTGATTTAGTCAAAACCATTTTCTGACCTGAGGGTCGATTTTTCTTTAACGGCGTTTAAATAAACCGTTTTAAATTTAGGCATAAGAAAACTACCAATAATTTATTGACTTTTCTTCCCCAAAAAATGGTCAATTCGGTATTTTTATAAAATTATTATTGAATTTATTTGATAATAAACTTGACTCAGAATTATTTATAGCTATCATAAAAAGACTTATCATGTAAAAAAAGTATAAAATTATGAAAAATAACCCGAACCTCCTGCCAGATCACAGTCGTCAATTATTTGTCAAATCGATGGTCGCAACAACCGCAAGCTTGGCCGCTAGTCAATTCGCTTTTTCTGGTTTGAATGCAGAAGACTTAGCGACAAAAACCCTAAAAATAGGTGTTGTTGGCATGGGGGGGCGTGGCACAGGAGCGGTCATGAACTCTCTTAGTGCTGACCCAAATGTGCAGTTGTGGGCAGCCGGTGAAATATTTGAACAACAACTCACTAAAAGCTTGGAGAAAATAACTACAAGGTTTTCAGATAGAGTTCAGGTTCCAAAAGAGCGACAATTTGTGGGTTTTGACGCTTATCAAAAAGTGATCGATAGCGGCGTTGATCTTGTCATTTTAACAACTTCTCCAGCATTTCGTCCATTGCATTTAAAAGCCGCTGTTGCTGCAGGTAAACATGTTTTTGCAGAAAAGCCTCTTGCCGTTGATACAAATGGGCTCAAGTCTGTCATTGAAACTGCCAAGAAAGCCAAGGCTGCTGGAATCTCTATCATGACGGGTTTGGTTTGGCGTTACACAGCGGCTTTGCAAGAAATGCACGCCAAGATAGGTGCGGGGGAGATCGGAAGCATCACCTATGCATCCAGCACTTACTGCGGTGGTGGTAGACCCAACAAATTGCCTCCTGCTAAATTTCGTCCTCCGCAAATCAACGACATGGAATGGGCGATGCGTTACTGGCAAAATTACGTAGAGTTCAGTGGCGATGGCATTCTTGAATTCATGGTCCACGGTATTGATAAATTAAGTTGGGCCATGGGCGATCGCCAACCTGTTAGTTGCTATGCCAATGGTGGAAATGCTGTGCCACATGAGGGCTCTAACAATTGGGATAATTTTTCATTATTCTTTGAATATGCGGATGGAAGCAGAGCCAACTTTATGGGTCGGCAAATTCCGAAAACCGACGCACCTTCTGGTGACTATATTGTGGGAACAAAAGGCCAAGCCGGTCTCAATTCAAATGCTTACATCAGCAAAGATGGCAACATCGTTTGGAGCAAAGATAAAGGCAACCTAGGTTACGACGAGGAGCATAAGTTGTTGCTAGATACGATTCGAAAAGGCGGCACTTACAACGACATACTCGGGAAAATGGAGGTCAGTCACAGCATGGCCATGATGGGTCGTGCCGCGGCTTACACAGGCAAGGTGATCACTTGGGATGATTTCATGAAATCTGACGAAAGATTTTTTGACATGGAGAATATATCTTTTAGCACACCCTTCACGCCACGCGCGACAGCTTGCCAAGGTATCACTCCATTGGTTTAGCCAGTGTTGATAAATTAGCATGGATAAGATCACGGGGTTGAATTAAATCAACCCTAGTGTGGCCCGTCAGAATGGGCACGGCTTATCAAGATGAGGTAAAACCACAGAGACGCGTCAATTGTGGCGACCTACACTAGTAATCTTGACCTTGCTAATTGCAGATGCTCTTGATGTATCTTTAAACATTCCTGTAAGTTTTTTTTCTTCAAATGTTTTAGCATAGCCACATGATGGCGGGCACTGACCAAAGCGCTATGCTGATCTAAATGGTAAGCTTGTATTTGAAGATGAATGAGCAAATAAAGGCTATTTAAGGCTTCAATTAAATAAGGGTTTGCCGTAGCCTTTGCAAGACAACCATGAAATTCGGCGTCACTGTCTGCAAAGGCTTGGTCGTCTTTTGAATTTGATGCAATGAGGGCCTCTTGCCTTTTGATATTCGCCTCGAGCTCTTGCCATGCTGGGTGCTTCGAGTCGAGTTCACTCCAAACTTTTAACACGTGAGCTTCTAAAATAGCTCGAAATTGCAACGCCGAAATGACACTGGATTCAGTGAGTTTGGTCACCCGCCAACGCTGACGCGGCTCTTTATCTAAAAGCTTGAGCGATGAGATTTTTAAAAGGGCCTCTCTTATCGTAGCTGTCGTCACCTTCAACTCTTTTGATAGTTCCAATTCAGAGAGGGTTTGACCGGGCACGTACTCACCTTGAGCTAGCTTTTTCATTAAAATCGACTCCGTCCATACCGCTTTTGAAATCATGTCATGATGGATGTTGAGGAGGTCTTTTTTTGTCGGTGGACGTCTAAATTTTTTACGGCGCTCAGCAATCATGAGGATACGCTTGTGCTCAAAGAGTTTAAGCACACCTCTGACCGTGGTGCGACTTATCCCTAAATGTTGGGCTAAATTCGTCTCGGTGGGAACCTTGAGGGGACAATGTGAGATCCATTCTTCGCAAAGGCGATTGAAGTGGAGTGAGATGAGATCGGTCATGTTTCAGTTGTACCAAGGGTTGGACAAGGCTTATTGTTTTTTACACTTAGAAAAACATTTTGGTCTCGCCATGGATTATTCAAGTTTCTTTACCTCAATATCAACTTGTTTACAACCAGATCAGATTCAACGTGACGCATTGACCCGTGCTATTTATGCACGCGATGCTAGCTTGTATCGCATCGTGCCAGCTGCTGTGTTGGTGGTGGAAAATGAAACTGAGATGCAAGTCGTCATTAAATTGGCATATCAATTCGACATCCCCTTGTGTTTTAGGGCAGCGGGAACGTCGCTTTCTGGTCAGGCGCTCACAGCAGGCGTGATGCTGATTCAGGGTCGGGGTTGGAGAGGTTGCGAAGTGCTCGATCAAGGTGCGAGAATAAAACTGCAACCAGGTGTGCGTGGCAGTGAGGCGAATGCAAGATTACGCCCCTATGGCAGGAAAATTGGTCCAGACCCTGCCTCAATAGATGCCGCAAAGATTGGTGGCATTGCTGCCAATAATGCTTCCGGTATGTGTTGCGGTACGCAACAGAACACGTATCAAACAACATTCAGTATGCGTTGGATCAGCTCGGATGGGCACTTGCTCGATACGAGTTCAAAACAAAGTCGTGAATCATTTTGTGTCCACCACGGCGAACTGATTGAAGGCATAAGGCAGCTATCTGAAGAGATTCAAGCCAATGCAAAAATGGTGGAACTGATCAAACACAAATACTTACTCAAGAATACAACTGGATACGCCATGAATGCTTTTCTCGATTATCACGATCCGATTGATGTTCTGACACACCTATTGATCGGTTCAGAGGGAACTTTGGGGTTTATCGCAGAAATCACCTATAAAACTGTAAAAGAGTCCGCTTACAAAAGCAATGTCATGGTATTTTTTGAGTCAGTGGAAGCGGCATGTGAAGCTGTTCAAGCCTTGGAGAAAAGTTCAGCCAAAGCAGTGGAATTGATGGACACGCAGGCCTTGAATTCGGTTAAAGAGCAGTTGCCGTCACATTATAGTGCCAAACAGAATGTGACAGGTCTATTGGTTGATGTGCACGGCGATAGTGCTACCGCATTGTTCGAGCAGCAAGGTTTAATTGAAGGCATTTTAAAGGCATTCGAGGTGGAGGTGCACTTCACGAGTTCAAGTTCAGACTATGCTAAACTATGGAAAATCCGCAAAGGCATGCTGCCCTCTGTTGCGGCTATGCGCAACATGGGTGAAACGGTGATCATTGAAGATGTGGCTGTTCCACTGCAACATTTGGCCAATGCGACAAAAGCGCTACAAACATTATTCTTAAGCAAAGGCATCGACAATGCGATTATTTTTGGTCATGCGCTTGCAGGAAATTTGCACATTGTCTTCAATCAATCTTTTCAGGCTGAGTCAGACATTGTTCGTTATCGTGAACTTATGGATGAACTAGCTGAAATGATCACGGTTGAGTACGATGGTTCACTCAAAGCAGAACACGGCACAGGTCGCAATATGGCACCGTATGTTGAAAAAGAGTGGGGCCCAGAAATCTATCAACTGATGAAGCGCATCAAGCGACTTTTTGACCCCAAAGCCATTTTGAATCCAGATGTTCTCATCAGTTTTGATCGAAACATTCATCTAAAAAATTTCAAACCCATGCCAGTTGTTCAAGCCGAGGTCGATGCCTGCATGGAGTGCGGATTTTGTGAGCGCGTGTGTCCTTCAAAAGATCTGAGTTTGACGCCACGCCAACGTATTGCCGCATTGCGTGAGATTCACAATGAAAAGAGTGATTTAAAGTTTAGCGTGACTGAAATGAAGGCTGCCTATGAATATCGCGGCTTAGATACTTGTGCGACAGATGGCATGTGTGCAAGTGTCTGTCCGATTGAGATTGATACTGGAAAAATGGTCAAAGAGCTGAGAGTGATCAAACATTCAAACCTTGCGAACCATTTGGCGTATTGGTTGGCGCAACATCAAAATGGCGTGGAGCTATTTTCGCGTTTAGCCCTCAAATTGGTTCATGCTCTGGGCTCATTGGGATTGAATTTAAAGCCGAAATTACCGGGAGTCATGCCTAAAGCAACGGCAACACAGCGTGAAGTATGCTTTAACAAGGATCATCCTGAAAATAAGATTGTGCTCTATCAATCCTGTATGCAGCGTGTTTTTGAAGGTTCCAGTGAAAGCAATGTGAGTCTGACACAGACGCTGTGCTCGTTAGCATCAAAAGCCAATATTGAGGTGCGGGTTTTTAGTGAGGCCGGACAATGTTGTGGATTACCTTATGCCAGCAAAGGTTTTCCAGCAGCAGCTCAATTCAAATTTGAAGCTTCAAAAAAACGACTCCTCGAATTGAGCGAGAATGGACGTTGGCCAGTGGTTGTGGACAATTCTCCTTGCACCCAACAAATGCAACTTATGCGTCAACACGGACTGAACATCACAGATAGTGTTGAGTGGTTGGAACGTGAAGTTCTGCCAAATTTAGACATCGTTCAGCAACAACAAACACTTGGTCTTTTTACCACTTGCTCCAGTCAAAAGATGAAACTTCAACCCTCGTTATTGAAATTGGCTCAAGCCCTTGCTCAAAAGGTGGTTGAGCCTGAGGGCATTGCCTGCTGCGGATTTGCTGGCGATCGCGGCCTGTCGCATCCTGAATTGAATCGTTGCGCACTATCTGGTCTTAAAGCTCAAATTTCAGAAGAATGTTCCTCTGGCGTGAGCAACTCCAGAACTTGTGAGATAGGCTTGAGTTGGCATAGCGGCAGAAATTTTGAGCACATTGCCTATTTGTTAGACCGAGCTTCTAAATCCAAAGTTTAAGCGAGGACGGCAGTGCCATTTGAGCGAGAAGTTCATGCAGCAAGGGTTTTAGCATTGAAATCGGGGTTTAGGTCATTATTTTACTGTTAAGGTGCAAATGATCCTCAACCTCTAACTAACTGAGCCCATTATTCAAAGCTGACATCTCTCACTAAAGCTAAACGAAAAAACGTTCATCCAAAGGAACTTCATTGAAAAAAATCACCCTTATTTTCGGACCGCTATTAGCCATTATAGTTGGTTTTATCATGAGTTCTTACGGTTGTCATGATCATGCGATAATAGTGGCCTCCATAACCATCTTATGTGCCATCTGGTGGATTTCCGAACCGGTTCCTATCCCCATCACTTCGTTAATTCCCATGGCCATTTTCCAGATGACGGGAGTGCTTTCAAAAGAACAAATAGCCATGGCTTATGGTCATTACTTGATACTTCTGCTGATGGGAGGGTTCATCATTTCACAGGCGATGGAGAAAAGCGGCACTCACAAGCGCCTAGCTTTTTCTATGATTAGATTGTTTGGAGGTAAAGAAAAAAATCTGGTGTTTGGTTTCATCGTAGCGACAGCTTTGCTCAGCATGTGGATCTCAAACACAGCGACTACGTTGATGCTTTTGCCCATTGCCTTAGCCGTCCTTTCTGAATCAAAGGATTCTCAACTGAGGATCCCCCTCTTGCTGGGAATCTGTTATGGTGCGAGCATTGGTGGTATGGGCACTCCGATTGGAACTCCACCTAACATCGCTTTCATTAAAGAATATAAAGATGCTACGGGAATAGAAATAAATTTCTTAGATTGGATGGCATTAGCTCTACCTTTAGTAGGTATTTTAATTCCGATTCTCTGGCTTATTCTCACTCGCCACTTGAAGGGAAATGCTGCCATCGGTCAGCTTCCAAAACTAGGACCTTGGAAAAAAGCCGAAGTAAGAACGTTAATTGTATTTAGTCTCATTGCAATGGCTTGGGTCTTTCGCAAAGCGCCATTTGGAGGTTGGTCGGATGCTTTTGGTTGTCCAAAAATCACCGATGCCGACATTGCCCTACTCAGTGTGGTTGTATTGTTTTTAATACCAAGTGGTGAAGGCGAAGGAAAAAAATTACTCGACTGGCCAACAGCCGTTCGCATTCCTTGGGGCATCTTGCTACTATTTAGCGGCGGACTTGTCATAGCAGCGGGTTTCAAAGAATCTGGTTTAAGCCAATCTTTGGCCTCGCAGTTATCTGAGTTGATTCAAATACACCCTTTTTTAATATTATTGATCATTTGCTTTTCAGTCACTTTCATCACTGAATTCACCAGTAACACGGCGTCCACTTTGCTTTTATTGCCCATCCTAGCCCAAACAGCATTGGCCTCAGATCTCATCTCAGATCCAAAGTTAATCATGATTCCAGCCACAATAAGCGCGTCTTGTGCATTCATGCTACCTGTAGCAACACCACCCAACGCGGTCATTTACGGCTCGGAAAAACTCAGCATTTATGAAATGGCTCGAGAAGGCTTTATCTTTAATATCCTTTTTGCTTTCATCATCTCGATTTACTTTTATTTAGTGCTATCCTAACAACAATGCAAGTGATTGAAGTCTGTACGATGTTTCAAATAAAACCTACATTTTTGTCCAAAAAATTCAGGTAGCAAGCTATGATGCTCGCTTAAGAAAAGGTTTACTTTTTGGCCAGTCAAGCCCCTTTTGATATTTTTCGGCCTTGTCCCTAAAGTCGTCAATCAGCGAAACGTCATACCCGCGCAGGCGGGTATCCAGAACGACGTAAAAGCTACACCAACCTAGATTTCCCCGCCTTCACAAAAGCAGACTCTTCGGGCTCCGCCCTTCGTACGCGGGAATGACGGATGCTTTTCTCATCTGCCGAAGTTATGGACAAGGCCCATTTTTCAAAAGGTTTTTAAACCTCCTAGATTCCCGATCAGGTTTCTCATAACCAAAATTTAGTAAAGTGAATTCATATCATTGTCGTTTTAACCTTCTTAATAGAAGAGGTGTGTTACCCTTGCGTTTACTCCTATAAAAAGACTGGAGGAATGTGTTCTTACGGTACGACCTTGTTTGTAGAAACTCGTGGAAACTTTAGGCTATAACAAAAAATTGACAAAAATAAACTCAAATAAAAGGAATCATTTGAATAGTTTTCCCTATAGGGATGTCGCGAACGTTTTTAATATAAAACTAACCTGCTTGGAAAAGATCGGTGTAGTGGGGCAATCTTTTTTTGTTTCAAGCAGGTTGGCTTTTTAGACGTTATGTTTTGCTATAAATGAGCCCTGAGTTAACACCGCCAAAGGATCTGACAAAATGTCGGTCACAAATCATGTATATTGAAAACAAATCTATCGGCCTTGAAGAGGATGCCGTCATTGGTCGTGTTTACTTTTCAAAATCTGGAAAAACTCTTTACTATAAGAATCTTGTATTTCAAAGTTTGAAAGGCCGTGGTTTTAAATCAAATTATTTTGAAATCGGTTCAGATAATGAGTATTGGATTTCAGGCCCTCGAAAAGACGAACACAATCGACTCTATGGTGGCAACTTGGGTGTAAATATTGATGACGACGTCTATGAAGAGTATCAACAACTCATGGGTAAATGAATATTTCAAAATTCAAAAATGATCATGCTAGAAAGCTCAAGTGAGAGATCGAGATTTTAAGGGGTTCTTTTTTTGCGATATTCCGGTTGGTTTCCTAAATGTTAGGTATAAAAATGAACATTAGTTTTAATGTAGAAGATGCTAGTCAGGTCGCCATTGGTGCTTTTGCGTTGGCGGTGCCGATTTCGTTTTCTGAAGAAGCTTGGAGGTTGGGAGAAACGCTGCCAAATGGAAATCTTGCGATGCTATTTACGCTATCCATTGTTTTCTTGAGCTTTTTTGCCTATCAGAATGTCTTTCAGAGTAGCATCAAATATAGAATTTTAGTTTTTATAGCAAGGATAGTCATTGCATACTCTATCGCGGCATTGGTGGTCGCTTTGGTGTTGTTTTCATTGAATAAGTTCCCAATGTTTGCAGAGCCTGCGGTAGCGCTGAAGAGACTGATTATTGTAACGATGCCCGCCTCGATGGGTGCTATTATTGTGGATAGTTTTGATAAAGAGTAGAAGCTTAAAGAAATCAATTTGGAAAGCAGTGTGTTCTTGCTCAAAACTATTGAAGGATGTTGTTTGAAAAACTTATCGCTTTTCACGACTCGAACAAGTTGAGGTGGACTTAAATTGCGCTTATGACGGAAGCGATTTTATGGTACGTGGTGTTTGTTTTCTCTTGCACCTTGCACGAGGCCGCTCATGCTTGGGCAGCACTTAAAGGTGGCGATCAGACCGCTTATTTGGGTGGTCAGGTGTCGCTCAATCCGATGCCCCATATCCAACGTGAACCCTTTGGTATGGTGCTCATTCCTCTTGTCACCATTTTGACTATGGGCTGGCCGATAGGGTTTGCCTCTGCACCTTACGATCCGGAGTGGGGTTGGCGTTACCCTAAAAAGGCAGGTTGGATGGCGGCGGCTGGTCCGGCGGTTAATTTCATGGTGGTGGTATTAGTTGGAGTATTGTTTATGATCGGATTGAAGCAAGGCTTCTTTCAAATCCCTGAGGTTGTCAAGACGGAAGCTATTGTTAGTTCGACTGGATCGGAAATGGCTCAGAAATTGACCATGATGTTTAGCATGCTCTTCACCTTGAATCTGGTTTTGGGAACTTTTAACTTGTTGCCCTTGCCGCCTTTAGACGGTGCTAGTATGTTAGCTTTGTTCATGTCCCCCGCTCAATTTCGAAAAATCAGCACCATGTTACGCCATCCTCAGATGGGTTTGATGGGAATGCTTTTGGCGTGGATCATTTTCCCAAAACTGTTTGGGCCTATATTCAGTTACTCTTTAATGTTGATATACCAATGGTAGAACAAATCAATCAAAGTTGGGTTGAGCAACACAAAGAGTTGCTGCTCAAAATCTTGGAAGCTGATTACGACCCTCATTTAAAACGCATCGCTCCAAAAAGTTTACAATGGGTGAAGTGCTCTGCGCTTCAAAATGAGGCAACTCTCATTGAATTCACGACCTTGGTTTTGGAGTACGGTGGGTGTTCAGGAGTGAGTCATGAGACGATTCAGACTCGCAGGATCAAAATGATCGCAGGTGAGTCTGAACTAGAATCGAGACTCATTGCCTTGCTTTAGAATTTATCTTTAAACACCACTTCTGAATAGTCGAGTTGCCCAGCGCGCTCGTTGGCCGGTTTGATGGCTTTGCCAATTGTGATCAACATACCGATCACATAGTCTTTTGGCAAATTGATGATAGCACTCACTTTCACCGGATCAAAACCAATCATCGGGCAAGAATCGTAGTTCATTGCCTTTGCTGCCAACATCAAGGTTTGTGCTGCAATGCCAACTGAGCGCATGGCTTCATCGCGTTGCAAGGTTTCGTTTTTTTCATAAAAGCCTGTGATCATGGGTACAATTTTTGAGCTTGCTTCAACTGGAGCATTGCGCCAATAACGGGCAGGATCACGCGAGTGCGCTTGTAAGTCGCCACATACTACCACGGTGATAGCAGCATCTTTTATCTGAGCCTGATGCCAAGCCGCAGCGCAAATCTCATTTTTAATGGACTGATTTTCAACAACCAAAAAGCGCCAATTTTGCATGTTAAAAGATGTGGGCGAAAGCATTGCGGCTGATAGCAATTGCTGTACTTCCATTTCACTCATTTTGTGATTCGGGTCGTAATGCTTTACTGAACGTCGGCTTTTAATCGCTTCGAAAGTGTCCATGAGGTTCATATCCTATTAAAGTCAATGACAATTTAATCAGCAAGGGTGTTGTGCATCCCCCTTGCCGACATTTTTGATAACGCCACATGGCTGTCTAAGTTTTTCAAGAAGAAACCTCATGAACCCTTATCGAGGCTATAGCTGCTGTTCATGAGAGTTATGAAGGGAGTTCCTAAATTTAAAATAAATCGCAAGTGTTTATTTGAGAGTTTCATGTAACTTAGTCATTGAATCGACCATTTGCGATGCCATAAATTCTTCTCTTTCATCAAATAAACCTTAGCGACTTGGTGTTGAAAATAAACATTCCAGTAGGACTATTTGAGCGATCAATGCATGCTACCCATTGAATTCAAATTCTTACAGAACGTGCTCTAAAGCATTGTCGAAGCTCTCTGCTTCATTTTATTTTTTTGACACTCGTGTAGCGCCAACAATCTACTAAATGGTCGTTCACCATGCCAACGGCTTGCATGTAAGCGTACATGATGGTAGAACCGACAAAACTCATGCCTCTTTTTTTTAAGTCTTTGGACAATGCGTCGCTTTGTTCGGTCTGAACGGGCACTTCAGACATTGTGTTCCATGCATTGCAAATGGGTTTTCCACCTACAAAACTCCAAAGGTAAGTGTCGAAGCTCCCAAATTCCTTTTGAATGGCAAGAAAAGCCAAGGCATTTTTTCTGGCAGCTGCGATCTTTAAACGATTCCTGACAATCTCAGCATTCTCACTCAAAGCCATCAGTTCTTGATCGCTCATTTTCGCAACTCGCTTCACGTTAAAGTTGTGGAAGGCTTTGCGGTAACCCTCTCGTTTTTTCAAAATGGTCTCCCAACTCAATCCGGCTTGAGCTCCCTCCAGAATCAGAAACTCAAATAACTTTGCATCATCATGCTGCGGGATACCCCATTCAAGGTCATGATAAGCTTCGTAAAAAGGTTTATCTTGCCCTACCCAAGGACATCTTTGCTTTGTTTTTGGCATGTTGCTCGATAGCTTTCTTTTAGTATAGATGGATATTGGAAGAAAGTGTAATTGGTCTAGCTAAGTTGCAAAATCCCAAGCTGATTTGGGTCGTTTAAAAAGCAATCAGCGTGAGTTTTTGCTAAGTTTTTATGACTCAAAATAATCTGAAGTGGTGATTTTTAGATTCACAAACAAAAAACCCTGTTTTTCATCGAAGGCTAAAATGTTTTCAGAAAGCACTCTATAGACGGGTAAATGGGGTTCTGGCCTAACCCATAGTTCAACTTTATCGTGAAAAAAGTCTTCGCCATCATATTTTTCACTGTCGTAGCGAATGATGTAGAGTTTTTTCTCGCGATCAAAAATCTCAATGCCCTTTTCCAACCAGACAATGTGCTTTTGCGCCCGTTCTGGCTCATCGGGTTGATGCCAGCCAAACGTCATTTTCTCCAACCAACGCCAACCTAAAGGAGCTGACTCTGTTGTATGATGATTTGCTTGCATGGTTTTGTCCTAATAGAACGGTACTTCTTAGTTTCGGAGTTTAGCCAAAAGGTTTTTAATAATTTAAAATGTGATAAAAATCACACTTAAATGGCTAAAACTTTAATTTTCAGAACTTTAGTTTTTCTTTTGTGGTAAGCAATGAAGTGTTTTATGGCTATCCAAAATCGATTTTTTATAACAATTGGTTCATGAATCATTCCTTTGAAACAATCGATGGTCTTGTGATCGGCGCAGGTATTGTTGGATTGGCCTGTGCCTATCAATTGCATCTGGCTCATCCAAAGTTACAGTTGTGCATTTTAGACAAGGAAGCTGGCCCTGCCGTTCATCAAACGGGGCACAATTCAGGGGTGCTTCATTCCGGCATTTACTACGCTCCGGGATCGTTAAAGGCTGAGAATTGTTTGCAGGGCAAAGCTGCAATGCAAGAGTTTTGCCAACGTGAGGGCATACCTTTCGACATTTGCGGGAAAGTGATTGTGGCAAAACATCCTGATGAGTTTTTGCAGTTGGAAAAATTGCAGCAACGCGCTCTCCAGCACGGCATTCAAGTTCAACAACTTGACGATGTCGGCTTAAGGGATTTAGAGCCTCATGTGGTCGGCCTAAAAGCCTTGCATATTAAATCGGCAGGTATTGTCAATTACACTCGAGTATCTGAACGCTTACTCGAGATACTGCTGTCCTCTGGTCGCCACCGTTTCGTACCGCATTTCAAAGTAAGGCACATCACTCACAGTCATGGTGGCGTTGAGGTCAGTTCCGAACAGCAAACTCTCAAAGCGAAGTGGGGCATCAATGCCGCCGGATTGTAC
>Ga0172372_10007384_pt1 | contig 14764 bp, 16 predicted proteins | sample LakKiv5m_2_FD_114544 | JGI IMG/M metagenome (GOLD analysis project Ga0172372, IMG submission 114544) | Freshwater microbial communities from Kabuno Bay, South-Kivu, Congo - kab_092012_9.5m | ecosystem: Environmental > Aquatic > Freshwater > Lake | place: Democratic Republic of the Congo...
ATATCTTCAAGCGTCTGCGCAATTTCAACCGTTGTCCCAAATGCCGGAATGATCACAACATCCTCGGATGTGAGTTCGGACCAATCGATCAATTGATTGCCATGTGTGTCCTGAATAAAGGTCAGTCCATGAGATAGAAGATCTTCATTGACTTCGGGATTGTGGATCATCTGGCTTAATAGGAAAATACGTTTACCCGGATTTTCATCAATAGCCTTGTAGGAGATTTCGATGGCATTTTCTACACCATAGCAAAAACCAAAATGTCGGGCAAGGATGAATTCGACCTTACCAAAATTGAGAACGCTTGGGGTGAAATCCTTTTTTCTTGGATCTTCTAATTTGCGTTTTGCTTTCACCTTGCTAATGATCGGTGATCGGTAAAATTCCGGAATTTCGAACTGTTTCATAGACGTTACAAAGATAACAGTTCAGCACGATGAAAGTTTAAACCCCGAACGATGAAGTCATTCGGGGTTTAAAACGATGTTAGAACTTTTTAAAGGTAAAGTCCCGGTTTGTCTTTATTTGATTTGACTTTGAAACTGAAATTGACCGTTTTACTTTCCTTCGATTTCAGATCCAGTTTCCATTCAATCATACCAGTTCTGCTGTCATATTCGCCTTTTCCAAGATCCATAGCTTCAATGGTAATGTCTGCATTCTGGGTGATTGGCAACTGATCCTGAATTACTAATTCGATGGCATTTGCTTTAAGGTTCTTCACTTCAATGGCATAGGACTGCGTTTTTTCTACTTTATCCCCAACAATTTTCTCTTTGCAGTCTTTTTTCAAGAGTGTTCGCTTGACAATAATGTTAGGATCTCGTCCTAAACTTAAGTTGAGTGTATCTTCCATGGTCGTTGGATCAATGTAAGTTTCACCAACATAACTTCCATCGAAGAAGATGTTTGCTTGGGCCGGAACCAAACCGAGTTCATCGAGTTTGGAAAGTTGCGCCACGAGGTAAACGGATTGATCCAGTTTCGGTAAGGAGTAATACTTGTAATTCGCATCCAGATCCGCAATTTTGATCAAGACCATATGTTGCTCATTGTTCGATTTGATGGAATAGGGAAGATCGATTCTGAATTCGGCCGAAGTAAGTTGACGGATGGTTTGAACAAATTCCGCTGCTGTCCGGCTGTCTACATCTTTTTCGTCCATAACATCTCCTACTGTATTGGAATAGGACATCGATCTTTCGGATTCTGCTTTTTTAGAAGCAACCTGTGGAATATTGTACATGTCATTTCTATAAGCGTAATAGTCTACGTACCAAGGGTGTAATGTTGGTTTTGTTTTGTTTTGGTAAGGGTCATTGGTGGAGATGTTGAGTTTCACATTGTCCCAATCCAAACCGCTGTTCTGAAAAACCTGTGCTTTATATGTGAGATTGATCTTCGATGTCAAACCATCACTGCGCAGGTCATAAAGTGGGATCCACCCGGCGTTCTGGATCAAGTAAGAAATATTCATTTTTCCTGTGGCTGCCTCTTTTGCCGAAACCGTTACCACAATGCGGTGAACTGGCCCGTTGTCTTTTGGTCCTGTTTCACTGTCTTCGTGTTGTTTCAACTTGGTTAAACGTTCTTCCATCCGACGTTTTTTATCTTGCTTGTCAGAACGTTTGCGGTAAAGAACGGATAACTTTTTATTAATCTCGAGCATTTTTGTGGCGTAGTAATCCATGGTCTGCTTTAAAAGGTTGATCGAATCATTCACCTTGCCTTGTCCTTTCACGGCACCATTGTTTGACAGGATATTTTTCGTTGCCATTAACACATCGATTTCATCCTGTAGATCTTGTATGTCGTATCCGACATATTTGATGGAATCTTCAAGAACTCGGATCTCATTTCTGATTTTGAGAGGTAGACCTTCTAAATTTACCTCTTCAGGTTTAGGATAAAAGATACTGTGTTTGGAATCCAGAATGATCACATTTCCTGTGGCTTTGACCTGAATGCTTTTTGGATCGATAAATGGACTGATTCCTTCAATGATGATTTCGGTAATTCCTGCTTTTGCATTGTAACTCGCTTTTTGATAAAGTTGCGCCCCCTGCGAGTAAACAGTGACATCGGTGATGGTTGAACGTACGATCTCTCGTTCATTCGAAAAAACAGTTAGTCCGCTAATGAGCAAAACTGTAAGGAGAAAAATTCGTTTCATGATTTCTAATTTTTCTGCCTGTACATGTTTACGTATTTTTGGTTGAATTGCCAATGAAAAAAAGTTGAAAAAAATCATTTATTCGGTATTTAGATCTTTGTGGGTCAAGTTGATTCTGATCTTTATTTTTTTACTTGTTATCTGGTCGAACTGGTGTGTAAATGCCGAGAGTAGGGCGTACCTTTCAAGTGAAATGAAAGGTATTCCGAATCAAAAATACGCGCTGATGCTTGGGACCTCCCGCAATTTGGGAAATGGTTCTCCCAATGTTTATTTCTTCAAACGGGTGAGTGCATGTGTCAGATTGTACAAGGCTGGTAAGGTGAAGTTCGTTTTGGTGAGCGGTGATAATGGTACTGTTTCATACAATGAACCCGAAGCAATGCGGGATGAATTAGTAGCTCGCGGCATACCTGAAGATCATATTGTTCTTGATTACGCCGGATTCGATACCTATGACTCCATGATCAGGGCCCAAAAAGTATTTGGCTTGAATGGATTTATTGTTGTCTCCCAGCATTTTCACAATAAACGAGCGGTTTTTATAGCCAGAAGAAATGGCATAGAGGCCTATGGTTACAATGCCGGCGATGCATCTGCTGCGGCAGGAATTAAAACCAGAATTCGGGAGTATTTTGCTTGCGTCAAGGCTTACCTGGAAGTATGGATAGGAGTGAAACCACATTTTCTCGGTAAAAAGGAGCAGATTCCTTAAAAACTAATAGCGAAGCAGATCGTTAAGGCAGTTTTTAATTTTCAATAGCTCAGAAGAAGTGATCTTACCCATTTTGCTTTGCAATCGATCTTTAGAAACAGAACGAATATGAAAAGTCAGCGCTTCTGATGTCGATGAAAGCCCGTTGATCGAATCTAGCTCGAGTATAAGGTTGCCGTGATAATTTTTGATGGAGGAGGTCAGAGGGCAAATCATCAAGACATTCGCATGGTCATTCAGTAAATTGCCGCTGATAATAATCACGGGTCTAATACCCTTTTGCTCACTGCCCTTAGTAGGATTAAGATCGGCTAACCAGATTTCTCCTTGCTTCATTCTTCGATCTGTTGCAGGTAATCGGCCATTCCTTCTTCTGCCAGACCCTGCACATCTGTGTCTGCTGCCATTCTTTTGTAAGACTTCAAATAAGCCGCACGATTGAGTTGATCCAAATAGATGCGTAAGGCTTTTTCGATGATCTTGTTTTTAGGAAGTGATAGTTCCTGAGCTTTATCTGATAAAGCTTGTAGCAAATCATCAGGGAGCGTTGAGGTGAATGTTGACATTATATAAATATAAAATACAAATATAAAATATATTTCATGATTTAACAATTTGATGATTTAACAATTTGATGATGAGACAAGTTGATAGGATGATTTTTAGACATAGCAAAGCCCGCAGGCCTAAAGCCTTAAAAAGCAATTTGAACAAAAAAGAATTTAAACCAGTGATTTGATCTCGAGAATAATGCGCTCTGCAAGATCGTTTGCCATCTGTTCGTTTTGGCTTTCGGAATAGATGCGGATGATCGGTTCAGTATTGCTTTTGCGCAAATGCACCCATTCCTTGCCGATATAGATTTTCACTCCGTCAGTCGTGTCTACCTCTTCATGAGCGTAATTAACAGACATGAACATCAGGAGTTTGTCTACATCAATATCCGGAGTCAATTCGATCTTGTTTTTTGAGATCGTGTATTTGGGATAGCTATCGCGCAATTCGGAAACTTTCGTTTTTTTCTCTGCCAAATGACTAAGGAACAATGCGATTCCTACTAATGAATCACGACCATAATGCAATTCAGGATAAATGACGCCGCCATTACCTTCACCGCCAATCACAGCTCCGATCTCTTTCATTTTGGAAACCACATTCACTTCTCCCACAGCTGCCGCCGCGTAGGTGAGACCTCGTGCTTCTGTTACATCTCGTAAAGCACGGGTTGAGGAAAGGTTAGAAACTGTTGGTCCAGGTGTGCGGGATAGCACATAATCAGCTACTGCAACAAGGGTATATTCTTCTCCGAACATGCTCCCATCCTCGCAAACGAGTGCCAAACGATCGACATCCGGATCTACGGTGATACCAAGATCAGCACCTACTTCTATGATCTTTGATGAAAGATCTGTTAGATGCTCGGGAAGCGGTTCCGGATTGTGCGGAAAATGTCCGTTGGGTTCGCAATACAATTCAGTGATCTGTGTTACACCCAAGGCACGCAGCAATGCAGGAACAAAAATCCCTCCTGTTGAATTTACGGCGTCTACAACCACTTTAAAATTTGCTTTTCGAATGGCTTCGGCATTCACCAATGGTAAATTCAAAATGGCATCGATGTGCTTTTCTTGGTAAGAATTATCCTGAGTAATCTTTCCTAATGAATCTACATCGGCGAAATGAAAACTTTCTTTTTCAGCAATGGCTAATACTTCTTCTCCGTCAGCTCCAGAGATAAACTCTCCTTTTTCGTTGAGCAATTTCAAGGCATTCCATTGTTTTGGATTGTGACTTGCCGTCAAAATAATGCCGCCATGAGCGTTTTCAATTGGAACGGCTACTTCGACAGTAGGGGTAGTTGAAAGTCCCAAATCGATCACATCGATTCCAAGTCCAACCAGCGTTGAAATCACAAGATCGGAAATCATTTTCCCTGATATCCGGGCATCTCTTCCTATAACCACTTTGACTGAAGACCCATTGTTGCGTACTTTCAACCATGTACCATAAGCAGCTGCGAATTTGACGGCATCGACAGGGGTTAATCCTTCGTTGACTTTGCCACCGATCGTTCCTCGGATTCCCGAAATAGATTTTATAAGTGTCATGGTGAGTTTGAAGTTGAAAGTTTGAAGTTGAAAGTTAGTAGTTAGAAGTTGAAAGTTAAAAGTTGCAGACAGTTATTTCGTGAAACCGATTTGACCTCCGGGCTTGAATTGTCTTTTCAGATCGATCATTTTCAAACACGCAATGGCGCATTCCACACCTTTGTTTCCGTGTTTGCCACCTGAACGGTCGATCGACTGCTGTATGTGATTATCCGTCAATACACAGAAGGCAACCGGCTTATTGTATTTGAGGGTTACATCCTTAATTCCTTGTGTCGTACCGTCACAAACAAAGTCAAAATGTTTGGTTTCTCCTTGAATGACCACGCCAATGGCGACCACGCCATCTACATCACTGTATTCTAACAGGTATTGTGACCCCAGAGGAAGTTCGAATGCTCCGGGAACGAAGCGCACTACAATGTTTTCCTCTTTCAAACCGGCATCCAGCAGTGTTTGTTTTGCTCCTTTGAGCAGATTCAAGGTGATGGAATCATTCCATTCAGAAACAACAATGCCGACTTTAAAATCGGCACCGTTCGGAACAAAGTCCTTATTGAATTCAGATAAATTACGACCTTCTGTCGCCATCGTTCTTTATTTTGTCGTTTTGTTTGAAGCGCGAGCAATGTATTTCTCAATTGCTTTTTGGTTTCCAAAGCCTGAGTAATCATCACGGATTTTAGTGTAACATTCAGTTGCTTGCTCGAAATTTTTATTCTTTTCAGCACACAAACCTGCTTTAAACAGGTACATTGGACTGGTCATCTCATTTTCATTGATGCCAGCAGCTTCAAGATATAGTTTGAATGCTTTTTCGTAGTCCTTCATTTCACTGTGGCAGTCTCCCTGAAGTCCAACCACCATGGAAGAAACATACGTATCATTCGCATCCACATCTTCCAGTAGATCAAGTGCTTTTTTGAATTCCCCTTTTGCCATATACTGACGAGCGAGAATGAATTGTGCATTTTCTCCACCAATTTTACCGTCATACTTTTTCACAACCGGCTCTAATTCCTCAATTGCCAGATCTGTAGAATCTTTTGCCGCATAGTTCAAGCCCACCCAAAATGCATCTTTGGATTTTTCGTTTGACGGTTTCCAGATGAATTGACGGTAAGCAAAATAACCTAGGATCACTACTAGTAAACCACCCACGGCATACGTGATCAGTTTTGTTTGTTTATCAGACTGAATCTTATTCTTAAACTCCTGAACGGAAAAATTCTCAAGCATTGCTTTCATTTTAGACGTGCAAAAATAGTTTTTTTTTTGAATCGAATACGTATAGTTTTCAACATGCTTTCGATAATTTTTTGGATGGAAAATAGTGAAAACGAATCGTTCAAGTCCATCATGAAAGCGCTACTTTTGTTACATGTTTCTCAAGGACCTCCAGCTCATCAATTTCAAGAATTACGAAGACGCGGAGGTCGAACTTTGTCCCAATGTAAACTCCTTTGTCGGGCGCAACGGATCAGGGAAAACGAACATTCTGGATGCCGTTTATTACCTAAGTCTGTGTAAGTCTTATTTGAATGTCATGGACCGTCAGAATATTCGTTTTGATCAGGGATTTTTTGCAATTCAGGGTAACTGGGAAAAGGATGGACAAACCGTACATATTCATTGTGCAGTAAAATCGGGTTCGAAGAAGGTTTTTAAACGGAATAAGAAAGAATATGAGAAACTGGCGGATCACATTGGTCAGTTTCCTGTGGTGATGATTTCACCCTATGACCGTGATTTGATCTCTGAAGGAAGTGAGTTGCGCCGAAAATGGATGGATGGAATCCTGTCGCAATTCGACAGGCGTTATCTCGATCAAGTACAACGCTACGCCAAAGTGCTGGAACAGCGAAACGCCTTGTTGAAAAATATGCATGATCATCGCTTGTTCGATAGAGAATCGATCGAAGTGTGGGATGAGCAATTGGTAGCACTTGGAACAGAGATTCATGCCCGCAGAAAAAGTTTCATCGATGAATTTGTTGCCGTTTTTCAGGAAAGGTATCACTACATTGGTGAAGTTTCGGAAGAAGTTGGCCTGGAATACCGCTCGCAACTCAATGAATCTGATTTCACTTCCTTACTAAAGGAAAACGAACGCAAGGATTTGTATACACAGTACACCAACGCCGGTATTCATAAAGACGATCTTTTGTTCACTATCAAGGGGCATCCGGTGAAGAAATTCGGTTCTCAGGGACAGCAGAAATCCTTTATCATAGCGTTGCGGTTGGCACAATATGAATGGTTAAAGCGTCATCTGGAAACTACCCCTGTACTTTTGCTGGACGATATTTTTGATAAACTGGACCAGGTTCGCGTGCAGAAATTATTGCAATTGGTTTCAGATCATTACTTTGGTCAAGTGTTAGTGACCGATACCGATGAAGAACGTATGCGTTTGATCTTTGATACATCAGACATTGAACACAAACTGTTTCGCGTGGAGCAGGGGAAAGTAAACGAATTAACGAAGGAGATCGCTTAAGTATGGATGAGGTAAGAAGGACATCAAATGAAACGCCACTTGGGCAAGTCATCGACAAGTTAATGAAGGCGTATCGGCTGGATGGAAAATTGAAAGAAATCGATGTGTTGCAAGCGTGGCCAGAAATGATGGGAATCGCAGTGGCTAATCGAACAAAAGAGTTATTCATAAAAAATAAAGTTCTTCATATCCACCTGGATTCTTCCGTCATGCGTGATGAATTAGCTCACGGAAAACAGATCATTATTCAACGTGTCAATGAAAAGGCAGGATTTGAGATGATCACGGATATCTGGTTTTCATAGCAGAATTTGATAATTTGACAATTTGAACGCTTCGCTATTTGAAATCTTCAAATTTTCAAATCTTCAAATTTTCAAATCTTCAAATTTTCAAATATAAATTCACCCTTCTTTATGATGCGGAGGTAAAGTGCATGGAATTTTTGTGACCCGATCGTGTAAAACAATGCTTCCCGTAACGCCCACGTTCAAAGAAGAATTTCCGGGCAGTTTGATCACATAGTGGCATTTTTCGAGAATTTCAGGCGGTAGTCCATCATCTTCTGCTCCCAATAGATAAATAGCGCGCTTTGGATGGGAGAAGGTGTGAAGCATTTCGGCATCTTCAGTCAGTTCTACGCCAACCAGACGGCAATCATGCGGTATGTTTTGCAGCAAATCCTCAAAGCTTCGGTAATGGAATAAAGGAATCCGCGACCATGCTTTAACCACATCGGAAGTTTGTTTTTTGTACTTCTTTTCTACGGTGAAAATGTAGGAAGCCCCGAGTACATAGGCGGAGCGCCAAAGTGTCCCAATATTGTGTTCCGTTTTTCCACGGTAAACGCCAATAGCAAAATAACCTTCGTTGTTAGTTGTTTTCACGTTGTAAAAGTGTGGAATAATTTGAAAAACAGACCTTTTTTGAAATTTTTGTTGGTTGAAAAATAATTTTCTTTCACGGGGAAAGTCATTCTTTTGATATAGATTCCGCAGACAATAAACATCTTTGTACAAATATCTCATCAACATGGAATTCATTTCTCCCGACCTTGACCGCTACGTATGCACTCATTCTGAAAATGAGCCGGAAGTGTTACGGCAATTGAACCGAAAAACACATCTGTCGGTCTTGCAGCCACGTATGTTAAGTGGACATTTTCAGGGAAGGGTCTTGAGCATGTTGTCACATATGATACGTCCGTTGCGCGTGCTGGAAATAGGGACATACACCGGTTATTCTGCCTTGTGTTTTGCGGAAGGACTGGCGGAAGGCGGAAAAGTGATTACCATCGATGTGAACGAGGAATTGGAAGAATTAGTCCGGGAGTTTATAGCGAAGGCAGGAATGGAAGAAAAGATCGATTACCGCATTGGCGATGCTACGCAACTTATTCCTTCCCTCGATGAGCAATTTGATATCGTCTTCATTGATGCCGATAAAAAGAACTACTGCAATTACTACGATCTTGTTTTTGATAAGGTGAAACCGGGTGGATACATCATCGCTGATAACGTCCTTTGGTCAGGAAAGGTGTTGGAAGAATACGATTCACTCGATCGCGAAACCAAAATTATCATGGATTACAATCGCATGGTGCACGAAGATCCGCGCGTACAAGAAGTGTTGTTGCCAATTCGCGATGGATTGATGATAGCGAGGAAGAGGTGATCATTCGTTCCCATAGGTGCGGGATTAATCCCTCACCTATGGGGTTTGCACATTTGTTTTTTTATTAAATAAAAAAATGGCTATATTTGTTTAATTAATTTAACAAAATGAATGAATTATTGCTCGAATATGAAAGCAGAATAGCTCAATTTAAAACGAGCAATAAACGTTATTTGTTCGAGCAAATCGATCTATCCGATCGGCTAATTGCCATCAAAGGGGCGAGAGGTGTAGGAAAAACAACGCTTTTACTTCAGTTGGCGAAATACAATCTTCCCTCTACGTCCACCTTGTATGTCAGTTTGGATCACATTTATTTTTATGAGAACAATCTGTATCAGTTAGCCAAACAATTTGAACAATACGGTGGCACACACCTATTACTGGATGAGGTTCATAAATACCCGAACTGGTCCAGAGAGCTGAAACTGATCTACGATAATATTCCCAATCTACGAGTCGTTTTTACGTCATCCTCTGCGTTAGAGCTGGTTCGGTCTGAATCCGACTTGAGCAGAAGAATGGTGAATTACCATCTGCATGAGTTGTCGTTCAGAGAATTTATCCAGTTGGAAACAAAACAATTCATCTCTGCATATACGGTGGATGAATTGCTTGCAGATCATGTGCGTATTGCAGCTGAAATTATGCAACACGTGAAGCCGCTGCCTTTGTTTGCTAAATATTTGAAAATAGGGGCATATCCTTATTACCGGGAAAGCGAATCAAGTTATCAGCAAAAACTGATGAATACGATCAATCTGATGATCGAAGTGGATATTATGGCCGTAGAGAATTTACGCTATGAAACCATGGTTAAACTTAAGAAAATGCTGAAAGCTGTTGCGAGCAGTGTTCCGTTTACACCAAATATTTCCAAGTTAAGTGAACATACGGGGCTTTCCCGAAATTCTTTGATCGAAGCTATCAAAACATTGCAAAAGGCAGGTTTGGTGATCGAATTATATAAAGATTCTTCGGGTATAGGAATGTTGACGAAGCCAGAGAAACTGTATTTGAATAATTCTAATCTGATGTATGTTCTGGCAGGACAGCAAGCCAATATTGGGAATATTAGAGAAACCTTTTTTGTGAATCAGTTGAAATGTGGCAACACGATTCATTTGTCACCCACCGCGGATTTTTTAATAAATGAAAAATATACCCTGGAGGTAGGCGGAAAAAATAAAAAGCAAAAACAAATTGCAGGTGTAGCAGACGCCTTTGTTGTGAAAGACGACATCGAGATCGGTCATGGCAATATGATTCCTCTGTGGATGTTTGGACTTTTGTATTGAAAAATTGAGCCTCCAGATCCTATATCAAGACGAGCACCTGGTCGCTATTAATAAACCACACGGCTTGTTAGTGCATCGTTCACCGATTGCCGCGGATGCCAGTGAATTTGCTGTTCAATTGTTAAGGGAGCAAATCGGCAGGAAGGTCTATCCGGTGCATCGGTTGGATCGTAAAACGAGTGGGGTATTATTGTTCGCGCTGGATAATGCTATCAACAGTCAACTTCAGCAGGCGTTCATGAATAAGGAAGTTACCAAGAAGTACCTGGCGATAGTTCGAGGTTTTACTCCTGAAAAGGGAAACATTGATTATCCGCTCACGAACGAAGACGGAAAAATGCAGGAGGCACTAACGCATTACACGACACTTCAACACTTTGAGATACCTGTTCCTTTCGGAAAGTTTGATACCTCCCGCTATTCGTTGGTGGAAGTGATGCCCGAAACCGGACGAATGCATCAAATTCGCAAGCATTTTGCCCATATTTTTCATCCCATTATTGGCGATCGGCCCTATGGGTGCAATAAACAGAATAAGCTCTTTCTCGATAAATGGCACATGAACACGATGCTACTGCACGCATCTGAACTTCATTTTATGCATCCGGCGACAAAGTTGCTCATAACGATTCATGCTGACCGACAAAGCGAGTTTGTTAGGAGTGTCTCAATATTAAAGAAAAAATTCATCTGAAGTTTTTAATCCGGTGAAGATATAAATCGTTAAAAAAGGCTGATAATTTTTATATGTCATAATAAATCAGTAGATTTCAGAAGGTATAAATCATCCAAATGAATTATTTTATCCAGGCAGTATTTTTTATTTTAGCCTCTGCATTTTCGGTTTTTTCTCAGGAGGTCATTTCTTCTCAAGGCACTTCCTACACGAATTCAACAGGGAATATAGACTACACATTAGGCGAAACGGTAATAAGTTCGCTGTCTGATGGATTGAATGATATAACACAAGGTTTTCATCAAACCAATTGGACTTTTTTGGGTGTTGAGGATTTTCATAAGGAAATTCAATTGTTCTTATATCCTAATCCAACATCAGAAATACTCACTGTTGAAGCCTCTTCTTATAAGGAGCTTTTTTACGAAATGTTTAACGCTGAGGGAAAGATTGTTCTGGAAGGGAAACTTGTTGATCAAAAAACAGAAATTAACGTATCTGCACTTTCTCCGGGAAATTACACACTTTCAATTCTTAATAAATCTCAGGTTTGGAAGGCCTTCAAATTATTAAAGTCGAATTAAATCAGATGAAATGAAGAAAATTCTATTGACACTTTTTTTACTACTATTTGGATTTAAGTCATTTGCACAGGCACCTGAAGGATTCAAATATCAGGCAGTGGTGCGAAATACATCAAATGTAATTTTGAATAACCAGGCTGTTGGGTTGCGAATGACGATCCAGCAAGGAGCGATTGGTGGAACAACCGTTTATTCAGAAACGTTCTCCACAGCTACGAATGGGTATGGTCTTGTAAATCTTGAAATTGGCAACGGGACTGTAACCAGTGGAACATTTTCAACAATCAATTGGGCTGATGGCCCTATTTTATTGAAACGGCAGTAGATGTTTCCGGTGGAACGAACTATGTGGTGATGGGTACCAGTCAATTATTAAGTGTTCCGTATGCGTTGTATGCAAAAACATCCGGAAGTTCAGTTCCTGGCCCACAAGGAATTCAAGGTGTTCCTGGGATAGCAGGTACAAACGGTTTGAGTGCCTACGAAGTGGCGGTGGTTAATGGGTTTGTGGGAACAGAAGCCGAATGGTTGGCATCTCTGGAAGGCGCACAGGGTCCGCAAGGAATTCAAGGTCCAGCTGGGAATGATGGTGCCCAAGGATCTCAAGGAATTCAAGGTCCTGCAGGTGCGAATGGTTTAAGCGCATATGAAATTGCCGTTGCGAATGGCTATATTGGAACAGAATTGGAGTGGTTGACGTCGCTTGAAGGTGCTCAAGGTCAAGCAGGGAATGATGGTGCCCAAGGATCTCAAGGAATTCAAGGTGTTCCAGGGATAGCAGGTGCGAATGGTTTGAGCGCATATGAAATTGCTGTATCAAATGGCTATGTTGGAACAGAATCAGACTGGTTAGCTTCATTAGAGGGCTCCCAAGGTCCACAAGGAATTCAAGGCCCAGTCGGCAATGATGGAGCACAAGGGGCTCAAGGGATTCAAGGTCCAGCGGGGAATGATGGTGCCCAGGGATCTCAAGGAATTCAAGGACCTGCAGGTGCGAATGGTTTGAGCGCATATGAAATTGCTGTATCGAATGGCTTTGTTGGAACAGAATCAGATTGGTTGGCTTCACTAGAAGGCCCGCAAGGAATTCAGGGGCCAGCTGGCAATAATGGTGCGCAAGGACTTCAGGGAATTCAAGGTCCAGCTGGAAGTGATGGTGCCCAAGGATCACAAGGAATTCAAGGTCCAGCCGGAAATGATGGCGCACCCGGGCCTGCAGGATTATTGTCCAGTGGCAGTGCTGCAGGAAATACCCCTTATTGGGATGGTACAAATTGGGTTGTTAATTCGAGTAACATACACAATGATGGTGGAAACATAGGTATCGGAACTTCTTCTCCAAATACATCCTCTAAATTAGAAGTTGCATCAAATAACCAAGGCTTTTTACCCCCACGCATGACTGTTAGTCAGCGCGATGCCATTTCGAATCCCGTAGATGGTTTAATGATTTTCAACACAAGTTCAGGTTGTCCGAATTACTATTTTGGTGGAAGCTGGTATGAATGGTGCGGTTCAAGTGTGTCACCGTTAGCGACCGTTACCTCATTGGTTTGTGGTTCAATCAGCATTTCAGGCAACATAATTATGAGTATCCCAGTAATTAATTCAAACATTACTATTCCCTATATCGGTGGAAATGAAGGTGCTTATGCCGATCAGTTTATTTATTCAACTGGTGTGAATGGTCTTCTCGCCGTGTTAAATGCCGATAATCTTGCGAATGGTTCCGGTGACTTACTGCTAACACTTACAGGAACACCAGACAATTCTGGAACGGCTACCTTCCAAATTTCACTTGGAGGTCAAAGCTGTAGTTTTTCCGTAAATGTGGGATTACCTGCTCCTACTATTGTTTCTTCAACACCTGTCAGTCCCAGCAACAGTTCAACAACTCCGACGTTGGAAATATTTGGGCCCGCAAATAAAACCATAGATGTCTATGACAATCCGAGCGGTACAGGTGTTCCATTGGCAACTGTTACAACGGACAATGCTGGAGATGCGTCCGTTCCTGTATCTGTGCTGCCAAATTCGTCTACAACATTTGTTGCAATTACCTCAGATGGGTTGGGCAATGTGAGTACTCTGTCAAATACATTCACCTATAAACATGATAATGTTGCGCCAAACGCACCAGTTATAACAGCATCTACACCTGAAAGTCCAAGTAGAAATCAAAGTCCAACATTATCTGGAACAAGTGAACCTTATGCACTTATTCGTTTATATAACAATGGGTCAGCAACCGGTGCTCCCATCGCTACTGTAAATGCCACAGTTGGTGGAACTTGGTCTATTAACGTAACAGTTACAGCCAACTCTACCACCATCTTTTCAGTAACACAAACAGATGCCGCAGGAAATATAAGTCCGGCATCTACAGCATTCAATTACACACATGATAATGTTCCTCCATCCTATCCAATAATTGTGAGTTCAAGCCCAGCAAGTCCAAGCTCATCCTCAGTAACTCCAACTTTGACGATAAGTGGTGAACCTGGTTCTCTGATAAGGCTCTATAAATATGGAACTTGTGCAGGAGTTGTGGAAGCAACGGGAACTGTAGGTGGCGCTGGAACAGCGTCAATAACGGTTACTGTAATTGCAAATACAACTACATTTTCTGCAACTGCCACCGATGCTGCAGGAAATGTAAGTCCGTGTTCGGCTAGTTTTACATACACTTTTGATAATATGGTCCCTGCAGCACCAGTTATAACAGCATCTACACCTGTAAGTCCAAGTAGTAATCAAACTCCAACATTATCTGGCACGAGTGAACCTTATGCGCTTATACGTTTATATAACAATGGGGCAGCAACCGGTGCTCCCATCGCTACTGTAAATGCCACTGGAAGTGGAACATGGTCTACCGCGGTAACAGTTACAGCCAATTTGACAACAACATTTACAGCGATACAAATTGATGCTGCGGGAAATATAAGTCCGGCATCTACAGCATTCAATTACACACATGATAATACAGCCCCTGCAGCACCAGTTATAACAGCATCTACACCTGTAAGTCCA
>Ga0172372_10007385_pt1 | contig 14763 bp, 14 predicted proteins | sample LakKiv5m_2_FD_114544 | JGI IMG/M metagenome (GOLD analysis project Ga0172372, IMG submission 114544) | Freshwater microbial communities from Kabuno Bay, South-Kivu, Congo - kab_092012_9.5m | ecosystem: Environmental > Aquatic > Freshwater > Lake | place: Democratic Republic of the Congo...
CATTCAGGCCCCTGGCGGGGCCTGAGTCCGGTGTGCACGGCAACAGTCCAGGCAACGGGCGGACGCTTCCATGCCGCCACCGCCCGCCCCAGGCCGATGGAGTCAGCACCACGCCGCACACCTCTGCGCGGAGCGGCTCTGCTGCGCGACCCCAGCCTGAACAAGGGCACGGCCTTCAGCGCGGCGGAGCGCCAGGCCCTCGGCCTGGAAGGACTGCTGCCGCAGCAGCAGGAAAGCCTGGAGCTGCAGGTGCAGCGGGCCTGGGAAGCCTTCGGCCAGCTCAACGCCGATCTGGAGCGCCACCGTTTCGTGGACGGGTTGCGGCGCAGCAACCAGGTGCTGTTCCACCGCTTCCTGGCCGACCACCTTGAGGCGGTGCTACCGATCGTGTACACCCCCACCGTGGGGGCTGTGATCCAGAGCTTCAGCCGCAGCTATCGCACACCCCTGGAGGGGATCTTCCTCAACGCAGGCCAGTCCGGGCGGCTGCGCCAGGTGTTGCGCGACAGCCTGAGCGGCCCGGTGGAGCTGGTGCTGGTGACCGACTCGGAGGGCATCCTCGGCATCGGCGATCAGGGGGTGGGGGGCATCCACATCTGCCAGGGGAAGCTGGCGGTGTACACCCTCTGCGCCGGCTTGAACCCGGAGCGGGCCCTGGCAGTGGTGCTGGATGTGGGCACGAACCGCGAGAGCCTGCTGGCCGATCCGCTGTATCCGGGCCTGCGGCAGAGACGACTGGACGGCGACGCCTACCTCCGTTTCGTGGATGAGTTCGTGACGGCGGTGCAGCAGGACTGTCCGGGGGCCTGCCTGCACTGGGAGGACTTCGGCACCAGCCACGCCCGCCTGCTGCTGGAGCGGTACCGCCAACAGCTCCCCAGTTTCAACGACGACATCCAGGGCACCAGCGGCGTGGCCAGCGCCGCGGTGCTGGCCGCCTGCCGCGGCTTGGGCCAGGCGCTCAGCGACCAGCGAATCGTGATCTTCGGTGCGGGCACGGCCGGTTGCGGCATCGCCGATGGCCTGCTGCGGCTGCTGCAGCGGCAGGGGCTCACACCCGAACAGTCCCGCGCCAGGCTGTGGGCGATTGACAGGCCCGGCCTGTTGCTGCAGGGCATGGAGGGGCTGTCGCCAGCCGCCGGCGCCCTGGCCCGCGATCCGGCCGAGGTGGCCGACTGGCCGCGGGATGCCGAGGGACGGATCGATCTGCACACCGTGGTGGAGCGGGCGGCACCCACCGTGCTGATCGGCACCTCCACCGTGGCGGGCGCGTTCAACAGCGACGTGGTGGAGGCCATGGCATGCCACTGCGCCAACCCGGTGATCCTGCCCCTCTCCAACCCCACCCGCCTGGCGGAGGCCACCCCCGAGGATCTGCTGCGCTGGAGCGGAGGCCGTGCCCTGGTGGCCACCGGCAGCCCCTTCGCGCCGGTGGTGCGTCCCGAAGGGCGCCGCACGATCGGTCAATGCAACAACTGTTTCCTGTTCCCTGGCCTCGGTTTCGCCGCCGTGGCGGTGGGGCTTCAGACCATCACCGACGCCATGATCGATGCCGGGCTGGAGGCGCTCGCCGCCCAGATTCCCGCCAGTCGCGATCCCCTGGCCCCGCTGATGCCCGCCCTCGATCAGGCGGCCGCCGTGGCAGGTGCCGTGGCGGAAGCGGTGGCGCTGGAGGGGGTGCGCAGGGGGTTGGCCAGCCGTGCCAGCAGCCCCGAACAGGCCAGGCAGCGGTTGCAGGAGCACCGCTGGATCCCCCGGTATCAGCCCCTTGAGGCCCTCACAGCCACAGAATCAGCGCCGTGATCAGGGCGGCCAGCCCCACGCCCAGCAGCACCAGCAGCACCAGGGCCACCACCCCCAGCTTCAGGGTGGTGCGCGGAAACAGCAGGTAGGCCGTGAGCCCCAGGGCGAGGGGCCAGAACGGTGGCAGGAGCAGACAGACCCCCAGCAGCACCAGCAACCGCACCCGCTGCTGACGGCCCTGGGCCAGCTGCTGCGCCTGCTGCTGCTCAGCGAGGTGCAGCTGCGTGTGCTCATCGTCGCTCAGCCAGCGCCCGCGCCGGCGGGCCTCCGCCAGCTCCCGCTCCAGGGTTGGCTGCCGTGGCTCAGCCATCGGCCTGAAAGCGCTGACGCCAGGCCAGCTCCTGAGCACTGGCCTCAGGACTGCCCTCCAGGGGGAAGCAGGCCAGAAAGTCCTTGTCGGCCGTGGGCACATAGGGGCCCTGCTTGAGTTCAAACATCACGGCATCCGCCGTGAGGGCCACCAGGGTGTGGAACTGGCCCTCGGCGAGTTCGATGCCCCGCAACGGGCCCTGGGCCTCCAGCCGCTCCTGATGGATCACGGCCCCGTCGGCATCGAGCAGCAACAGGCCGATGGCCCCCTGCAGCACCACAAAACATTCAAAGCCGGCGCCGGCCGTGGCGCGCTGGTGCCGGTGGGGACGCACGTAGGTGCCGGGCTGCAGCACATTCAGGAAGCGCTGCACCGGCTCGCTTTCGGCGTGAAAGTTGTGATTGCAGCGGAACCGCGGGCTGGAGCGCGCCTGAGCCGCCACGGCATCGAAAAGGGTCTGATCGATGGGGCGCAGCCCGACCATGGCGGTGCTCTGGGGTGCCCTTCACCCTGCCACGGGTGGCGGCAGGAGCGATGGGAGAGAACCGTCCATCGCTTCAGCCAGTCTTGCGGGCCCGCATGGCCCTGGAACCGGGCATCCGTGACAACCGACACAGTGGAGCCATCTCTGCGGGTGGAAGGTGGACCGTCCGCTGACCGGCCGCAGCAGTGCAGACCTGCCTTTATCGCAACAGCCGCGATCGGATGGTGATCCTGCGCTGCATCGGCCCGGAGAGTTACTTCCTCGAGAGGGTGATCTTTCCCTTCGAAACCTGGACCTTCGACGCACCGCACCAGGCCGACGTGGAGCTCTGGTGCCATGGCCTCGGCGGCGCCGAACTGCTGGAGCGCCTGAACAGCGACCAGCTCCAGCTGCTGGATGCGCCAGAGGCGACAGCAGAAGCCAGTGAGGCACAGAACGTAACGATCGATTGCCGGATCGCCGCAGACGCGGGCAACCAGGCCCTTAAGATTTGATTTGGATTCGCTCCGCGCAGGCCCCCTGTTGAACGACAACCACCCCGTGCTTCAGGCCATGCAGCAGCAGCTCAGCGATCTGCGCCTGCGCTACGAGCATCACCCCTGCGAATTCAATCGTTACCAGCTGGTGCGTCAGGAGCAGCGTCTGGCTCAGGTGCGGCCTGAGGGCCTGGTCACGGTCTGATCGAACCCCGAACCCTGATGCACGCCCAGGCGGTTCATCTGCCAGCCGGCGCTGATGTGCGCCGCAGCCTTGAAGACTTTGCTCATCAACACAACCGCTTCGGCTTCGTCCTGAGCGTTGTGGGGAACATGAGCCAGGCCTGCTTCGGCTGTCCTGGCCGGCCTGAGCCCACCGTGCTCCGTGGAGAGCTGGAGATCATCACTTTGCAGGGCACGATTAGTCCGGCGGGTGTGCATCTGCACCTGAGCTTCTCGGATGCCGACTGCCAGGTGTGGGGCGGCCACCTCAAGCACGGCAGCCTGGTGCTGAAGGGTGCCGACCTGCTGGTGGGGTTTGTGGAGGCCGCACCCGAGGCCACCCCTGCCGTGAACCAGAGCGGCCCACGACCCACGACACCGCGGTTGACGATCGCCGTCACCGACGGCTGCCCCTGGTGTACGCGCGCCCTGCAGATGCTGCGCACCCTGGCCATCCCGGTTGAGGTGGTGGCTGGCGAAGCCGGGGTGCGGCTGCCCCAGCTCTACCTCGATGGCCAGCTGATCGGTGGCTACCGCGAACTCACGGAGCTGCACGCCAGCGGCACCCTCGAGCAGCTGCGTGATGGCTGAGCCGGCAGGGCCGGTGCTGCATCGCTGGCAGCTCACCACCCTGGCGGGATGCCAGCTGGCCATTGGTCGATATCCCCGGTTCGCCTACAACGCCAGCGGCGGTGGTGGACTCAGCCAACCGCAGGCCGCCGCCAGCCCCGGCAGCACCACGGGGCTGGCGTTCGCTGCTGATGCGCTCAACATCCCGCCCCTGGATTGGCGCAGCACCCGCTTCCTGGGGCTGCCCTTGCCTCCGGGACTCAGCATCACCATCGTGCCCGAGCAGTTGCAGGGTGAGCTCGATGCCACGGGCCAGGGGGTGGAGCTGCAGTTCCGCGCCCGCTTCCGATTTCGGCTGAGTTTCGGCCGGGTCTGTCTCTACGCCGCCCCTGATCTGCTGATCAACGCCACGCTGCAGAGCGGCCCCTGCCAGGGGGAACGCCACCGCGCCTGCGGACGCCCCCGCGGCAGCGGTGGCGAAACACGGCTGGTGGGCGTCGCCCGGGTGGAGCCCAGTGGCGATGCCTGGCTGGATCGGTTTCTCGGCCTGCCGGATGAAGCCCTGGCGGAGCTGCACTGCCGGCTCACCCCGCAGCCATGACCGGCAAGCTGCTGATACCGCCGCTGATCCTTGCGGTGGCCTGGGGCCAGGAGCTACTCGATCAGCTGCTGTTCGGCGGCCGCTGGAATCTGCCGATGCTGCCACGCGGCCCCTGGCTGGGGGTGCTGACCGCCCCATTCAGCCACGGCGATCTGCAGCACCTGCTGGCCAACAGCCTGCTGTTTCTGCCCCTGTCTTGGCTGGTGCTGCTGCGGGGCCGGCGCGACTATCTGGCGGTGTGGCTTGGGGTCTACGCCGCGGCGATACCGGTATGGCTGCTGTGGCCCGTGGGCAGCCACGGCCTCTCGGGGGTGGTGTACGGCCTGCTGGGCTACCTGCTGCTGATCGGTTGGCTGGAGAAGCGGCCGCTCTCGATCGTGCTCACGGTGGTGTGCCTGGTGAGCTATGGCGGCGTTCTGCCTAGCCTGATCCCGTTGTTCTCACCGCCGGGAGTGAGCTGGATCGGCCATGCAAGCGGCTTCGCCGGTGGCCTGCTGGCTGCCCTGGCGGTGCATCGTGAATGAACGCCACCTCCCGCCTGCACGGCCGCTCCGCTGCCGGCCGCTGCACCCTGCTGCTGGCTGGGCTCCTGGCTGCGGCGCCTCCCCTCACGGCACAACCGTGGGCACCAGGCCAGCAGAGCAGCCGCGACGAAGCCATGGCCGCGGAGCAGCTGCGCCGCGAACCCACCAGCCCTGAGCAACGCCGCCGCTACCTCAGCGCCGCCCACGCCTGGCTCGGGAGCTTCTAGGGCACCCGCCAAACGCCCAGCCTGCTGTTCGCCGGGGATCGCGCCAGCGGCTGCGGCCAGCCGCTGATCCAGCACCCGATGGCCTTCTACTGCCCGCCCAGCCGGGAGATCGCCATGGCCATGAACCTGCGCCGCAGCGTGCGCGCTGCACGCGGCAAGAGCGATCAGGAGCTGCTGCTGTTGGATTTCACGGTGCTGGCCCACGAATGGGGGCACCACGTGAACCGCGAACAGGGGCTGGGCCCCTTCAGCGGCGGCCTGGGCCTCACCGCCAAGCAGGAGGAACTGGCCGCCGACTGGCGCACCGGCATCAGCCTCGGCTGGCTGCTTCGCCAGGGTGTGATCGGGGTCGACGACTTCACCCAGACGGCGAATCTGATGTTCGAGCTGGGCGACTACGAGCTGATCGCACCGCAGCACCACGGCTACCCCAAGGAGCGGTTCCAGGCCCTCACCGCCGGCCTGGCCAGCCAGGTGCCGGTCGGTCAGCGGCTGGGGGAGTGGACCGCCGACACCCGTGAAACCTTCAGCCGGCGCCTTCCCGCTGATCCCAGAAGCAGCGAAGCGGGGCTGCTGCAGTACGACGTGCGCCGTTTCGAGATCGATCGCAGCAACCAGATCGCCACCAACCTGCTGGGGGGGCTGCTGGGGGCGGCCAGCTGCCTGTGGGGCAGTGGGGATCAATGCGCCGCCATGGCACTGCAACAGGGCAAAGGCCGCGCCGACGGGCGCTACACCCGCCGCACCCTCAGCCTGCACTGCCCAAGCAGCCGCTTCGACGTGAGCGACGACGCCTACGACAGCCAGCCGATCCAGCGGGATGGCAAGGGCCAGGCCACGGTGCTGGCGGCGCGGGATTGCCCGAGCCGACTCAGTGCAGCCGGTAACTGAGCTCGAGCAGCAGGCGTTCCGCCAGCTGGGGATCAATCGCGCGGAACTGGGCCAGGGCACGGTGGCGCTGGTGGGGTTGCAAGAGGCGAAGGTCGGCGATGGCCAGCTCGAGGCAACGGCGATCCAGATCCCGATTCACAGCAGTTCTTCAGCGCCCGGATCACAGCGCTCCGCAGCAGCCACCACCAGCGGCCGGTGGCCAGATCAGCAGGTTGCCCTGCCCCCCTTGCCGCCCTCCTGCTGCCGGCGGAGCCGTTGTTCCTGCTCATGCTGCTGCCAGGCCAGCTGCAGATCCACGCGGGTCACGCGGTAGCCGCGGCAACGGGCCCTGAGCAGCAACTCCGCGTCGTTGCGGCAGCCGTGCAGGGCCCGGCGTAGGGGCGGCTGACGCTCCGCATCGCGCACGAGGCGCTCCAGTTCTCGCCAGCTCATCCATCGCCAGCCGGGTTCCGAACCATGACAGAGGAGCAGGGGCCACACCAGAGGTTGCAGGCGAGTCTCCCGAGCCTCCTGAGGCTCAGCCGATCGAGGCCTGGCCCAGCCAGCGATCTGCTGCCGCCATGGTTCACGCCGCTGGGCCAGCCCTTGCAGCACCATGAGACTCAGCCAACAGCAGGCACGGCCCGGGCGTGCCGTTTTGCAACGAGCTGTGTCTGCATCGGCCACGGGGGCACCGGGATCTCTTAGCAACGCACTCAAGCCTTCTGGGGGCGATGGGCTTCTTCGTTCAACTCACCGAAGCCATCGCCGCGCGCCAGTCGCTGCTGATGACCGGGCTCGACCCCAACCCGGAAATGCTGCAGAGCTGGGCGCAGCGCCGCGGCATGGCCAACCGCTCGTTTCTGAGCCAGGCCCGCCACTGGATCAAGGCGGTGGTGGAAGACACCAGCCCCCATGTGTGCGCCATCAAGGCCAGCCTCGGCTTCTACCAGGCCCTGGGGCCCCTGGGGCTGGAACTGCTGCTGGAGGTGCGCGATCTGGTCCCCCGTGATCTGCCACTGATCATCGATGCCAAGCACGGGGATCTGAACTCCTCCACGGCCCTGGCGCACTACCTGTTCAAAGATCTGGGGGTGGATGCGGTGACCCTCTCACCGCTGGCAGGGCAGGACATCGCCGCACCGTTCCTGCTCTACGCCGACAAAGCGGTGGTGATCACCTGCCGCAGCTCCAACCCGGCGGCCAAGCGGATCCAGTACCACCCCAGCGAGGCTGATCCGCTGTTTCTGCAGATCGTGCGCGAATGCCAGCTGTGGGGCACGCCCGACCAACTCCTGTTGGAGGTGGGCACCAGCGACCCGGCGGTGCTGGGCCAGGTGCGGCAGGCGGCGCCGGAGCGGGTGCTGATGCTGCGCAGCATCTGGAGCGAGGAGGAACGGCTCGATGGACTGCTGCAGGCAGGACTCAACCCGGCGGCCGATGGCCTGCTGCTGCCCCTGCCCCAGAACCTGTTGGTGGAGGACGACCTGAGTGAGCAGGCGGCGGAACTCAAGGCCATGGTCAACCGCCGTCGCGAACGCTGGCTGTCCCAGCAACCCGAACGCCCGGCCGAGAGCTGCGATCTCTGGCTGCCCAACACCGGCACCCCGGCCGCCGTCACCTCCCCGGCCGCGAGCGACCCGCTCGCCAGCCTGATCCTCGATCTGTTCGACATCGGCTGCCTGCTGTTCGGGGAGTACGTGCAGTCCTCGGGAGCCGTCTTCAACTATTACGTCGACCTGCGCCAGATCATCTCCGACCCCAACCTGTTCCATCGCGTGCTGCACAGCTACGCCACACTGTTGGAGCAGCTGGAGTTCGACCGCATTGCCGGCATCCCCTACGGCTCGCTGCCCACCGCCACCGGGCTGTCGCTGGCGCTGCACAAACCGCTGATCTACCCGCGCAAAGAGGTGAAGGCCCACGGCGCCCGCCGCCTGATCGAGGGCGACTTCAACAACGGTGACACCGTGGTGGTGGTGGACGACATCCTGATCACCGGAGGCAGCGTGCTGGAAGGGATCGGCAAGCTGGAGAGCTCCGGCCTGGTGGTGCGCGATGTGGTGGTGTTCATCGACCATGGCGGCGAGCGCGATCGCCACGCCCGTGAGCGATTGGCAGGGGCGGGCTACCGCACCCATGCCGTGCTCGACATCGCCCGCATCACGGCAGTGCTGCTGGAGGCCGGCCGGCTGACGGCGGAGCAGGCGGCGGTGCTGGGCTGATGGGATCGGCCATCGTGCGGGCGGAGGGTCTGGGCAAGACCTTTCGCGTGGCGGTGAAGCAACCGGGGCTGGCCGGCAGCCTGCGCCACCTGATCCGGCGGCGCTATCGCGATGTGGCGGCGGTGCAGCAGCTGAGCTTCGCGATCGAACCGGGCGAGGTGGTGGGATTCCTGGGCCCCAACGGCGCCGGCAAGACCACCACCCTGAAGATGCTCAGCGGCCTGATCCACCCCAGCGCCGGCCGGGTGGAGGTGGCGGGCTGTGTGCCGTTCCGGCGGCAGGAGCGGTTTCTGCAGCAGATCACCCTGGTGATGGGCAACCGTCAGCAGCTGATCTGGGACCTGCCTCCGCTCGATTCCCTGCGGGTGAATGCGGCGGTGTACGGCATCGACGACGCCGAAGCCCGCCGCCGCATCGATGAGCTGGCCACGATGCTGGAGCTGGGGCCGGAGCTGACCCAACCGGTGCGCAAGCTCTCCCTCGGGCAGCGCATGAAGGCCGAGCTGCTGGCGGCCCTGCTGCACCGCCCCGCTGTGCTGTTCCTGGATGAACCGACCCTGGGGCTCGATGTGAACGCCCAGGTGCGCGTGCGCGACTTCCTGGCGGATTACAACCGCCGCCATGGCGCCACCGTGCTGCTCACCAGCCACTACATGGGCGACATCACCGCCCTCTGCCAACGGGTGCTGCTGATCCACCAGGGACAGCTGTTCCACGATGGTCCCCTCGAGGCGCTCACCACCCGGCTGGCACCCTGCCGCGAGGTGCGCCTGGAACTGCGCCACCCCCAACCCGCTGAGGCGCTGCTGCCCTTCGGCAGCCTGCAGCTGCTGCAGGGGCATCAGGTGCAACTGCTGATCCCCCGCGAGCGCATCACCGAACGGGTGGCGGCCCTGCTGGAGCGTTTTGAGGTGGTCGATCTGGAGGTGCGGGATCCCCCGATCGAGGAGCTGATCGGCGCCCTGTTCCGCCAGCCCGATCGGGCTGATGCGGGGCAGTCCACCTAGGGTTCGGCGGCCCTCCGCCGTTGCTCCCGTGGTGCCCATCCGATCCGGGATCCAGCGATTGCGGCGCCCGTTCGGGTGCGGCCTGCTGGGGGCAGCGGCGGCCGCGATGCTGGTCGCCCCGGCGCGAGCCGTTGAGGACGTCCTGCTTCAACTACCGCTGCTGAAGACCGGCTTCAGCGTGAAGGTGAGCGAACTGAGCTCCCCCCAAGCGCTGCTGCAGGGCAACAGCGATCTGGCGGAGCTGGATCGAGCCAGCGATGGGGCCCTCGGCCGCCAGCTGCTTGCCGTGTTCAACAAACCGCTGCCCGTGGGCTTGAGCCGTGCGGCCGATGAGGCCGTGGGCTCGCCGATGCTGGAGCAGGCCCTGCTGATCCTGTCGAGCTTCGGCAACGTGGATGGGCAGACCACCGATCTCACCGGGGCGGAGCTGCGGGCGGCCCTGCAGCGCAGCGCCAGTGGCAACGGCGCTGCACCAACCCTGCGGACCCTGATTCAGGCCCTGCCCGGCAAGCGCGTGACCCTGAACCTGCAACAGGCCGAGCGGGTGCTCACGCGGCTGGCGGCCCAGCGGCGCCAAGCGGAACGCCTGCTGGCGGCAGCCCAACGAACCCCGGTCACCCCCGTGCCCGCCGGGCAGGCCGTTCGCCACAGCGTGGTGCAACTGGGGGTGACGCACCGCCCGAAACCGCTGGAGCTGGAGCTGATCCAACCGGCCGGCAACGGCAATGGCCGGCTGGTGCTGATCTCCCATGGGCTGTGGGACAGCCCGAGCAGCTTCTCCGGCTGGGGCGATCTGCTGGCCAGCCAGGGATACACCGTGATCCTGCCCCGCCATCCGGGGAGCGACAACAACCAACAGCGAGCGATGTTGGCCGGAAGCGTGCCGCCGCCGAACCAGCAGGAGCTGCAGCTGCGCCCCCGCGACCTCTCAGCGGCCATCGACGCGGTACAAGAGGGGCGGCTCGGGCTGCGCGGGGCGGTGGACGGCCGGCAGGTGGTGGTGATGGGGCACTCCTGGGGGGCCACCACCGCCCTGCAGTTGGCTGGGGTTCGCGCCGGCTCCAACGAACTGAGCCGCTGCAGCAGCCTCAACGATCCGCAGCGCAACCTGAGCTGGACCCTGCAGTGCAGCTGGCTGCAGGGGTTGGCCAATCAGGACCTCGGCGATGGGCGGGTGGTGGCGGTGGCGGCGGTGAGTCCGCCGGTGTCGCTGCTGTTCCCACCGGGCGCCCGCAGCGGCGCGAAGGCGGCGATTCTCATGGTGAGCGGCAGCAACGACTGGGTGGTGCCGCCCGACCCCGAAGCGATTGAGCCGATGCGGCGGGCCGCCACCGCCAACGACCGCCTGGTGCTGGCCCAGGGCGGCGATCACTTCAACCTCAGGCCAGGCAGTGATGCCAGCGGCGGCGTGCTCGGGGCACTGCTGCTGCAATGGACCGCCAGCGCCTATGCCAACACCGCCATGCCGGCCAGCGGCTGGGGCAGCCCAACGATGGCCCTGGTGGACGTCAGCAAGGGCCTGAACTGACCCGCCGCCGGCCTGCACGGCGATCTGTTAGGCCTGGTGCATGCACCCTCAGCACCGCCTGCGCCTGGCCGCTGCCCTCACCGCCGGGGCCGCCCTGGCCGGCGCCGTTGGTGTGTGGGCCTGGCAGCGACGCCTGCCGGCGGAGGTGGTGACGCTGCAGGCTGTGTTGGAGCGCCTCAGCCGCAGCAACGATCTGGGCAGCCAGCCGATCCATGTGATGGTGAGCGCCGGCAGCACCGCCGCCCAGCTGGCGGAGCAGCGGGGGTTGTGCAAACCGCAGCAATGCGATCTGTTTGCCCAGCTCAACCCCTACCAGCACTACGGCAACGGCTGGGATGAGCTGAACCGCCAGGCCTATGCCATGGGCGATATCGAGGGCTGGAGCACCTCCAGTGGCACGGTGATCCTGCCGAGAGCCGCATTTCGCGCCTACGGCACCCACATCGACTACCTCAGCTGCACGGTTGCCCACGAGATCGCGCATGTGCTGCGCCATCACGTGTTCGCGCAGAGCTATCACGACAGTCATCGCCTCAGCCACCTGCCTACAGCCCAGGCCCAGCGGGCCAGCCTGGCCCGCTCCCGGCAGCTGGAGCTGGAGGCCGACCGCGACGCCGCCACCATGCTGGTCCGGGCCGGCTTCAAGGGCCGCGTCTGCCTCGACGACCTGAGCTTCCTGTACCGCTCGATCGGCGACGGCAGCCGCACCGATCCCGACTCCACCCATCCGGGGTTTGAGGAGCGGACCGCGGCCATGGCCGCCCATTACAAGGCCCTCGCGCAGCAGCCACCGCAGCCGCAACCCAGACGGGCTGGGCGGTTCGCCTACAACGCCGCCGACAACCTGTTGCGATTCACGCCTAGCTCCCGCTGACCCAGCGCTGGCGGCATCACCCAGACTGACGAGATGCGCCTGCTGCACACCTCCGACTGGCACCTCGGCCGTCAGTTCCACGGCGCCTCGCTGCTGGAGGAGCAGGCGGCGGCGATGGATCGGATCGTGGAGCTGGCGGCCGCCGCCGAGGTGGATGCCGTGCTGATCGCCGGCGACCTCTACGACCGCGCCATCCCGCCGGCCGAGGCGGTGCAGCTGTTCAACGACACCCTGGCCCGCCTGCGCCAGAGCGGTGCAGCGGTGGTAGCCATCGCCGGCAACCATGATTCGCACGTGCGGGTATCGATCTACGACCCGCTGCTGGCCAACTTCGGGGTGACGATCCGCGGCGATGTGGGCCGCGCCCATGAACCGGTGCTGGTGCAGCCGCGGCACGGCGGCGAGGCCGTGGCCATCTCCCCCCTGCCCTACCTGGAACCTAGCGTGGACGGCCCGGCCCTGGCCCAGGGGGCCGAGGCCGGCGATGCAGCAGCGCCGCCGCGGCTGCGCCACGAGGAGGTCACACGCCTGGCCCTGGCGCGCATCCACGGCCACCGCCAGCAACACGCCGGCCAACGCGCCGTGCTGGTGGCCCACACCTTCGCCGCCGGCGGTGAGGGGTGCGAATCGGAACGGGAGCTCACGGTGGGCAACGTGGACCGCGTCAGCGTGGAGACGTTCGCCGGCTTCGACTACGTGGCGCTCGGGCACCTGCATGGATCCCAGGAGCTGGCGGGCCCGCGGCTGGCCTATTCGGGCACACCCCTGGCCTACTCCTTCTCGGAGCAGCATCAGCGCAAATCGCTGCGGCTTGTGGAACTGGCGGCGGATGGTGCGGTGTCTGTGGAGCTGCTGCCGTTGGAGGTGGGGCGGCCGCTGCGCACCCTCGATGGCGAACTGGAGGAGTTGCTGCGCAACCCAGGCCACCGGCAGGCGGAAGCGGCGCGGCTGCGGGTCATCCTCCGCGATGAAGCGCTGCCGCTGCAGGCGATGGCACGGCTACGGCAGCGCTTTCCCCATGTGGCGGAGCTGCGCCATCAACCACCGGCCCTGGAGCACAGCAGCACCGGCGATCGCAGCAACCGAGTGCGCCAGGCCCGCTCAGCCCTGGAGCTCACGGCCGCCTTCTTCAGCGATCAACAGGGGCGCGCCGCCAGCGAAGCGGAGGCGGCGCTGCTGCGGGAGGCGCTGATGGCAGCGGCAGGCGGAGGCGAGCGGTGAAGCCCCACCACCTGGAGCTGGAGGCCTTCGGCCCCTACGCCGATCCCACCGCCATCAGCTTCGATGCCCTCAGCCAGGACGGTCTGTTCCTGATTCACGGCAACACCGGCGCCGGCAAAACCTTCCTGCTTGATGCGCTCTGCTTTGCGCTTTTCGGCGAGGTGTCGGGCGATCGCGGACTCAAGGGCCTCAAATCCGACCATGCCCCGGCCAGCGCCGTGCCGCGGGTGGTGCTGGAGTTCAGCTGCGCCGGGCGTCGCTACCGGATCGAGCGCTCACCCGCCTACACCGCCCCCAAAAGCCGCGGCAGCGGCAGCACCGATAAGCCCCCCCAGGCCGTACTGTTCCGGCTGGTGGGTATGGAGCGCCAGGCGATCGCCAGCCGCAGCAGCGAGGTGACCCGCGAGGTGGAGGGACTGGTGGGGCTCAATGCCAGCCAGTTCCGCCAGGTGATCCTGCTGCCCCAGGGGCGTTTTGCTGAAGTGCTGCGGGCCCGGGCCGATGAGCGGGAAGCCCTACTCAAAACCCTGTTCGACACGGTGCTGTACGAGCGGGCCAGCTGGTGGCTGGAGGAGCGCGCCAAGGCCGCACGCCTGGAGCTCGCGGAGGGCGATCGCACGCTGGCGGGCCTGCAGGCGCAGGCCCTGCGCTGCTGGAGCCCGTTCGCACCAGCCGCCGTCGAGGACGGCAACAACGATGACGAGCGCCAACGGCCCACGGCGGAGCCAACGCCCGAGGCGTTGATCGCGCAGATCGCCGCCGTGGTGGCGCAGAGCGCGGAGGCCCTGCAGCAGGCGGAAGCCGCCCTCAGCGGCGCCCGGCAAGCCCAGGCCAGCGCCGATCGCCTGGCGGAACGCTGGGATCGCCGCGCTGCCGCCAGCGCCCGCCTGCCGGAACGGGAAAGCAAACGCGCGGTGGTCGACGACTACCGCCAGCGCCTGAGCAGCGCGGAGAAGGCCGAAGCTCTGCGACCCAGCCTGGAGGCGGAGCAGGCCGCCCGCCGGGCCCTCAGCCAGCTGGAGGCGGGGCTAGGCCAGGAGCTGCGGGCCGCCGATCAGGCACGCCAACAGGCCCTGGCCCTGCCCGCTTCCCTGGGCGAGCTGGAACTGAGCACCCTGCCGGACGCCGAAGCCCTGGCCTCAGCCCGCAGCGCCCTGGCGGCCCGGGGGGCTGAACTGCAGGCCCTGGTGGCCAAGGCCGCAGAAGCCCAGCAAGCGGATCGGGAGGCCAGCAGCGCCGAGCGGCTCGCGCAGGCGGCTGAGCTGCAACGGCAGCAGGCCCTGGCCGGTCGGGAGGCCGCCGACCAGCAGCGCCTGCAAAGCGGCGCTGCCCTGGCGGCTGCCTGCAGCGCCCGCGATCAACTGGCGGGGCTGGAGCAGGCCGCCCGGGCGGCGGAACAGCGGGCCGATGCGGCAGCGGCCGTGCTGCAGGCCCAGCAACGGCTGCAGACGGCGATCAGCGGCCGCAACAGCGCTGAGGCCCAGCTCAACCAGACCCAAGCCGCACTGCTGGACCTGCGGCAACGGCAGCTGGAGGGCATGGCAGCGGAGCTGGCGGGGCAGCTGCAACCCGGCAGCCCCTGCCCGGTGTGCGGCGGCACAGAGCATCCCCAACCGGCTGCTGCAACGGAAGCCGCGGTCGCCCCCGCTGCCATCAAGGCGGCGGAAGCGGCTCTGGCCGCAGCCACAACCGCCGCCCGACGGGCCGCAGAAGCGGCGGCCACGGCAGAAGCAGAATGCAAGGCCCTGCAGGAGAAAGCCGGCGAGGCAGCCGAACACCCGGCAGCGGCTCGCCAAGCCGCTATCGAGGCCACGGCCGCCC
>Ga0172372_10007386_pt1 | contig 14763 bp, 19 predicted proteins | sample LakKiv5m_2_FD_114544 | JGI IMG/M metagenome (GOLD analysis project Ga0172372, IMG submission 114544) | Freshwater microbial communities from Kabuno Bay, South-Kivu, Congo - kab_092012_9.5m | ecosystem: Environmental > Aquatic > Freshwater > Lake | place: Democratic Republic of the Congo...
ACAGCATATCCATCACGATGGACAGAGATGATTTCAAAGAACTGTCTATGTTGGCGATTGTAGGGTTTAAGGAGAAAAACACTTGATTCAACAAATCCGCACTTTTTATGGTCGCACAAATGGTGGCAGATGTTATTCAAGACACATCCCCACCACAACGCCAGCCACTGGCGCTAGAGCGACTGCGTGAGCATTGGCAGGTGGCCAAGGTGTTGGACATGACAGATGCGGAGATTGACTTTGGCGATTACGTTTTGCTCGTGCGTGACACCGAGGCGCTTCACGGCATCAAGGTGGAAGCATGACAGACCGCCTTCTCATTGCCATGGCGTGTGGCTTGATTGGCTGGAATGGTTTATTCCCACCGCCACCCACGCTGCTAACACTGCGAGAGAAGATGATTGAGCGTCAGCATGCAAAAATATGCGCCAAAAAGAAACTGAAACAACGAACAAAACAACTATGCAGGAACTGGGGATATGACCGTTAAGACAGCATTCAATTGGAACGATGGCACACCATCCATTTTCAGCAATGACGACACACTGCGCAGGCATGTCGCTGGCAAGAAGTCAGCCGCCACGCAACAAAATAATCATGGCATCGGCAAGAAGAAACCGATTTCAGCTTTCGCCTTGGTCAAGGTCCCCAAGAAATGATTGAGCCAGTCTTGACGATGTACGGCACAACAACTGGCCAGCACAGGGACAGACAGACCCGCGTCATTGAGCAAACTTGGTGGCGCTGCACCGAATGCGACAAGTATTTCCAGCGCCGTGAAGAGGCTGAGAGACACGACAGGCGCGAGCACAGCGACTCAAAATGAAATCAGTCAGACTGCCACGCATCATTGACCTGCTACAGAACAACGCCATGACGGCCAATGAAGTGGCCGCCAAGGTGTATTGCACAGAGAGATCAGCTCAGATCTTGATTGCTCGGCTGCGCAAGTCTGGTCTGGTGTATGTGGCACAGTGGCGACGGATCGGCAATGTCCCTGTGGCTGTCTACAGCTACGGCATCGGATCTGACGCGACAAGGCCAAAACCTTTGACACCAAGAGAGAGGCTTGATAAGTGGAGAGCCAACGAGTCCCTCGATGACCACGCCTTCAGGATGGCGCGGCAAAGAGCCAAGAAGTGGAAGATTAAGCGCGACCCGCTGGTGGCTGCGCTGTTTGGAGAGAGATGATGGAAAACAAAGATAGAAAAGCCAGGATTGAATACTGGGAAAATGATGGTCAATATATCAGAGTAGCCTATACCCAAGAAGATGGGCAAAGGGTAATTGGAGACTTTGAAAGAATTGGATGGAGAAAGCCTCCATATCAAATCCTTAAAAAAGTGATTAACGCTCTTCGGTTGGGTCCGAGGGCTGCAATAGGCCGTATCCAAAGTTCTGTGAAGTAGCAGGGAAAGCAGCTCCTGACGCTAATGCCGCAGGCACTGCTAATAATCCTCTATTGCGTACAAAATCCAAAAGATTCATCAAGTCTTCGCGTGTTTTGTAGCCTCTTGTTTCAGAGGTTTTTTTGTAAATGTCAAACAAATCACCCGCTGGTGTCATTGCACCTTGACTTAATTTGGCCTGATCTGTTGGCGATAACTTATTGAAATACTCTAGCCATTTTCGAGTGACAGCGCCAGACCCTTGTGGCTGCGTCCATGCGCTTGAGTAATCAATATAGTCACTGACATTTCTTGTTGGTACATAATTACTTGCGCCCAAAGCATTTTCTAATTGTTTTAATTCAGATATTGGTAACGCATTTGGTGCAAAATTTATTGCGGCAACACCTTTGCCGTAGTCCACCAAAGGTATTTCATCACCGGCCATGCGATAGGCTGCTCTGATATTTTCTTCGCCAACCTTTTTCTGCAATGGGAAGAAAGCGCTTTCACCTTTAGCAAATGGGATTTGGGCATTCCATGTTGATGCATTTTGACCTGTGAACATTCCTCTGGTGGCTGCCGCAGCTGATAATCTATCAGCAATATTTTGCGGTATGCCAGGATTTCTTACCGGTGCTGTGACAGGGAATTCAGAAAGGCTTGCAAAGCCAGGTTGCGTTTCCAATGGGTATGGCGCCAACATAGGTGCTTTGAGTCCGGTTTCTGATCTTGGACCAGCGAATGGGATACCGCCTGGCGGCTGATACGCGCCTTGCATACCTCTTGTTTTTAATGGCTGCAATCCCAACGCACTTTGCAAAATGTCTCTGCCTTGTACATCTTGAAACGCTGATGCTGCTCTTGAAGAAAAATTTGCTCTTGATCCTTGTGGTAGATCAATCAACTCTTCCATAAAACCAGTGCCTCGGCCAGGAATCATTTCATACGGTTCAGCAGCAAAAGCAGATTTCAAATCGCCTGGTGCTTTTGGCAAACTGAATACTTTGCCGCGAGACTCCATTTGTCTAAAACCTTGGAGGTCTTCAAGTCTTCTTGCGAGTGCATCAATGTCTCTTTGCTCTGACATAGACAACTGAACATTCGATGGTTGCCATTGATAAGGTTTCAAGCCAGATAATTGCTGACCGTATCCGGCTTCACGCAAAATATTTTGATAGTTACCTTGATTCAATAATGTAGAAAAGTCTGGCGTTCCTCTAATCAATTCTGGGGTTAATAATCCTCTGTCAAGTATTTCTCTTGCACGCAATCCCATGGAGGTCTGACCTTCCATCAATGGCATTGCAAGTGACCACATTGTCTCTTGGCCTTCAGATGGAAACATATTAGCCTGCTGTGCGCCTTGTCTTAAACGCGCACTGGTTGCGATGTAGCCAGGTGTTAAGCCAGGATCACCTCTTGCAATTTGTAATGCTGTTGGAGAACCGCTAAACAGGTTTTGATTGACACCAAGTGCATTCGCCATCCAAGCATCGTTTGTGACTTTATAAACATCATCAGCAAGGTTTCTATAAAACGAATCTACTTTTGGTCCAGACAGAGTTACTTTTGTTGGGTCATTTGCTGATAATGATCTGATTGCATTGTTTTGCCATGCCTCAAGTACTGATTCTTCTCCTTTTGTTCCACTGACGCTGCGCCCCATAATTTCTTTGATTGATCTTGCGTCTGTTGGTCTGCCGGCAGCAGTCCAGTTTTTCCAAGTATTCAATGTATTTAGCAAATTCATTTCAACGCTTGTTTGCGGAGATAACGCTGCAAGCAATGATGCAAATCGAGGTGCGTCATCCACGCCAAACACATCAATAATTGCTTGAGTAGATGCGCGATACCAACCCTGCTTCGGAGCGCCAGCTTTAGCCATCGAGGCCATCTCTTTTGATGATGGCAATATGTCAAGCAGCTTGCTAATCTCTTTTACAGATTCTTCATTTGTAATAACTTTTTGCACTTCCTGACCGGTCATAAATTGAGATGCTTTTGCAAAGTCAGGATATTTCTGTTTCAGTTTTTCAAAGGTTTCTTTTTCATCGCTTGAAAGCATTTTCTTTTGTTGACGCACAAGCTCTTTGCTTGTTTGGCCACGCACTGGCGCCACCTGTGGGCGTAATGCGCCAGTTAAATTAGCGGCCTGACTCATTGATGGCGCCGGCGGCACTGCGAATGATGGCTGCGGTGTCATCATGCCAAGCAGGCCGCCACGCTCGCCAAACATGGCGGCATCAAGCTCTGATCCAGCCAGTTTGGCAATGGCTTTGCTACCTTTACCAACTGCTTTAATAGTTTGTTTTGCAGGCTCTTTCAACGACTTAACGCCAGGGATCACATCAAGCGCAACGCCAACAGGGAAAGCATACTGTGCAGCCTCAAGTGCTTGTTTTCTTCTTGGATCAAATATGCTGTATTGGTCTGCCATGTCATATGGAGATGATTGCAACAATCCAGCGCCAGCACCATAGATCCTTGGATATTCCTCGCGCAAATATTCCAGCAACCCGCGAGTGCCTTCAGCACTGTAGTCTGCTGCGCCAAATGGGTCTTGATACATTGTCGCCATGATTTATTGTCCTTGGAATGCGCCTAGTACTCTTCCAGCCGTAATGCCTGTCAAGCTGTAAGGAGTGGTCTTACCAGCAAAGCGTGCAAAGTCATTGATTTTTTGTTGCACCAAAGCAAATGCGCTTTCATCAACCAAAGCTCTGCGCACTAAGTTTGGATCCTCAGATACAAGTATCTTTGCAACTTGATCACGCTGTGCCTCAGTCATATTCTTATTCTGCTGCGCTGCAACCTTCTTCACAATGTTTACGGCTGATGAAATCATCGTCACTGGATTGGCGGTCATCACATTCGCAACCTCTTCAGCAGAGATATTCATTCCAGTGCGAGCCGCCTGCAACAATGTTGGCGCTGTCTGAGAGCCGCCAAGAATGTATGAAGATGCACGCTGAGACTGTGCAGCCGTTGCAATACGGTCCAAAATTCCTGGCAATTCATCTTGCGGATAAATGGTGCGCAAGATCTTGCCTTCTTTGGTATTTTCATCTGACAGGTTGGCCATCATTGATTTGCGTGTGCCTGTTGTCATGCGATTGCGAATGGCATCCATCGTGCCTGCGCGGAAAGCTGATAAAGCACCAGGCTTTTGAGACAAGTCCTCAACCAAAACAGCCACCTCATCTGCACTTTTCCCAAATACCTTACGGCCATCATCAAATGCATCCCTTGCGGTTCGGCGTGTAGCAGCTTGCAATCTAGCATCAGCCAGCTTTGAAGAAGAAGTATCAATGGCGTCACGCAATGACAATTCAACGCCTTTAAGCGCCTCGCCAACTCGTCCACGGCCAGACTGGTAAGCCTCATCTACTGATGCCTGAATACCCCTGCGGATGATCTCTGCATCTTCCAATGTAGGTGCTCTACTGAATACAATATTTCCACTCTTATCAAAGCTGAAGAATGGTTTTTTGCCTGTTTCAGCAATATAGACATCATTGATGTTTTTGACAGACTGCGGTGACCGTTTCAGAGCATCTGTAACACTGGCAAGTAACTGAGAGTCAATGACGCCGCCAGTGCCAAATGCTTCCTTGTAGGCTTCTTTTTCAACCTGTCTCAACTGATCATCATTCAGCTTGAATTGGCGCAATACATTGCCAGGCTGATTTGCCAACTTCTGTTGCATCTCTGTCAGCACCTCAGTGCGTAATTGTTCTGGTCGGCGCGTCAGAGATGACATCAATGTGGTTGATGGCTTACCACCCTGCGCATACAAGCCGCGCACAGCAGCCAGCAATGTGGCGTTTTCGGCCATGATCTCACCGCGAGCAATGCGATCAATAATTTCATCAGTAGTTAAACCAGTATCGCCAGCAAGTCGTTGCAATTCAGTCTCGACGATCTTGGCTCCACGGCCACCAGCAAGACGGCGTGCAAAGTCTGTGACCTTGTCAACAAGCATTCCAGTACCTGTGATGGCAGTCTTGACTACTGGAGCCACTGTTGCGCCCACCGCTACACCGCCAGGAACATTTGCCAAACGATTTAATACATCACCCTCACCTGATAAAAATCCTGTGACGCCTCCATAAGCGCCGCCAAGTGCAGATGTTCCGATCAAGGATCTGACAACATCTGCTGTCGTTTTGGCAACGATTGGACCTGTTGCTGGCGTTGATGTGCCACCAGTTCCAAGAGTTACGGCAGCCGCAGGCAATAAACCGCCCAAAGCCTCATAGCCAAGTGATTCATATGGCGCTTGTTGCTGATACGCTTTTGTTTTTGACCTGATGTCGGCCAATGCAGACTCATAATCTTCACCTGCAAGTGAACGTAAATAAGCCTCAGCCTCATCAGCGCCAGCCAATGTTGCACCTTGCGCCATTGCACGCAAACGCTGTGTGGGAGCTGGCGGCTGTACTGCGACAGGGATTGGAGCTGTTGGTGTTTGTTGCTGTATTGGCATGCCGCCAGTCACTTGTTGCAACAGCATCAGCTTATCCATAGACAATTTTGAAAGGTCACCCTTTTGGATAGCTTCCAACTCTTCCATACTGAATTGGCTTAGTCCATCGCTCATCGTCTACCCCCTTGCGACCTGCGTCGATCAATCTCTTGTTGAATTGCATTTTGCAATGGATTTGGGGCTTGTGCGCCATAGACTGGAACTTCATACATTGGCGCAATTGATGAGAGTGCAGGTATTGATTTGACGGCTGTTTGCAACAACTGTCCATGTGATTCAGCTCTCATTTTTGCTACACGCTGTGCCGCCATCAATCCAACACGCAATTCTCCTGACGTCAGGCTTTGATCACCACCAGCAGCACGTCGCAGAATTGCACGTTCGCCTTCAGTCAATGAACCTTGACCGCGCATTTGTTCGGCAGCTGACAATTCTTGTTGCGCCAAACCTTGAACCACAATTGCTGTATTTTTAAGAACTTGATCAGCGTTCTCGCCAGCAATATTCAACTGCTTGCCAATCCGCAAGAACGTTGTTCTTGTGTCTGCTGCTGGTCCAGTGATGGCTGTATCAAGTGCAGGCAAAATTCTTTCAACATTTGCAATTGTTGTATTTGCAGCTCTCGCCATGTCTCTTGATACGCCAAGATCTTTGATGGCATTCTCATATGCCAATTCAACACCTTTTTTCTCTGCGCTCAAAATATTAGTGGTCTGAGATGCAGCCGATTTACGCAACGCCTGTACATTCTCAAATGTGACTGGTGTTCCAGTTGCTTTAAGAATTTGAATTTCACTTGGTAAAGCCTCTGGCTTATCAAGCTGTCTAAAATTCTCAAGCGTGATCGGTAAATTCAATGCCTTTAAGTATCTAATCTTCTCTGGATCAGCCTCTGGCTTGTCAAGCAAACGCAAGTTTTCCAGTGTTGGCTTCATGCCAAGTTCTGCAAGTAGCCTTGCTTTCTCGCTTGGCTGAGTCAGCTTGAGCATCTCTGGGATGCCTTTTTCAGCAGGCAAAGCAGCCAGCATTGCACGCTGTTCGCGTGTTAATGTAGACACGCCACTCGGCATTGCTGTTGGCGCAGGCTGACCAATCATTGCGGCACGCTCAACTGTTGGACCAACAGGCATGCTTGGCGCTGAAATAGCCTGTTGCGGCGTGATTTCCATACCTTCGGTAGGCTGACCCATCAAATATCGTTGGTAGGCTTCCTGTGAAGCCTGTGCACGTCTTGCTTCATCCATCTTCTGCTTTGTCAGCAACTGCGTGATGGCATTCTTTTGCGCCTCGGCATAGCCTTGTTGTCCGGCTGCAACGCCAGAACCAAGGATCTGCATCAAGGAACGTGGTGTAGTGCTGGGGCCGCTGGCCTGTCCAATGGCCATGACGGCCTGCAACAAAGCCTGACGGCTCATTGCCTGCTGCTGTGCTGGCGTCAGATAACCCTCAAGGCCAGTCTCAGCGCCACCGCCAAAGATGTTTCCAAGCAATCCCATGTCGAATGATGTAGCCATGTTTTATCCTCAAATAGGTTTAGGCTGTAACAGCGAACCAATATATGCGCCAGTCAGACCGCCAGACAATGCACTGCCAACTGTGCTGCTATACAGAGGCTGGGTTGATGTACTACCAGTATTTGCTGGCTGCAATCCCAAAGCGCCACCAGTGATTGCCAAACGCTCCAACTCAATATTGCGCTGTGCATCAAGTCTGGCCTGTGTCAACGCATCGCGTTGAGCACCAAGTCCCATTGATGTTTGCAGTCCAGCAATATTCATAGGACGTGCGGCCAGTCCAAGGTTGGCGGCCTGAGTGAAACCAGCAGAACGCAATTGGCCGCCAGTTGTTCCAGCTTGTCGCAGTGCGGCTTCATTCGTCAAGGCAGAGACAACGCCTTGACGTGAGCCGCCAAAGGCACGCGCCGCAGTGGCTTGAGCCATGTTTGCCTGCTCTTGCATTTGACGTGTGCGCTCAATGTCACCCAACGCACCTTGAACGACTTGCTCTTCGTATGGGTTAAAGAACTGCTGAATATCCTTTGCCCCAAATGGCGTCATGCCAAGGTTGTAAAGATTCTGTTCGGCGGCTGTGTACATTGCGCCAGGTTGCGCAAACTGACGCACACCCAAGTTGGCGGCGGCAGCCTTTGCTCGCTCAAGGTTGGCTAAATACTCGGCCTTGATTTGTGGATCAATTGATGTGGTGGTGGTTTGCTCTTTAGGAGCATTGGCGGCACTCACAGCACCACCCAAAGCTCCAAGCAGTGATCCAGCAAGCTGTGGATTGGCCTTAGCAAAATCAAGAACACCAGATCCATATTTGGCCAGCGAATCCATGATGCCGCCGCTAGAAGTCGCAGCACCGCCACTTGTCAAACCATAATCAACTGGAGCCATTGATCCAACCGCAGAAGTCCCTGCGGTGGTGGCAGGCGCTGTCAAGCCAGACAATGCACCAGCAGCGCCAATGCCTGTGCTGATACCTGCTAACTGTGTGCCAAGTGACCCACCAATTGCAGATGCGCCAGGTGAAGCCGCAGTAATGCCAAGGCTTCCACCGCCAGCAGTTAACCCAAGGCCAGAACCTCCAGCAGTCAACCCTGTGCCTGTGCTGCCAGACAGCAATCCAATATCAGTGGCGGCAGTAGTCGCGGCAGTGGTTGCAGGGGCAGTTGTTGCCGCCGCACCGCCACCACTAAGCAATCCACTATCAAATGCTGTTGGAGCAACTGCATTCACAATTCCAGCTGCTGCACCGCCAAGAGCCGCATTCTTCAGAATGTCTGATGTTGAATCACCAGCAACAGCACTAGCCGCACCACTTAGAGCAGCCGCACCGACTACAGCAGTAGCCGCACCTGTAGCACCAAGAGCAGATCCAATCATTGGAATCAGTGGAGGGTAAACAATGGCCGCAACAGCCGCAACAGGCTTTGCTACCTTCTGAACGAACTTCTTAAACTTTTTCCAATTTGCCATGTCATGCTCCCAATTCGCCAGAGGCAATCATTTGTCGAGCCATTTCGCCAAGAGTGGCAAAAACACCAAGCATTTGATAATCAATTTCAGCAGGAATGTCGCCATCTTCAGCCAAGTCACTGTCAATGACGGCCTGAACAAACTGAGGATATAGATTCTTGTTTTTCAAAACAGCTTCAGCCATTTTGCCCAAACGAATAAGGGTCTCAGCAGAGACGCCTTCCTCTTGCATGGCCTCACGAACCATCTGCTTTGTCTCTGCCACTTGTTGTGCTGTAGCCATGTTTGTTTCCTTTAAAGTATTCTATTTTTCAGCTTTGCTCAACGCTTACCCGCCGCCACAGCTTCCAATCTCATCACGCCAACGCGCCAATCGTCCAGCACATTGCCTGTCACCACCATCTTGACTTGACGGCCAGCAAACCTCGCATCAGTTGGCTGAGAGGCTGAATAAGGACCATGGGTTGTTTCTGTTGACGTCGGATACATCCGAGACTTGAAACTGATGGCCACCTCTCCCAGCGTCTGCTCATCAGGGATCACCTGACGCACCGACATGATGTTGTCACCCTGTCCAATCTCAAAGGGTCCAGACTCGGCATAAACCACACCGCCGTCATATGTGAAACCCACCTCGTGCTCGTAGATGTAGCCGTCAGAAGACACCATCAAAGGATATAAGAAGACGCCCCTGTCAGTGCCCGCAGTCCGAGCCATGGAGCCAATGTTCCAGTGGTTCTCACGGTAGTTGTATGTGACGTAGGAGTCAACCTCATTGCTGGCGCTGGATGGGTAGAACCACCAGATCTCGCCATACTTGGAGTTATGAACCGCAAAGACCTTGGACGACTGGTTGTAATTCATGTCCTGAAACACGAAATCAGACACATCGCTTGGCAATGGCTTGACATAGCCGTCAAATATCCAAAAGCCTGATTTGCTCATCCACATGGCGGCAGTGTCAATGGCGGCCACAGCTTGCGATGAAATCAAGCCACAGCCAGATCCAGCCTTCTCAAAGGCATATACATAAGGCAGGCCGACATAGCTGGCGGTGTGGACGTCAACATCAGTGAAGAGCAAATTGATGCCGCGCACCTTCTTGCCAGCTTTCAAAGCGCCAATAGTCTGCAATTCAAAGTCACCCGCCTGATTGGTGGCGGCTGCCGTCCAAACTGTGTTGTTCTCCTGATCGCACCACTTAACCAAACGAGGATTGCTGGACGCGCCCAAGGCAAAGATGAACCTTTCGGCAGTTGACATCACAGCCGCGCACCCTGTTGGCGCGTTGGTGATGGCCGCCGCCAAGGTTGGAGTGGTGAAGCCTAATTGCCACTCGTAGAGCTTGCCATCGGCGTCAGAGCATCCAATAAGATACTCGCCCCAAGTGTCTAGGCTCCATGTGGTGGCCGGTGTCACAGTGCCATTGTCAGGACGTGCAACGCCATAAGCATATGAACCGTAAGGCCCATAGCCGAAACCAGTCTTGATGGTGGCATCAGCCGCGCCAGCCGTGAAGCCTGTTGGCGTGATGTCTTTGAGCGTCCCCGCCTCGTTCATGGCGTAGAGCTTTGAATGTGTGCCCGCGGCAATCCAGCGATCTCCGCTGTTGTTGCGCCAAGTCAATAGACCTCGGCATTTGCCTGTCATCTGAGTAGCAGACTTTTGCCGCCACCCGCCGACAGGGCGCAAAGTGTTCTCAAACCAACGAACAAGGTTGGCGTCATACCAGCGCCCCGCCGACTGGTACTCAGTACCGTTTCGGTAAACGCCTGGTGGGATTTTGAGGGGTACGAGTGCCATGGCTTAATTATGCTGTTTCTTGCGACAAATTGGACACAAAGCTCAAAGTGGCAATGACTGATGGAATCGCTGGGCGCGTTGGAGAAGTGCCTGCGGCATAGTGCTCAATGCTGACACCGACATCTGATGGCCGCCACATGATTTCCACATAATCATTGGCCGCCAAGCTGACAAAGAAGTTCAAGGCAGCGATGATGTGAAATGGATCGCCAACACCTTTTCTTGGAGCAAAGCCAAATCTGCTGTTTGATTTGGCAATGTCAGTGCCATTTTTGCGAAACCACACATCCACATCTTGAGATGCATTTGTCGTGTTCGTAAATTGCACGCTGAATTGCAAGTTGTAGATGCCAGACTGGGCCACATTCAGTCTTGACGAGTTTGACAAGGTGACGCCATTGCTGAAGTCTGTGGTGTCAAACGTGATGGCGTAGGCCGTGGTGGTGTTGGCCGCAGTCTGGTCAGTTCCATCTTGAAACGCGCCATAAGGCGCATTCAGCCACTTCCCACCCCTTGGCCCGAATAGTGTCGACAAGAGACCTGTGAGCTTGGCAAAGTAGACATTCAGGCCGCCAAAGGATTGACCGAAAAACCTTTCATCGTAGACATTGCCTGGCGTGCCAAGGTTTGGCGGCGCTGGGTTAGTGATCTGCTGTGAAAGGTTTGTAGCCATGCTCAAATTATGCGACCAAGCCAGGCAAATATTGCGTCTTGCCTGCTACCTTGGTGGCCGTCAGCTCTTGCTTGGTCAGCCGATTTGGGTCATATGAGATATGCACCCAGCCAGAATCAGGGATACCGGGGGTGTAGAACTCAAGGATAAGCTGTGTGTAGTCCAGATTATCCATAATCCATTGAGCCAGGTCTGCGTTGGCAACACCAGGGATTTCAATGTCAGCCGCCATGCCCTTGCAGTGGTCTGAGGTCTTTGACCCTCCGACAGCCGCATTGGATTCAGGGCTGCGGTATCCAGAGTTCACCTTGACACCTTTACCGTAATGGTCACGCACCGGCTGGAGAACCTTCTCACACAGCAGGCGCAGGTTTTCGGTGGTCTCTTCATCTGGCGTGTTGTCAAAGCCCATGCGCAGGGCTGTCTCTGACTTGGTCAGTTCATGCAGGGAGAAGTTGGCGGTCAGATTCATTTGATACCTTTCTGTGATTCAATGGCTTGGTTGTACAAACTGATGCAAGCATTGAGCTTTGTGATGGCGCGATCGCCTTCCTCTGCTATTGCGAAAAGAGCTTTTCCAAACGCTGGGTCAAGCTCGGCTCGTGCTTCTCCTCCACCACTTCCTGCGGCAATGGCGGGATCTGGGGTGGCTGGTATGGGGCAGGACGTTTTGACGCGCAACTTGAGAGCGCCAGAATCAATAGCAGCATCGCGCTGCTTTGCAGCAAGTTTGGCTTTTTCATTGGTCTTCCTCAGTGCGTCAGCGGTCGTAGTTACGGCAGCAGCCAGAGCTTGTTCCTTTGCTCTGGCCTCGGTGTTGAGCCTGTCTACCTCTGCTTGTTGGATTTCCCTCTCTACATACTTGCCATAGAAATACCCGCCGCCGAAGGTCAGCAGCAGGGCAATCAATCCAGAGAGTAAACCTTTCATGGCTTTGGCGGTTCGTCGGTGTCGTTGGCTTCAGCGTTGGCCACGGCATTCGCCACAGCCTTGATGCCAGAGCGTCCAGCCACACCGCCAAGAACGCCAGTAATGAACACCATGATGGTGCTGATCTGTTGCGTGTAGACCTTGTCAATTGGAGCCATGCCAGCCATGGGCTGTGTGACATAGGTCACCGAATACAGGAACGCGGCAACAGATCCAAAGAGAATCATCACCAAAATGATGATGACAAAAGCCCAGACCCTGACCTCGATCTCTTCAGCCGTCAGGCGATTGTTTTGTTTATATCCAACTGTAGGCATCACTTCTTCTCCTTTTCTGGGGTTACAAGTTGTTCAGGGCAAGTACCTGTAGCGGTACAGATTGGGGGTTTGCAATCCGCAAGTTCCCAGTTTTTAGGGTCTTGGCACGGATAACGGAATCTATCTTCGCACCCTGTCATCAGGAATGCCATCAGAATCATAATTACGATTTTGTTCACGATGTTTCCTCTCCACTTCTCGTCTTAACTTATGAACCTTTTCTAACTCTTGTTTGACCTCATGCTTGGCTTCCAAGATATCGAGGTACAGCATTGCGCCCAATGGGAGTAAGCACGCTATGAGAAAACAACAGAATACCCAGCCCACTATCTCTTCCCCCACTGACTTACGAACAGGAACCACAGCCAAAGGTACAGGAGGAATATAGAAGTCGCCACCACCGCCGCCAGCTTTGCTTGCAGGTTTCTTTCCTCTTGCCGATGTTGCCATGCGTCTTGCCTCTTCTTCGCCTCCTCTTTCAGTCTAGCTTTTTCCTGTTCCTCAGAGATGACATCTCGCATCTTGAAGACCTCGCTGTACAACGCACCCATCTCTGGCGGTGACTGGTACACCATGGTCTCTCTGATCGTCACCACCAGCCTGTCCATCTCTTGCTGTGCCATCACTCGCTTGAGTGCTGCCTCCATGTGATTTTGGTCAGGGTCATAGATCGCCAAACTCTTCTCTTCCTCTTCCCTGATGTGTGCCGCCAACTTCTCTTGAAGTCTGAAGAACTCAGTCAGGTTTGTGACGATGTCAATCTTGACCTGTGTCTCATCAACTGCGACATAGGCTGCCTTCTTTTTCGCCAAAGGCTTGACCGTGGCTGCTGGCTTTGGCTTGCTTCCAAAGAACGCAAGGAGCTGTCCCCAGAATCCATGCACCTCTTTGCCAATGGCAATGACTTCATCAGCAGTGGCTTTGATCTCAACAAATGACTCTTTGGCCTGCTTGTAAAGCTCGCATCCAGCTTGGATGTTCTTGACAAGTCCAGCCGCAAGCAGACAGATGCTGATGGGATCCACATCGTTACAACCCCAACATCTTCTTCACAATGTCAGCAGCAACGCCTGGCCCAAACAAGATGGCGGCAATCACGATGTAGAGCTGGATCTCAATCTTCTCCATGCGTTTCTTCCCAGATTCCAGCTTGTCCTCGATAGACTTGTAACGCTGATCGCAAACAGCCTGATGGATGGCGAATTCTTTATCGACGTTATCCACCATCCACCTCATCAGCAGGGGTTGGGACGTTGCCTTCGGCAAGCCATGCAAGGTAGGCTTGGTAGTCCGTGTTGGCGGGGTCGAAGGGGATGAAGGCGTTGTCGGCGAGGCGTTTGATGCACTGGGCTGGGCCAAGCGGTGTTTCAGGCAGTTGTTGGTACATGGTTCACCTCATTCAGATTTGCAAAGTCACCAAACAGTTCTTTGGCTTTCTCGTTGTACGCACGGGCGGCTTCAATTGCTGAAGCGAATAGGCCAAGGTGCATTGTCTTGCCGTTGATTGTGATACGGGCACGCCACTTGTCGCGGAACTGCATGACACCTTTGAACGGGCTTCGTGATGTTGCTTGATGCCGTTGCTTCATGATGTTCTGCTGGTGCGTACAGGCTTGCAAGTTTGCTCTGCGACAGTCCAATGCGTCACCGTTGATGTGGTCAATCACACCATCCAAAGACAAGCCCGTGCGCTCAGCGACCAAACGATGCAGCAACACTTGCTTGCCACCAATAGATGCCTTGGCGTATGTGATGTGCTTGGACGCAAGGCAAGTCCAGTTGTGTTGGAGCAGGTCTTGGTCTTGTGGGTCTAGTTGAATGTTCATAGTTCTGCCGATGCGGTGATTGTGGTCTCAGAACCGTTGTTGTTGTTCCTAATCAAATGGAAACCATTACCAGCCGTTGCCCCGCTTACAGTGGCGTTCAGTACACCGCCAAAAATATTTGCATTTCCTAACGCTATTGCTGATGGTGTTATGTTGAATGTGGTTTGTGTGTAAAAGGTATTTGCAGCGGAAAAAGAATATGTCGGAGATGCTCGCATCTCAACAGGATGCCTGATTGGAATAAGAGCAACGGTTGTTGTCTCAAAAAACCCACTTAAACCGAATGCCCCAAAAATACCAGTTAAAACCCGATTCACATATGCGTACCTCTGACACAAAGCCAACTCAGTACCATACGG
>Ga0172372_10007388_pt1 | contig 14761 bp, 17 predicted proteins | sample LakKiv5m_2_FD_114544 | JGI IMG/M metagenome (GOLD analysis project Ga0172372, IMG submission 114544) | Freshwater microbial communities from Kabuno Bay, South-Kivu, Congo - kab_092012_9.5m | ecosystem: Environmental > Aquatic > Freshwater > Lake | place: Democratic Republic of the Congo...
TCCTCCGGCGCGCGGCAGAAGTTTGCGTGCCACCCAAAGGCGCGGCCATCGAAATCCGGTGCCGAGTCGCAGTATTCCGCTTTTGATCGCACAGGGCTGTCCGCTTTTGATCGCACCACGACACGCTTGTCAACGGTTTAGCAAGCCGAAATCGCGGAAGAATCTGGACCCCGTGCGCCCGGCAGCCTCGCCATCCAACGCACGTCCCCCTCCCCCATTCAGAAGTTCTCTGGCACTGCCTTTTGATACTGCTCATTTTCCCCCGCCGGCTCCTCGAAAGTGCGGGCATTTACGGCATGGGCGATGAACGGATCCCGCCCGCCCCCCCGCTCTGCAAGCCCGGATCCACGTTCGGGCAGTTCTGCGACAGTGTAAGCCGGTCATCGAACGCGCCCCCCCCCGTTGCTCAGGCGATTCATCCTTGTGCCCGCTCCTCGGCGCTGGCACACAAATCGGCGGCATACTGAGCTTCGGTCCCACAACCACCATGGCAAAGGCACTGCTCCACGCTCGTTCCTCCGCGCGCCGATACGGCGGCAAACCGGAGGATTATCTCGCCATCCACGAGCGGATGGATTCCACCAAGAGCGTTCACGCGGAAGCAACACACCGCTGCGTGTTTCACAGCGCCTTCGGCATTTACCTCATCGAGTCCATTTTCGGCCGGACACTGGTGAACTCGGACGGACGGGAGGTCATCGTCCGCGACATCGCCGAGCAGCATGTGGTGGAGGATTTGGGGTTCATCCCTTCGCTCACGGACTGGCTGCATGAGATGAAGGTCCAGACGTGGATGATCGGCCCGCGCCGGGAAGCGGAGCCGGGCGAGACGCAGCCGAAGGCCGATGCTGACGACACAAAGCCATGAAACATCTCGAGAAAGCCAAATCCCGGCCGCGCACCTTGAGTGAAATCAGAAAGGAAGATCAGCATCATGATGCGGTGCTGGAACTAGCCGCTCCTAATCCCACTGAGCATTGTGGCCCCCTGATCGCAGCCCAAAGGATTTTTTGCTACTCATGGGGAGACGACGGCTACGATCCTTTCAAGCGGGAGATCGTAGGGATCTACAGGAGCAAAACCGAGGCCGAACGCGGTGTGCGCAATGGACGGGTGGAAAGCAGTCTGGTTTACACCGGTGGCCCATCCGAGTTCGATTTTCTGGAAGTTCCAGTCGCAGACGACAAACTCGAAGTCTCAATTGAATGGGTGTATGTGGTATTCAAGGCTCACTACCTCAATCAAAATGGTTACAACGACGACGTTTGGAGGGAGCATACGACATATCGAACTGATTGGACGGGCAAGCCGCTTCTCGCGTTTTCCTCGCACCCGATGGCCACCGAGCATGCACTTCATCTGACCCAGCAGCAAATCATGTTTAGCCCGTGGCTTACCTCCTGGCAGCACAAAGGAGACGTTGTGCGGTTTGGTGAGCCCTACCTTTATGAATACGGAGGGAAGCTCTCGGAATTCACTTCGCTCTCGGAGCCTGACTTTCGTGCGGTGCTTAATCGCATCGGCATACAGTTTGTCGAAGAACTCAAACCGGAGCGATCAGGAGCCTTCCCATGGCGTTTCACTAATCTTTGGGGAAGATTTGACACGCCAAGTTTGGAGCAAGAGGCGATGGCTAGAGCCCTGTGGCCGCACCTCGACCGGCTCGTGCTATTCAAGGTCGTCCCAATGCCAATCCTGTAGTCGCAGGCGGCTCCGCTCGCGTTGGCAAGTTCCTGTTGCCGGGTTGGTGCTTGCCGTTCAATTGGGCACGCTCATGTCTGACCGTCGGTGCAAGTAGCCCTGCATCCATAGTCCGCCGCCAATGCTGTCACCGGCCCTGGGCTGGTATCCATCCGCCAGCACATGCTCCGCAGCGTAAATGACGGGCATCGGGTGCTGGTCCTCTCCGGGCACGGGCGTGATTTGGTAAACCGACGTGCCCTCGACGTGGAAGGTGGAGACGCTTTGAATGCGACAACGCGCACGCATATCCTCGGGGTAGTCAGGGACGCCGCCGGGCAACAGAGCGGTCAAGTTTTGCGTGGAGAGCGTGGCGGGGGGAAGCAGCCCGGCAGCATCGCGGGGCGGGTTTTCGTTACGGGTGCGATAGTAGTTTTCGAGCACGTCCTGATTGGTCAATTCGACCGTTTCACCATTGCAGCACTCCAGTGAGTAGGCGAGCGCGGACAGTTGAAACTCATACGTCTCGCCTGCCTGATAGCGTTCTGCGTGGAGGAAAAACTGGGTATCGAAGAAGGCAATCCTTTGACCGTTCCCGGCCGTGCCCACCAGGGTGCCCTCGACGTGATTGCTCCAAGGTTGCACCTGCTCCAATCGAACTCGCCGGACACTGCCTTCGACGGCGAAAGGGTAGGCGGTCCACAGGCGCAACGGTCGGGTTGGTCGGCCCATGCCCAGCCGGGCCGCAGCCTTGGCAAAAAGTCCTGTTGAGCCAACCGGGATGGTGAACTCATCCGAGTGCGCGGCGGAACTGTCGGTCACTTGAACGTGCAAGTAGCGCAGGGGCGTCGCGGGAAAACCATGCGTATAAATGGTCTCCTCGCGGGCGGGCTGGGCGTCCACCCATGAAGCGACTCGGCGGCATGTGGTGCCGGGTTGCCCGTGCTTCTGCACGGTGCGCAACATGTCCTCAATGCTGGTTCTGCCGCCGAGCAAACTGCGCCAATGTGCTCCGTGTCCCATGGCTTGATGGATTTGAGAATGCTAGTCTTCGGCCAACGTGATGATGGTGCCATAGCCGGGTTGAAACCCGGGATTGGCCGAGGGCAGCACCCAGAGCACATCGTAGGGCATAGGATTGTGAGGATAATCAATATGTCCATCCGTGATGACAACGGCAGAGCGAATCTCAGGGTCTTCCGCGAGTAATCTCATTCCATCAGCAACCGCGTTGTCGTCGCCTCCAACTTGCTCGACGTGGGCGAGCTCTTGTGGCGAGAGGAACTCATTACGGCGGATGATGTCATCGCATTGGAGGAAGTGGATGGTCTCGACTTGCGAACTCTCACAAAAGTGCTGAATGGCTCCGAACACCTTGGGCAGAACTGAGTGCATGGAACCACTGCTATCCACCACGAGATGTAGAACCCAGCCTTGCCGATGGCGTCCCGGCAAAATCATGTCGGAGAACTGCCCGCGCCGCGAGGGGCGGGCGTAAGTTCGTTCCCCGGGCGCGTTTCCGTCGAGCCAGCGTTGAAGTGCAGTCTCCCACGGAGTGCGGTAGAGGCTTCGCAAAGCGGTGATGGAAACGTCATACGTGGTTGGTGCCCCGCCTCGCACTAAAACATCAGGACGCACGGCATTCTCCAAAACTTTCAACCCGTGGCTCACTCGGGCGCTTTCCTCGACCGCCTTGCGAATGGCCTGCTCGGTGAGCGGGTTGCTGTCGCCGAACCATTCGCGCTCCAGTTCTGAGGTGAGCACATCATCGCCGTCCTCCCACTCGGGTTCGGGTTCGGGTGGTTCCATCGGTTCCGATGAATCCGGCGTGCCCACCAGGCCGACGGAATCCAACGCGTCCGCCAACGACGTTGACACGGCTTTCTGGACTGGCTTGGGCTTGGGTTTCTCGCCCGCGCGGGACAAACTGCGGTCTCGCATCAGCAGCTCTTCCAAGGACAGGTGGCGCGCACCGGGAAGTTTCAAGCCCCGGCTGGGCGGATCCATGCCCAACTCCTCGGTCAATGTATCGTTGATGATGTAATCATGCGCGATGTTGACTTTCATGCGGTCCGCCGGCCCCGCCCGCCCGTGGGTGTTGAGGGCCAGGTGCATCAATTCGTGCGCCATGACGTAGGCCAGTTCCTGGAGATTGAGCCGAGTGGCGAACTGAGGATTCACCAGCACGCGCCCTGAGAGGAATACTGAGGCAGTGCGCACGCGACCATCCACGGTCAACCGCGCGAGATGAGCCAATCCGGCCAAGTGTGGCAGGCTCGCACAAACGAGATTGAGTGCCCGCTTGGTTTTCACCAACACCTCCTCAGGGGTAGGGGTGGCGGGGGCTTCGGTGGGCGGGGGCGGGTTCACAGGCCGGTCAGTTCATGGAACAGACTGATCAAGGTGTCCTCCGCACCGAGCTTCGCCCAGGCCGGAACCGCATCAATCAAGAGCGCGCAAAGCATTTCGTTCGGGAGGCTCACTAGGAAGGCGTTGATCTCCGCAGGAGTGAAACCATCAAACAACCTGGCCTGCTGCCGGTTGGTGACCGCGTCCCGCAACCGGTTAATGATAAACCACAAGGCGACTGGAGACTCCGGCAAATGCTTGGGATTCCGCAGGTAGTAGTCCAAAGGCTCAAGTTCCATTATTTGGTTCTCCCACATGGCGGTGAACACCGCAGCGTCCTCCGCACTGACCGTTCCAAACGCCAGCGCCCGGCAAGTAGCGCGTGTTAAGATGCCGTTCTGCTGCGCCAAATCCATTGAGCGAGCCAGCGAAACCCACGCCCGTGGGGTTGAGAAGGAGACCGGCTCTTTCGGCACCGGACGCATGAGCGCCGCTGGTATCAAGGCAATGAAGGCAAGGATGTCGTGGCGAATACCGTTCTGCGCGGCCCACTGGAGCCACTCCCGGTTGTCCACGCGCACTTGGAGCAGCGTGACGCGGTTCACCAACGCACTGCTGAGGGAGCGCACCAAGGCGCGGTCCTCGGCGCGGTTGCCGGCGGCCACCACCCACGTCCCCTTCGGCAGGAAATGTTCGCCAATCCGCCGTTCCAGCAGCAAAGAGTAAAACGCTTTCTGAATGTCCGGCGCACACGCCGGTAGTTCATCCAAGAACAGACAGAACGGTTTAGGGTTCTCCGGCAAGAGGATGCGTGGCGGGCAGAACACGGAGCGCTCGCCAACGATGCGCGGGATGCCGCTGACATCCTCGGGGGCAATCTGCGTGCCCAGCAAGGAGCGACACTCCAAGCCCGCTTCGCGCGCGGCCTGCGCCACGGAATCGGACTTGCCGACGCCCGGCGGCGAAAGCAGCAGGAGGCTTTGCTGGTGGGCGAGCACCCGGATGAGGCTCTTGGCCTCGCTCAGAGTGACAGTTTCACTCAATCGTTCCTCGGGGTTGGACATGGTTGTTTCCTATTTGTGAATCCATTCAATCGGACAAGTCATCGGGAAATTTTCAAAAGCTTGCTCGTAAAAAGGCCGCACGTCACCGCCGAAAATGCATGCGGCGTTGATTGCGTGGACGAGGCGCCGCTCCTGTAGCGCTGTTTTGGCCCAACTGCGCACCTCGCCAACGGCAATACGCGCCCCCGGTCCGCTTGCCGGTAGGTAAAAGCGAGCAACTTCCTTCCGGCTAGCCATTGCAGTCCCTGCCCAGCGCTGCGCGTTGTGGTAAATCAAAAAGGTTTCCCGCGCGAAGCTGTCCGTGGACTGGCGAAAGCCGTCTGCGAGTGCAGTCGCGTGCCCCGCATAAACCCAGCCGCATGCGCGCCGCAACCGCCGCTGCGCCTGGATTAGATGGAATGCCGTCGCAATCGCCGGTGTGCCAAGCACCCACGCGTGCTTGCCGAGTCCTTTCAAATCCGCGCCATCCAGAATCAGCCGCCAGCCGGTCAACGCCGGCCCCTTGGCCTCGCGTAGATACCCGCCCAGGAAAGCTGGCCGATACCCAAACGCTCGCCACGCTTTATCCAGTCCCAGCCGCTTCCCGAATCCCAACGCCAGTCGGCGGGCCAGTGCTTGCGGGTCGCTGCCCGCAAGCACTTTCGCCGCCTCAGGCCAGCTCATCCGGTCCGTGCGCCCGCCGGCCAACCACACCAGTGGGGCCAGCTCGGCCTGCGTGGCTGGGGTGGCTAGGGTCGCACGGATTCTGAGCGCCAGTTTGACTTCATCCACCACCACCGTGGCTCGTCGTTTGGAGCTGCCTCTTCCACTACCTTTACCACCACTCCGTTTCGGACCTGTGCGGGCACCGGTCGCTGCGACTTCCAGTGCCTCCTCCAGCTTGCCTTCAAGGTTTTCTTCCTTTCCCACCTCAGATTTCATCCGCGCACTCAAATCGCACGCCAATGCGCCTTCTGTATCGTCTAGGTTAAGCAACGAAACATCCGGCCCAATCAGCCCCGTTGCCCGCAGCTTCCCTTCCGTGTCCGCGTCCAACAGGCCGCGCGCCCGGAGGTATTCGTGGATTTGCTGGATCAGTTTCATCGTCAACTTTCGTCGTGGGCGAATGGTGACTACAGATTCGGCGTTTCGCCCAACAATGCTAACAGTCCGCGCGCGTATTTCACGATTTGCCGTTCGGTTGAGCTGTCGCTGAGATTGTGCAGCATGTCCGCCACCTTCACCTTGCAGGCGATGGGGTTGCGCTTCACGCCGTCGAGATACGCTGCGTATGGCTCGCCGCGCTTCGTCAGCACGAGCACAGCTCGGATGACCCGTTCCGGCACGCCGGCGGCGTGCAGTGTCTCGGCCGTTTCGCTCGTGTCTTCGAGCACGTCGTGCAGCCAGGCTGTCGCTGTCGTCTCATCATCCTCGGCGCGGAGCTTCTCCACCACGGCGGCTGGATGGGTGATGTAGGGAGTGCTTCCGTCGCGCCGGAATTGGCCGGCGTGGGCCTTGCGGGCGATTTGTTCAGCCAGTTCGGCGGCAGCGCCAGCCATGGCCTTGGTCACGATTCTGGGTTCGGTGGAGTTGGACATGGTGGTTGGCTATTTGCGAATCCACTCAATCGGACAGGTCAAGGTGGCGGTCGCGAAGGCCCGCAGGTAAAACTGGGCTACACCGTCGCCCATGAAGCTGGCCGCATTCAACGCGTAAATCGTGTCCAGGTCACGTTGGGCGGCAGGTCCCCACCAGCCAGTCGCGTCGGTGACGAGATAGGCCCCGCGGCCCTGCTTGGCGATGCCGAAGCCCGCCACTTCCCGTCTGCTCGCCATCGCCTGCTTGGCCCAGCGTCGAGCGTTGTGGTAGAGCAGGAACGCGCCCTTGGTGAAGTCGTCCTCCGCCCGGCGGAACGCCTCTGCCAGCGCCGCCGAATGGTCCGCATACAGCCAACCGCAGGCCCGCCGCAGCCGCCGTTGCGCCTGCACGAGGTGGTAAACGGCGGCAATCTCCGGCGTGCCCAGCACCCAGCCGTGTTTGCCGAGTCCTTTCAAATCCGCGCCGTCCAGAATCAGCCGCCAACCGGTTAACGCCGGCCCCGTGGTCCCCGGCTGAATCCGGTCCAAGAACGCGGGGCGATACCCAAAGGCCTGCCAAGCCACATCCAAGCCGAACCGCCGCCGACTGAAACCGAGGGCGAGCCGGTGCGCTAACTCGCGCGGCTCGCGGTCAGCGATGAGCCTGGCCGCCTCCAGCCACTCTCCACGCGGAGGCCGCAGGCCGGCAACCCACACGAGCGGTTGCAGCGACTCCGACGCGCCCTCCCAAGCGTCGCGGATCTGTCCGGCCAGCCAGTCTTCATTCACCATCGCGCCGCGTCGCTGCCGGGATCCGCCCTTGCCCCGCCCCCCTGATTCAGCCCGGGCACCCGCCAAAGCGGCCTCCACGGCATCGTCCAGTTTCGCCAATGCGTTCTCCTCGGCGCGCACTTCGCTGCAGTGAACCAACCGCTCCGACTCGGCCTCCCCCTCGAATCCCTCCCACTCAGTCTCCGTCGGCCCGAGCAAGCCCGTGGCCCGGAGCTTCCGCGTCGTATCCGCGTCAATCAGGCAGCGCGAAGCCAGATGCCAGTAAATCTGCTGGATGAGTTTCATGGGCTACTCTGATTGGATGACCGGGACGAAGCGCCCGCGCCGCCGACAACGGGTTCGGAACTGCGCGGTGGATGGAATCGCCACTGCCGCTGTGAATTCAAATAGACTTCGCTGCATTACTGAAGTTCCTCTCATTCCCTATTGGAGCGTGCCTGCGAGCACCACTCGGAACCCGTAGTCGACGTATCGGTATTGAGGATACATATTAGCGCGGCAGGAAGCCAGCAGCCGCTCTTCTTCGCGCTCATAGCAAGACCCTCCACGGGCCACGCGACAACGATCGTAGGAACGGGCATACCAATCTTCACACCACTGCCACGCGTTACCGCCCATGTCGTAAAGCCCAAAGGCATTCGCGGCGAACGTCCCCACCGGCGAGGTGTAGCGGTAGTCATCCACCTTTAGTGATTGTTCGTAGTTTCCGGCAGCATAGGGCGGCGGCCACGCAGTGCCCCAAGGATAGATGCCCTGGATTGTCTGATGCTTGTCGCAAGGCTTGCTGGCTCGGCGCTCTTGCAACCCCACGGCGACGCTCCATTCCCAGTCCTGCGGCAGGCGGTAGCAGGCGTTTGTTGAAAGGACCCCGAGGCTGCGCTCCTGCCCCGTGAGCCACTGGCAGAAGGACGCAGCATCGTCCCAGCTCACCTTCACCGCCGGATGTGTCGGTTGCTGCGGGAACCAGACTTTCTCCGACTCTCGCCGCGTTGCTTTTGTAAACGCATCATAATCCTGCACCCGGGTGTGCCAGATGCAGAACAGCACCTTGGTGCCAGGCACGGGCACGAACGGCATTCCGAGGCTGTTCACCCAGTTGGGTGTGACCGCAACTGATCCGGGCTTCGCCGGTGCGGAGCGTTCCAACTCCCAGCGTCCCCACGGAATGGAGCCTGGAGCAGCCGCACTGCCCTCCGGTTGCGCAATGAGATGCGGCAGCAGCTTCCCAAGCGTGGACCACTCTTTGCCGCGTTGGAGACGCACCTGCGTCAAAGGATCCACCCGCCCCGCCTGCAACAGTTTGTGCAGCGTCGCCTCGTCCACCGGCCCCAGCTCCCGGTGCCCATCTGGTTTGTAGTGGTATTTCACAAGGTCATGTCGGATTCAGCACCCAACCCTGCCCACGCAACGCTGCCAACGGCATGGGCAGTGGCGGGCGGGATGGGAAACGGGTTCTGTCGCACTTTTTCTGATTCGCCGCGCTGGCCCGATGAAGAGTTAGCGTTCAAAAGCTAAGGGACAATGGGTTATGTGCTATGGGAACCGGGCTGCAAGCTCGCAAGTCCGGCCAACACACAACGAAACCCGATGCTGTCTAGGCGACCGTCGGACTGGTATCCGTTGCGGTGAGAGGACAATAAGTGGGCAGCACTGTTATTGTAACACGACGCCCCGCGCAACACCCGCTGACCGTCTTGCTCATCGTAGAAGTCCCCGCAACACTCCCACACATTCCCGCCCAGATCACACAGGCCAAACTGATTAGCCGCGAAACTCCCCACTGGCGACGTGTGGTCATAGTCATCCACCTTCAACGACTGACTGTAGTTGCCAGCCCCGCGCGGCGGCGGCCATCGCGTCCCCCATGGATACATTCCCTTTTTTTTCCATCCTTGTCCTTTGGTCTGCCGGCCCGCGCCTCCTCCAATCCCACTGCCACACTCCACTCCCAGTCCGCCGGCAGCCGGTAGCTCTGCCGCGCGTTGAGCCTTCCTTCCCCGAGCTCCTTCGCAGTCAGCCAAGCGCAAAACAACTGCGCGTCCTCCCAGCTCACCTTCACCACCGGGTGCGTGTCCGTTTGGGCAAACCCGGGATTCTTCCATTCCCCATCCACCCCGGCCTGCTCTCGTGCATACACCTCGTAGTCCTGCACCCGCGTCTCCCACACGCTGAACTGCACTTCTGTCCCTGGGACTGGCAGGAACTTCATGCCCAAGCTGTTTTCCCACGCGGGCGGCTGTCGGACAGCGGCGCCCTTCTCAGAAGCCACGGGTGCTGGCCGTTCCAATTCCCAACGACCCCACGGAATGGCGGCGGACGTGACGGCACCGCCTTCTGGTGGTGCAAAGAGGTGCGGCAGCAGCTTGCCTGCGGTGGACCACTCCGCGCCGCGTTGGGGGCGCAGTGCCGTGTGTGCCTCCACCCGCCCAGCCTGCACCAACTGGCGCAGTGCCGCTTCATCCACCGGCCCCCGTTCACGGTGGCCGTCCGGTTTGTATCGGTATTTCACAGACTCGTCACCGTTCTTCAAGCACCTACCTCAAGACGCGCGGAACCACCCGCCAGCACCAAACGGAAGCCGTGGTCGGAGCCCGTCATACTGTTGCGAAACCCGCAGGCGAGTCGAAACGAGGAGACCAGAGTGTCTGCATCGGAGCTGAACCACGAACCTCCGCGCAAGACTCCGTATTTCTGTCGCTCATCATACGAGTCTTCGCACCATTGCCACGCGTTTCCACCCATGTCGTAGAGTCCATGCACGTTCGCCGCGAAGCTCCCCACTGGCGATGTGAATTCGTAGTCATCCACATTCAACGATGGCTCATAGTTTCCTGCCCCCCACGGCGGTGGCCACTGCGTCCCCCACGGATACATCCCTTTGATTTTCCCATCCTTCATCTTCGGCGTCCCAGCCCGCGCCTCGATTAACCCCACGGCCACGCTCCACTCCCAGTCCCGCGGCAACCGGTAGCGCTGACGCGCAGTAATCCTTCCGGCCCAGCGCTCCTTTTCGGTGAGCCATTTCGCAAACGCCTGCGCAATTTCCCCGTCTACGCTCACCACCGGGTGCAACGGTCCTTGCGGATAACCGGGCGTTCTTAACGCCTGCTCCCTCGTCAAACCAAAGGGCTCGAAATCCTGCACCCGCGTGTGCCACACGCTGAACAGCACCTCGGTCCCCGGCACCGACACGAACTTCATTCCCAGACTGTTCTCCCACTCGGTCCTCGGCTTGGGTGCCGGCCGCTCCAGTTCCCAACACCCCCATGGAATGGAGGCCAGCGACGTGCTGCTCTCCGGCTGCGCAAAGAGGTGCGGTAGCAGCCGGCCCGCTGTGGACCACTCCGTGGTGCGTTGAGGACGCACCGGCGTCAGAAGGTTCACCCGCCCCGCCTGCACCAGCTTGAAAAGGACGTCACTGTCCACCGGCCCCAGCTCCCGGTGGCCGTCAGGCTTGTAGTGGTATTTCACAGACTCGCGGCTTTCGACGCCAGCACTGCGCGAAACCCAATAGTGTCGCCACGCGTGCCGGTCCGGTAGGTTTGGTGCCAAGGTGCCAGGGCGTCCAGCATCGGTGTGATAATCCCGAAGCGCACTTCGTCGGGTTGCAGGCGTTCGGGAAAATCCCATGACAGCCCGCGCGCAAGGTCAGACGAATGCCGGTCCTCGCACCACTCCTCAACATTGCCGCCCAAGTCGAACAGACCGGCCTGATTGGGAGGGAAACTGCCCACGGGCGAGGTGTATTTGAAGTTGTCGCAGGCGAGAATTTCGCCGTAGTTGGCAAAGTTGTCCGGCGGCCAATGGCCGGTTCCCCAAGGAAAGACCTCCGCCCCCTCCGGGGTGCCTTCCAATCCCGCAGCCACGCTCCACTCCCAGTCGGCCGGCAGGCAATAATGCTGGTCCTCCGGCAATCCTCCTTCGCGCAGCTCTTTCGTCGGCAGCCAGGCACAGAACTCCTCGGCGTCCACCTTCCGCACCCGCACCGGCGGATGTGTGGGACCTTGAGGGAAATGCACCCTTTGCCAATCGCGGCGCGTCACCGATGCGAACAGCTCATAGTCCGCCACGCGCGTCTGCCAGATGGAAAACAAAACCTCCGTCCCGGGCACCGGCACGAACTTCATGCCCAGACTGTTCACCCAGGGTGATTCTCTCGTTGCGATTATTGACATGAAACAATTGGCGTCACACTTCACTTCGTCACCAACGGGCCCGTGCGGGGTCTGGTCTGCTTGGGCGGCCAGCGCACCAGATGCCACTCCGTGTCGCGGCCGCTGCCATCGGTGGCGACCGCTGTCACCGAGATGAGCGCATCCTCTGACCCATCCCGGTCGTAATCTCCCCGAGCAAGTTCCTGAATGATGTATTCTTTGGCCTCGGATGCAAACCGCAGTTCATAGGCTTTGCCCTTGAACTGCTTCAGCCTGCCAGCATTCCGGTAATCAATGAGCGTCCGCCCCTTCGCCACTTCTGCTTTGAGCGCAGCCTCCTCGTCTGGCCCATCGAAGCCAAGGATCTTGACCGGCAAATCCACCAGCCAGCCGGGGGACAACCGCGTTTGCTTGGAAGGAACCGCCTGGGTGGCGAACGTCACCACGCAGTCCGTCCGGTCAAACCAGCTCTGCATCGCCCGGTCGAATGTCGTCATCGGGTAGGCCCCGCGCTTCATCGCGGCCCGATACTGCTCCACGGTCTCCACGCGGATGCGCTTCTCGACGTCCTCCGGCGAGGTCGTCGGTTTATTCGCCTTCGCCAGCGGGGCTGGCGGGGCGGAGACCGACTCCAACAGAAACTCATAAGCATCCGGCTCATCGCTGCCCACCTTGACCTTCTCCTTCAACAATTGCTGCGCCACCGCCGGCATGATGCGTCCGCTCACCGAGCGCGTGGCGAACTCTAGTGGGAGCGTCAGCCGCACGGGCAAGACGACCGCTTCTGCCCCGAGCGCAGCAGTGGCGAGCCAGAAGGGAGCGAGGCAAAGGAGGATGCGGAAAGACATGACAGCGTAGTTTGGATTGAAATGCACAGCACTCATCTATTGGAAAACGGCCGCCTTGTTCAAGCAGGCTGGAACCCGACCCGGTCAATACGGCCCGCCGGGGACACCTGGCGGAAGGATGTTCACGCGGTCACGCAATTCCGGGCTGCCTGCCTGCGTGACCGCCAGTTCTGCCAACCGGGCGCGCGCGGCGGCCCCGGCTTCCTCCTGCGTCTCATACTCGCCTGGCAGAGGGTAATATTCCCGAGCAAACGTGTCGTAGCCCTCGATCCGCCACTTGTTCTGTGCGGACGAGAGACGCTTGATCCTCCCTCCGAAAACCTCAGTCAACCATCTCGGAAATCTCATACGTGTTGTCCAATAGCTCGCCGTGGTGGTCAGCCCGGAGCAAGCCAAAAGAGGCCAAGAAAATGGCCCGAAACTCCCAAGCCCGCACCTGAAATCTCGGCGACAGGAGGATTGTGAAAGCCAAATCCACAGTTTCAACCGGTCGCCGTTAGCCTCCACACAGCTCCAATTTCGCACAGGGCAAGGGGCTTGGTTACGGGCCTAAACGAGCCGGTGCGAATGACGAGTATGTGCGCCTGGAGCACTGCGGCTGACTAGCCCTCAAACTCCACGTTCGTCTCGCAAAATCTGCATTTGAAAAAGTGGCTCTTCTTCGTTAGCTCACGCGACAGCTCAGACTCTGCTCAGGCGAGTCCTGCTGCCCCAGTGCCAGGCACTCCAGACGCTCGGCCGGCGCGCCGGCTGGAGCGAGCACCGCATCGCTGCGCGCAGCCAGGAGATCGGCGACTACCTCGGTCTGCCTCCGGCACCAGCCGACGCGAAAGGCCGTGAAACATGAAATTTGTCATGAACACAACCAACTCATCAAACCCCTCAAACCTCCAAGTCTTCATCTACACCCGCGCCGAGGCGCTTGCCGATGGCGTGCTGCTCGACGTCTCCCCGCTCGCCAGAGAGGCGGGCTTCCAAATCCCGGTCGCGCTGACCGTCGGCCTCTGGGCTGCCTACGGCGCGCCGGGTAAAACTCCCGCCGGCGACCAGGGAACCGTCTGGGATGTCCTGTGGATGCTACGATGCGCGGCCATCGGCATCCTGCCCGCCAAGCTCGACCGCCATCCCCACGGCGAAACGCTCTGGTTCCAGCTCGAACTCACTCCGCGTGGCAAGACTCAACCCGAACTGGTGCTCCTCAAGGCCATCTCCGGTCCCGGTGACGCTGGCGAGCCTGTCCTCACGATTCTCCTGCCCCACGAGGACTGAATCATTGCCAACAAAATTTCATATGAACTCGTCGCAACTCAATCTTCTCCTCCAACTGCCCACCGACGGCCAGCCCGTCGAAGTTTGCTTCTCGCGCACGGTCATTCTCCACAACGACCCTGCCAGTTTCATGGAGGTGTTCTCGTGGGAACGGCTGCATAACCCGGATCTTCTCCGCCAGCTTCACGGCCGCGTGCGCTTCCGGTTCGAGGGTTACATGCAGGACCCTCGCGGGATCGAACAGATTCCCGAGCTACGCACCTTTCTCCGTGACTGGCATCGCGCGTGGCCCGCTTGGTTCTTCTTCGCCGACTTAAGCGAAGAGATTCCGCGCCGCATGGCCTTGGCCTGCCTGCCCAAGTTGCAGGTGGTGGCCCGCGCGGGCGAGCCGACGGCACAGGTCTCCTTCCGGTCCCGAGACTTGATTGAGTTCATGGGGCCCGAGTGGTTGTTCATCCAGACCATGTCCCTGCGCGCCGGCTTGAGCCTTGCCCAAGCCGCAGACCGTGCCCGTGCCGTGTGGACGTATGTCGGTCTTCCGCCCGATGCGTTCCCCGCCCATCGCTGGCCCACCAAGCTGCCCTGAGCGGATCACGATGCCCCGCCAACCTAATTGCTAACCACCAACTCAATCCCCAAACCACCATGCCAACCAACGCCCCACTGTTCCACCTCACGCTCAACACCGACCACGTCGCCCTCACCTCCGGCATCACTCCACCGGGGGAACTGGCGGCGGTCCAAACCCTGCTCAAACGCGGTGGTCCCATCCCCGGCCGACAACCATTCCGGGTGAACCTCGACCGTCAGCGCGGGTCGGCCAGCTTCTGCCTCCAGCACCGCGAGCTGCCCGTCACCATGAACCTCGTCGTGTGGGAGGACGCGGCCGCGCGCCAGGCCTGGCCGGAGATCGAGTTCGTCTACCGGAACCTCGCCGACCAGTTTCCCGGTGCCGTGGCCACGCGGGCCTGTCCCGCCCGGCCGAAGGCCACGCCGTGGCTGGCCACCCTGGTCCTCCCGTCCCTCTACCACGTTGCTCAGTCCCCCGA
>Ga0172372_10007389_pt1 | contig 14761 bp, 15 predicted proteins | sample LakKiv5m_2_FD_114544 | JGI IMG/M metagenome (GOLD analysis project Ga0172372, IMG submission 114544) | Freshwater microbial communities from Kabuno Bay, South-Kivu, Congo - kab_092012_9.5m | ecosystem: Environmental > Aquatic > Freshwater > Lake | place: Democratic Republic of the Congo...
AGAAGCCCGCATATTTCATGAAGCCTGCTACTGCGAGCGCCGATAATGGCGCCCCTTCGGTTCAAAAACTGTCGGTCCAAAAAACTATTTTCCGACAGAGAAGGTATCTCGATACGATTTAAGCCCGGAAAATAGTTTTTTGAATTCGCCCTTCGGGCCCGAAAAATCACCATTCTCGGCGCTCTCGCGACGCAGTTTCATGAAAAATGCGGGCTAGCCAAGGAGTTTGCGCAAATATAGGAGCAGACTAAAAGCGACTACTTCCGACAGACCCAGTGTGGCCTCATATCACGGCGTGGAACGCGCGGCTCTATAGTGATGTGCAAAAGTCCGTGCCAGTAAACTGACAAGGCTTTTGCTTTCCATCACCATAGTTAATTGATTTGATTCGCATCCGCGAATCAATGGCGTTCTCCAGAACGCCACGATTGTGCTAAGGACTTTTGGAGGACGCTCTATTCACCGCACTAATAACCGCTTTAATCGACGCGAGCTCGATATTCGGGTGGATCCCCACGCCCCAGTAGTGCTCGCCACCATCACCTGTTTCAATCTGAATAAACGCCACCGCTTCCGCATCTGAGCCCGCGCTGCGGGCATGCTCTGAGTAGTGAGCGATTCGAAATGGCCGGACATCAGCTCGCAGAAGAGCATTTCGGCACGCATCGATCGGGCCGTTGCCCCAGCCAGTAAGCTCGACAATCTCACCAGCGCGCTGCACTGTGAGGATTCCTTGAAACGAGGAGTCGCTCCCCTGTGTGTGAGGAGTTGTGAAGCTGACAAAGCCGTAGGGTGTCTTTACTCGTAGGTACGTCTCTGCAAAGATCTCCCAGATCTGATCGGGAGAAAGTTCGTCACCACTCGTATCCGAAACAACCTGTACCTCACGACTAAATTCAGGGTGCATCTCCTTAGGCAAGTGGCAGCCGAATTCGTGCTCCATAATGAATGCAACCCCACCTTTTCCCGACTGGCTGTTGATGCGGATAACCCCTTCAAACTCGCGACCGATATCGAGTGGGTCAATCGGCACGTACGGTACCTCCCAGAGACGCTTGCCAGTACGACCGTGGGCATGGATCCCCTTGCGAATTGCGTCCTGGTGTGAACCAGAGAACGCTGTAAACACGAGTTCTCCAGCGTAGGGATGACGTGGAGGGATCGTCATGCCGGTGCACGCTTCATACACATCAACGATTGCTGGCAGATTACGCAGGTCAAGGCGTGGGTCGATGCCTTGAGTAAAGAGATTAAGCGCCACCGTGATAATATCAACGTTTCCCGTGCGCTCGCCGTTGCCAAAGAGGGTTCCCTCAACCCGCTCACCACCAGCGAGGAGCCCAAGCTCAGTGGCGGCAACTCCTGTTCCTCGATCGTTGTGTGTGTGGAGACTAAGAATAACTGAGTCGCGACGCGGTAAATTTCGCGAGAACCACTCGATGCGATCGGCGTAGAGATTTGGTGTCGACATCTCAACAGTCGCTGGAAGATTGATTATCATCTTCTTATCGGGGGTGGGGCGCCACTCTTCGATCACTGCGGCGCACACATCGAGCGCGATCTCATGCTCTGTGCCGGTAAAGCTCTCAGGAGAGTACTCAAAAAAGATTGCAGTGTCGGTCTTTGCAGCACGTTCCTTAATCATCCGCGTACCAGCAACTGCCATTTGACGAATCTCTTCTGGCGGCAAACTAAAGACCACGCGGCGTTGTAGCTCTGAGGTAGAGTTGTACAGGTGCACTATCGCTTGACGATACCCAGCGATACTTTCAAAGGTCCGCTCGATTAAGTGCTCGCGGGCCTGCACGAGCACCTGTGGGAGAACGTCGGTCGGAATCTTTCCGCGCTCAACGAGTTCGCGATTGAACTGAAACTCGGTCTCTGAGGCAGAGGGGAATCCGACCTCAATCTCCTTAAAGCCAAGTTTTACAAGCATATCAAAGAACAAGAGCTTCTTGTGCACATCCATCGGCTTAACGAGCGCCTGATTACCGTCTCGCAGGTCGACGCTGCACCAGGTAGGTGCCTCGGTGAATGAGCGATTGGGCCAGGTGCGGTCGGGAAGATCGACCGGAAAGGCTCCGTGATACGAGCGATATTTGTTGTGATTCTGCATGGTCATAAGGGTACCCGATCTGATTTTACTCGTCACCCTTTTGTCCCCAGTTACCCTTGCATTGCGTCGGCAAAAGCCTGAAAATAGGAGACTGTAACGCAAACTGTGGGTCCTATTTCATTACACGTGAACGTGCTCGTGCTCGTTAACGTGCACCTACCCGGAATCTTGGGCCTTTCGGGTACGTCTACGTTCACGAGCACGTGCAGGTGCACGTTCCATACACACTTTCTGTTACAGTCTCTTAGAACACGGCCACGATTCTTAGAGATACGCGATACGAGCTATTGTAAGTTTCGACGCGCTATGGCTGCTGGGGCTGCCCTTGAAGTTGCTGCTGCTGCGCCGGCTGAGACGTCTTCTCCGTCACACCTGGTGCAGTGGCTCGTCCACGAGCGATAAAATATATCAACGCGACGATAGCGATGAGCGCTACCACCGAAATAATCGTGGTGAACGTTGAATTTTCTGTGGTAACTCCTGCGGGTGTTGTCGTTGCCATGGCTATTCTCCTTAGCTACAAGGAAGGATAGAGCCTCCCTTTTTTGTTAGATTCTGCTCCACGAAGCATCTCCTCCCCATGAGCAGCGTCACGACTCACTCACACGGTGTGCCCATGCGAAAACGTGGCAGGTGCCCCCCCGCTGCAACCTACAGCGTAACAGCGCCGGAGAGTGTAGAATCAGGCAAAGGCTAACGGCCGTGCATGACGGTATCCTCCATGCTACCATCGGGCGCATGTCATACTCCGGGCCATCATCGTGGCTTTCATACCTGTGCTTCAGCTGGGTAACTCCACTAATAGATCAGGCTAAGCGGTCTCCGCTTCGAGAGGAAGCATTACCACCGCTGCCGCTAGAGATGGAGGTGACTCCCGATACCGAGAGACTCGGGCGAGCGATAGAACAAAATAAATGTGCGGGCAATCTATCTATTGGGCGGGCGATCCTTTTCTCGTACTACACGATACTACTCAAAATATTTCTGCTATCGCTGGTTGGACTTTGCAACGCTCTGGCTGGTCCGATCCTACTCCGAGAGCTACTGCGCAGCCTGCGACCCGAGTTTACCGCTCCAACATGGTTCACCTCGCTTCAGGCTAGCTCACCAATACAGCCCGAGTGGCTGTCGTACTCCACATTCACAACTCTTGCCCTTACAGCGACATCAGTTATCGGCATCTTTGTTGTCCATCACCTCTTCTACCTACAGCCTAATCTTGCTTTTAGGGTCAGGGCAGCGCTTAACGCACTTGTATTTGCAAAGGCACTACGCCTGCAACGATCGACTCAGCAACAGGTCAGCACGGGTTTTATCGTGAATTTAGTCGGAACCGACACCTTCAAGCTGCAAAGCCTCCTCATATTTCTGCACTCTGCATGGTATCACCCACTACTCCTCGTCAGTATTGTGTACCTGCTCTACCACATGGTTGGCTATCCAGCGCTCATCGGCGGTTCAACGCTCTTCCTACTGCTCATCACATCGGCGACTATAACGCGTATCCAGGGCGCGATTCGTACTAACCTCTCACTCATCGCCGACCAACGCATAAGTCTCACCCGCGAGAGTCTGCTGCACATTAAAGCGGCCAAGCTTCAGGGCTGGGAGGAGAGCCTAGCTCAGAAGATCCAGAAGCTTCGTGAGGCAGAGATCTGCCTGGCAAAGCGATTAGTGAAGCTATCAGCGATACTGTTTTTCACCTCGGGCGCCGCACCCGCGATTGCCATGGCGACAACCTCTGTGTTCCTGGTAGGACGCGGAGATACCCTCGATGCAGCCACTCTTTTTCCGGTGCTCACGCTCTTCATGCAGCTTCGCTTTTCGCTAAACATCCTCCCCGAAACGATGTATAATTTAATGGAGGCGCACGTTTCGTGCCGTCGCATTCACTCATTCCTCTCCTCGCCTGAGTTCTCGCCGCCAACCATTCAGCGCGAGCACTCTAACGCTATCTCTCTGAACAACATCACCACGCATTGGGCGCCAGGTGGTAGTATCGCTACCGATGTTGCACACATTTCGATCCCGCGCGGACAGCTAGTCGTGGTGGTGGGAGGTATAGGTGCCGGGAAGTCCGCTCTGCTATTGACGATACTCGGTGAGCTGCCAGCTGAGACCGGTTCGGTAACGCTGGGCGGCTCTGTGGCCTACGTACCGCAGAATCCTTGGATTATAAGCGACTCAATTCGTAACAACATCCTATTCGGCTGGCCATTTGATAACGAGCGCTATCAACGGGCGATCCAGTGCTCCGGGCTGCGCGCGGACCTAGCCTCATTCACAGACGGCGATGTCACTCAGATCGGCGAGCGCGGAATCAATCTTTCTGGCGGGCAACGTCAGCGGGTCTCCCTGGCCCGTGCGTTGTATTCGGATTCAGATATCTATCTTTTAGACGATCCCTTGAGCGCACTCGACCCGGAAGTTGCAAACCACGTATTCACTCAAATGATCCGCTCTGAGTTGTCCTCTAAAACGCGAGTTATTGTGACCCACCGAATCGAGTTTGCTCACGCTGCCGACCGAGTACTCGTAGTAGAGGATGGTTCAGTCGTCGAAGATGGCGATCCACGCGAGCTACGTCAAAGGAACGGGCGTTTTGCTGCGCTTCTTCGGGTGCATGAGAGTATCGGATCCAAACCGGACCATACTCCCCTCCTTCATATTGCTCCGCTCGCTAGCTATAGTGTCACCACTGATGACTCGATCGACGAATCGCTGATTGAAATCCAAAGCCCTCAACATTTGATTATTGAAGCCGAAGATCGCCGCGTCGGTGCTGTTGGTGTTTCAACTATGCGGACATACACCGCGCGGATTATGCCAGGCTTCATTCTGGTGTTTGTGACCCTCTTGTTTATTGGTCGGCAGAGTGCTGCTGTCGGTACCGATCTGTGGCTTACCAGGTGGGCTGATAAACCCGTCGTGCAGCTCTCTCTCTTCTTGGGCGGCTACCTCGTGTGTATTGCCCTCTTATGCCTGATGAGCTACCTGCGTACGCTCTACCTTCTCACTCGCGGTCTCTATGCGGGAGCAGAGTCGCACAAGAGTCTACTACGTGGAGTTCTAAGAGCACCGATGGCGTTCTTTGAGGCAAATCCAGTAGGTAGAATTCTCAATCGTTTTAGCCGAGACCTTGAAACGATCGAACTAGCGCTTCCGCGATCTATTCTCGATGCGGGCAACTGTATCGTTGAGGTTCTTGCTGTATCGTTGGTTATTACCATCGTCACTCCAACGACCCTACTCGTAATAGCGCCTATTGCCGGGTTGTATTACCTTCTCGGAGCCCTTTTTCGACCAGCATCGCGGGAGCTACAACGGTTGACATCGATCTCACTCTCTCCGATCTTTACGCTCCTTTCTGAGTGTCTGTCGGGAGTCGAGTCGCTACGTGCTTCGTCTCTCGGGACGTCGTTCACAGCTCGATTCGCGGCGGCACTTGATGCCCACACAAAGTGCAATCACCTACAAACCGCAACCAATCGTTGGCTTGGAATACGTCTTGAGACGATGGGATCCCTTCTGCTGTGCGCCATCGGACTTTCAGCCTCTCTTGGCTGGAGCATCTCGGCTGGCATAGCGTTCTCGGGCCTAGCGCTAGCCTATGCGAGCTCTATGACCTCAAGCATGAACTGGGCTATCCGTAGTGTTTGCATGGTGGAGAACTACCTGACGTCATTTGAGCGTATCGAGCGCTATTCCCACACAACGCCGGAATCCCAAAGCGGCGCTCCACCCCCTCCTGGGTGGCCGACTCGTGGAAAGGTCGAGCTTTGCGATCTCTCTGCTCGTTACCGACCGCACCTACCACTAGCGTTGAATCAAATTAGCTGCTCAATACCTCCGGGGAGTCGTGTCGGGATTATCGGTCGGACGGGTTCTGGAAAAAGCACACTTATCCTCAGCCTTCTTCGACTGATTGAGCCCTGTGGGGGCCGAATTGAGATCGATGGAGTAGACCTCTCAACGGTGCGCCTGAGCGATCTGCGTACTGCGCTCGCAGTCGTTCCGCAGGAACCTGTCCTTTTCTCGGGAACGCTGCGAGAAAGCCTCGATCCGTTCAACGAGTACTCAGATGATGAGATACTCAAGGCTATGAAGAGGATTGAGCTTGGTGCATTCCTCGAACAACTCCAGGATGGTCTTAACACTGTGGTACGCGAAGGAGGATTTAATTTCAGTAATGGCCAACGTCAACTGATCTGCCTTGCGCGAGCGCTCTTGCGACAAAGTCGTATCGTCGTGCTCGATGAAGCAACAGCATCAATCGACGCACACACCGATCACACAATTCAGCGCGCCATTCGGGAGGAGTTCTCCGGGGCAACCCTGCTGATTGTTGCTCACAGACTCGGCACGGTACTCGACTCTGATCTTATCGTATCGCTACACGAGGGATCACTCATTGAGTGTGGGCGTCCGTCCGAATTATTGCGGAATCCAAGTTCACTGCTCAGTAAATTTGTGAATGAGATAGCTCTGACTGACCAGCTCAATTACTGACCAGCTCAATTACTGACCATGATACCGTACCATCTGCATCTTAAAGAGTCGGATCAGATTCGGATCGTTTACAACACCCTGATCGATCAGATCCTTTAACTCCCCGAGGTACGTACCTGCCGTGCTTTGATCGCCAAGAGAGAGCGCCGTTGTCACTAGGATTATCATTGCTGCTGGAGAATCTGTCTGCAACTTCAGGGCATGCCGTGCAGACTCGTACGCCGCATCCATATCTGAAAGACTTGACTGTGCCACCGAGAGCGCAAGCCATCCTGGAACAAAATCCGGAACAACCGTGGTGAGACCGCGCAGAATTACCTCTGCGCGTTTTATCTGCCCTGTTTCCAAGCACATCTTTGCCAACGCATAGATATCTAGCTGTTCCTCTTTTGAGTAACTGGCTCGCGCGGAATCCGCTGCGGAGTTTTCTCTACTCATGCGCACCCTCCTCCGGTTGAACTGCTAACCAATCGAGGATCTGTCGCAGCATAGCCGCCTCATTGGCCAGTTTTGTGCGCGCCTCTGGCGTGTCCGTATCTTCGCGCAGCGCCTCGACCGTCTCATATCTTGCGAACAGCGAAGAGACGAGGCTCTCGAGACGAGAAACATTACCTACCGTCGGTAAAACCGACACGAGAGGTGAAAGAGAAAAAGGTTCCGGAGTTAATGCCATACCTGACAACTACCACATACCTACCAGCTATCCGCTCCCTCTTTTTTCCGATGTCGGAAGAGGAATGCGGCTCGGGAAACAAACATCACTAGTATAGCTAAAACAACCGCTACAACAACCACCAGTTTGCATACTTTAGCTGCTAGCACACCGAAATGGGACTCGATAACTACCCCCTCCCCTAGTCGGATTGCATGGAGCGCCTGTGGAAGGAGCAGGTACGCAGCGAAAAGACCAACAACAGTAGCCAGAATGATCTGAACTGGCAGGCTGAACACCACCCCCTTTTTAGTAGACCGCCGCGTTGAGTGGATCATCACTAGACCGGTCGCCGCGCGCGTTTGCAGCATCGTAGTCAGCACCCCAACTATTAGAGCAACCCCACTGAGGATCGCGACTATAAGGAAAAAAGGCGTCAGCAACCTACCAGGCTCACTCAATAGCGACGACCAGCCATCCATAGCTGCCGTGAGTTCACTATGCACGCGCCCACCGAAAAATAGAATTACTCCGGAGGTAGCTGCCAGAATCCACGCACGCGTGGCGAGCAGCGACAGCGGCACTATCCCTCGGCTCCTAAGGCTCTCTAGCTTTTTTTTAGTTGGCGAATTCCCCAGCATAATCTAGCTGAACACTCTGCGCATAGTGCTTTCTAGTCGCACAAACCCCTCGTCGCGCAGCAGTGCTGAGCTAATCACGACGACTACAACGATACCGATCAACCTCAACATGCGGAAGGCTCCCTCTGAGATGATCAACTCGCGCGCCTGAATCCACCGCATAGGCAACTCAATCGCAAGCACAATTATAGTGCACACCGCTACCGCGATTCCAAACAGCACCACTGCCTCTGTAACGAATGTCAAAAATACCCCTGCTCCCGGCATCTGCATCGGCGCTGAAGACGTAATCTGCGCAATAAAACTCACCGTTGGTTCATGCGAAAGGAAAAAAATCGATAGCATCAATGCTGTGAGCAACCCCGCCCCTCGAGAGGTGGCCTGAGCAAACCACCAACGATACAGAGCACTAGTCCCCGCTGCTCCGATGGCTACCACCGCCCCAAGACTGAGCACCACCACCGCTATTCCATATCCAGTTTCAGACGGGACGATGCCCGCTGGCACGACAAGCAGTGCGCTCGCAAGCGCAACAACAAGCGGCCCTCCGCATACGATAGCAAATAGAAGCAACGCCATACCGTACCGCTTTGTCTCCTGCCTAACGCAGAGCTAGCACCATGAGTGAGACGAGGCTACTAGCAAATATCGGAGCACATACCAATCCAGTTGCGATGAGCACCACCACCCGAACGGAGTACGCCACTCCCTCATCTCGAACTCCAATTAAGCCAAACAAGAACGCAAATATTGCGCTCACCAACGGAATAGCAAGCGTCGGCACAAGAAGCGTCATGCTAAGACGCCACGCCTGGTGCCAAACATCAGCAAACTGTGCTTCCATGCCCCCCCCTACTCGATACCAAGGAATTTTTTACCGAGAAGCCCCCATCCTCCTGCCACAATGAACAGCACAAGCTTGAGAGGTAGCGCGACAGCCGCAGCGGCTATGTTTTGCACTCCGACCAGCGCTAAAACATGAGCAACCAAGAGATCCACAACAACTAGCGGAATCAAGATCATGCAACCAACCTGAAATCCCTCCTTGAGCTCCGAGAGTAAGTAGGCAGGCACTACTGACTTTAAGGACGAGCTTTTTGCCTCTCGTGCTGAGGTACCATCAGCCGTTCCTGCTACAGCCTTAGAGTCGGTAAAGTGTGTTGCTATAAGCGGATCGATCCGCTGCTCCATATACGGCACCAACGCCTGTGTCACCACCTGCGGCTGCACTGTTTGGGAGCGGGCAAAGAGGGCTTCAGGAAATCCGAGTGTTGTTAGCTCTGGCGGACTCGCCAACCACCCAAGACCTGCCGCAACAACGAGACACACCGCGCCAAATTCAAATCCGACTAGTCCTAAACCGTAGCGCGCTATAGAGAGCACGGTCAGCGTCTTCACGAACGTTGTGAATAGCAGCAGAATGAGGAAAATCGATATGGCCGATGAAGAGACATCCATGCCGGCAGTGTAACTGCGCCACGGCGTTCTGCCCAGTAGTTATTTCCGCCCTGCGGAATCATGCGTTAGAGAATGATCCTCAGCTGACTGAGCGTTAGAGGACCTCTACGGCGTAGCGGCCCTGATACACGCTCAGGCGTGCCTCAGCCACGCGCTCCTGATTGATACTCAGAACGACACGGTCTCCAATCGGTCGGCCGGTATTGAATACCGCCCCTACCTGCGCCAACTCTGCGAGCACATTTGTATCGGCTGCCATCGAGAACATTTCGATACTCAGGCGCGAAGCTCCTTCGACGATAGAGAGTGTGGGGGCGATCCCCTGCACCGTTTGACATCCGAGCATACCATCGATCTCGACCATTCGAGCTGGCATAAACACCTTGCTACCGGTCCGCAGTGTGAGCGCATCCGATACCGGCACCTCGAGGTCGATCACTGTTCCTTTGGTCACATACTCAGAGAGTAAATTCGGCGGAACTCCTAACTGAGCAAGCTCAAAACGGAGAGTTCCACCATCGGCGCTTGAACGTGCAGAGGAGTGTACCTGCCGGCGCCATAGGCGATCCATTCGCTCGAGCAACTCCTGTCCAAGAGCTACCACTACAGTACACGGGGCAGAATTCAGAGAAAATGAGAGTCGAACAGACGCCACTACCGGCACATCTTGCGCGGTGCAGCGTCCATTAAATACGAGTCCGCCAGCCGTCTCGGACACCGTCTGGCTCATCCCTAGGACGGCCATGAAACGCTGAACCAGATAATCAACAATCAGGGCACTGCGCAGACCCGGCCTGACATGCGGCACGATCTCTTCAGCCAGCACCTGTGCTGTATGCGGTTCTACGGCGACCAGCAGCCCCTCATTCTCAATCGTTCCCCTAAAACACATCCAGGAATCATCCGGCAAAACCAGAGTAGGCTTGACTTCGGATACTCGTAGCTCATAACCCAATACCGAGATGAGCGGTGCCCAGCGCTCCGGAAATCCCGGCAACCAGCGCTCCGGATGACAACGCAAGAATCCATTTGCCAGACGAGCCTCGCGACCCTCAATCGCCCGAATAATCCTGCGCGGCTCCCAAGGCTCAACATCGCCCCCGGCATCACCCGCAATCTGTCCCTGAGTCGTCACTGATACTCTCCCTATTTGCGATTAGACCCCTTCGCGCTCCTTGAGCAATTCATCAAGCCGCCGATCAACTTCCTTTAACCGAGCCTCGGCCCGCTCTAGATCGGCCTTTGCCTCCACTCGCTCTTTCTCGAGAGCACTCAGCTCCCTGCGCAACTTCAGTCGATGCGCCTGCTCTACCTGCCGGCGGGCCGTACTTCCCATCCCATTTCGAGACACCTGGGCGATCCGCCCAAACACGAACTGAGCGCTCGACATCCGTTGCTCAACTTGCTGTAAAACCACCAATCGCCTCTCCAGCTCGAAAACTATCTTCTGCCGATACAGCTGCAACTCTAACTCAGTTTGCTCCTCCACGTCATGAAGCCTCCTCAAGGGCCAACCGCAACATCGTGCCTACAAACGGAAATCGTATATCAAGCTCCATCGATAACAATTCATCAGCAGCCTCTCGCAGCTGTTGTCCACGCACGCCGTCGTTGAGGAGGTACAACGGCGCATCTCCCCCGTCCAAAAGTACGGCCATCGCCACACGAGCTCGCTCAAGCGGCTGAAGGCGCATAAATCCATTCGCTCCTACCATGCTGCCCTAGCCTCCGTCACCACTTTGTTGCACGGTCGTTGTTCCGTGCGCCTGCAACGAACCGTGCGCTGACGAGTTACCGCTTGAAATTCCACCCTTCGAAGATTTCCCTACACTCGGCACGCCAACTTTATTGAGCCAATTGAACTGACCAAGTATATACCCAGCAAACCCCGCTAACACCCCAGAAAAAATCACCAGAAAGAGCACCAGAGCAACAAGCCGATTATGATCTTCGGCCGGCACCCTCCAGATTCCCAAGAAGGAAACCAAAGCTGAGCCGCTCCCGACTCCACCCTGCGTTGACTCATGCGCCTCAGCAACTGAGACGTAGACATCTTCTTTTTGAATACCTGGAACCCCCCGGCTAGCGATCTCGCGCACCTCGTTTAGATCGAGTGTCGCTGCCCCAGCTTTTTGAGCAACGACTGTTACCGTCGGACGATCCTCTGGCTGCCGTGAGTGCATGCGTACCATCACACTGGCTGACGCGATATCGCTCCGAGAACGAAACAACTCCTCTAGTTCAGAGGCGATCGCTCGATCAACCCTGAGCGCCTCAACCTCTCGTGATGGGGGGATTATTCCGTTGCTGCTAGTAAGCTCCTGGAATGAAGGCTTCTTCTCAGCTGGCAGGCCAAGGCGACCGAGAACTCCAGCCGCTGCCGGAAGATCACTCTCATTTACCACGACTGAATAGCGCCCCTTGGAGCCACGAACTTTTACCAGGGACGCTTCGATGGTGTGACTACTGAGGATCGCTACTATCTCATTCGCTTCACGTTGAGCCACGTCATCCGCAACTGGAGCGGAGCTGCATCCACAGAGCAGCAAGACGGCACAACAGAGTACAATACCCCTCAGAGATCTCATCAATTCCTCATTCGCTACGCACTAGCCATCTCTCACGACGGAACTACCGTAACCAGAAATTCCACATCTCCAAACCGAATCCAATCACCGTGCCTCACCTCTACAACTCCGTCCTCACGAGTGTATTGCGCCTCACCCTGACAACGAATAAAGGTTCCTCGCTCGCTCATTAGATCTTGCACCTGGAAACCGTTCTCAGTGATCGCCATCAATGCGTGTGGAGTCGAGATGCTCTGGTCCTCAAGAATCAAGTCCGTCGGCCGAATACTCGTTCCCGTAACAAAGAATCGTCCTGCTCGCAGCTCAATCGCACGACCATCCGGATTCTCGTAGCTCACAAGCCATCCAAACAGTCGTCCTTGCTTCGCCTTGCCCGTCCTTGATCCAGCGCCCTCCACTACGTCCGCTGTGGGTCGTGACTGCGCAGTCGGAGGAGCGCCCTCCGGCTTGACACGCATCTGGGAGGCACCGTGCTGCACCGCAGGCTTTTGTGGAGCCACAGGTTTATGCTGTAACGGAGGAGCGATTGACTCTGCTCTTACAGGCTTTTCACGCGCCTCCACCACTCGCGGTGTGGGTGAAGCGGCCTCGGTACGTTGCGGCAGTCCGCCTACTCTTGGACGAATACCTCCGGGGCTACTTCGTCCAGCTGTAACACTCTGAGGTGGCTTTGCTGCCCGTTCGGTCGGCGACTGCAGATCCCGATTCTGCGGCCTTTTACTCTCCGGCTGGCGGGGCACCTCGCGCTGTGGGGGTTCTTGTCGCGGTGCCGCCTGAGTAGGTTTGGGAACCTCTCTTCGCACTTCGATTTGCAGCTCCTCTTCCAATGGATCCGCGAAATACGCCTGCTTTTCCTGCGGCTCTGGGCGTTCGGTTTCCTCTCTCTGAGGCTCTTCATGCACCGCCTCTGACTCCTCCTCCACTGCGAGAAGGGCATCCTGCTCTAGATCATCGAGCAATGGATCCTCGAGTAGCGGATCATCGAAGTCATCGAGATCGAGGTCGTCGATATCGTCGTCATCATCATCATCGGCATCATCAAAGAGATTAACCGAGGACTCTTCAATCGGTTTAGCTGGTGTATTGCCGGACTTACCATCACCACCAACCGGAGAATCAAGGTCTTGCAAAAATGCGCCTAAAGGATCAAAGACGTCATCCGCATCAGGCTCTTGAGATGCGACAGCGGCGCGCTCCTTGACAGGAACAGCACTCACTGGTGGTGGTGATTGCGGTGCACTCGAAGTAGGCGCGCTTGGATTCGGTGAACTCGGCGTGGCCGACCCGCTTGATGCCACCATATTTTTGACCTCATCAGGACCCGCAGTCACGGTCTTTTGGCGAACTCTTCCACCATGATTCGTAGGAGCCTCCCCGCCGGCAACCTTCGCTCCAGCATCAAGTGTCGCATTACAGATCCGACACCTCGATGCACTCGCCGGCACAAGGCTTCGGCAGGTTGGACACCGCACAAAAGTTAGCTCGTTTGTTTCGCTTGCCATAATTCATCTCCACTTGCCACAACTACTTTAACCTTGAGAACACGTATTCTAAAAACCCTATCCTAAACCAGATACAACCATCCACGTGATCACCCCGAGCAACAGGGCGAACCCAGCTCCAATGAATCCGATCGCTATTTTACCGGGAACAGTAAGTCCACTGCATAGGGCTCGTAGTTTTGCGAACCTTCCTCCCTGTGAGCGCATTTTTTTTAGCGCAGATTCGTCCATATTGAACCAGGTCGTATTTCTTCTCTCCCGAGGAGCCCTACCACGCCCCTCACTCTGGCGACCGGAACTGCCCTCCGTCCGCTGAACAAACGCATCCGGCGCCCCATCCGCCTGCTTAAACGCTCGCTCATGGTCCTCGGTGAAACACAAGGCCACCGTTACACCCGCGCCGAAATCGAGCACGGTGGGATGCGAAGCTGTCTTGAATGCATCAGCCGCGCGCAAAACACCGGCATCGTACGCAGTGCCATTAGTACTTGAGTCAGTAATCCTTACCTCACCTGTCTTTGAAACCTCAACAGCGCAGTGACGCCTTGAGATGTGAGGAGCGCCGAGCCACAACCCGCACGATGGATCTCGTCCAATCTCAAGCTTCATGCCAGGTTTTAGTACTAGCCGCGACGGTCTCGCCACTGCGGCCATCGACACCAAACTCGGATACCGATTTTCAGTCGCTGGCTTAATTCCATCAACAACAGTCGGTGGCGCGCTGACGGCTGCCAGTTGCTCTCGCGACATTACACCGATTACAGAGGCGTGCTTACCGATGGAAATCGGAGTGCCTGGCGGCACCGCTACACGACTTGAAATCTGCCTATCACCGATAAACGTACCATTTGTCGAGCCGAGGTCCTCGACCCAGAACTGACCTGACTCGAAGCCAACACGGGCATGCTGTAGCGAAACTGTCGGCACATCAAGCCGCACGCTCGCGCTTCGCGAGCGACCCACGAGGAGCGGCTGGTCCGGCCAAAACGAAAGAACGGCCTGTGTTGGCGCCGCGACACACAGAGCAGGAAATTCCGGGACGGCATCACTGCATGCTCGGCGAAGAATTCGTAGGCCCGCTTTATCGAGAGGCTCGTTCTCTCGAATAATAACATCGAGATCGAGGGCCGTTATATCCAATCCTACGACACCGAGATCTACCCGCGCTCGGCCATCGTACGTGCCACCTACGAATGCCGGAGCCGCATACTGTTGCTCGGCGTTCGTTGAAACCTTAAAGGAACGAGCAAGGTCGCGCTGAATTTGCAACGAGAACCCGAGGCTTCCCATCTCTC
>Ga0172372_10007391_pt1 | contig 14758 bp, 12 predicted proteins | sample LakKiv5m_2_FD_114544 | JGI IMG/M metagenome (GOLD analysis project Ga0172372, IMG submission 114544) | Freshwater microbial communities from Kabuno Bay, South-Kivu, Congo - kab_092012_9.5m | ecosystem: Environmental > Aquatic > Freshwater > Lake | place: Democratic Republic of the Congo...
TAGTGATTTAGCTAATTCAGACGCTGCGTTAGATTGGAAAAAATCTCTAGACCAAGCAAAAATTTTATTCAACGGAAAAATTAGAGAGTGCCTCGAGCTATCGGGTAAAAATTAAAACTTATGCGATACTTACACCGAAGGACAACTGTATAGAGTATTTGACCTTCTGATTGGGTGAAAGCACAGTCGGAAAGTTAGGCAAGTTAAGGTGAGTTTTAGGGAACTAAAGGCTCAGATTTACTGGCCAACTACGGATCAGAAGGTTCGGGGTTCGAATCCCTGCGGGCGCACAGAACCTTATTGAGGAATGAGAGCCATGAAAAATTACAGGTATCTCTCTAAAGGCAGACTCCAAACTTGCAGTTGTTAACTCTAATAAGACCAATCCCGCACACTCAAAATCTTCGTTTTAATTTTTATCCCGTGAAGTTTCAAATTCTATGAATTTAGAGTAATCATCTGCTATCTTGAGTTTGCGGTGATTATTAAGATTCAAATCGATACTCTGGCGCTTAAGTGGGTAATTTCGAGTAACTATTTTAATGTTTCAATTAGGGTCTTTCCAACAGAAACTATTTGATCAATCAGAAATCAACAACTTAAAAGTAGCCATAGCAACATCAATATTGGAAAAATTGAATAGCTGTGTTTTAATACCAGAGCTAAAAATATCAATAATTTTTTTTTGTCCAATAAGCCAATTTTCGTCTACATCAAAAGAATCGAGGTGAACTGCTTTTGGAGTAACATGTCTTCCAGAAGGACTAAAAACCTCCCGGGGAGAAAATAGCTTTGCCGACTGTCCGTCATAATGAAAAATTCCTTCTGTACCAATTATTCTTAGAGAGAAAATGTTTGGGATTGCGTAAGACGTAAAAATACTCAGATCAACTCCGGAGACAAACTGGGAAAGGATGTACCCTGTATCAGGCGCATCGCCTGATTTCGAATAGTTCTTTAGTTGTTTAGAAAAATTAGCTGGAATTCCAAAAATAGTGAGCCAATAATTTAGATAGTGAACAGCTGCCATTGAAACAACACCTAATTCTAGTTTGCTTCTCCATGAATTTTTGTATTCATTAGTCCATGCATGCCCATGCCCATGAGTTACCTCTATTCTAATTATTTCACCCATTGCTTTAGACTCAAGTAAGTTTTTAATTAGTAGTGCTAACTTAGTGTATGGAAAAGGATAATTCACTAGAATCTTTGACTTCTGATTATCATTGAGCTTATCTATTTTTTCAAAATCAGCCCAGTTATTTCCAAGAGGTTTTTCAATTAAGATTGGTTTGTCAAATTGAGAATAAAACATTAATTCATCAGCTAGTGATTTGTTTGGAACTGTGATTACAAAAGCGTCAAAATCGTGGCAAGTTGCCATCAAGTCAGATGATTTTTGTGTTATTGACCTAAAATCTAGAGTTTTAAAGGCAAAAGTAGCATCTGTTTCCGCATCATTAAACAGTCGTCTGAGTTTTTTTCCTTGCTTACCATATCCTACTAAAGCGATTTGAAAGGATCGGGATTTTATTTTCACATTGGACATCTATCACAGGGTATTAATTTCCCCCTCTTAGCTGCAGAGTGCGCTTCACGGAGCCTCATATACCCTTTACCAAGCCAAGCTTCCTTTATGCTAGTTTGTTCTACATTCCCAACACTCAAGTATGACTTGTAGTCAAAGTCACAAGGGTTTATTTTCCCGTCATACCAAATATAACACCTTTCCCATAATAGTTCACAAGGCTCTAATCTAAAAGTGAGATCGTTATTGTAAGAATCCCATCTAGGAATGGAAGGTTTGATTGTAACTTCATCAACTCTCTCTGACCAAAAATCAGTCATCTGGCTGATATCTTGAGAATCATTTACTTTTACACCTGAAATCCTGGTTACAGTTCTCGAATGAGGGAACTCAGATTTCCTTATCTGATTAAAAGTATCTATATTTTGAACCACATCACTAAATTTTCCACCCACTCTTATTGATTCATATGTATCTTTAGTGCCAGCATCAACAGAATAAACTAATTCGCTTACACCAAATTTTAAGATTGCTCTGCACAGATCTTCAGTTAATTTAGTAGCGTTCGTGTTTAACTTTATATCAAGAAAGTTCTTCTGTAATATCAACTCCAACATTAAAGGTAGATCCTTATGCAAAGTTGGTTCACCCCTTGAGGCTAATGTTATTGCCTTACAGGAATTCAAAGATGCCTCTTCAATTACTTTACTAAACATTTCTAGCGGCATTCTTCCCATATAATCTTTCTGTGCAAATGATTTATCAACTTGGAAGCACATGACGCATCTAATATTGCAAATTGATGTGGGCTCTATAAGAAGATGTATCGGAAAGTCAGACAGAGTTTTAGATCTTGGCCAGTTCCGAAATTTATACCTATAAATCAAATAATCCACAATATCGGAATCTGGAGCTCTGATTATCCATTCGATTTCTTGTCTACTCAAAACAAATTTTTTCTCATCAAAAAAATTTAAGTGACTGGATTCGGACAAATTACTTACTTCAATGCTCGCGTTTATTGTTTGCAAAATTTCTTTATCTACGTCGGAAAAAGCTGAAAAATTCTCATAGTTGGTTATTGAGACTTCAACTAGATTTCGAACTCTAGCACTGATAACATCAAGGTCGAAATCTTTTGAAAATATAATTCGCCCAGACTTTTCGATTCTTACGCTTTTATTTTGTGTAGACATACTACAAATTTACTATATGATTTGAAAAATCTTAGTATTTACGCCTAAAATGTAACAAAGCGCTTACATAACGGGTTAAGTTTACCGATTCTGCGGACTGTGTTTTGGGTGTATACTCTTAAAAAGCGCATTGACCTGTAAATTCTATCTTGATTTACAAATTTGAACCTTTGAATAGCGACATTAGTTGTCAATTTGAAAATAGCCTTTAAAAAAGGGTTGTTATGAAGGTGAGTAATCATTACAAAGGCTCCTTTTTTTGAGTCAGGAGAATATATATACAATTTAATTATAAACGAAAATTTTTTATTACTTGAGTGAATAATAGAGACGACGTCCCGTCTGGTTTGGAATCTATGACCTTCAATAATAATATATTTTGGCTGAATTACGCTTAGCAAAAGCTCTAAGTCCGATTTCCTAATGAAGTCGTCAATTACTAGTAATAATTTTTTAGCTTTTACTTCAACTAGTAAATCAGTAAAGTTCTGATAGATTAAACATTTAGTTAAATCTACATTTAATCTTAATAATTCTAGGCAAATCTTTTCTCTTTCGAATCCAATATACTTTAAATTAGTAGTGCTAGTAATAAGATCGCAAATTGTTCCAATACCAGTCCCGATCTCCAAAACATAACCATCTGGTTGGGCTTGTTCGAACCGCTTAGCATACTTTTCTATGACTCTGAGAGCTTTCGGACTTGCAATTTGCGAACTCCCCCCTTTTTTTGGTACTTACGATAAATTGAATTTGCATTCATAAAATTCTAATCGCAGCTTGCTTTCGACTAAATGCAATAAACTCATAGGTAGTTGGCGACAGCACCTCGTCTAATGCTTTTTTTTCATTAAACTCCCACCCAGCATAACCGTGAAATTCGTCGAACATAATTATGCAACCGGGTTGAAGTTTTTCTCGAATACTTTCTAGTGCAAATTTTGTTGGTTTGTAAACATCTAAATCAAAATGTACGAAAGCAATCTGCTCATCAACATGATCACTTAGAAAGTTAGGTAAGGTATCTTCTATCCACCCTACAACAAATTCGCAGCCAGGTATCGGAGGGGGCACGATCCCATTTAATGAAAAACTGCCAACCGGTTCTGATATTGAACTCCAATTATCTCTAATTCCTTGAAATGCATCGAAACCATATAAACGATTTCGATTTGCATACTTTAGTGCATGTTTTGCAAAATATTTCGCTGATGCCCCGCTACGTACACCAAATTCAAGCCATAAACCTGATTTACTATTATTCTTAACTTGATTCATTACAAATTCAAAATACCCACCTTTTTTATTATCAAAAAGTGACACACCATTTAAATGCTTACTAATGAACTTTGCCGAATTTCTTATTTCTTGATGTTCTAGGTATCGAATGGAATTATAAAAGGTGGCTTTTGCGACGTGCATAATAAGAGTTCGTAAGAAGTTATAAATTTTATACTTAATTTTTGTCTTAAGGTTCATGACAATATAGTAGCAGATTCTGACTTTAATCTTTTATACTAAATAATATACGCTTAATTTCTTCTTTGACTCGCAACTCGTATGAATTTTGAAAATATGGAAAGATAGATTGAAATTTAAGGTCAATTTTTTTATTTTGAGTAGGAATGCCAATTTCTAGGATTTGCTCTAAATTATTTAAATTATTACAAACAGTAAAAAGATTCAATGCTTTTAACTTTTCAAAATGTCGCCAATTAAAAAGCTCAAAAGGATGTGCTCTGTGTTGATTTTCAATCGGAGCAAAAACGACTAACGGTTTCCTAGAAACTATAACTTCAAGAATCATGCTTGTGGGTAAGCTGATGACGCCGTCGAACTCTTTTACTGTAAAATTTTTTGATGTATCAACACTAATTCCTTGCTCTTCAAGTTTAAAATGTATAGCCTTCTTTAGATTTGATCTTGACTGTGGATGGGGTCTATAAGTGATAGATTTATAAGGTGTTTTCCCAGATTTTAAAATCTCATTAATTTTTAATAAGTATTGTGCTTCATTGGACTTGTTAAATGTGCCTATTAAAAGTAATTTACCTCGCCCATATTGAAAAGATGAACTACAAATATTTTTATAATTAGAATAAGACTTATCGGCAAGTAAAGATCCAGCAACAAATATATTTCTCCTAGAGAATCGAGAGATATCGACTATTTCATCTATCTGATCTTGATTCCATGCGCCAACATAGTCGAATCTAGCTGGAATAAAGCATTTAGTAGATGCATTATCCCAGCTATATACGTAAAATACATAAATAGTTTTCGCACGTTTTGGCATAACTGATAGGAGGAAAAAAAGCTCGTTATTACCGTTATCTAAAAAAATTAAGAGATCTGGGCCAGCAAAATTAAGTAACTTTTCTAGAAGTTCAGTTTCTTTTATTCCAATGGCTAAGATACGCTTAAAGACTACTGGTGAAAATCTAAAAAAGCCTAGAATAAATACAATTAAATTCAAAAACGATTGGATCCTAAAAATGTGCCTTAAAACTATTTTTAAAGTTAAAAAATCGGCAATACGATACTGACTAAATAAAATAATTTTAATTCTAGTTCGAAAAGAATTCGACTTAAAGTACGATCTTCCCGTCATAAAAGTTACTAAAAAATTTGCGCGATTTTTAACTTTAGGGTTATTCATCAAACTCTCTAACGCTTTGTTAAATGGGATATTTTGATTGTCAAAAAACTCTGTAACCGAATGAGCAGAAATAGCTTGAAAATTTCGATCACCTAAAATCTCAAAATCTAGTGCTTCAATGTTATCAGCCATGCGTGAATGACCGCCCATAAATAAAACTTTTTTCATTGGACAATCATACTGAAGTTTTGACTTAAATATTCACAAAGTTTACATTTTATTCACATAATTCTTTCCAAAAGTTAAAATCAAAAGGTTTTCCAAAGTAATCCAGAGTAACTAATCGGTCATTATTTTTCGTGTCATTTATTTCTGAATTGAAAATTAAATTATTTATCTCTGTAGATAAAATATTTTGTGAAGTTATACTATCAATATCAATTAATTTAAAATATTTTTTTAAGTCACTAGCATAAGAAAATTTATAGCTTCTCTTTGTATCGACAAACTTTTTAGATTTTTTGGAGTAAATAAACAAAATCGGTTTGAGTTGAAAAGCTGCTTCTAAGCCGGCCGTTGTTGACTCCGATATGATTAAATCAACATTTTCAACATCTTCCCACAAGTTAGTTTCGCTAGACCTTTTTATTGAAATATTATTCGGTAATTTAAGTTTCGATAAATCATTTCTAACGAAGTAAGGATCAGTTTGTTTTTTCAGCGGATAACTTCTATAAATAATTTCAATATCAAACAAACTGATCTGCTTGATTTGCTCTAACACTACCAGCAATTTATTCATAACATTTGTAATGTCTTCTAAGTAGTATCCTTCCAAGTAAAGTATTTTGAAGCTTTTTTTAGATAAAGAATTATTTAACTCTGGTTTTCTATAATTAATTGCTCTTGTGATTCTATAGCTACCAATGATGTGAGTTTTTTGCAATAATTCAGGGTAGTATTGCGCCACTTCTTTGTATTGTTGGTCAGACCAAACGTACAATCCAGTTAACTTATGTGGAATAGATATTGATGTTGAAATATTGTCCCAGCTTTCCGGCAACACAATTACTGGTATATCTAAAGAATCACATGCTTCAACTAGATCAAAAATACTTGGATCATTGAATGTTGAAATTATAAAAACTTTTTTTATTTGATTTAAGCGTATTACTTCTAAAAAGAATGATACACAATTAGATTTTATGATTTTGTGAGTTCTTAATGACCTTAGTATTTCACTGGAATTCCAGCGATATATTTTTCTTAAAATCGGCCAGTTTATGGAAGTCAACATTCTAAATACATTTTTTAACGCAATTAGAAGGGATTTAGTATTATAAATTTTTGAAGTTCCAAGGAAATTTACTCTCAAAAACATATTTAATGTGGTATTTTTTTTAGTGAAGAAGTTTGCCCATAAAAGGTAATTCCAAAATAATTTTTCATCTCGGGGTTCCCATGAAATTGGAGAGCTTATAATATTTTCACTTGAGAACGATCCTTTTTCAAATCGACTGGGAATAAGTATGATGAATTTATTATTAAATAATTTTTCTAGCATTTGATATGAGTTAAGATTATAAATTATTTTTTCATGACCAAAGTAAACTAGATTTGATTTCATGAGAGCATCTTATATTAGTTTAATGAAGTATTCAAAAAGATTTATATAGATTATAACAATTTTCATGATTTTAAATAGGCATGGCACTCAATTATTAAGCAATAAAATCGAAATTATTTAAATATTAGGTTTAGTCATTTACAATAAACTCAGAGCGATAGATTATAAAAAGTCTTCTAATTGGGTGTATGATCGGGGCAATGGTGAAAATAGCGTTTTTAGCTTCCGCCAATGGGTTAGGGCACACACGTAGGTTGATAAGTATTGCGCTCGAGTTAGAAAAATTGCAACTTAGTTGTATCTTTTTTCTGCCATGCCAGTTGCCTCAAAATTCAAAGATTCATGAAGCAATATCTGAGCATGGTTTGCAAACTGCAGGTTTTTGCTCGAACAACTATTTAGATGGGCCATTTACGAAATTTGTAAAGCATAATGTCTGTGAGTCGAGATTCAACTCCGAGAATTTAGATTATTTTGATTTTTTGATTTGCGATACTGTACTTGTTAATACCGGGAATAGTAATATCAAAAAAATTCTTTTTGCCCAATTTCTATGGAATCTCAACACACAATACGATTTTTTACTTGAGTCATACAACCAAATCTTCGGATTTAAGTATTTTGCTCAAAAAAATATCACTCAGCTCAAAAATTTCATAGAAATACCTCTTTTTGATTATTGGAATCTTTCTTCTTATCGAGAAGTCCCATGCTCTGATTATATTAGTATTGCAAATAGTGAAGCTGAATTAATTATGAATTACTTACCACCCGAGATAAATCTACGGGATTATAAAGTAATTTATGGACTCGATAAATATTTAAAAAATAATGTAAAACCTTTGGCGATCATTTGCAGACCAGGTTTAGGTGCGATACTTGAGTGTTTAAGTGCTGGTATTACTCCAATTTTAATTAATGCTTATGGATTTGAACTTAATTATAACTTGCAAATATGTGTCAGTAATGAATGGGGGATAGCACTTGAGGATTTTATAAAAATTCCTTTAGAAAACAGAGTAAGCTATCTAACCGAATTTAATAGAAATAAGAACCAACCAACATTAATTCAAAGCGACGAGATAGTAAGAAAATATCTTCTTCCCGCGATAGGATATTAACATGAACTATGTAAAGTTAAATTCTTCCGTGAATGATATTCTCCAAGCAATGAAGCACGATCCCTCTTCAAGTCTTCCAAGCGGATTTACAGTAGTTTTGGATGAGAATAATAAGGTATTAGGGGTCATCTCAGACTCTGATATCAGAAAGCAAGTTGTTTTGCCAGGGAAAAACCCCTTAGAGCTAACTGCAAGAAACCTAATGCGTTCAGACTTTTTATTTCTTTATGATTATGAATTAGAAAATAATAATTATTCAAGACTAACCTCTATGGCAATAAAAAGAGGAATTAACTTTAAAACTTCAATTCAGTTTATTCCAATTCTTGATAAAGATATGAAGATTATCAGAATATTGCATATAACTGATTTAATTCAATTCTGGCAAAATTTTGAGGAAAAAATAGTTATTGTTGGACTTGGATTTGTTGGTTTAACTTTTGCACTAAGTATGGCTCAAAAAGGTAAATCAGTAGTCGGTGTAGATTCTGACGTCGGTAATATAAAAGATTTATCCGAATTCAAACCAAGAATTTACGAGCCTGAACTAAAAACTATACTTAAGAATACTTTAGGGACAATCTTCAATATATTTGATACAAAAAGTTATCTCTTAAAAGATTTAAGTTCTAGTCCTGCGGTATATATCGTCTGCGTTGGAACACCAGTTAACTCCGGAAGTATTGTTACGAGCCAAATAGAAGAATCTATAGATTCGATTGTTAAAGTAATAAAAAAAGGTGACACAGTTGTTTTAAGATCGACAATTCCAATTGGTTTTTCAAGGGAAATGGCCAATAGAATTATGGAAAAAACTAAATTTACCGTTGGAATTGATTTTTATTTTGGCTATGCACCTGAGCGGACTGTCGAAGGCAATGCAATAAAAGAGATGGTAAATATACCGCAAATTTATTGTGGAATGACTGATGCATGTAGTTCCAAAATTGAAAAAGTGTTTAACTCTGTTGTTAATTCAAAAATTAAATGTGAATCACTCGAAGCCTGTGAACTTGGAAAACTTATGTCTAATGCGTTCAGAGACGTAACATTTGCTTTTGCGAACGAACTCTCAATTGTAGCCAAACAGTTTAATTTGGATATAAATAAATTAATTGATGAGGTAAATACCGGATATCCTCGTAACAGCATTGCTAAGCCATCTCCTGGTGTCGGTGGTCCGTGCCTCAGTAAAGATTCTTTTATACTTTTGAACTCAATTAACTTGACAGATAGCGTCATAAGTTCTGCTAGACAATTGAATAGTATACTACCTGAATACCACTCGACTCAATTAATTAGTTTAATTGGCCAAGAAGTCGATCCAAAAATTTTGATTATTGGACTAACTTTTAAGGGTGAACCAGAAACCAAAGACACTAGAAATAGTACGGCCATTGAAATAACTAGGTCGTTATTGTCTAAAAAAATAAATAACGTAGAGTTAAAGGTGTACGACCACATGTTGGATAAGGAAGAAATTAAAAAAATAGGTTTAATCCCTTATGATCCTAAAGATTTTTGGAAACCAAATTTAGTTTTTATATTAAACAATCATCTAAATAATTTCAACCTATTTAATGAAATACTTAAAGATTTAAGCTCAGTGAAGTTGTTTGATCCCTGGTATCTTTGCTCAAGTTTGTTCAAAGATCCTAAAATTAAAGTGATAAAGACTTTATCTAAGACCTTGTATAACAATGCATAAGAATATTGCGCTTATTCCAGCACGATCTGGATCAAAAGGGGTCAAAAATAAGAATCTAAGAAAGATTCACGGCAAAAGTTTAGTCAAGCGAACTTATGACCATGCAAAAAAAAGTTCGATATTCGAGAAAATTATTGTGTCTACTGACTCTTTGAAGATTGCAAAAGAAATTAAGTCTAAGATTTCTTCTGAGATATTTGAAAAAAACTTTGATGAACTATACGAAATAGACTCTCTTACTGTGATCCATAATCGAAATCCAATGTTGGCCCAAGACTTAAGTCCAGTTCGTGATTTATTGTTTTTTATAGCAAAAAATATTGAGTTCGAAAATTTATGGATGCTTCAACCAACCACACCATTTAGACTGAAGTCTGAATTCTTGAAGATTAGGGACACTGCCAATATTTTGCAGGAAAAAAACATAGAGTGGTCTAGTATTGTAAGTTGTAGAGTTGTATCGGAAATCCACCCGGATAGAATGTTGAAAATGATGGATCGATATGCGTACCCAGTACTTGGCTCTCAAATAGTCGATAACATACCCCGTCAACTTCTTGAGCCAGTATTTGTTAAAGATGGTGGATTTTATTTGCTTCAACGAAAGAACTTGTTACAGAAGATAATGTTAGGAGAAAAGATCATTCCATATGTAAGAACGGGTTATAAAACAATTAACATTGATTCACCTGAAGACCTTAGAAAAGCCCAAAAGGTTAGGAGATAGAAATTTGGAAATAATAGCAGAACTTTGCCAAAATCATAATGGATCCCGAACTAACTTGTTCGAAATGGTGAAATTAGCTAAACGCAGTGGTGCGAGTTATGCAAAGATTCAAGCTCTATACTCGAAAGACTTAGTTTACAGGGCACAGTTTGAAAACCCAAATATTTCTAGATTTGAAATGTATAGACCGTTTCAAGCCGAATTAGCCAGACTACAGAAATTAGATCTGTCAATTGAAGATGAAACAAGTTTTGTGAAGTATTGCTTTGATATCGGTATTGAACCAATGATTACTGTTTTTACAAAAAGTGGAGTAGAAAGAGCTTTCGGGGCGGGTTTTAAAAAAATAAAAATTGCAAGCTACAATTCAACTGACCTAGACCTAATTAATTCAGTTATAGGATTTGCAACAGATTTATTCATAAGCACGGGTGCAACGACTATCAAAGAAGTCGAATTGTTGTGTGGATTTTTGAACAACTCTAATTCTGAATGTAATGTTACATTGCTACATTGTAAAACTGAGTACCCAAATATTTTGACTTCTGTGAACTTGAATCGAATGATTTGGTTGAATAAATTTGGCTTTAGAGTTGGATTTTCAGATCATACGGCAACTTTCAATAACGATGGAACTAGAATTCAACTTCGTAATCTTCCTTCTAAAGTTGCAATACATCTTGGAGCAAGTGTTCTTGAAAGGCATTTTACAAGTTTAAATCCAAATGAAACAAAAGATGGCAAGATTTCGGTTTTAGAGGATGATTTAGTTGAGCTAAAAAACTTTTCAAAATTAAACAAGGTCCAGCAGTCCGATTACTTGATGAAGTATTCAGATGAAGTAAATTCAATATTGGGTTCTAATAACTATGAGCCGTCAGTAGAGGAATGGTTTAATAGAAGTTATTATAAAGGACGAGTTAATTGATCAAAATTGAGTATTGCCGGCAATTTTTGGTTCAGGAGTGAGTTACGTTATATGATAATGAGTCCACTTTTAACAGTTATCCCAGCTAGAAGGGGCAGTAAAGGCATACCTGATAAGAATTTACAGTTAATTAATAATTTAACTCTTGTAGAACGCTCAATAATTAGCGCTAAAAAAATACTAGAAAATCGAATAATTGTCACTTCTAATGATGATAGAATCTTAAACATTGCAAGAAATCTGAATGTTGAAATCCATAAACGTAGCGAAATAAATTCAACTGACATCTCGTCATCCGAAAGTGTCGTGTCCGAGGTGCTAAAAGATTTTAAAATTCAAAAAGTTATAGTAACTTTACTGCAAGCAACAAGCCCATTTATTGATGTAAAAAAATGGACAGAGTCAATTGAAAAAATGAAAAATAATCAAAAATTAGGGTCAATTTTCTCTGCTGTTCAAAAAAATGATTTTTATTGGGAACTAAAAGAAAAATGGGAGCCAGCGAATCATGATAGAAAGCAAAGAATACCTCGTCAAATGAGATCGTTGGGCGCTAGTGAAACCGGTGCTTTTTATATATTTAGATCAGATTTATTTGAAATAGAAAAAACAAGATTTTGTGGAATTACTGAACCAGCTTTCACCGCGCAGTGGAGCAATTTTGATATCGACACTCCAGAAGACCTAGAATTTTGTAGATTTGTAAGCAAGATTATTGATTCAGCATATTTAGGCTAGACTAGTTTAATGCTGAATTTAAACAATATTTATAGCTCTTCTGAAATTTTCATTATTGCCGAATTGGCAAATAATCACTCTGGAGATTTAGAACTTGCCCGGCAAATGATTGTTGAGTTAAGTGAGATTAAAAGTGAATATAAATTTAAAATTATTATAAAATTTCAATACAGAAATCTTGAATCTTACATACACTCTAATTTTAAAAGTAGTAAAGAATACAAGTTTATTGATAGGTTTGAATCTACAAAACTCGAGTGGTCACACTTTTTAGATTTAACAAATTTTGCAAAATCTTACGGTCTATTAACAGCAGCAACACCATTTGACGAGATTTCAGTGGCGAAAGTTAAAGAGCATGGACATGATGTCTTGAAAGTGGCTTCTGCCTCTTCCACAGATTGGAATTTATTGGAAGAATGTGTTGCTCAAAAAATGCCGATGATAGTTTCTCTGGGTGGGTTAAGCGATTTTGAAATAGACCGTGTTGTGTCTTTCCTAAAGCATCGAAATGCAGAATTTGCCCTTATGCACTGTGTGGCATTATATCCAACACCTGATATAAAACTTAATTTGAGTAGAATTCGTGAGATTAAAGATAGATATAAAATCACTACCGGTTTCAGTACCCATGAAAATCCAAATAATTTAATTGCAGGCCCTTTAGCCTTGGCATCAGGTGCACAAATTTTTGAGCGGCATTATGCAAAGGAGCAAACTGGTGTGAAAGTTAATGGCTATTCGAGTAGAAGAGTAGAGTTTGAGAATTGGTTGGCTTCACTTAGTATTGCTCGACAACAATTAATCGACGAACAATTTCAAGAAAATCTCATTCTACAGAAAAAAACTTTAGAGCAATTAAAGCGAGGTCTGTACGCATCTAGGGATATTAAAATTGGTGAATTAATTGATAATACGAATACATACTCAGCAATACCAGTTCAGTTCGATCAATTAACTTCAAACGAACTGTCACTTCGAACAAGTATAACTGCAAAGACCGAAATTCGTTTGAATGAAAGTGTAAAACGAAAGGTTTGTAGCATCACAAATAAGGCTGAGGATATAGAGAAGATATTGTCAAAAACTCGCGAGATAATTTCAAAAGCGAACCTAACTCTTGGTAACGATATTGATGTAGAAATTTCTCATCATTTTGGCTTAAATAGATTTAATGACTATGGAGCAATTTTAATCCCAATTATTAATCGAGAGTATGCAAAAAAACTAGTTGTAATGTTAAAGCTTCAACAACACCCAGAACATTTTCATAAATTGAAAGAGGAAACTTTTGTGGTACTAATTGGGAGTCTTAAGGTAATTCTTGATGGTGTTGAAAAAATATTGAATCCTGGAGATGTTTTCTTGATCCCAAGGATGCATAAGCACTATATGCTTGCGCTAGAAGACACAGTATTTGAAGAGATATCATCTACCAACTTTAGTGATGATAGTTTCTACTCGGATTCTGCCAGTATGGCCATTGAGAGAAAAACGCCTATTTCAATATGGTTTTAGGGCAGGGTATTTTCAAGCGTTAAATTAAAAAGTGTAAATCTTTATTTATTGTTTCCTATTATTCATACTTAAGAACAATTTATGCAAAATAACTGAGCTAAATTTTTTGGCCTTACCAGAATTTACTATTTAAACTCTTACAAAATACCAGATACTTGATCAAAAGCTTGGCTTATTGAATTTAGGTCTATACCTGTGGCCGGGGTTTAATCCAAGTCTTGTTGATTTCTCTCAATGAAGGATCATAGAAATTTTTTGTAAGTGTTTTGATGTCATCAAAATAGAATTGTTAAAAAATTACCGATTTTTAATGGTATAAATTGATTGGTTTGTCGAAATACAAACTCACCCTACACTATCTTTATGATTGTAGTTTTTATTGATGGCTGCCTTTAGAATTTGTACTACTATTAAAATTTAGTTTTATAGTACAAGTATATTTAGTAATGATACCTAGTAGTTTCAAAACCAGGTACATCTGTAGAGGATTTCTAATAGCCAACTAAGCTTTTTCGCTTTGGTAATTTGCAACTCCACAAACTAATCATATATTTGCAATTTTTCATCCAGTTTCTAGCGTTTGCCTAGCTCACTATTTAGCGATTATTGAACAAAAAATTCATTACAGGACATTTATAGCATTTCTAAATTGCACGTTTATCTACAACCTTAAAGTTTAAATTGTTTAGAGTTAGCAAAAAGTTACTTGGCCATTAATCATTTGATTTTATTCTTCGACCATGAAGAGTTCAACTTTGACCTTATTAATTTCCAAGATTTAACTATACCTGTTCAGGTGTGGTTACAGTTGGTTACTCTTGCCGACTCCGGCGGTGATTAATAATTGCAGAAACGATTGAACCGGTAATAAAAAAAGCTGCTAAGAAATAGGAGATATCTTTTACCCAAGAGATAGACCCAGAGTAGAAGCCCGCTAAGGTAATGCCAACTCCCCAAAGTAGGGCGCCTAAGGCATTTGCCGATAAGAACTTGTAGTAATTCATCTTTACCGTGCCGGCAATTGGTGGCACAAAGGTTCTAACCCAAGGGATATAACGGGCAATAACA
>Ga0172372_10007392_pt1 | contig 14749 bp, 12 predicted proteins | sample LakKiv5m_2_FD_114544 | JGI IMG/M metagenome (GOLD analysis project Ga0172372, IMG submission 114544) | Freshwater microbial communities from Kabuno Bay, South-Kivu, Congo - kab_092012_9.5m | ecosystem: Environmental > Aquatic > Freshwater > Lake | place: Democratic Republic of the Congo...
CAAATTACTGACTGTGGAACATGTGCGTGCGATAGCAGACATCAAAACCACCAACTACACCTTACCCGTATGGCATAGCATGCGGTGGAAGGAACAAGGGGCAGAAGACGTCTTGTACCACTGGGATGGTTGGGTTAGTGAGAGTTCACGAAGCAATTTCTTCATCGTCAAAGATGGGGTCATCCATACGCCAGATAAACACATTCTGATGGGGATTACTCGAAAGAATTTGCTGGCAGTGGCAGGAGATGTACAAATCCGACCTATTTCTTTGGAAGAAGTTTGGGAAGCAGATGAAGCCTTTATCTCTGCGACCACGAAGATTTTATTGCCCGTCACACAGATTGACGATCGAAAAGTAGGCTCTGGAAAAGTGGGTAAGGTCAGTTTGGAGGTAATGGCAAAGTTCCGCGAGCGCGAAAAAGCCTACCTCAATGGTTAGGAACGGAGATTTTTCTGAATTGCTGGGTCAAAAAGATTTTTAAAGCTTATACCAAATGATAATTTTTTAATCACGTAACCCCTTAAAAACAGCCTTTTATGAACAGCGAAATCTTGATTTACCAAAATTCCGCCGGCACCGTCAAAATTGATGTACGCCTAGAGGAAGAAACGGTTTGGTTGACACAAGACCAAATGGCCACTTTGTTTGGCAAAGGCAGAAGCACTGTTGCAGAACATATTGCTAATGTGTTTGAGGAAAGGGAGTTAGAGCAAATTCGAACTTGTCGGAAATTCCGACAAGTTCGAAAGGAAGGAAGTCGAGAAGTGGAAAGAGATATCGATCATTACAACCTTGATGTTATTATCTCTGTTGGTTATCGTGTAAAATCAGCACAGGGTACGCAGTTTCGCATTTGGGCTACTCAACGCCTGAAAGAATACATTATTAAGGGCTTTGTCCTCAATGACGAACGATTCACGTCGGGCACTTCAATGAACTATTTCAACGAATTGCAGGAACGCATTCGAGAAATACGGCTATCGGAGCGCTTCTTTTATCAGAAAATTAAAGACATCTATACCACCAGTATTGATTACAATCCAAAAGATGAAAAGACCATCGAGTTTTTCAAAGTAATTCAAAACAAACTGCTTTGGGCTATTAGTGAGCAAACTGCGGCCGAACTGGTGTACCGCAGGTCTGATGCTAATTTACCCCTATTGGGGATGCAGTCTTACGACAAAAAAGGAAACGCTGCCATCAAAAAATCGGATGTAAGTATTGCCATAAACTACCTGAATGAAGATGAAATAAAATTGTTGGGTTTATTGGTAGAGCAATATTTGGCATTTGCAGAAACCATGGCAATGCAGCAAACCCCGATGTATATGAAAGATTGGATTGCGAGACTGGATAGCCTATTGCAACTGAATGGAAGGGAACTCCTTACTCATGCAGGAAAAATAAGTCACGAAATCGCTTTGAAAAAATCAGAAGCAGAATTTGAGAAATATAAAACTGGACAGCGAAGTATTGAAAATGAGCAAAGTTTAAAAGAGATCGAGGAGGAGATTAAAAGTTTACTAAACCAAGGCCGTAAATTTTAACTGAGGAAAAAAAGAAATTAGATAGAGGGTGGAGAAGCTGCCTCAACTAACACTCAAAGCCATTGCAAGTACCATTGAGGTTTAGTTTTCAACCAGTACAGCCTCTTTAAGGATGTACATCAATTTTTCGGGGTCATTCGCATTGAGGGTGAGTTTACCGCGAATCTTCACCCGCTTGGAGGTGTACTTGATGGGCTTGGTGAGCATCACTTCCATCACCGTTTCTGGCCCTCCAGATCCGCAAAAGAAGCACTCTGCAAGTGGAAGGCTGGATAGAATAATGTGATTGGGCTTAAACATACCCTCAAAAGGGATGATGTAGCCGTCTGCCTCTACCACTTTCCCTTCCAACTTCTTGATGTTCTCAGAGAAAACTGGAACATACAACTCTCCAAAATTGTCTTTACTGATTTTGTAGGTCACCTCAGACAAACTTTTCCAAACTCCTTGGGCATACGTCTGCTGGGAAAATGTGGCTAGAGCCAAAAGTAAACCGATCAGGAATGCTCCTTTTTTCATCTTGCTTAATTTTTACGCTAATTACGTTTTTGTGAGCTGCTTTGCAATACTCATTTGATAGGCAGACCAAGCAGGGATCAGGGAAGCGATGATGCCCACTGCCAAAGCATAGCCAAAAATCAATCCTTCTTCAGGCAAGAATACCCAAGGATCCACCAAGGAAACCACCTCCTGGGAAGTAAATTCCACGATAAGTGCCAAAAAGCCATGCCCAAAAGCAATCCCAAAAATAGCTCCCAGGATCGTCAGGGAGATGCCTTCTAGAAATACCAAAGTCACCAATTGGAAACGAGAAGCACCCAAGGCTCGAAGAATCGCCAGGTCGTATTTCCGCTCTTTCAGGGAATTGTAGAGGGCGATAAAGATGCTCAATCCTGCGATGACCACTAAGGCTATGGCCAAGCCCTGCAAGAGACTAATGCCCACGCCAAGCAATTCAAAGAGTCGAGCCATTTCAAATGCGGGTGAGGCTGCCTGCATGGAGGTGCCCGAATTAATCATTCGGGGCAACTGAATCGCGGCCATAGGATTGCGGTAGCGGATAAGTAAGGTAGTCACTTCCCTTTCCTGATCTGAGATCGGAAATCCTCGAGCAGCAACTGGAAGGAGATGAGGATCTATACCTTCGGCAAGAGTTCCTTCTTCTTCAGCAATTCTTACTTCCTCTCCCTGTGTGGTGGTATCTGGCTCAGCTCCACCGGCTTCATCGTGGGTATACCAGACCGATTCGATACTGGTCAGCACGAGCCGATCTACTACCTTTCCGGAGGGTGCCAAAATACCAGTTACCCGAAATGCATGTTGATCGTGATCATGGCTGCCCACGCTTATCCCATGACTTCCGCTAAAAGTGTCTCCAAGTTTCAACCCGAGAATCTGGGCACTTTCCGCACCCAGGGTAACCTCAAAGGGCTTCTCCCAGGCTTTGCCAGCGATGAATTTTACCGCATACAGGTCCAAATAATCGTGATTGGTACCCAGGATTCGTAGTCCTTGGACATTGTCACCCATCGCAAGTGGGATCACTTGCTTCACCAAGCGACTTCTAGAAATGCGTTGCGCCTCCTCCATTTTGATATTCCCTGTAGGAAAGTCAATGTGGTACACCGAGGATAGAATTAGCTGGAGCGGACTGCCTTTGGCACCCACCACCAGATCGATCCCAGCAGCATCACGGGTCATTTTTTGCTCAAACTGATGTTGAACTAGGAGTAAAACAGTGATGATGGCAAGCCCAAAGGCCAATAATATCACATTCAAGCCTGTAGCAAGTGGCCGAAAGCTGAGGTATTTCCAACTAAGGGTGAGTAGGTTCATGCGCTTTTCAGTTCGAGTACCTGTGAAACTTCTGATTTAACGCGCTGGTCATGCGTAACAATCACCAGGGCCGCCCCAATTTTGGCAGCCTCGCCTTTTAAAAGTGTGATCACCCGCTGTGCATGTTCATCATCCAAGCTGGAAGTAGGTTCATCGGCTAGGATCAGCTTAGGTATATTAATCAAGGCACGAGCGATGGATACCCGCTGCGCTTCTCCTTCACTCAAGGTGCCTACTGCTGCAGATGCTTTGCCCGCTATCCCCAAATCTTGGAGCAGGTCGGCAGGAGAGCCTCCTTTTTTCTTGCTTAAAAACTGCGCCAGCTCCAAGTTCTGTTTTACGGTGAGGGCGGCAATCAAGTGTGGCTTTTGAAATACAATCCCGATGTGCTGACCTCGAAACAAGTCCAAATGATGACCTTGAAGGGCAGAAAGGACAGTGCCATCTAGGATCACTTGACCATGGCTGGGGCTGAGGAGCCCTGAGAGCAGGTTCAGAAAAGTAGTTTTCCCAGAACCAGATTTACCTAGTAAGAGTACCGCATCCCCCCCAGAAAGTGAGAAATCTGGAAAGGAAAGGCTGGGCTGCCCGGGATAGGCGAAGCTTAGCGAAGTGGATTGTAGCAGCATGAATCTCGTCTTGGGGATAGTTGGGAAGTAACAACCTCGATTCCAACTACCAATTCAAAGTTAATTTTTTAGAACTGAAAAATCACACCTCAATTTGATTGCGAAGAAGATTTCCTATTCTTAGTTCAATTCATAGCTACGGAAGGAATTAGAAAAGGGTTAGGTTTTCGAAAAATGAGCAGGGCAAAGCCTTGCCAATATTAAATTACCTGTAGAATGTTTCTTTTTTCTTTTGAATGGGGGGTGCTTTCTTCTATTTTTGTGCGAAACAATAATCAGCGCAACATGAGTGTACTCGTTAATAAAAATTCTAAAGTAATCGTTCAAGGCTTTACAGGAACTGAAGGCTCTTTTCACGCCCAGCAAATGATCGAGTATGGCACCCAAGTAGTGGGAGGCGTCACTCCAGGCAAAGGCGGAACGCTACATTTGGAAAGACCTGTGTTTGATTCGGTAGAAGATGCCGTACAGAAGACGGGGGCAGATACCTCTATCATTTTTGTTCCTCCAGCATTTGCTGCAGATGCGATCATGGAAGCTGCTGATGCAGGCATTAAAGTAATCATTGCCATCACCGAAGGAATTCCCGTGGCAGACATGATGCGTGCCAAGCCCTATATCAAAGAAAGAGGTTGTACCCTGATCGGCCCCAACTGCCCCGGTGTAATCACTCCTGGAGAAGCTAAAGTGGGAATCATGCCTGGTTTTGTCTTCAAGACAGGAAGAATCGGGATTGTTTCCAAATCTGGAACCTTGACCTACGAGGCTGCGGATCAGGTAGCAAAAGCTGGTCTTGGTGTTTCGACCGCCATTGGTATTGGAGGAGATCCAATTATCGGAACCTCTACCAAGCAGGCAGTGGAACTGTTGATGAACGATCCAGAAACGGATGCCATCATCATGATTGGTGAGATTGGCGGAAATTATGAGGCTGAAGCAGCACGTTGGATTCGCGAAACAGGCAACAAAAAGCCAGTTGTAGGATTCATTGCTGGACAAACAGCACCTCCAGGCCGTAGAATGGGTCATGCTGGCGCCATCATCGGCGGAGCAGACGATACCGCAGCTGCAAAAATGAGAATCATGCGCGAAAATGGAATTTTAGTCGCTGAATCTCCTGCAGAAATCGGAGCGACCATGGCTAAAGCCCTCGTTGTAACCGCATAAACTAAGCTATTTCGGGCCACAAGCCCTTCAATACCTCAGGGATTTCTCAGAGGTATTTTTTTTTTAACCGGACAGACCAATTAGGCTCCAGTTAACAAATTTGACTCGTCCTACAAAAAGGTTTCCGGTTAAATACTAATTTAGATTTGCCTGACAAAAATCCCCCTAGCCCCCTTTTAAAGGGGGAATCGCATCTTTGACTCCCCTACTAATTAATGCTATAATCCACTTTTTGACGAGTTATAAATAGAATAAATATTTGAAATTTAGGGAAGTGGGCTGTCAACTGTGGACTGCAGTATCTCAACTTGTCAACAGTCGACGGTCCACGGCAAATTTTTGGAACCCCAACCATTATTTTTTAATTGAAAGGTTCAAAAAGTGGGTATTTCTGCCTTTTGTGCGGTCCGAGTAGAATCTGCTGTCGTCTGTTGACAGTGGACCGTTTAAAGAAGTAAATTTTTTATATTTTTTACTTATCAGTCAAACTTCTTTAATTTTTTTATTAAAGTAATCGGATTTATTCCCAAACTTTTTTAGATTTGAGTAACCCATACGCTGGTCTCCTTGCTTAAGAGAAACCCTTCTATGGGACGTTCTCGTTTTGTCTTTTAACGACTATCCCATGCACGCAAACCCCCAGTTTTCCGAAGTAGAAAAGGCTTTTCTATCAGAGTCTGGAGTCAGCCAAATGACGACACAGCTCCCCTATCTTTTGGTAGACAACTTCCCCAAGCTAGGTCTCCTCACTGCCTGCCGTTTTCTGGAGTGGGTGGCTGCAAATCCAGAAGGAGTGGTCAGCTTACCTACCGGCAAGACTCCCGAATACTTTATCAAGTGGACGCAGTACCTTCTTGAAAATTGGGACAGTAAAAAAGGCAAGGAAGTACGCGAAAAATACGGTTTGGGCAACACCAAAAAACCTAGCCTCAGTGAACTCACCTTCGTGCAAATCGATGAGTTCTACCCCATCTCTTCCAAGCAGCACAACAGCTTTTACGATTACGTGAACAAGTTTTACCTCAGTGGCTTTGGACTCTCTAAAGAAAAAGCCATCCTGATCAATTCAGATGAGATCCGCCTCGCGGAAGGCAAGCACTTCAGTAAAATATTCCCTGACTTAAAGGTAGACCTAAGCCTTCGCTTTCGAGACCCCATCAATGAACTCGAGCAACTGCAGCAAACCTCCATCTACCTTATCGATCAGTGGTGTGGAGACTACGAACAACGCATACGCGCAAAGGGAGGCATTGGCTTTTTCCTAGGTGGCATAGGCCCGGATGGACACATCGCCTTCAATACTCGAGGATCACATCCCTACTCCGTTACCCGTCTTACCGAAACCAACTTTGAAACGCAAGCCGTAGCGGCAGGGGATCTGGGTGGAATCGAAATTTCGGCCAACCGGCTCGTCATCACCATCGGGCTAGATACCATCGCCTACAACCCAAATGCGATTGGAATTGTCATCGCTGCCGGTGAAGCCAAGGCTGGCATTGTCCGAGATTCCTTGGAGTCTGGCCCCAACACCCAGTTTCCTGCTACCATCCTCCAAAAACTAGTTCAAGGTAGATTTTACCTGACCCGAGGCGCAGCCGTCAAACTCAAGGATTCCATTGATGCCTACTATTCAACTGGCTCCTGGACTTTTGAAAAAACGGAGCGTGCAGTCATTGAACTTTGCAAAAAAAAGAATACCTACGGACACCGACTCAAGTTGGAAGATTTAAAGGCAGACCCCTACTGCAAGCAAATCCCCGGCCTCTCCGAGGATACCGTCAACCAGGTGATTCAAAGCATCTCTACCAAAATATCCAAAGGCCTGGAGCAGGAGCAAAATGAAGTGCTCCTACACACCGGACCGCATCACGACGATATTTCTTTGGGAATCTTACCGCACATCACCAACCAGCTTCATGACCCAAGCAACGAGTCTCACTTTTCGGTGCTCACCTCGGGATTCACAGCCGTGACCAACCGATTTGTGATTGACACCCTGCTCCACACCAAGAAATTATTGGAAGATGGGAAGATCCAAATGACCAATTACGAAGACTTCTTTGAAGTGGGCTATCGCCTCAAAACAGACAAGGACGTCTACCACTTCCTCACCAATGTAGCTTCCGAAAATGCAGCTGCCCGCTCACGTGGACTTTGCCATCGCGTGGTCCGTGCGCTCTGCATCGTCTGGGAGATCAAGGACAAGGAACAACTTCGTGAAACGATCAATGAGGTAATCCAAATCCTTAAGAAATCCTACGACGGCGAAAAAAATACGCCCAAGATCCAGAAGCTAAAAGGAATGATCCGGGAGTTTGAGGAGGAGCTGGTTTGGGCTCACTTTGGGGTGCAAGTGAAAAATGTGCACCACCTCCGCCTTGGATTCTATACCGGTGATATTTTCACGGAGCAACCCGACAAAACCCGCGATGTGGATCCGATCGTGGACCTCCTTCAGAAAATCAAACCGACCAAATTGAGCCTTACGCTTGACCCCGAAGGATCTGGACCTGATACGCACTACAAAGTACTGCAAGCCACCGCCGCAGCAGTAAAAAAATGGTCTGAGCAGTACGATACCAGCAAGCTCCGCATCATTGGCTACCGAAATGTCTGGTTCAAGTTTGAACCTCATGAAGCCAACGTAATCGTTCCCGTATCTCTTGGAGACATGGCCGTGATGGAAGACTCTTTTGCCAACTGCTACCTCAGCCAGGTCAAAGCCTCCTTTCCAAGCTATGCACACAATGGAAAGTTTAGCACAGTCGCCAAGCGCACCTGGGTAGGGCAGCTGAATGACATCCAATTGCTACTCGGCAAAAATTATTTTTACCAGCACGAGCATGCCAAGGTCAGAGCAAGCCATGGACTGATTTTCTTCCGCGATATGAATGTGGATGAATTTTTGGCCACTGCCCGAGAACTCGAAAAATCCATCGAAGGCCTACTTTAAAAAATCCATTACTAAAAATTTTCTTACTCCTGATTTTCAACGATTCTAAAAGTCAGGTATTTAAACCCCATTATTCCTTTTTTCGAATGGAACACGTTATTCTAGGAATCGACATCGGCGGCACCAGCATCAAGGCTGGCGTGCTGGTATCAGGCCAGCTCCAAGGTATCCGAAGCATCTCCACACCTGCCTTAGAAAGTCAAGAGGTGATTTTGGAAAGCCTCGCCAACTTTATTGAATCGTACCTGCCCTACTCCTTTGAAGGGATTGGAATTGGCATTCCAGGACTTGTAGATCCTAATGAAGGAGTAGTCTTGGGCTTGGCCAATATCCCATCCTTCCAGCATGTGGAGCTGCGGAAATTTCTTTTTGGCCGATTCGGAAAACCAGTATTTATAAATAACGATGCAAACTGCTTTGCACTTGGAGTGCACCAGTTTGGAGTAGGCAAAGGATTCCAGCACCTAGTTGGCATCACCTTGGGCACCGGTGTGGGAGGTGGAATAGTGATCCATGGGAGGCTCCATTCTGGTATCAATTCTGCTGCTGGAGAATGGTGCGGCGCAACCTACTTGGATATGACCTTTGAGGATTACTGCAGCGGCAAATTTTTCAACCGCGTCTACCAGAGTAAACCCAAGGCCTTGGCCAAACTAGCGCAGGAAGGAGATCCGATCGCCTTGCAGGCCTTTGCTGAATTTGGACAGCATGTGGGTGAACTACTCAAAGTAATTCTTTTTTCCCTTGCTCCCGAAGCGATCGTCTTGGGTGGTTCCATCCGGAAGACCTACCCTTTGTTTGAAAAATCCATGCGGGACACCTTGCAGACTTTTCCCTATGCATCTGTCTTGGCCAAACTACAGGTTCTCGTTTCTGATCTAGACGAAACAGCCATTCACGGAGCAGTAGCCTTGGTGAACTTGCAAGAAGAACGCGCTACCCAGTCGCACTAAACAAATGACACTTTCAGCTTTCAAAAAAAGGTCCCGCTGAATCAAAATCACTGGGACCTTTTATTAGTTGAAGGTTTAAGCCCCTCTCCCGGTTTTCTGTAAGGGAATGCTAGTCAGGTCTTGGATGCGGATGGGTTTGCCTTGCTCAATGGAGTGCCTCGCAGCAATTCCAATTAAGCAGGACATGGCTCCATCTCGGCTCCCTGCAGACTGCCTCCAAGGGTCGGCCTGGTTGGGGTCAAGAAAAAGTTTGTCCTTGAGTCGTGTATCTCCGCCTCCATGGCCTCCAGCTCCATGGGGAATAGGAATGATTGTTCGCTCCCCAAAATTCTTGACCAAAACCAATTCATCCTCGTTCTTTTCCTCCCAGGGCTGGCTTTCTTTGATCCATGCCTCTAGCCTTCCTTCGGTTCCATTGAAGGCAATTCGATAACCCTCGTAGGGAGAATAGGTTGTCAGTGAATAGCTTACTTGCACCTTATTTTTGTAGCGGATTTGAACCGCCATCTTGTCGAAGCTGTCAATTTCTTCGCGAAATACGCATCCATCCCGCAAGTAGCCGTCGTATTTTTCGTTGTCCACATACAATTGGGTTAGGTACTTATTTTTGGTAATATCCCAGTAAAAATCACAGGAAGTAGCATGGGGGCATCCTCTACAGGTTTTGGAACGAAAAGGTCCATTTTTTCCATAAAATTCAAGGGATCCATAGGCAAATACCTCCTCCGGATCCGAGTTAAGCCACCAGTTGAGCAGGTCAAAATGATGGGTAGATTTATGCACCAATAAACTTCCACTGTGGGCCTGAATCCCATGCCACCGACGGAAATAGTCTGCCCCATGCGAGGTATCTAGGTACCAATGAAAATCGACCGAGGTCAACTTCCCAATAGCTCCTTCCTGTAGCAGCTCGTAAAGTTTCTGACGGTGAGGCGAGTACCGGTAATTAAACGTTACAAGCACCTGCTTGCCCGAAGTCTTTTCCGCATCCAAAATCGCCTGCACCTTCTTTTCATCCGTGGTCATCGGCTTTTCCGTGATCACATGCATGCCCGCCTTCAATCCTTTGATGATGAATTCGTGGTGGGTACTATCCATGGTCGTCACGATCACCACATCTGGAGTAGTTTCACGGAGCATTTGATCAAAATCCAGGAACAAGGGACAACTCACTTGCAAGTACTCCTTCCCGAGGCGCATTCGCCCTTCGTTCTTATCCGATAAGCCGACAAACTCCACGCGTTCGCTGTAGGCCTGCACCACATCCCGCCCCCACATGCTGAGGCCACGTACACCCGTCCCCACAAGCGCAATTTTCATTTTCCGGTCTATGCCAGGAAATAAGTTGAGCGCTTGGGCAAGGGGATGAATCAAAAAAGAACCTGCAAGTGCAGTACCTGAGCGTTTGATAAAGTTTCTTCTAGAAGAATTGGACGAGTTATTCATGGGTCATTGGATTTTAAAAATTAAGATAAGGAAATTAAACTTTCCCATCTAAATAATGAATTGAAATTTTGGAGGGAAGACCTTAAAATAAACCACGATTCATCCCACAATTCTCTTATTTTTAACCTGCAATCAAGCAGATGGAAAAAACCTTGTCACTTCGGGGCCTTTTTAGAATTAGCAGACCCATTAATCTGCTGCTAATTGCTTTTACGCAGGGCATGACTGCTCATTTCCTGATTAAAACCAACGCCGAAGGTCTTCCAGTTTTACAGGATTACAGACTTTACCTTCTGCTGATGGCCACGTTACTGGTGACAGCTTCGGGCTACATGATCAATGACTACTACGATGTCAAAATCGACTACATCAACCGACCCAATACCGTAGTGGTTGGAAAAGGCATCAAGCGTAGAGTCATTTTAGTCCTCCACAGTCTTTTTAACTTCATGGCGGTAGGATTGGGATGGGCAGTAGCTCCTCGCATCGCTGCCGTTATTTTTTTTGCTGGGGTACTGCTTTGGTGGTATTGTAATCGACTCAAGCGGAAACCTTTTATTGGAAATGTTGCGGTCGCTTTTTTGACAGGACTTTCTATTTACTTAGTGGGCTACTATTACCAGAAAAACGAATTGTTCGTATTTACCTATGCCCTATTTGCATTTTTCCTGAACCTGATCCGAGAGCTGCTCAAGGACTTGGAGGATCGGCATGGAGACCAATTGCATGGTTCCAAAACCCTGCCTATTGTACTTGGTTTTCGTAAAACCAAACAAGTAATCTACTCCATTGCCATCACCTTTGTCGGTGCTATCTTTACGGTATCCTTCCAACTCAATCATGCACACCTGTATTACTATTTTGGGAGCTTGGGACTAATTTTCTGTTGGTTTATGTGGCTCATCTACCGTGCAGACCGCAGGGAACAGTTTACGCAACTGAGTGCCTTTGCCAAAGCCATCATGCTTGTAGGAACCTTGAGTATGGCGTTTTTATAAAACTTGCTAACGGTCCACAGTCCACTGTCGACAGCTGGGTCGTTGTTGCTACGGGTTTAGGATGTGATTTTAATACGTTTCAATTAGCCTATACCTACTGACTGTGGTCTATCGACCGTCAACTGTTGACTTTTAAATTTGCCAACAGTCCACAGTCCACTGTCGACAGCCGATTCGTTGTGTGACTAGGTTTAGAATCCATACTTCGTACTTTGTACCTGGTACTTGGTACATTGTAAAACGGTCAATCGTCCACTAACGAAATTCTTCTTTGCTTTTACTCACAATGAGTTCGTCCCGAATTTGATAATTTTGTAAAAAATTAAACGAATGAAAACGACCTTTCTATCTGCCATTCTTATTCTCACGGCCCTCTTTGGGTGTCAACTGAATTCCAAAACAGAATCCGCTAGCACAGAAAGCACAAGCCCAATTGCTAGCACCTCCGTCATCCCCTTGACTGCACAGGATTTTGCTGCCAAGAGTAGTGCAGGCAGAATCCTAGATGTGCGTACCGTGGGTGAGGTAGCACAAGGAAAAATTGAAGGGGCGCTGGTCATCGATTTTTACAGCTCAGATTTTTTAGAACAGGTTAGCCAGATATCTAAAGACGAAGAAGTATACCTCTACTGTGCGGTTGGCGCACGCAGCGAAGAGGCGGCCAGAATGCTCCTCCAACAAGGCTACACCAAAGTCTATCACTTACAAGGAGGGATTCAAGGCTGGAGCCAAGAGGGATTGCCGGTGGTGCGGTAAAAAAAAGAATACACCCAAGGTAATAGAATGCAGGAACTTTTAACTACTGGACTAAATCAAAAAAGCCCTTAATTCTGTGAATTAAGGGCTTTATTATGCTGCAGAGAGGAAGGGATTCGAACCCTCGATACCCTTTTGGAGTATACACACTTTCCAGGCGTGCTCCTTCAACCACTCGGACACCTCTCTGTTTGTGGTTTGATCCGCTACGCGAATCGGAGTGCAAAGAAAAAAATTATTCCTGCCGATTCCAAACGGCACTCGGAAATTAAACAAAATTAGGTGCTGATCTCGCCAGCAATGGACTGGGTAAGCTGCAAACAAATCTCCTCTCGGCTCAACTTTTGGCCAAGCAAAAACATCAACTTCGTGACTGCTGCCTCGGTCGTCATGTCAGCCCCACTCACCACACCTACAGCTAGCAACTCCTTGCTCGTCTCGTACCTGCCTTGAATTACCCGGCCTCCATTGCACTGGGATACATTCAAGAGGATCAACCCTTTTTGGATGGAGGATTCCAGGGACTTCATAAACCAGCTTAGAGAAGGACTATTTCCAGATCCATAAGTTTCTAAGACCACTCCCCTCAAGCTTGGAATAGCAAAACAAGCATCTAAAATCTTGTCCGTAATCCCAGGGAAAAGTTTCACAATCATCACTCCATTGTCCAGCTTATTCCGATTGACCAACTTTCGATTGGGCTCGTAAGATCTGATGGCTGTCGTGTTGTAATCAATCACAATACCTGCCTCCGCCAAAATGGGGTAATTCTCGGATTCAAAGGCATCAAAATGCACGCTCTGCACCTTTTTGGAGCGATTGCCACGCAGCAGCATGTGGTTAAAAAAGATACACACTTCAGGAACTATCGGTCTCCCTTTGGACTTGGCCGTTGCAATCTCCAGAGAGGTCATCAGATTTTCCCGTGCATCGGAGCGCATGGCAGAAATAGGCAGCTGCGCCCCTGTAAAAATGACGGGTTTATTTAAGCCCTCCAGCATGTAACTCAGCATGGATGCGGAGTAGGCCATCGTATCTGTTCCATGCAACACCACAAAACCATCGTAACTGTCGTAATTCTCCGTGATGATGTAGGCCATGTCCATCCAATGGCTCATCGTCACATTGGAAGAATCGATGGGCTCAGGAAATGAAATCACGGTGATGGCAATGTTCATGTTGGACAGAATCGGGATTTTCTCCAAAATCTGCCCAAAATTGAAGGGCACCAAAGCACCTGAATCATCGTAAGACATACCCAAAGTTCCTCCCGTGTAAATAATCAGCACGGAAGATGCCTTACTAGTTTTGATTCCTGTATTTAGTCGAACGATCTTGTAATTCATTTTTCGATCTTTGTAAACAGTTGAAGTGCCTGAGCACAAGTTGATTCTGCTACTACCGCAACAGGTACCTGAAGCAGGTCTGCAACTCGTTGCGAAACAAAGGGCAAGAAAGCTGGGGTATTTGTTTTCCCTCGATGTGGAACCGGCGCTAAATAGGGAGCATCTGTTTCCAATACCAAATGCTCTAACCCAATATACGGAATCACCTGATCTAATCCTCCATTCTTGTAGGTTGCTACGCCTCCAATCCCCAACAAAAACCCCATCTCAACAATGCGTTTGGCTTGGTCAAGTGTACCCGTAAAGCAATGAAATATCCCCCTCAGTTTGCCATCGTGCATTTTGGCAATAAAGTCAATCGTCAAATCGATGGACTCTCGGCAGTGCAGCACAATGGGGAGTTCCTTTGCTTTGGCCCAGCCCACCTGAATCTCCAAGGCAGCTAGCTGCCGATCCAAATTGGTCTTATCCCAGTACAAATCCGTGCCAATCTCTCCCACAGCGGCAAAAGACCGGCTATTGAGCCAGTTCTCCATCACCTGCAGCTGCGCCTCAAAATCATCTCCTACTTCACAAGGATGCAATCCCATCATCGGCACACACAAGTCCCCGTAGCGGGCCTCACAGTCCAACATACGGTCGATGCTATGCACATCTACATTGGGCATGAAAATCGTCGAAACACCCGCTGCAAGGATTTCAGCAATGACCTGATCGCGATCTGCATCAAACTTGCTGGAATAAATATGGGCGTGTGTATCGATCAACTGCATCTAAAAGCAGGGTTAAAGGGTCATTTTTCCCTCAAAAATAAGAAAGTATAGACGCAATATCCCGAATAGAACTTATTGGTTTAAAAAATCATAGGATTATCCGCAATTATGCCTGTAGTTCATTAGGAGTACTAATCACTAAGGGTAATCCGTTCACAGACCGCAGTCCATAGTCCACAGCTCACTAAAACGAACTTCAAATCTTGTTTTATGGGGGTACTGTTAAGAAAGTGGATAAAAACCAAAATAACTTCGCTAAATCGAGTAGCCCTCTAGCCTGCCAAGAGTTGGGTGGAGTATCCCTCACCCACTAAAAAGTCTAAATATTGAGGCAAAACCCG
>Ga0172372_10007393_pt1 | contig 14748 bp, 9 predicted proteins | sample LakKiv5m_2_FD_114544 | JGI IMG/M metagenome (GOLD analysis project Ga0172372, IMG submission 114544) | Freshwater microbial communities from Kabuno Bay, South-Kivu, Congo - kab_092012_9.5m | ecosystem: Environmental > Aquatic > Freshwater > Lake | place: Democratic Republic of the Congo...
GGTCCGCACCCTGCTCGACGCGGTGGACCGGCGGTTCACCACCGTGGAGCCCACCTTCGAGCTCGCCGTCGGGCCGGAGGGCCCCGGTGCCGCGACCGCGGACGCCCCCGACGGCGGGGCCCTGCGCGCGGCGGTCGAGGCCGCCCGGAGGCGCGGCTGGTACCGCGCGGCCGCCTCGATCGACGCGATGTGGACCCGGCTCGACACCGACCTCTCGGAGGCGGCCTGTTGCCTGCCCTGGGTGAGCGGCGTGGTCGGGGCCACCGGTGACGTCCACCCTTGCGCGGAGCAGGCCCGGCGCGCCCCTCCGGTGGGAAACGCCTTCGACGCCCCGTTCGACGAGGCCTGGAACGGCGCCGCCCTGCGAGCGCTGCGCGCGGGCCTGCGGCGTGGGCGGGCGGACAACCCGGTCTGCGCCCGCTGCAGGCACGAGGACGGGCCCCTCGCCGGGCTGATCGGGGCGGCGGGCCAGGGTGGGGCGCCGGCGCCGGTCCGGCGGTAGGCCCCCCGGCCGGGCGCGCGCTACTCCACGATCACCCGGTCGCCGGCGCTGCGGCCGAAGGTCTCGGGGGCGTACATCTCCTCCGCCTTCGCGGGGGGCACCACGAAGCTGCCCGGGGTGGTGGCGCGGGCGTAGTAGCGGTAGCTCCACACCCCGTCCCAGAGGAGCGACGCGAACGCCTCCACCCGCTCGTCGCGGAGGTTCTCGTGGTCGTACCAGGGGCGCGACCACCACCACCAGGGCCCGTCGATCTTCGTCGGGTCCGGGGGGAGCTCGCCGGTGCCCTTCAGCGCCGGGTTGAGGAGCTCGAAGCCGGCGGGGAGCGGGTCCACGAGCGCCACGTGGGCGCGGCGCATGGGGGTGACCATCTCCACCGTCACCTCGACGCGGGCCCCCGCGCGCACGCGCCAGACGCCGTCCTCGTCGCGGCGCACCTCCGCCGGGTCGTCCACCGCGCGGTAGCGGCGCACCACGGTGAAGCCGCGGTCGGCGGCCGGCACCACCAGGTCCGACGGGGCGTAGCGCAGGCCGATCCGGTAGTAGAGACGCCCGGCGCCGTCCCGCTGGAGCACGAGGTCCTTCGTCCCCGAGAGCTCGGCCATGGGCACCCGGAGCTCGGCCCGCTCGGTGGTGCGGCCGGAGAAACGGTGGTCGCCGGCGTAGCGCTCACCGAGCCAGGCGCGGGCGACGAACTCGGGGGTGACGCCCTCGTACACGCGGAAGTAGCGGTCCAGGGCGAGGAGGACGAAGGCGCTCTCGTTGGTGTTGGCCCATCGCCCCGCCGTCTTGTGGGCGAGCAGCCCGGCGACGATCTTGGGGATGAGCTCGTCCTGGGGCCGCACGCGCAGCAGCGCGTCGAGGAGGATGCCGTCCACCCGTCGGTCCGAGTGCAGCAGGACCTCGGCCCCGTCGCTGTAGCTGGTCACGAAGTGGGCCGTCCCGGCGGACTCGGTGACCAGGTTGCCCCACCCGGCCAGGAGCGTGGCGGCCTTGGGGTTCCGGGCGCGGTGCAGGGTGGGGAGGATCCAGCCCTGCGCCTCGAGCGGCAGCTCGCCCGCGGCCAGCGCCGCGGCCTGCGCGGAGGGGTCCTGCCCGGCCAGCTCGCGCACGTACACCGCGTAGGCGCGCAGCGAGCGCTTGGAGGCCTCGGAGTACCACCGGGGCAGGTGGGACTCGATCCGGGTGGCGTAGGCCAGCGCCCGTTCGAGGGCCCGGGGCTCCACCGCGAAGCCCTTCTCCTTCGCGCGCACCAGGGCGTGGGCCACGTGCAGGCTCAGGTAGGGCCAGCTCCGCTCGTCGCGGCGCCAGAAGCCCCAGCCGCCGTCGGTGTTCTGCCGCTTGGCCAGCACCTCGAGATCGGCCGAGACCGACGCCTCCAGCGTAGCCGCGGGGGGGAGGCCCTCGGCCGAGAAGGCCTGGAGCACGTCGCGGAGCGACGCCACCCCGAGCACGCGGGAGGAGATCTGCTCGTTGCAGCCGTAGGGGTACTCGGCGAGGTACAGCACGGCGTCGGTGAGCGCCTGGAGCTGGGTGGAGGAGGTGCTCACCTCCAGCCCGCCGAAGTCCTTCACCACCCCGGTGGGGGTGGCGACCGGCTGTACCACGAGCTGGTCGGTGACGGTTCCGTAGGTCGCGAAGGCCTCGGTCGTGGCCGGCGTCCAGACCGGGAGCGAGCCCGAGGCCGCGTCGGATCGGGTGCCCGCGACGGCCACCGCCTGCCAACGGGCGGTCCCCGCGGAGAGCGCCCGGGCGGGGAAACGAACCTCGACGCGGTCGTTGGCCGCGACCACGACCCGTCGCGCCGCGCCGTCGGCGCCGTCGATCTCCAGGTTGGTCGCCCGCAGCCCCACGTCCACGGTGAGCGCCGTGTCGGTCTGGTTCTGGACCACGACGGGGAGCTGGGCCCGGTCGCCGTAGTTCAGGAACCGCGGAGGCGAAGGCCGGACCATGAGCGGGAGCCGCGCGGTCAGGTCGGCCTGCCCGCTCCCGAAGCGGTCCGCCCCGGCGGTCGCGATCACCATGATCCGGTATCGGGTGAGCGAGTCGGGGAGCTTCACGTCGACGGTGGCCCTGCCCGCGGCGTCGGTGGGCACCGAGGGCGCCCACAGGGCCAGCGGGTCGAAGTTGGTCCGCAGCACCACGGGCCCCGCCGAGGGGTCGGGTGCCCGGTCGGGCGCCTCCTCGTCGGCGACGGACTTGTAGAGGGTGGACCGCTCGCGGCGGGACTCGGTGGGGACGGCCGCGTTCCGCGCCACCGGGGCCCCCGGCGCCGGCGCCGAGGTGACCATCGCGTCCATCATCACCGCGCCTTCGGCCACGATCCCGCCGCCACCGGAGCCGGTGCCGACCGTGCCGAGGCTCCCGTGGGCCGCGAGGCCGCCGGGGGCGGTGAGCCGCACCCACCGGCGCAGGTGCTCGGTGGCCACCGGGTCGCCCAGCGCGGCGTAGAACACCGAGAGGGGGTCGGGGAGCCGGTAGCCGGTCAGCGCGAGCACCGACTCGTCCACCGCCACGACCGCCAGATCCGCCCCCGGCACCGGCCGGCCGGCGGCGTCCAGGACCTCGACGGCGAGGGTGGTGGAGCCCCCCGGGTCCAGCTTGGGTTCTCCCGGCGTGACCCGGACCGCGAGCGTGCGCGGGGCGGGGGGCACCTTCAGGGTGAGCGCGCCCTGGGCCCAGGCCACCCGGGGCGGCAGGTCGGCCCGGAGCTTCCCGTCGTCTCCGGCGCGCTGCTGCCGGCCCACCAGGTCGACCGCCACCGCCACTTCGGGGATCCAGGCCTCGGGCACCACCATGCTCACGGTGGTGGAGGGGCCGGTGAGGGTGATGCGCTCGGAGTGGACCAGCTCGCCCACCCGCACGGTGAGCACCCCCTCGGCGGGGGCGAAGGGAGCCTGGACGAAGAGCCGGAAGGTCTCCCCCGGCGCGAGCTCGGCCTTCTCCGGCACGAGCGTGACCTCTTCGGCCGAGACGCCCCGGTCGGGCACGAGATCGGCGCCGCCGGTGGCCCACACGCGCACCTCGGACACGTTGGGCCGGCCCGCAGCGTCGCGGACGGTGGCGCGGACCACGTACTCGCCCCCCGAGGGCGGGGCCCAGCGGCACGGGGCGTCGTCGCGGGAGGCGAGGAGCGCGCAGGAGGCGACGGGCTCCTCGAGGGTGGTCCAGCCGCCGTTCTTCCACGTGCCCACGCTGCGGACCACCGCCAGGTCGGCGGGGACGGTCGGGGCGGGGACGCCGGCGCGGTCCACCACCAGGGCGCGGACCTCCACCGGCTTCCCGGACTCCACGAAGAGCCGGTCCACCTTCAGCCCCACGTAGAGGCTGGACGGGTGGAGCAGGAGCCGCGTGCTCCCCGCGAGGGCCTGGCGGTTCACGTCCTGCACCGTCGCCTCGACGCGCACCTCCATCGGCCGCGCGGGCTTGAGGCTCTCGAAGTGCACGCCGAGGTGGTGCCGGCCGGTCGCGTCCGTGGTGGAGGCGAGCTCGCCCAGCTGGGTCTCGGAGGGGCGCTCCCAGGACCGCCACCAGGGCCGCCACACCCCGAAGCTCCAGTCCTCGCGCCCCGGGGGGACGAAGCTGGCCGGCTCGGCGCGCACGGCCCAGCGCACGTCCGCGCCGGGGAGGGGCCCGCCGGCGTAGTAGGCGGCGCGCGCGCTCACCGTCGCGTCTTCCCCCAGCGTCCACGGGCCCTCGCCGACCTCGGCGGTGACCTCGAACTCGGGGCGGCGGAACTCCTGGACGTCCACCGCGGTGACGCCGGCCGCGCCGTCCCAGGCCCCGACCGGCTGGAGCACGACCGTGGCCCGGCCCAGGTCGGGGGTCTTGGGGAGGGCGAACTCGAGCGCCACGCCGCCGTTGGCGTCCACCTCGGCCGTACCGTCGGCGAGACGGTTGCCGATGGAGGAGCTGACGGTCCAGGCCACCTTGCCCACCGCCGGCTGGGGGAGGGTGACCCGGCTCCCGCGGGCCGAGCGGACCCAGCCCTTGATCCGCACCGTCTCGCCCGGTCGGTAGAGCTGGCGATCGGAGGCGAGGTACCAGGTCAGGCCGGCGGTCGGCGTGTAGCGCTGCCACCCCGACCAGCGGCTCGGGTACTCGCTGCTGGGCACGAAGGCGGTGTCCTCGCCCTGGCGCGCCACGAGGAGCTTCACGGAGTCCGCCGGCAGCTCCAGGGTCCCGAGGCCGTCCACGCCGGTGGCGGTGGTCGCGCCGCCGGGCAGGAGCTGCAGGGTCGCGTCGCGGAGCGGAGCGCCGGTGGCGAGCTCGTTCGCCCAGCCCAGCACCCGGGTCGGGTCGACGAAGGCGGTGAGCCCGATCCGGGTCACCTGGACCCACCCGAGCCACTCCTGGCGGCGCCAGCGATCGCGGGGAGGCGACACCTGCTGCACCCGGACGATGAGGTGGCCGGTGCCCTTGGGCAGCCAGCCGGCGAGGTCGATCTTCGTCTCGACGCGGGCGTCGGGCTTCGACGCCACGGTCACCGTCCGGGTCGGGAACGCGCGCCCCGGGGGCGGCTGGGACTCCACGTCGCGGTCCATCCACTCGGCGAAGCGCAGCCAGTCCTGGGGCGCGACTGCGTACGCGGTGACCTGGAGCGCCTTCTCGTTCACGGTCCAGACGGAGAGCGAGGGCTGGGTGTCCACCGGGTCGGAGACCACCATCATCCCCGGCGGGCCGCTCAGCGAACGTTCGGCGGGGCCGACGGTGAAGCTGGTGGTCACGGTCCGGCCGAGGGTCTGCCCGTAGATGTCCTTCAGGGTCGGGGCGACGCTGATGGTGTAGGTCGTGCGGCCCTGGGTGTCGCCCGAGAGGTACAGGCTCGTCCCCGAGGGCTGGATCTGCAGGCCGGGGACGGGCGGGGAGAGGGTGATGGAGGACGGGTCGAGATCGGCGGCGAGCCCGTTGGTGAAGTCGAGCCGCACCGACTCGCCCGGGAGGCAACGCCCCTCCCAGCCGCACTCGGTCTTCACGTGGCGGAGGGGCCCGTAGGTGCGGAAGCGCCAGGAGACGCTCGCCGGCAGCGTCCGCGGGCCTTCCGCGGAGGGGAGCCCGGCGGCCAGGGTGACCGACAGCGAGGTGTCCCCCGGGAGAGGGCTCACGGGCACCAGGGCGACCACCCGGTCCGCGGCCCAGCTCCCGCCCGCCAGGGCGGGCACGGCCGCGAGCTCCTCGGCGGTGGCGAGCCGGAGCGGCTTGCCCGAGCCGCTGGCCGTGAGCGAGATGAACGGGAGCACGGCCGCGGGGTCCACCCGCTGGTCGAAGGCGAACCACAGGGTGGGCTGGAGCGGTTGGGAGCCCGGGTCGGCGCCGGGCGCGCCGGGGCCCGAGGCCACGAGCGTGGGGCCGGGGGTGCCGAAGCTCCAGCGCTGGGGCTCGGCCAGGGCGGCGCCGTTCACCGAGCGTGTCCCCGCCGGGACCTCGACGGTGTAGGCCGTGGCCATGGGGAAGCGGCCCTGGGGCTCGAACACGAGGGTCTTGGTGCCGAGCCAGCGCCACTGGCCGGCCGGCTGGGGCGCGAGCTTCACGGGGACCACCTGGGCCGCCGCGTCCTGCGTGGTCAGCGCCACCATCGGCTCGGTGAAGCTGACCGAGAGGTGCGGGGCCAGCGGCACTTCCCCTTCCGGCGCCCGCCGGCTCAGCGCGAGGGCGCCCGGTGTGGCGGTGGGCGCCTCGGCGGGCCGGCCCGGGAACTCCACCTGCACGCTCGCGCCGGTACGCGGCGGCGGGCGGGGCCCCTCGCGCAGCGCGAAGTCGGTCGTGTCGGTCGGATCGGGCTCCAGGGCGGGGAGGCGCGCGAGCAGGGCCTTGGTGGCGGCGGGGTCGAGCGCGGCGGCGGCGGAGGTCGTTCCGACGGTCGCGGCGCCGCCCGGGGTCTCCGCCTCGTAGAGGCGCACCACCAGGCCGTCGGCCTCGGGCTCGGGGTCGAAGGACACGGGCACCTCGGCGGGTTTTGCGGCGGTGGCGGCCACCTCCGCGACAGGCGGGGGCTTGTGGCAGGAGCCGAGCACGACGGCGAGCGCGAACCACCAGCGGCGCATGGAGACCTCTGCCGCCCGGTAACGCCGCCGTCCGCCGGGGGCTTACGGCCGGCGGTCGGCCCGGTGGCGCTGGCCCAGCTCGCGCAGCGCCGCCTCGAGCTCGGGGCGCTGGAAGTAGTCCGCGCCCACCGTGCCGTCCGACCACCGCTCCCGACCGTCGTACTCCCAGGCCAGGAGCATGGTGCACGCCGGGTCCTCGGCGAGGGCGGTGCCGTACCGGCGGATCTCCTCCGCCGACATGGCCCAGTGCCCGCTCCTCCAGCCCGGCTGCCCGCTCGACCCGTCGCCGCCGTCCGCGATGTTGATCCCGTGGATGACCGCGAGCCCGAGCCGACCGGCGGCCGCGCCGTTCTCGGAGATGTACCGGTCCACCGGCCCTTCGGAGACCTCGTACTGGTTCACCTGCGCGTCGAGGTGGCGGTAGCGGCCGCTGGCGGGGGTGGGGAGCCGCCGGGCCTGCTGGCGCACGTAGGTCATGAGCCCGGGGAAGCGGTCCTTGCTGGCGCGGGCCATCGCGTCGAAGTCCGCGGCGGAGGGATCCACGACGGGGAAGTTGGTGACGTCGTCCAGGAGCATGTGGCCGACCAGCGTGCCGTCGTCCACGAAGGGCTGGAGCCCGGCCCCGGCCCACCGGTCCAGCTCGGCGGTCCAGGCCCCGCGGTCGAAGGAGCCGAGCGTCGTGTAGCGTTCGTGGTCGCCGGTCAGCCGGAGCGTCACCCGGAGGCCCGCGTCCCGGACGGAGGGGAGCAGGACCCGCACGGTCCAGGCCGGGTCCTCGCTCGCCACCTGGAACACCTCGATGCCGATGCGCCGGCGCACCTCGGCGAAGCCCTCAGGGTCCACGAAGCCGTTGAGGCCCCACACGCCGTACAGTCGCGGCGGGGTGAGTCGGGTGGTCGGGGCGGCGTCGACCACTGGCGGGGCGCCGCACCCCAGGAGCGCCACGAGGACCATGATCACGCCGCGCGGGCGCCGTAGCCGTCGGGGTTGTCCAGCCACCACCGCCACGCCGAGGCGACCATCTCGTCCAGCGCGCAGGTGGCCTCGAAGCCGGCGTCGCGGCGGAAGCGGGAGGGTTCGGCGACGGCGACGACGATGTCCCCGGGGCGCCGGGGGCCGTCGCCGTGGGGGACGGGGCGACCGGTGGCCCGCTCGCAGGCGGCGATGACCTCGCGCACGCTGTGGGCGCGACCGGTGCCCACGTTGTAGATCCGGTGCCCGGGGCGGTCCAGGCCCTCGAGGCCCAGAAGGCGCACCAGCACGTGATCACCGCCGCCCGCAGCCTGGCCGGGTCGCACCCGCGGCTCCGCTGGGCGGTGGTGGGCGACGGCGACCGCACCGCGGAGCTGAAGGGCCTGGTCGCCGAAGCCGGGGTGGCGGACCGGGTGCGCTTCGTCGGCTTGCGCTCGGACGTCCCCGACCTGCTCGGATCGGCGGATCTCTACGTGAACTGCTCGGACTGGGAGGGCATGCCCCTCTCCACCATCGAGGCCATGGCCGCCGGCCTGCCGGTGGTCGCCACGCGCACCGAAGGCGCGAGCCGGCTCCTGGACGAGGGATGCGGGCTCCTCGTGCCGGTGGGCGACGCCGACGCGCTGGCCGCCTCGGTCGCGCGCCTGGCGGAGGACCCGGCGCTGCGGGAGGCGATGGGCGCGGCCGGGGCCACCCGGGCGCGGGCGCGCTTCAGCCACGAGCGCATGGCGTGGGAGCTGGTGCGGGTGCTCGGCGGGGGCTGAGCCGAGGCGCGCGGGCCGCGTCTCATTCACGTGCCCGCGGCGGCCATCCCGACGGCGACCTCGCCTCCCACCAGGTTCGTGGCGCTGACCCACCCGAGGAAGCGGCGCCCTGCCTCCACCTGGGTGAAGCGCACCGTCCGCTCCTGGCCGGGGGCGAGCGGGAGGTACCGCTCGTCGTCGGCCCAGCCCGCGGCGCGGACGGCGACCGCCTGGAGGAAGCCCTCGGACCGGAGGCGCACCGCGACGGACCCGTCCCCCAGGACCTCGCCGACGGCCCGTACCGCGCCGGCCTCGACGCCGGGGAGGGTGTGCCCCAGGGGGTAGACCACGTCCTCGTGCACGAGCGCACCCTCCGGGCCCCGCAGCCGGGCGTGGACCACGTCGTGTCCGGGCGGGCCGAAGCGGTAGGCGTAGGCGAGGTCGGTGAACCGACCCAGGGTGGCGTCGGCCGAAAGGGTGGCCGAGGCGTGCGGGGGGAGGTGAACGGCGGAGCGGGCTTCCGCGACGACGGTGCGCCCCGCCCGGAGCAGCACGAGCTCGAGCTCCCCGGCGAAGGGCTCCGGCGTCTCGTTGTGCAGGTGCACGGCGTATCCGTCGAGCCCCTCGTCGGTGAGGAGCACGGCGCGGGGCGCCCACGCCCGACGCAGGTACCACCAGGCCGCCTTGGGACGCCCGTGCGCGTCCACCACCCCCCACCCGGCGCCCGGGCGGAGGTCCTGCCAGGTCCACTGGAGCCCACCGGCGCACCGGCTCCCCGGCCGGCGCCACTCGGCCCAGGTGCGCAGCAGGAGCTCGCCCGTGACCACGCGGGACAGCGCGCGGTAGCGGCCCGGGTCCGTTCCCCGCAGGCCCACCGGGTCCACCGCGTAGAGCTCGCGGAGGTAGTGGTCGCGCACATCCTCGAAGTCCCAGCCCGCGCCCTGATCGCGGGGGACGCCGGCCTTCCAGCGGGGGTGGTGCGGGGGGGGGTGGCCCATCGCGTCCACGGTCTCGGGCTCGGGCACGTGGGCGAAGGCGAGGCACTCGGGCGTGAAGCGGACGTCGGCGCGGCGGGCGTCGGTGAGGGGACGCCGGTAGGCGCCGACGCCGTAGTAGTGGGTGAGCCCGACCGAGGTGTGGAAGGGGAGGGCGCCGCCGGTGGGGGTGTTGGGCACCCAGGGCACGCCCGGGTGGCGCGCGGCGAGGCGAGCCGGCGCGTCCTCCAGGAACCACGGGCGGGACCACTCGGTGGACGGCAGCCCGAGCATCGCGGCCTGCTGCTCGATCTCGCTGCCCCCGCAGTAGACCGCCACGCAGGGGTGACGGGCGAGCCGCGCCGCCTGGGCGTCCAGCTCGGCCTCCGCCTCGGCCCGGAAGCCGGGATCCTCGAGCGGGTAGTCCTGGTTGGCGAACATCAGGTCCTGCCAGAGCAGGAGCCCCAGGCGATCGCAGGTGTCCAGGAAGAGGTCCGAGGGCCAGACCATGGTGCCGCCCACGCGCACCATGTTGGCCCCCGCGCGCACGAGCCCCTCCAGCGTGGCCACCGTCCGCGCCGGGTCCTCGAGCGCCCGGGGGTCGTCCACCGTCCAGCACCCCCCGCGGGCCTGGATGGGCCGGCCGTTCACCCGGAGCGCGAAGCCCCCGTCGGAGCGGTCCGCCTCGACGGCGCGGAAGCCGAGCAGGCCGAGGGGGAGCTCGGCGCCGTCGAGCTGCAGCGACGCCGGCACGCGGGTGGGGGTGCCGTGGGTGTGGGGCCACCACAGGGGGAGGCCCGGCAGGGGGAGGGCGAACGGGAGGCCGCCGGCGGGGAGCGGCAGGTCGTGGGGCCCCACGCGCAGGCGGGCACCCGGGGGGATGCGCCCCGAGAGCCACACGGTGGGCACCCCGTCCACCACGCCGGTGGCGAGGGCCAGGTCGGGTATCGGGGCCGGCGGCTCGACGCGGACGGCGCGCCACGGGCCGATCGCGGGCACGCGGGGGGTCCAGCCCGGGATCCGTCCCAGCAGGGTGGTGCGCACCCAGCGCAGGTTCACGTGGTCCACCAGGGCCGTCTTCCACCGCGGACGCGGCTGCCGGCGGGCCAGCTCGGCGGCGACGGAGCGGAAGCAGAGATGCAGCGTGAGGAGGGCGTCGCGGGCGGGGAGGGGGACCCGGACCGGGCGGAACATGTTGCGCGAGGTGAACAGCGGCGCGCCGTCCAGCCACGCTTCGGCCAGGGTGGCCAGGCCCTCGCACACGAGCTCGGCCGCCGGACCCGGGTCGACCCGGGCGCGGTACCACCAGTCCTGCGCGTCGAGCTCGCCCGGCGCGTCGAGGTCCACCTGGAGCGCGCTCGCGACGGTGCCGGGCACCACGGCCGCCCGCCAGTCCGACGCGGGCAGCGCCTCCGGGCCCGCGCAGGCGCCCGCGGGGGTGCCGAGCAGCGTCCAGTCCCCGATCACCGGAAGCGGTCCTGGAGCGGGGACATCGCCTCGTCCCAGCGACGGGCCAGCTCGTCCACCGGGCCCAGGTCCAGCGGGCGCCGGCGGGCCACGCTGCGGGCCACCTGGAACTGGAGTGCCTTGGCTCCGGTGGAGATGGCCGCGAGCGCCGGCGCGGCGGCGGCCGGCACGTCCGCCCCACGGGACGCGAGCCACCGCAGGAAGCTCTCGGCCAGCTCGTAGTTCGCCCCGGCCTGTCGCAGCGTCACGAAGCTCCAGGCGTGGAAGACCTCGAGGTCGCCCTCGAGGAGGAAGTGATGGTCGCGCTCGATGTCGGCGCGGAAGCGGGGGAAGGGGTTCGAGGGCAGGACACGCAGGTGCGCCTGCAGGCGGTCCAGGGCGCCCTCCACGAGCGCCGCGTCGCGGAGCGGGGCGCGCCCCGGCACGGGCTTGAGGAACTCGAGGTACGGCGGGAGCATGCGGGGATGCACGAGGCCGCCGGTCTGGAAGACGGCTTCGAAGTCCTCCCCGCCCAGCTCCCAGTAGCCCTGGTTGTGCCAGTAGCCGAGCACCCGGGCGTCCAGGTCCACCCGGTTGATGCCCGCCGTGGACTTCACGTGGGCGCGTCGGTACGCCGTGCCCTCGGTGTCGGGGAGGAAGTAGGAGTCGAGCTCGACGAGGACGGGCCGCCCGCCGGCGATCTGCTCGACCACGGTCTCCAGCAGGGGGCGCCAGGGCGCGAACTCGCACACCGCGAGCCCGAAGAGGAGCGCGACGTCCTCGGGCGGGGGCTTGAAGAAGGTGAACTGCCCGACCTCCCAGTCGGTGGCCAGGGTGAAGGCCAGGAGCGCGGTGGGCTCGTGGCCGAGCCCGTGCAGCACCTCCACCAACACGTCGGTGTAGCAGTTGGTCTCGGCCCACTGCCGGCCTTCGCCGTGGATCGCGTGGCGGCGGTAGGTGGCCGGATCGAGCGCGACGAGCTGGGGCATCAGAGCTCCAGCGCGGCGCGCACGGGGGCGGGCCAGGCGGCGGGAGACGCGCCGTGGGTCTTGAAGAGGGCGAGCGCGATCCGCTCCACGCCGAAGCCGATGCAGGAGGTGTGGGCCGGGCTCCCGTCGGCCTGCGCGATGCCGAAGGTCTGCCCGAAATAGTCCAGGTGGTAGTTGGCCGAGGCCACCGCGGTGGGGGCCTCGGTGGAGGTGATGGGCACCACCAGCTCCCACTTCAGCACCTGCTCGCGCTGCGTGGCCTTGGCGAGCCGGCCGCCCCGCCCGAAGAAGGGGTCGTTGGCGACGACGGGCGTGACGGGGAGCTCGACGCGGTCGAGCAGGGCGCGGGCGCGCTCGAGCCAGGCGTCCCGGTGCGCGAGGGCGGAGGCGCCGGTGCCGACGCGCACGAACTCCCGCTGGCGGAAGCACATCATGCGCGCGGGGTCGTCGGAGGGCTCGTGCCGGAACACCCAGCCCTCCATGTCGACCGTCCGTCCGGCCTCGGGCAGGGTGCCGGCGAGGCTCGGGTAGAGCGGGTAGCACACCGCGGGCACCATCATCACCGCGGCTGGCGCGAGATCCCGGGTCCAGTCCTCGTGCTCGTGGAACTTGCGCAGCAGCTCCATGTGCTCGCGGTCCTTGCCCGTGAAGGCGTGGACGGAGCCGAGGAGGTCCGGGAAGCTCTGGATGTGGCTCGTGCGGACGTAGTCGGCCCGCGCGAAGAGCGGGGGGTAGTGGCGGCGCTCGTCGCTCTGCCCGACAGCGGCGGCGTCCACGAGCGCGTCGAAGCCGCGCACCACGGCCTCGAACACGCCCCCCCGACCGTACAGCCCCGGCACGCCGGTGGGGTGGAGGTGCCCGGCGGCGACGAGCTCGGCCAGGAAGGCGGCGCGGGCGTCGGCGTCGGTGCTGCACATGCTCAGTGGTCCCGGCGCATCACCTGCATCAGGGCGGACTGGCCCAGGATGCGGTCGTTGCTGACCATGAGCTCGGCCCCGTACGCATCCCGGAGGTGGCGTCCGAGGGAGACCGCGGAGTCGTTCCGGTACCCGGCGATGCCGGTGACCATCAGCGCGCCGCCCACGACCTCGATCAGCAGCTTGCTGGTGGCCACCTTGAGGTTGTTGATCCGCAAGGGGAAGCCCGGGTCGGCCACGAAGCTCCCGGGGCCGGCCTCGAGGAGCTCGCCGTACTCGGCCGCCATGTGCCGCACCCCGGACCGCATCGTGCCGAGGGTGACGTCCACCTCGGCCAGCCGCAGGGCGGTGGGCGGGACGGCGCCGGTGCGGCGTGCCTCGGCGAGGACCGACGCCCGGGCCCGGTTCACCGCGTCGCTCGCGATGCCGACCCAGAGGGCGCCCCAGCTCACGTGGGCGGTGGGATGCATGGTGCGGGCGTGGATGTCGGCGTAGGGCGCGGGGAGGATCTGCTCGAGCCGACCGCGTGCCTTGAGCGTGAATCCGAGGCTGCAGGTGCCCCGGAAGCCCAGCGTGTCCCACCCGCTGATGGGGACCAGCTCCGTGTCGGCGCGCGGAACGTAGACGTGGACCTGATCGTTCGGCTGGGCGTCCGCGGCGCGGCGGGCGGTGACCAGGATGGCGTCGGCGTCGAGCGCGTAGGAGATGACCGGGGCCTGCTTCTCGAGCTGGAAGCCCCCCTCTCCGTCGGGGGCCACGTGGCAGCTGCTCCGGCGCACGTCCCCGCCGATCCCGGACTCGGTGGTGGCCGAGGCGAGCAGCAGCTGGCGATCCGCGAGCTCGCGGAGGACTCCCTGGAAGTAGGGCGCGCCCGCCGCGTGGTGCACCAGGCACGCCACCTGGATGTGGTGCATGGCGTAGACCATGGCGGTGGAGCCGCAGTAGTGGCCCAGCGCCTCGCAGATCCCGACGATCTCGCCGACCCCCAGCCCCATGCCGCCGAAGGCGACCGGCAGGTAGGCGGAGAGGAGCCGGGCCTCCTTCAGGGCCGCGAAGGCCTCCCGGGGGAAGCGCGCGTCCTGGTCCACCGAGGCGGCGTGGGGGGCCACGACCTCGCGACCGATCCGATGGACCTCGTCCAGGAGTTCCTTCGCCCCGGGGGGGCGCCCGCGCGCGCTCATCGGCGCGTCCCGCGGTCGGCGGGGGGCGTCAACGACCCGCCTGGAGCCGCTCGATTCCGTCCGCGAGGATCTCGGCGCTCTGGAAGGTGCGCCGGGCGAGGAGCTCGTCGGTGAACTCCACGTCGAAGCGCTCCTCCAGCGCCAGCATCAGGTGCACCGAGGTGAGCGAGGAGAGCCCTGCGGCGTAGAGGTCGGTGGTGGCCGTGAAGTGCTCCGCACCCGGGATGCGGCAGTGCTTCTTCACCACTTCGAGGACGTCGTCGACGAGCATGGGCACGCTCCGGGAGGTTCAGCGTACCCGAGCGTCGGGCGCTGCACCGAGGTCGGAATAACCCGGGTCGAGGACGAGCCCCACCAGCCGGTCGTGCGCCCACACCGGGCGGACGGTGTGGTCCACGCCGGGCAGGATCGACCGGGTGAAGGTGTGCTCGGGGGGGAGGACGCGGTCCAGGTAGGGGATGCACGGGTCCCCCGCGCTGCAGACGAAGTGCAGCTTCGTACCCCGGCTCACCACGGAGCGGATCAGCTCGGTGGCGGGATCGTCCGGGGGCTGACCCCGGGCCCGGCGGACGGCGCGCGACGCGGCCTGGCGCGCCTCGGCGGCGAGGGAGCGGGCGAGGTGGACGGGGTCGATGCGACCCGCGAGCAGCCGACCCCAGCGACGGCCATCCAGCAGCGACGCCAGGGCGATGCGGACCGTGCCCGTGGACCGCGTGGCGTCGGACCAGATGTAGAGCGGCCCGTTCACCAGGGTGGCCGACCGCACCTCGCGCCGGGCCGCGGCGTGCATGCCGAAGAAGGCTCCGGAGCAGAGCCCCACCACGTCCACCGGCCCGGCGCCCCGCGCCCGCACCGAGTCCACGCCGCGCACGGCGTCGAGCACGGTGGGCTCGGCGTACATCTCGTCGAGATCCTCGTGGGCCAGGTAGGCGCCGTCGCTGTCGCCCACGTCGTGTACGTCGAAGCGGAGGGAGGGGCGGCCA
>Ga0172372_10007394_pt1 | contig 14747 bp, 10 predicted proteins | sample LakKiv5m_2_FD_114544 | JGI IMG/M metagenome (GOLD analysis project Ga0172372, IMG submission 114544) | Freshwater microbial communities from Kabuno Bay, South-Kivu, Congo - kab_092012_9.5m | ecosystem: Environmental > Aquatic > Freshwater > Lake | place: Democratic Republic of the Congo...
CATCAGCGCCTTCTCCACGGTGGCCTTGGACGCGGCGAACTGGTCGCTGATGGCCCGGACAGGGACCGGGTTCATCCTGTGCTTTTGACCGAGGAGGTTTTCGATCACGCGCGCATGCCCCCAGGCCAGGATGCGATTCACGCTCCCGTTCGAGCCATGCATGCGGTTGTAGGCCTGGTTACCCACCGCCACGATGTTCCACACGCAACCGGGCGTCTCCCGGATCTTCTTGGCGAGACGGGACACCTGGGCGTCGCTGGTGATGTTCTTGGAATCGCGGATGCCCACATCCTTCCACAGGGCAAGCACCTCCCGATTGACGTAGACGCCGGCAATGCACATGGGGCCGAAGAAGTCTCCCTTGCCGGATTCGTCGACCCCGATCCGGGGATCCAACCGCCCCGGTTCCAAAGTGTCCTCGTAACCCATCCGTGCGGACATCAGGACCTGGGGTTCGATGGTGAACTCGACGAAATCCTGAGTGCCCTTGCCTTGCACCACCAACTTGCCGGACTCGTAAAAGGTGACGTGGAGGTCCGGCTTCGCGCCGCTGAATCGCGCATGAGGAACGTCCCGCAATTGGAACGATCCGTCACGGACGATAGGTTCGAGACGGGAAGCCTCTTCCGGAGTGAGTTTCGCCGTGTAGGTGGTCACCGCGTAGTCTCATTCGCAACCAGTTTGGCCTTCTTGTCGAGCCACAATTTCCCAATGCGCTGACGTTGGGCGCAGGCAGACCGTTGCCGGACTGTGTTTCCGCTGACACCGTGGGGCCGTGGTGACTCCTCCCCCGCCCTCCGCTCCCGACTGGGATCAGGTCGTGCACGCACTCCTGCAATGGTTCGCTGCAGCGGCCCGCGACCTGCCGTGGCGTCGGACAACGGATCCCTACGCCATCTGGATCTCGGAAGTCATGCTGCAGCAGACGCAGGTACGGACAGTGATTCCCTATTGGGAGCGCTGGATGCGGGAGTTGCCAACCATTGAATCCCTGGCTTCCGCGCCGACAGAAAGCGTCCTCAAGCTCTGGGAGGGGCTGGGCTACTACTCGCGCGCCCGGAACCTCCAGAAGGCGGCCGTTCAAATCCAGGCCACCACGGGGGGACGGTTTCCCACGGTGCACGGCGACATCCTCGCGCTTCCCGGCATCGGGCCCTACACCGCGGGAGCCATTGCCTCCATCGCCTACAATCAGCCCGCGCCCATTCTGGATGGAAACATCATCCGCGTGCTGACCCGGGTGGAAGGACTTGCCGGGGACCCAAAATCGGCGGCCGTCCAAGGTGCCCTTTGGTCACGGTCAGCAGAACTCGTCGCGCGGGCCTCGGGGCTTCCCCGTCGCAAGACTCCCCTTCCCGCCCCACCGATCCATCTGTCGGGCCCCTGCTCTGCCTTGAACCAATCCCTGATGGAACTGGGCGCGACCCACTGCACCCCGGCGGGCCCAAACTGTGCCGCCTGCCCGATCTCCAGCGAATGCCGGGCCTTTGGCTTGGGTACAGCGGAGGCATTCCCGCAGACCGCCCCGCGCCCGACGACGGTTTCAAGGCATCTCGCCACGCTGCTCTGGGAATCCCGGGGACGCTGGTTGCTGCAGCGCAGACCCGAGAACGGGATCAACGAAGGACTCTGGGAGTTTCCCAACATCGAATGTGCCAGTGCCGAGGCAGCCGCCGAGGCTGGCGCCCGATGGTTGTCGATCCCGACGGACCGACTCACTCCTTCCGGCAAGGTGACAAATGCCATCACCCGATTCCGGTACACCCAGCACCTGTTCAAGGTCTCGGGGCCGCGCGGCAAGGCCAGGCTTCCGGACAACTGCGAGTGGGTGCCCTTCGCCCGGCTGGCTCAGATTCCCATGAGCGGATCTCACCGCCGGATTGCCAAACGCCACCTGCCGACGGGAACCTGAGCACCGCTCGCCAATTCCTGCATGTATCATCAATCGCTCCTTCCGAACGGCACACGCGTCGTCACGGCCGAGATGCCGCACATGGCCTCCACAGCCATTGGCATCTGGGTCGGTGCCGGTGGAAGACATGAATCCGCAAGGCAGAGTGGGATCTCCCACTTCATCGAGCACATGCTGTTCAAGGGAACCCGGAGACGCACGGCGGCCGGCATTTCCCAGGCTGTGGAAGGCGTCGGAGGCTACCTCAACGCGTTCACCGACGAGGAGCACACGTGCTTCTATGCCCGTGCCCATGGCAGCCGATGGGTGGATCTGCTGGACGTGCTGACGGACATGTTCACCCACTCCCGGCTGACTTCAGGGGACATCGATCGCGAGCGAGCGGTGATCCTGGAGGAGATCGCGATGTACCGCGACCAACCCGCCGAACTGGTCCACGACGTCCTCAACCAACTTCAATTTCCCCGCCATCCATTGGGCCGGCCCGTGATCGGGACTCCCTCCACCTTGCGTGGACTGGGCCGAAACGAACTCCGCGCCCATCTGGCTTCCCATTACACGAGCGGCGCCACCCTGATCGCGGCTGCGGGAAACGTCCGTCACGAAGATCTCGTCCGCGAAACCGCAGCACGCGCCTCCCAGTTCCGGCCGGGCCCGCGCCCGGACTTCGAGCGTTTCGACCGAAAGCCGACAGGACCGGCGGTCCGACTGGTCGTCCGCGACGTCGAGCAGGCGAACCTCGGGTTGGGGCTGAGGGCTGTTTCCCGGCACGACCCGAGGCGTCATGCGCTTCGCCTGCTCAACGTCATTCTGGGCGAGAACATGAGTTCCCGCCTCTTCCAGGTGGTGCGCGAGGAGCACGGCCTGACCTACAACATCCAGAGCTCGGCGACGACGTGGGCCGACGTCGGGGATCTCGTTGTCTCGGCGGGATTGGACCCAGCAGAAGTCGAGAAGACCCTGAAGCTGGTCATCGGCGAACTGAACCGTCTGATGAAGCGTGCGCCCGGCGGAGCCGAACTCACGCGGGCCAAGGACTACGTCCTGGGGCAATTCGAACTCAGCATGGAAAGCACGGAGAACCACATGATGTGGCTGGGGGAACAATGGCTGAACCACGGCGAATTCGTCCCTCCCGCAATCATCCGGGACCGCCTTGCCAAGGTGACGGCCCAGGAGATCGGAGCGGTGGCACGCGCGCTGTTCACCCCTGACCGTCGCTCGCTGGCGATCGTTTCTCCGCGGAGGCAGTTCTCCGGGCTCTCCCGGATACTCGCGGGTTGAATCCTCCTCTTCCCCGTCCCCCGAAGATCAGCCCAACGGTTCGCGCCCTGCCTCACCCGCGTCGAGTTCCTTCCAGAACTCGATGTGATCATCCCCCTCCTGCCATGACAGGAGGACCTCGCGCCCCGCGCGGAATGCAGGAAAGCCGACGAATCCCTGATCCACGTCCTCGATCTGGAGCTCGCGGCTGGAGAACTCGTCCGCGAGGCTGCGCACGCGATCGAGGTTCCGGATCCATTCGTTGACCCGGGATCCGCCCTGGTCGCCGTTGTCGTGCAGGAGTTCCTGCAATCGCTCGTCCTGTCGGCGAAGGGTCTGTCGCAGGATCCGGAGTTCAGTCAACCAGCGGGTGACGAGGGGAATGAGGGCTTCCGCCTCGGACACGGAATAGTGGTGTCTGAAACGGCGCTTCTGTCTTCCCTCGTCGCCACTCATTGGGGTGCTGCCTCCAGCTTCTTCCGGATCTCCGGGGCGGGATCGAGTTCGAGGGCGCGCTTCCAGTGCGTCCTGGCCTCGGGTAGTCGCTTCAGTGCCGCCAGGATGTCGCCGAGATGGTCGAGCACGGTTGAATCCGGGTCGTCCTCCATCAGTTTCGCCGCCTTCTCCATGTGCGGCAGGGCCTCCTCCGAACGGCCCATCCGGTGCAGCACCCACGCAAGGCTGTCGAGGTAGGCGGGATTCTCCGGCTCTGCCGCCACGGCCTGCCGGATCATTTCGAGGGCCTGGCCCAGGTTCACGCCACGGTCCGCCCAGGTGTACCCGAGATGGTTCAAGGCCGGAGCGAACTTGGGGTTCAGCTTGAGCGCCTGCTGCAACCGGACCTCCGCCTCGGCGGAGCGTCCGGACTCTTCGAGCGCCGCGCCCACCTGAAAGTGGAACCGATGATCGAGCAACCGTGCGTCGCCGTCCGCGATCTTCTCGGCGGAGAGGAAGGCGCCCACGGCGTCGTCGTAGCGCTTGGCCCGCCCCAGCGCCAGGGCATGCAGGAACTCCAGACGGAAGCTGGGCTTCATCCGCAACCGCGCGCGGGTCGAAGCTTCGACCGCAGCCGTCGGCTTGCCCAGCGTCAGCAAGGCAGAGATCAGGTCCAGGTTTGCCCCTTCATGGCTTGGATCCAGCAACAACGCCTTCTCGAACCACTCCACCGCCATCGCATGCTCGCGACGCTCATAGGCGATGGCTCCGAGGTAATACGGGGGCAAGGGACTGGTCGGACTCTCACGTCGGAGGATCTCCAACTGGGTCACCGCATCGTCCAACCGCCCGGATCGAAGGTACATCTCGGCGAGTCGGGCCGTGGCCATCGCGCCGCCGGCGCCCTGGGTCCGGAGTCCGCGCAGGATCTTCTCGGCCTCCTCATTTCGCCCCATCGCCGTGTTCCGGTCTGCTAGCCGCATGAGGAACGCACCGTCGGTCGGATTCATCGCCGAGACGCGATCCAGCGCAGCGATGGCCAAGGGACGTGCCCGCTCTGCCAGTGCAGGCTGGCGCTCCGCCAACTGGCCATAGAGTTCCGCGATGTCGAGGTGGAAGATCGGATTCCCGGGTTCCAGCTTCTCCGCATCGGCCAGCAGTGCCATCGCCTCCTCAGCACGCCCGGTCTCCACCAGAAGCCGGCCAAGCGAGGCGTAGGCACTGAGTCGGCTGCCCACATCACCGAGTCCCCTCCGGTAGGCCCCGATGGCGTCGTTGGTTCGGCCGGTCTGGACATACGCGAGTCCCAGCATCGACCAAAGGGAGCCAACGGAAGGTGCCTTGGAGGACTGCGTCGCCCGCTCGAGCACCGAGATCGCCGCGGCAGACTCTCGACGGAACAGCCGTCGGCGGGCCACTTCGAGGGCCAATTCGACATTCGAGGGGTCGGCCTCCACGGCCCGCGTCCAGAACTCCAGCATCCCCACCGAGTCATCCTTCATCTGCTGGACGACGCCGGCGGCGAATGCGGCGTGGGCGCGTACCCGGGCTTCCAGATCCGCTTCGGAGATCTGTACGGAGGGGCGGACTGGGGAAACCTCGATCGATCCTTGCGTGGCCGCTCCGGCGGCTTCACCCGTGCCTGGACGTGTTCGGCACCCCGCGAGGCAGATCGCGAACACGAGGAGGATGCCCGCGACTGTGGTTTGAAGAGCCCGCATGGGGGTATGGAAAAGCAAAAGCGCGGTCGCGCAAGGCGGGACCGCGCGGGAAAGCTGAACCGGACAGGCGCCGGATCCGTTACTTCTGCCAGGTGCGCTTCTTATGGCGGTTCTGACGCAGCTTCTTACGGCGCTTGTGCTTGTTGATCTTCGCTTTCCGGCGTTTCTTCAGTGAACCCATAGTATTCGTTTCTCCAGAGAATCAGTACACAACCTTGTTGAGCGGATACTCAATGATCCCTTCCGCCCCGGCGGCCTTCAGCTGCGGGATCATTTCTCGGACCACCGCTTCATCGATGACGGTTTCAACCGCCACCCAGCCCGACTGGCTCAAACTGGACACCGTGGGATTACGCAAGGCCGGCAACGATTGCAAGAGCCGCGGAAGATCTCCGGACTTCACATTCATCTTCAACCCCACCATCCCCTCGGCCTGGATGGCCCCGCGCAGCAGCATCGCGATCGTCTCGATCTTCTGACGCTTCCACGGTTCCTTCCATGATTCCTTGTTGGCTACCAATCGAGGGGTCGACACGAGCAGCGTGTCGACGATCCGAAGCTTGTTGGCCCGCAGCGAGGACCCGGTCTCGGTCACGTCGACGATGGCATCCACCAGTTCGCGTGCCTTGACTTCCGTGGCACCCCACGAGAATTCAACGTCTGCCTTGACCTTGTGTTTGCGCAGCCAGGCCTTGGTGAGTCCCATGACCTCCGTGGCAATGCGCTTTCCTTCGAGGTCCTTGACGGTCTGGATGGGCGACTCCTCGGGAACGGCCAGCACCCAGCGCGTCGGCTGTCGGGTGGCCTTGCTGAAGACAAACTCTCCAACCTCGTGGACCTTGCCGGCGACCCCGTTCTCGACGATCCAGTCGTGCCCTGTCAGGCCGGCATCCAGATATCCCAGCGAGACGTAGCGACCGATCTCCTGCGCACGGATCAGCCGGATCTGAAGCTCCGCATCATCCACGTAGGGCTCGTAGCTCCGACTGGACACGGTGATGTTCCAGCCGGCCTTCGAGAACTTTTCGATTGTCGCGTCCTGCAACGAGCCTTTTGGAAGGCCCAGTCGCAGCCGTTGCACGCTTGGTGCGGATGTCTTGCTCATGGCAAAAAGGTTGAGTCGACCCCGGTCGGCCCAACGTGAGCGCGTGGGTGTGCCAGAGAATCGGTCGCCAATCCAATCCTTTTTCATGCACACGCAATTTCCGGATTCACTCTCCCGGCCACCCCACTGCGACGCATGCAGGCAAATTTGTCCCGCCAGTCCGACTCCCATCGGACGGCGAGATGGCCAACGACGTCCCGGATCTGAACCATACCCTGCCGGACGAAAACCAGCCCTTACCGCACCGACGACGGAGTCAATCGCTGCTCGATCTCGGATCGAAGCTCCATGGCCGTCAACGCACGCTGGAACCGCGGCGGGAGGGCCTCCAGGGCTGCCTTGGAGGCCCGGTAGCGATCTTCGGCCTTCGAGGGCATGCCCCCGCGCCGGTAGATCTCCCCTTCCTCGAAAAGCCACCGCTCCGTCCGCACGGAACCCTCGCCCAGTTTGCGTACGCGTGCCGCCGCGGCCTCGACCATGCCCGCCTTCAGTTCCAGTTCGGCTGCCATCCGGACCAACGGCGGCAGCGGACCACACCGACCGATGCCCGCGTCGAGTCCGGCGACAATGGAGTCGGGAGAGGCACCAGCCTCCAACTGGCACTCGGCGCGCTCGATGAAAACCTGGGCGCGCGGTGCCTCGGTCCCTTCCAGCACCTTGGAGTACTCGCCCACGGCTTCAGACCACTTCCGCGACTGTCGCAAGGCCTGCGCGAGGATCAATCGATCCTCCACGTTCGTCGGGTGTGCCTCGATCCAAAGCTTCAGGGGAGAAATGGCACCGTCCCCCTCGCCCTTTCCCACGAGGATGAAACCCCGCCTCAATTGATTGGTGGGATCCGTGGGCCGCAACCGCTCCAGAACAACCAGATCCGCCTCTGCTTCGGTCCATAGTCCATGCGCCCGCTCGATGTCACACCGCTGGGCGAGGAGAGCCCAATCGCCGGGCGCGGACGCAATCCGGCGGGTCAAATCCAGGATCTGGTCGTGGAAAGGCCCATGGGCCATCGCCTGCACGAAGAGGAACAGGCAGCCGATCCCACACGGCAGGACCGTTCCGGCCAGCCTGTGTCTTGCCATGTTGGGCGAAGCGTTCATGGAGGGTCTGCAACCGTGTCAAGGGACCGCTAAAACCCGGAGAAAACGCACCGCCGCCTCGGCGGACACGGGCCAGTTGACCGGTGCGGCCGAGACCTGCACCTCCCCCTCGGATTGCCAGACCAATGGTATGGCGCCCAGATCGGCCGCCGATTCAATCCGGTACCGGAGACCGGGACGCCCTTCGATCCGGAGTCGGTGTCCTCCCCCTTCCACGCGTTCAATCCGGACCTCCGGAACCCGGCTCGTGAGCGTGAACTGGTCCAGGACCGTGTTGTTGTCGTCGAAGGTTTCCCAGGTCAGTTGGCGGCCATTCACGCTGAGGATGTCGAAGTGGTACTTGGTGTACTCCACCTTGATGTGCGGCCAGGAAGCCACCCGCTCCGTGTCGATGGTTCCACCGCCGCCACCGCTGACGACGTAGACAACCCCGTTCATCGTGCCGCGGGTGTAGGCGTGCTCGTGCCCACAGATCACGAGATCAACCCCACGACTCCGAAACAGCGGCACCCATTCGTTGATCACGAACGGTTCCTGCGTGTGTCCTCCGCCATTCCAGAACTGGCTCCACGGCGGCTTGTGAAAGCAGACAACGCGGAACGCCGCGCGCTGGGTCGCGGGACGGGCCAACTCGGACCGCAACCAGACCAACTGCTCGGGAGACACCGACCCATCCGCCTCCGAATCCAGAAAGATGAACCGGGTGTTCCCGTAGTCGAACGCGAACCAGGATTCATTGCCGGGCAACGCGCTGTACGCGTAGGCCAAAGCGTGTTCCCCGTCGTGGTTCCCACGTGCGAACACGACCGGGGTCGTCTGCGCCGCGTTCTGGTGTTCCAGCGGCTTGAACCAGTAATTGTGCCACTCCGAAAGCGAGTTGCCGTTGTTCACCATGTCGCCGGCCACGCAGATAAGGTCTGGTGAATGCCGCATGAGATTCTCCACATGCTTACGCAGGGTCGTCGTCCCCGCATGGCTGTCTCCCCACCAAGCCGTGACAAACGCGGAGTCCGACTCCGGCGCCGTACGGAATCGGTATTCCCCCGAGACCGTTGCCCCGTTGCGAACGCGGTAGACGTACTCCGTCTCGGGCTTGAGTCCTTCGATCGTTGCCCGATGCACATGATGCGTGGCGTCGATCTGCAGGGTCTCGACGCGTTGCAGCCGGTTTTCATCCGTTCGGCTGAGGCCCCACTCGACCACCGCCTCGGTCAGAGCGTGGTCCGTCTCCCATAGCAGTGTCATGGCGTCAGGGCGCACCCCCTGCAACATCGGTCGCTTGGTGATCACCGGCGGCACGACGGCCCTCTTGGGCGTCAATCGCACCGTCAGGTCGTCTGCCATGCTGTCGTTGTCGTCATCGCGGCGGTGACGTCCGACCACCTCGAGGTGGAGTGCGCGCGTTCCGGCCGGCAGCACTGCCTTGAGCGAACGCTGCACCCAGACGCGATCCGCGGGAATGATGCATCGGACCGAACTGATCTCATTCGTCTCCGCGTCCAGGAACGCAACCCGGTAGAAAACCTGATCATCGAAGGTCCCAGCCCCATGCCAGTTCCGCAGCCACGCCTCCGCCTCCATCACCGCCCCCTCCAACTCCGCGACGGTGAAGTCCCGCAGGTCGATGAATTGCCGCACCACTCCATCTCCGGAACGTCCCACGCCCCCGTGCAGGAATCGGCCACCCGTGCGCGCTGTTCCCTTGGACACACCCGACGCCTGGGCGACGGGGCGCCCTCGCAGGACGGTCCACCCGGACAATTGGGATTCAAAGCCTCCGTTCACGTTGAGGATCTTCCCAAACAACGGATTGAGGACGTTCCCGTTTGTTGTCGGGATGTTGGTGGCCGCCGCCGCGCCCAATGCCAGAACCTCCGCATCGGTCAGGGAGACCGACCGGACCTGGATGCAACCGAGCAGGCCTGCCACGTTCTCGGCATCGTTGTCCGCGAACAGCAGGAACTCGGGTCCCATCGAGAATCGTCCGTCCACCGTCAACCCACGCTGCACCTGAACCGGAAGGCCATTGAGGTAACTGCGGTACGTCCCGGCCACACAATCCACCACCAGCGCCACCCGCACCCAGGCAGCCTCGGGAACCACGCCTCCGTAATTGCCGGAGATCCCAAGTCCAGAAGCCGGGTTGATGAACCAATCGGCGTCGTCCGCGTTTCCGGGGGAGGTCTGCAGGAGCGCTGCCCAACCGGTCGGTCGGGAGGCAATGTTCAGGTCAAGGACGAGGGTGTACCGATTGAGTCGCGTCCCGCCCCCGTTGGCCCCCAACCCATGGGAAAGGCGAAGAAAGGTTCCCCGACCAAAGGAAAGGGCGCCGGAAAGGGTGCCGCCAATCGACGGATTGACCCAGGTCAATTCCACGGCCTGCCCCGGCGGCGCGACCGACGCGACCAGCGCTGCTGCGCCCGTCGAGGACCCCGGACTCCCATCCAGATTCCATTGGGCAAGATCCGCTCCCACGCCTGTAAGGCAGGACAGAAGCAGGAGCCAGATCGCAGGCACACGTCGCATGGTGGCAATCAACGGCACGGGAAGGCCTGCGGCAAGCCTCGGCATCACAACGGTCGGGTCCTCGGCCATTCCAGTTCGAACCCTTGGTTCCGAAGGCGCTGCTGGAACTCGGCCAGCAGCTTCGGGTTCCCCCGGACCGCCCTCGGACTCTCCTTCCGATCGAGGCAGAACGCCGCCACCGCACCGGCCGCTTCCCCGATGTTCCACTCCACCGGATGGAGCCGGTAACATCCATTCGTCAGGTGGGTCACACCCAGGTTCTTGCAGCCCGCCAGCAGGTTCTCGATCCGGCGCGGGATCAGTGCCCCCAGCGGGATCTGGAATGGCAGCGAACCCAGGTCCACATAGTTCCGCCCGGAGGTCGACGGATGGAGGTCGATCCGGTAGGCACCGACACCCACCGAATCAGGAAAAGCCTCCGCCGTGACTTCGTCCTTGGCCTTTCCTGTCACCTTCATCCGAGCCTCGGTTCCGACGTGGTTCTCCGTCACGGTGAACTCAGCGAGAATCCGCCGTGATTCGCGGATGTAGACCGACTTCGCGAGGCCTTCCGGCCCCCCGGTGAGATCCGGACGAAGCCGCAATCCCCTCCACCCGGTGCCGCCATCCGGACGCGGCGCCTGCGTCTGCATCCAGTACAGAAGACACAGGCTCACCTGACGCGCATCGATCAGTCGCTCGCGCTGCTGCTCAGGCGTGACCCCGGGACCGATCAACGGTGCCAGCCAGTAGTCATTCTGGGGCCAGTTCACGATGGTCGTCCCTCCACGGTAGGTCCCCGCTACGAACTGGCCTGCATCCACGATCCGGCGATAGGTCCACAAATTCAAACCCGTCGCCCGCAATGTCGGGTCAAATGGCAGCCGACGGGACTTCAGCGTGATGGGATCCGGACAATCCCAACTGAACAGCGGTCCCGTCCACGCGGGCTTCAGGTCGGGAACATACTGGCTCCAGAATTCCCACCGCGCCGGCTTGGGAATGACATGATCTTCCCCGACGACATGCTCGACCGCAAAGCACCACGTCACGGCCTGCTGATCCATGGGATCCGCCTTCTCCGGAGCCGAGGGTTCGCCGGTATCCTTCTGCGATTCCGCCCCGATTACGTGCTCCACCTTCGCCAGCGGGAGCAGATCCCCCAGTTCGGTGGCATCTATGAAATAGGCTCCCGTAAGGATCACCCGCCCTTCCGACGCGGAATCAACGGCCACCGCTTCAATCCGGTCCCCAGCCACATCGACACCGACCGCCCGCGTTCCCAACAGCACCCGCACCCGACCGGAGGAGACATAAGGAGCCAGCATCTGCTCCAGGACGGCGAGAGCGACCCTCGGTTCATGACACAGCCTCGAAACCCACCCATTGCCGGGATTCAGGCGCGCGTTGGCCCGTGCTTCCGGCGTGAGGGGAAAATGGTCCCGGTAATGGGCCCGCACCCCGTCCCGAAACTGACGATAGGACCGGGTACAGCCAAAGGACTCGATCCACGGGTGCTCGTCCGGCGGAACGGCCTGTGAGGTCAATTGCCCCCCGATCCAATCCGTCTCTTCCGTCAGGAGGACGGTCCTTCCGGAGCGTGCCGCCGCGAGCGCCGCCGAGACTCCACCGGTCCCTCCGCCGATGATGACCACGTCCGCAGTGAATTCCCCACGTCCTCCGTTCACGCCCCAGAGGCGTTGGCCCATGCCGGCACATGCGGTTGCGGCAAGTCCACCTCGAATGAAATCCCGACGTTGCATGCCGGATCTTCATCCGGCACTGTGGGTTTGTCACCTGCGGCCGCAAGACGCTCTGGATGGCTAGGATTTTCTGGGAGTTGTCGCCAACCCGCCCCAGACCTTGACTTCCCCCCCACCTGCCGAAATAGTTGTCCGCTCGTTTGCCGCCCGGCCATGGCCGGGCGCTTCCATTATGCCGAAGTCGAAAGAGAAGAAGTCTCCAGCCAAGCCGGTAGCCGCAAAGAAGGCCGAAAAGCCTGTTGAAAGGGCTGCCAATAAGCACGCAAAGCCTGAAAAGGCAAAACCCGCCGCGGCGGTGAAAGGAGACAAGGCCGGCACCAAACCTGCCAAACAGACCGCGCCTGCCGCCAAGGCAGCCCCAGCACCCGCAAAGCCGGCAAAGGCCTCGAAGCCCGCCAAACCGGCCAAACCGGCCAAGCCTTCCAAGTCTGGGTCCAGCGGTGCTTCCTCCGACCTGCCTCCTCCTCCTCCGGGTGATCTTGCCCTGGCTGCCGCCGCGGCAGCCGCTGCCCTCGAGAACACGCCCATGCCCGGGGCGCCCGGAGCGGACGCCGACGGCCTCACCACCATTGGCACCGTCCGCAGCTCTTCCGGCGTCGACATCACTGAGAAGATCAAGGAACTCGTCCGCCTCGCGCAGGAACAGGGCTACCTGACCTACGGCGACATCACGGACGCCCTCCCGGAAAACCTCGTCACCGCCGAAGACCTCGACGAGATCTACATCAAGCTCCGGAACCTCGAGATCGACATCGTCGACCAGGCCGAGGTGGACCGGGTGAAACAGCCCGAACAGGAGGAAGAGGACGAAAAGGCCCGGCTGGACATCCTCGACGACCCCGTCCGGATGTACCTGAAGCAGATGGGCCAGGTCCCACTGCTCACCCGCGAACAGGAGGTCGAGATCTCCAAGCGGATCGAGGACAACGAAAACGAGGTCAAGCGCATCATCTACTCGTTCGGCTTCTCCGGTAAGGAGCACATCGCCCTCGCCGAGAAACTGATTTCCGAGCCTCCGAAGGAACGTTTCGACCGCGTCATCGTCGACAAGAAGATCGAGACGCGCGACGAGCACCTGAAGGCACTGCGCAAGCTGGTCAAGGAGGTCCGCGCCATCGACATGGAGGTCGACTCCCGCTGGCATGAACTCCAGGACTCCTCCTCCAAGGCCAAGCAGGACAAGATCGTTGCTGAGTTCCAGAAGTTCGACGAGAAGCTCCAGCGCTCGTTCCCGAAGTTCTACTACAAGCAGAAGGTCATCGAGGAGATGTGTCTCGTCGCGGACAACATCCACGACAAGTTCCAGACCTCGCTCCGGACCATCAAGGATCTCGAGGCCCAGAAGAAGGCCGCACAGGCCCAGGCCATCATCCACGCCGAAGAGCGCAAGGTGAAGGCCCTCGAGGAGTTCGTCCGCATGACCCATGCGGATTACCTCGCCGCCTTCCAGAAGCTGAAGGAATTCGAGCGCAAGGCACTTCAGGCCAAGACCGAGATGGTGGAAGCAAACCTTCGCCTCGTCATCTCCATCGCCAAGAAATACACCAATCGTGGCCTCTCCTTCCTCGACCTGATCCAGGAGGGCAACATGGGCCTGATGAAGGCGGTCGAGAAGTTCGAGTACCGCCGCGGCTACAAGTTCTCCACCTACGCCACGTGGTGGATCCGTCAGGCCATCACCCGCTCCATCGCCGATCAGGCGCGCACCATCCGCATCCCGGTGCACATGATCGAGACGATCAACAAACTGATGCGGGTGCAGAAGCAACTCATCCAGGACTTTGGCCGCGAGCCAACCCCGGAGGAGATTGCCGACGAGATGCAGATGCCCGTGGACCGCGTTCGCGCCGTCCTCAAGATGGCGCAGCAGCCCATCTCCCTGCAAAGCCCCGTCGGCGACAGCGATGACACCAACTTCGGTGACTTCATCGAGGACAAGGCCGCCGAGAACCCCTCGGACATGACCAGTTACTCCCTCCTCAAGGAGAAGCTGGCCGACGTCCTCGACACGCTCACCGAACGGGAGCGCAAGGTCCTCGAACTCCGTTTCGGTCTGGTCGATGGCTACTCCCGGACCCTTGAGGAGGTCGGCAAGCAGTTCAAGGTCACCCGCGAACGTATTCGCCAGATCGAGGCCAAGGCCTTGCGCAAGATGCGTCATCCGACGCGCCTGCGGCAGCTTCAGGGCTTCCTCGAAGGCGACGAGGCGCTGCTCTGATCGGCTGTCATCGCAATCCGTCCCCACAACCGGGCCCGCTGCTCCTTGCAGTCGGGCCCGTTTTGCGTTCTGGCCCCCTGAGAATGCGGGGGAGTCCGCAACAGAAGACCAGAGGTTGGCATCCGCCCTTCGACTCCACATGACAGGAAGCGGTGACGTCCCCGCCCTTGAGCGGGTCGATGGCCTGATCGCCCCGGGGAAGGCTTTGGAACGGCAACGAGGACGTCGCCACCCCGTTCCGGGCGTCCTGACCTGCGAGGCCACGAAATGAAGATGGGCCTTGTTTCCATCGCCCATTCGGTTCAAGAAAACGGCTCCTCCTCGCATGAAGCTGCTGCCAACCCACCCTTTCTCGCGACTCGCCTTCACGCTGATCGAGTTGCTCGTTGTCATAGCAATCATCGCGATCCTGGCCGGGATGCTCCTCCCAGCCCTGGCCCGCGGGAAGGAATCCGCGAAGCGGACCAAATGCCTGAACAATCTCCGCCAGATCGGTGTGGGCGTGCTCATGTACGCCGACGACAACCGGGATGTCCTCCTCGAGGCCCGGTTCGGGGAAGTCCAGGTCTGCCTCAATCCCCCGGAGCGCAAGGCCGCGGCCAGCGTTGGGCTGATCGTCAACTCGAACTCCACCACCCCCATCTGGACCTGTCCCAACCGGGCCACATTTCCCCAGTACGAGCGGGACTTCGACCAATGGGTGATCGGCTTCCAGTATTTCGGCGGCA
>Ga0172372_10007395_pt1 | contig 14747 bp, 13 predicted proteins | sample LakKiv5m_2_FD_114544 | JGI IMG/M metagenome (GOLD analysis project Ga0172372, IMG submission 114544) | Freshwater microbial communities from Kabuno Bay, South-Kivu, Congo - kab_092012_9.5m | ecosystem: Environmental > Aquatic > Freshwater > Lake | place: Democratic Republic of the Congo...
CGGGTTCGGCCATCAGGCAGGCGCCAAAACGGCCCCGCTGCACCTTGTCGCTGGGGCAACCCACGTTGAGATTGACCTCGTCGTAACCGCGCTCGGCTGCCAGGGCCGCGGCCTCGGCCAGCAGGGCCGGATCGTCACCGCCCAGCTGCAGGGCCAGGGGCTTTTCCAACGGGTCAAACCCGATCAGCCGCTCGAGCCGCGCGGCTCCGTCGCTGGCGCGGCGGGCGTGGTGGATCGCCTGGGCCACCACCATTTCGGTGTAAAGCAGGCTGCAATGGCTGATCTGACGCATCAGCACCCGAAAGTGCCGATCGGTGCAGTCCAGCATCGGAGCCACACTGAAGCGGTAGGCCTGCTGCATGGCTCCATGCTCCCTGATCGGGTGTCGGTGCTGGTGGCCGGGGGCGGTGCCTCCGGGTTCATGACGGCGATCGTGGCGGCTGAGGCCGGTGTGGCCGATGTGCACCTGCTCGAGGCCACCAACGAACCCCTCAGCAAGGTGCGCATGAGCGGCGGTGGCCGCTGCAATGTCACCCACGCGTGCTGGGACCCCCGCAGCCTGGTGGGCCACTATCCCCGCGGTAGCAAGGCCCTGCGGGGTCCGTTCGCCCGTTTCGCCAGCGGCGATGCGGTGGCCTGGTTTGCCGACCACGGCCTGCAGTTGGTGGAAGAGGACGACGGCCGTCTGTTCCCGATCTCCAACAGTTCGGCTTCGGTGGTGGCCGCCCTGCGCCAGGCGGCCCGGCGGGCCGGGGTAACCCTGCATACGGCCGCGGCCCTGCAACAGGTGGACCGCAGCCCTGAGGGGTTCCGTGGCCGGCTGCGCTCGGGCGCCGCGGTGCAGTGCCGGCGCCTGGTGCTGGCCACCGGTGGCCACCCCAGCGGGCGCCAGCTGGCCGCCGCCCTGGGCCATGGGCTGGTGCCGCCGGTGCCGTCCCTGTTCAGCCTCGCCCTGGCGGGGCAGCCCCTGCTGGAGCTGGCCGGGGTGGTCATGGATCCGGTGGATCTGGAGTTGCGGCTCGATCCTGAGCGGGCTGCCCAGCCGCGGCATCGCCAGAGCGGCGCCCTGCTGATCACCCATCGGGGGCTCAGCGGTCCGGCGCTGTTGCGCCTGACGGCCTTTGCCGCCCGCGATCTCAGGGCGACCGGCTACAGCGGTGACCTGCGGGTCAACTGGGCCGGCTCGCGCTCCGCCTCCCAGATCGAGGCCCTGCTGGAGCAGCTACGGCAGCAGCAGGCGCGGCGCCAGCTGCCCAGCTGGCGTCCCTGGCCTGAACTGAGTCGCCGGCTCTGGTCGCACCTGCTGGCCACCGCCGGCATCGATCCCCAGTTGCGCTGGGCCGAGTTGCGCCGGGTGCAGCAGCAGGCCCTGGTGCAGGGCCTGACCGCCAGCACCTACCGGGTCGCCGGCCGCGGCCCCTTCGGCGAGGAGTTCGTCACCGCCGGTGGGGTGGATCTGGGCACGATCAACCTGGCCACCATGGAAAGCCGCCTCTGCCCCGGGCTGCAGGTGGTCGGCGAACTGCTCGACATCGACGGCGTCACCGGTGGCTTCAACTTCCAGCACTGCTGGACCTCGGGCTGGCTGGCGGGCCAAGCCCTGGCGGCCGAGCGAGCGATCTGAGCCACCCGACCTGAGCCGCGTTACTTGATCTGATCGAAGATCGAGAACATCGGCAGGTACATGGCCAGCAGGATCGAGCCCACAATGCCCCCCACGATCACGATCATGGCGGGCTCCAGCATGGCGCTGATCGCCTTGACCGCGGCGCCCACCTCGTCTTCGTAGAAGTCGGCCACCTTGGAGAGCATGGCGTCGAGCTCGCCGGTTTCCTCGCCGATGGCCAGCATGCCGATGGCCATCTCGGGGAACACCTGTTTGCTGGCCAGGGCGATGCTCAGGGGAATGCCCTGGCTCACATCGTCGCGGCTCTGGTTGATGGCGTCGCTGATGACGCTGTTGCCCGTGATCCCCCGCACGATTTCGAGGGCCATCAGGATGGGCACCCCGGCCCGCGTCAGCGAGCTGAAGGTGCGGCAGAACTGGGCCGTGGCCGTCTTCTGGATCAGGTCGCCGAACAGGGGGATCCTGAGCACCAGGGCGTCGACGCGGCGGCGGCCGTGGGGGGTGGCGTAGTAGCGCAGGAACAGCAGCACCCCGGCGGCTAGACCACCCAGCAGCAGCAGGCCGAACGGCGAGCGCAGCAGCCCGCTCAGATCGATCATCAGCTGGGTGAACAGCGGCAGTTCGGCCCCCAGGTCGTCAAAGATCCCGGCGAAGGTGGGAATGATGAAGATCGTCATGCCCAGGAACACCAGCACGGCGATCACCAGCACTGCCACCGGGTAGCCCAGGGCCCCCTTGATCTGGTTCTGCAGCTTGGCGTTGTCCTCCAGCAGCTTGGCCAGACGCCGCAGCGATTCATCGAGCACGCCGCCCGCCTCGCCGGCGTCGACCATGGCGATACTGAGCTTGTCGAACACCTGCGGCCAGCGCCGCATCGCCGGTCCCAGGGCCGTGCCCTGATTGACATCGAGGCAGATCCCCTGCAAGGCCCGCTTGAACAGCGGCATCTTCTGCTGCTGGGCCATCAGCTCGATGCTGCGCACGATCGGCACGCCCGCATCCACCAGGGCCGCCAGCTTGCTGGCGAACACCGCTTTTTCCCGGATTCCGGGCCGGCTTTCCAGCAGCGTGGCCAGGCCGCCCTTTCGGCTGCCGGCGCTGCCGGATCCGCTCTGCTGCGGTGTTGCGGCCACGTTGCGCCGCTCGAGGCTGTCGACCTGGATGCCGCGGCGGCGCAGGTCGCGGCGAGCGGTGATGGCATCGGTCGACTCGAGCGTCAGCGTTTCGACCTTGCCGCGGCTGTTCCTGTAGGTGGCGACGAAGGAGGGCACGGGGACTGACTGCGGCGGACTTACTGCGGCTGGTTGACCAGCCGTCGCAGCTCCTCCGGACGGGTGGTCTTGTTGAGCGCTTCCTCCAGCGACACCTCCTGGCTGAGCACCAGTGCCGACAACGCCTTCTCAAGGGTCTGCATGGCCATCTGTCCGCCGGTCTGAATCTGTGAATAGAGCTGGGCAGTCTTGCCCTCGCGGATCAGATTGGCGATGGCGGGGGTGTTGACCAGGATTTCCTGGGCCATGACGCGACCGAACTGCCCCGGCTGGGGGTTCCGGCGGCGGCAGAGCGTCTGGGCGAATACCGCCTGCAGGCTGTTGCTCAGCTGCACCCGGATCTGGGTCTGCTGGGCCGGTGGGAACACATCCACCATGCGGTCGACGGTCTGGGCGGCCGAGCTGGTGTGCAGGGTGCCGAACACCAGGTGACCGGTCTCAGCGGCGCTGATCGCCAGCTGGATCGTCTCCAGATCGCGCAACTCCCCCACCAGGATCACATCGGGGTCCTCCCGCAGGGCGGCGCGCAGGGCATTGGCGAAGCTGCGGGTGTCTTCGTTGACCTCGCGCTGGTGAAACACGCTGCGCTGGCTGGTGTAAACGAACTCGATCGGATCCTCGATCGTGAGAATGTGCTCGGCGCGGGTCTGGTTGATGTGCTCGAGGATCGCCGCCAGGGTCGTGGTCTTGCCTGATCCGGTGGGGCCGGTGACCAGAACCAGGCCCTTGGGCATGCGGCCCATCTCCTCGACCACCGGCGGCAGTCCGAGGCTTTCGAGCGATGGAATCCGGCTCCCCAGGGCCCGCAGGCAGGCGGCGTAGCTCCCCTTCTGGCGGTAAACGTTGACCCGGAACCGGCCCACGCCCCGCAGCCCATAGGAGCAGTCGAGCTCCCAGGTCTGTTCGAGCTGCTTGCGCTGGCTGTTGTTGAGCAGGGAGAAGATCAGGCGGTTGCAGGATTCCTCATCGAGGACCTCCTCCTGCATCGGTCGCAGCTGGCCGTTGAAGCGGCCATAGGGGGGCAGGTCGGCGCTGAGATGGAGATCGCTGCCACCATTGGCAACGAGCTGCTCCATCAGGCTCTCCATGGAGATGACCATGGCCGTCCCTAGCGGCTGGTCAGACAGTAGGGGCATTCGAGCCATTCATCCCGAAGACCGCCGCCGCAGCCCTTGCAGGTGAGGCTGCTCAGGGCCCTGGCCCGCTGCTCCGATTCCAGACCCGAATCGGTGAGCAGCATGCGCTCCACCTCGTCGAGGGTGGTGTGACCTTCCCGCACCAGATCAAGCCCATAGCCCAGCAGTGATTTCATGCCGCTTTCGAGCGCCAGGCGCCGCAGCTGGTCGGTGGTAGCGCGCTTGGCCGTGGCCGTCGCCAGGGCCTCGTTCATGCGCAGCACCTCGTAGACGCCGACCCGGCCCTTGTAGCCCGAGCCGTGGCAGACGGCACAGCCCCCCCGGGCCGCCGCCGGCGCCGTGCGGGCCTTGAAGAAAGTCACGTTGGTTTCACTGCTGGCCAGGAGGCCGAACCGGCTCAGCTCCTCCGGGCTGGGGCGGTAGCTCTCGCGGCAGCTGGTGCACACCCGCCGCAGCAGGCGCTGCGACACGATTCCCAGCAGCGAGGCGCTCACCATGAACGGTTCCACGCCCATCTCGTCGAGACGGGCGATGGCGCTGGGCGCATCGTTGCAGTGCAGGCTGGTGAGCACCAGGTGGCCGGTGAGGGCGGCTTCGATCGCTGTCTTGGCCGTCTCCAGGTCGCGGGTCTCGCCCACCAGCAGCACATCCGGGTCCTGGCGCATGAAGGCCCGCAACGCCGTGCTGAAGTCCAGGCCCTTGTCCCGGTTCACCTGGGTCTGGGTGATGCCGGGCAGGCTGTACTCGATCGGATCCTCGACGGACGAGATGTTGATGCCGGGGCTGTTGCGTTCGGCCAGCACCGAATAGAGCGTTGTCGATTTGCCGGAGCCGGTGGGCCCTGTCACCAGGATCATGCCGAAGGGCTTGGCGCCGATGTCGCGCACCATGGCCCGGGTGGCGGGGTTGGTGATCAGGCTGTCGAGGTCCAATTGGGTGGCCGAGCTGTCGAGCAGGCGCATCACGATCTTCTCGCCGTGCCGGCTTGGCAGGGTGCTGACCCTGAAATCCCGTTTGCGCCCCTTGTAGAGCCGGCGGATCCGTCCGTCCTGCGGGAGGCGCCGTTCGGCGATGTCCAGGTCCGCCATGATCTTCAGGCGGGAGGTCACAGCCGGGGTCAGGGTCCTGGGCAGATCCTCGAACTGTTTGTGCAGCACCCCATCAAGGCGAAAGCGGATCTCCAGACCCAGCTCCTGGGGCTCCACATGGATGTCGCTGGCGCCGGCGTCGATTGCCTCCATCAGGATCCGGTCCACCAGGCTCACCACCGGTGAGGCGTTGCCCTGGGCGATGGCGGAGGACTCCAGGTCCTCCACGTCGCTGACCTCCGGTAGTTGCAGGCCGTCGTTGGGCAGATTCAGCTCATCGAAGATCGAACGCACCGGTTCTGCGGCCGCGATGGGCGGGTTTGCGACGCCCTCGATTGCCGCGTCGATGTCGCTGGCCAGGGCAAGGCGCAGGTCGATGCGCAGGCCGCTCGAGCCCAGCTCGGCGAGCAGCCCCTGCCGCTCCTCGGGGCCCCAGTAGGAGGGGATGGCCACCTCGAGCGCGCCGCTGCGGCGGCTCAGCGGCAGGCAGACCAGGCTGCGGGCCCGCTCCAGCGCCATCACCCCGGCAGGCCCCAGCAGCGCCGGGTCGGCGTGGGCCAGGTCCCCACCGTCGAGCACCGGTTGCCGCAGCAGCAGCTCCACCTCCAGACGTTGTTGCTCGGGGCTGGTGGCATCGGGCACCGCCCGGGTCGGGCTCTGGGTCATGGTGGAGGCAAGAAGGTGCGGGCTTCCGCCGCTTGTGGGAGGCAGCCCCGGCGCCCCAACATGTCTAATACCGATTGTCGTGGGCGTCACCATGAGCAGCGAAGACACCGTTGCGGGTTCTGTGGAACCCCAGCCCGACACCCTGGGCGAGGTGCCTACTGGCGAGGCAGCACCCTCCCCGGGCGACTCTGGCCCTGAGGTGGGTGCCGGCGAAGGTTCGGTCAGTGACGTCGGCGCCAGCGACGCCGCGGCCGATCCCGCGGCCCGGGTCACCCAGCTCGAGCAGGAGCTGGCCACCCTGCGCGAGCAGTTCGACAACCTCAACGGTCAGTACATGCGTCTGGCCGCCGATTTCGACAATTACCGCAAGCGCCAGAGCCGCGATCTTGAGGATCAGCGGGTGCAGATCGCCTGCACCACCCTCAGCGAGATCCTGCCCGTGGTCGACAACTTCGACCGCGCCCGTCAGCAGCTCAATCCCCAGCACGAGGAAGCCCAGACGCTGCACCGCAGCTACCAGGGCCTCTACAAGCAGCTGGTCGACGTGTTCAAGCAGCTTGGCGTCTCGCCGATGCGCGTCGAAGGGGAGCCCTTCGACCCCACCCTGCACGAGGCGGTCATGCGTGAACCGAGTGACGAGCATCCCGAGGATGTGGTCATCGAAGAATTGCAGCGCGGCTATCAGCTCAACGGGCGGGTGCTGCGCCATGCCCTGGTCAAGGTGTCGATGGGCCCCGGTCCCGCTGATCAGTCCCAGGAGCAGGCCGGCTGATGGCCGACTACTACGACCTCCTGGGGGTCAGCCGAGACGCTGACGCCGACACCCTGAAGCGGGCCTACCGGCGTCTGGCACGGCAGTACCACCCGGATGTCAACAAGGATCCTGGTGCCGAGGACCGCTTTAAGGAGATCGGCCGCGCCTACGAGGTGCTCAGCGATCCCCAGACCCGGGCCCGCTACGACCAGTTCGGCGAGGCCGGTCTCGGCGGCGGTGGCATGCCCGACATGGGCGATATGGGCGGCTTCGCCGACCTCTTTGAAACGTTTTTCAGCGGTTTCGGCGGCGGCATGGGCGCCTCCGCCGGCGCCCAGCGCCGCCGCGGGCCACGCCAGGGTGATGACCTGCGCCTCGATCTCGGGATCAGTTTCAGCGAGGCGATCACCGGGGTCGAAAAGGAGGTGCAGCTGCGCCATCTCGAGGCCTGTGGCACCTGCGGCGGCAGCGGTGCCAAGGCCGGCAGCGGTCCGGTGACCTGCAGCACCTGCGGCGGCGCCGGCCAGGTGCGGCGCGCCACCCGCACGCCCTTCGGCAGCTTCACCCAGGTGGCCCCCTGCCCCAGCTGCGAGGGGGCGGGGCAGGTGATTGCCGATCCCTGCCAGGCCTGCGGTGGCCAGGGTCTGCAGCAGGTGCGCAAAACCCTGCGCATCAATATTCCGGCCGGTGTCGACACCGGCACCCGCCTGCGCGTCGCCAACGAGGGCAATGCCGGTCAGCGGGGCGGTCCGCCCGGTGATCTGTATGTGTTTCTCACTGTCCAGAACCATCCCCAACTGCGTCGTGACGGGCTCCAGATCCATTCCGAGGTCACCCTCAGCTACCTCCAGGCGATCCTCGGCGACACGATCGAGGTCGAAACGGTCGACGGCAGCGAGCATCTGGAGATTCCTGCCGGCACCCAGCCCGGGGTGGTGCTGACCCTGGCGGGCAAGGGTGTGCCCAAGCTGGGCAACCCGGTCGCCCGCGGCAACCACCTGTTCACCGTCAAGGTGCAGCTGCCCACCAGGCTCAGCGCAGATGAGCGTCAGCTGCTCGAGGAGCTGGCCGGTCACCACAGCCGCAAGGGGCACAAGACCCACCACCGCAGCGGTCTGTTCGGTGGCCTGTTTGGCCAGCGTGACTGAGCTTGACCTGCGGGGTACCCCCTGCCCCCTCAATTACATCCGCACCAAGCTGGCCCTTGAGGGCCTGGCCCCCGGTGCGACGCTGCAGGTCAGCCTCGACCGCGGAGAACCCGAGCAGATGGTCAGCGAGGGTCTGCTGCATGCCGGCCATGGGGTGGTCATCGAGCCCCACCCCATCGACAGTGGGGCAGTGCTGCTGCGCGTCACGGTCGATGGCTGAACCGCCCCGCCGCGGTCAGGTGGTGGCCCTGCTGGCCAACTTTTGCTGGGTCAGCCTCGCTCAGCCGGGACCCGCGGGCCAGCAGCGCCTGCTGTGCACCCGGCGCACCAGGCTTGCCAAGAGCGGCCAGGCGATCCGGGTGGGCGACTGGGTCCAGCTCGATGGCATCGATTGGACCGCCGGCCGGGGCGCGGTGGCGGCGGTCGAGCCCAGTCAGCGGGTGCTCGAACGCCCGCCGGTGGCCAACATCAGCCGTGTGGTCGTGGTGGTGGCCCTGGCAGAACCCCCCATCGATCCGCTGCAGCTGACCCGCTTTCTGATCACCGCTGAGCAGTCAGGGGCGGCGGTGGATCTGGTGTTCAGCAAAGCTGATCTGGGCGGGCCCGGGCTGGTGCAGCCGTGGCTGCAGCGCACCTCCGCCTGGGGATATGCCCCCCTGGCGGTGTCGAGCCGCGAGCCGGCCAGCCTGGAGCCCCTGCGGCAGCGCCTTAGCCAGCCCGGGCTTGCGGTGCTGTGCGGGCCTTCCGGGGTGGGCAAGAGCAGCCTGATCAATGCCCTGATCCCGACGTTGGAGCTGCGGGTGGCCGCGGTGTCGGGGCGCCTGCAGCGGGGCCGGCACACCACCCGCCACGTCGAATTGTTTGCCCTGGCCGAGGGCGCTCTGCTGGCCGACACACCGGGGTTCAACCGGCCGGTGCTGCCGGCCGACCCGACGGCCCTGATGGCCTGCTTTCCGGAGCTGCGCACGGCGCACGCCGAGCTGCGGTGCCAGTTCGGCGATTGCCTGCATCAGGGCGAGCCCGGGTGCGCCGTGGGCTCCGAGTGGGACCGCCATAGCTTTTACAGCCAGACCCTGCAGGAGCTGCTGGCCGCTGCCCAGCGTTCTGACGTGCCCGCCCGGACCGGCTCAGCCGGCAGCCTGCGCCAGCGGGGCAACCGGGTCGAGCCCCGCCTGGCGTCGCAATACCGCCAGCCGTCGCGCCGGGGTCAGCGCCAGCAGGCCGATGCCGAACTCAACCACCCAGGCCAGGAAGGTTGAGATTGAGGCCGCCGGTGAGCTCCTCCATGCGCTCCTTCATGGTGCCGGTGGAGCGGTCGTAGGCCGCCTTCAGGGCCTCGAGCACGGCGGCCTCGGCCGCCTCGCTGCCCTGGCTCAGCAGCTCGGGGCTGAGGCGCACCCGCAGGGGCTGCTGGTTGCCCGACAGCCAGATGCTGGCCAGTCCGTCGGCACTGCTGCCCTCGAGCTCCATGGCATCGAGCTCCTCCTGCAGCTTCTGGGCGTCCTGCTGGATCTGCTGGGCTTTTTTGAAGGCCTCTGTCAGCTGGCCGAAGTTGGGGAGTCCGAAGCCGGCCATGCCGAAGGTGTCGTTCGGCGCAGGCTAGAACCCCAGCCGTTTGACCTCGGTCTCCAGCCCGATTCCGTGGGCAAGTTGCACCCGCTCCTGCACCAGGGCGATCAGGGCGGCGATATCGGCGGCCCGGGCCTGGCCGCGGTTGACAATGAAGTTGGCGTGCACCGGTGAGACCTCGGCATCACCGATGCGCAGACCCTTGAGCGCGAGCTCCTCGATCAGGCGGCCCGCCTTGAGCGGTTCCGGATTGCGGAACACGCTGCCGCAGCTGGGTTGCTGGTAGGGCTGGCTGCTGGTACGGCTGTGCAGATTGGCACTGGTGCGGGCACTAACCGCCGCCGGGTCGTGGCCGCTTTGCAGCCTGAAGCGGGCACCCACCACCACCCACGGTTCCTGTTGCAGGCGGCTGTGGCGATAGGCGAAGCCGAGGGCCGCGGCGGGCAGCTCCACGGTTGCCTCCGGATCGTCGGGATCCAGCAGACGCACCGATTCGAGGCAATCGGCGATGCAGCCGCCCTGGGCGCCCGCGTTCATGACCACGGCCCCGCCCACGGTTCCGGGGATGCCCACGGCCCACTCGAGCCCCGCCAGGCCCAGCCGGGCCGCCTTGCGGGCCAGGGTGGGGATCGGTTCGCCGGCGTGGGCTTCCACCAGACCCGTGCTGCCATCGAGCTGGCTCCCCTGCAGACGCCGCAGGCAGAGGGTGAGGCCAGCGACCCCCTGGTCGGCCACCAGCAGGTTGGAGCCGGCACCGATGCTGCGCAGGGCCAGCCCCTGGCGGTGACCCCAGGCCAACAGTTGCATCAACTCGCGCGCATCGGCCGGTTCGGCCAGCCATTCAGCCGGGCCGCCCACCTTCCAGGTGGTGAAGTCCCGCAGGGACACCTGGCCCTGCAGACCGGCCGGTGTCAGCACCTCAGGCGGCCAGCAGCACCGGAGCCTCATCGCCGGGCAGAAACCGGTTGAGCCGGTCCCAGAGACCGTTGATGTCACCGGCGCCCATGGCCAGCACCAGATCGCCGGGGCGGCTCAGCTCGGCCACCAGGGCGGTCAGTTCATCGTTGCTGTCGGCGACGGCCACCGACAGCTGGGGGTTGAGCCGTGCGATCTCGCGGGCCAGGGCTGGGCTGCCGATCCCCTGGATCGGTTGTTCTCCGGCGCTGTACAGGGGAGCGAGCACCAGGGCGTCGGCCGTGCTCAGGGCCTGGGCGAAACCCGCCAGGAATTCGGCCGTGCGGCTGTAACGGTGCGGTTGAAAGATTCCCAGCAGCCGTTTCGGCGTCTGCGGCAGGGGGCTGCGGCCGCTGCTCACCATCAGCCGTGCCATCGCCAGGGTCGCGGCCACCTCGCTGGGGTGGTGGGCGTAGTCATCGACCACCAGACGGCCCTCCCAGGTGCCCCGGTAATCGAAGCGCCGGCCCGGGGCCTGCAGGCGGGCCACGGCCTGTTGCAGCTCGGCGAACGAGACACCCTCGAGCCGGCAGGCAGCTACGGCGGCGGTCACGTTGCTGAGGTTATGCAGGCCCGGCAAAGGCACCTGCAGGGTGCCCAGGCGCTGGCCCTGTTCGTAGAACTCGGCTTCGGTGCCATCGCCCCGGCTCTGGCGGGCCAGGGAGGCAAAGGCGACGCCTTCGCTCTGCTGGGTCGACCACCAGTGCTGGGGTTTGAAATGCCGGCGCAGCACCGGGCAGTCGTGGTTGGCCAGCAGCTGGCGGCACTGGCGGCTGAACCGCTGCATGGTGCCAATCAGGGCGTCGAGGTTCGGGTAATGGTCGGTGTGGTCCAGCTCCAGGTTGGTGATCAGCCCCAGCTCAGCCCTGAACTTGACCAGGCTTCCGTCCGATTCGTCGGCTTCGGCCACCAGCAGTCGGCCGTCTCCGTTGCGGCCGTTGCTGCCGAAGGCCGGCACGATGCCGCCGATCACGGCGGTGGGGTCGTGGTGGGTGGCGGCCAGCAGGGTGGCGATCAGGGAGCTGGTGGTGGTCTTGCCGTGGCTGCCGGCCACCGCGATCGACGGCTGGGCGTTCATCAGGGCTGCCAGCACGTCGGCCCGGTGCCAGATGCTCAGGCCGGCCTGCCGTGCGGCCCGCAGCTCGGGATTCGTCTCGGGTACGGCCGAGCTGATCACGACCGCAGGGCTGGTTGAGGTGCCGCTGCAGATCGCGGAGATCGTGCCGGCGCTCTGCTGACGAAACACCCGCACCCCCAGCTGGCGCAGCTGGGTCAGCACGGCGTTGTCGCGGCTGTCCGAGCCGCTGACGCTGAAACCGCGCTGGGCCAGGATCCCGGCCAGGGCCGACATGCCGATACCGCCGACCCCGATGAAGTGGAGAGGCTGGCGACGATCGAGCGATGGGGCCAAGGGCGTCTCCTGACTGGGTGCGGAAAGGGGCGGGAGGAAGGACCCGAGACGGTCCGATCTGCATCAGAAATTAAGGCCGGATCGTCCCCCTGTCCTTTACGAGTTGCGTCGCTCCTGACCCTGCGTTTGGAAGGCCCTCGGATTCAGGTGGGGAAAGGCATGTTGATTTCTGTATGATCGGCCGCCAAAACCACCTTTCCTAGCGGCTTTCGTCGCTCCCTGCCATGACCTTGCGCGTTGCGATTAATGGATTCGGCCGGATCGGTCGCAACTTCATGCGTTGCTGGCTGAGTCGGGGGGCCAATACCGGCATCGAAGTGGTAGGGATCAACGGCTCGGGTGACACCTACACCAACGCGCACCTGCTCAAGTACGACTCGATGCTGGGCCCCCTGCGCAACGCTGAGGTGGCCACCACCGAAGACACGATCATCATCAATGGAAAGGCGATCAAGACCTTCTACGACCGCAACCCGGCCAACCTTCCCTGGAAGGACTGGGGTGTCGATCTGGTCATCGAGTCAACCGGCGTGTTCAACGATGACGTCGGTGCCAGCAAGCACTTCGAGTCAGGCGCCCGCAAGGTGATCCTCACCGCCCCCGGAAAGGGCGCCAGGGTCGGAACGTTCGTGGTCGGTGTCAACGCCGATCAGTACCGCCACGACGATTGGGACATCCTCAGCAACGCCAGCTGCACCACCAACTGCATGGCGCCGATCGTCAAGACGATCGACCAGGCCTTTGGCATCGTCAAGGGCACGATGACCACCACCCACAGCTACACGGGTGACCAGCGCATTCTCGATGCCTCCCACCGCGACCTGCGCCGCGCCCGCGCCGCCGCCGTCAACATCGTGCCCACCAGCACCGGCGCCGCCAAGGCCGTGGCCCTGGTCTATCCCCAGGTCAAGGGCAAGCTGAGCGGCATCGCCCTGCGCGTGCCGACCCCCAACGTCTCGGTCTGCGACATGGTCTTCGAGACCGGTCGTGACACCAGCGCCGAAGAGGTCAACGCCGTCCTCAAGGCCGCCTCTGAAAACGGCATGAAGGGGATCATCAAGTACTGCGATCTGCCCCTGGTGTCGAGCGACCATGCCGGCACCGACGAGAGCACCATCGTCGACGCCGACCTCACCCTGGTGATGGGCGGCAACATGGTCAAAATCGTCTGCTGGTACGACAACGAATGGGGTTACAGCCAGCGCGTCGTCGACCTGGCCGAGATCGTCGCCAAGAACTGGGCGTGATCGGATCCTGCGCGATCTGATTCTCGCCACCGTCCCTTCGGGGGCGGTTTTTTGTTGGCTGCGCGACGTTCCGCAGTTGGTCTTCCTGGTGGGGCGCCGGGATGGGTATGGGGTGCGCAGCGGTGTCGAGACGTTGTTGATACACCAGTCCGAAGGGTGATCGTCCCCAGGCTTGTTGGTCCGATCAGGCGTGGGCCTTGAGGTTGTCGGCGCCGGAGATCACCCTGGCCTTGATGATCGTGTCGTCGACGCTGAGCTCTTCGAGCACATCCATGCCGTCGACCACGTAGCCGAACGCCGCGTAGCGCCCATCGACCAGGTTGAGGCCGGCGGGGGTGAGCTCCGCCTCGTAGAGGAAGAAGAAGAACTGGGAGGAGCCGTCATTGAGCTGCTCGTCGGAGTGGGCCCAGCCCAGGGTTCCGTAGGTCGCGAAGGGCAGAACAGCCTCGGCCTTGAAGCGACCCACATCTTCAAAGGTCTCGTTGTAGATCGGTGCGGTATCCCCCGTGATGCGGATCTCCAGCGGCACGGTGCGCTCCTGTTTGTTGGTCGGATCGATGAAACCCTCTTCTGGGCCCTTGGGATCGCCGGTCTGCAGCACGTAGAAGTCTTCGGCGCGGATGAAGGGCAGCCCGTCGTAGAAGCCGCGCTGCACCAGATCGACGAAGGCGCCGCCGGTCAGGGGAGCGTTGTACCCATCGATCACGGCCGTCAGCAGGCCTTTGCTGGTCTCGATCGCCACGGTGGCGCGTCCTAGCAGACGCGGCAGGGCGTCGAATTCGTCCGGGATGGCAAATGGAAAGTCCCGCACCTGCAGCTCTTCCAAGGCACCGACCGTGTCCAGGGAAGTGCGTCGGGCTTCGAGGAAGGGATCCCGCTGTTCGGCCTGGCTGGCCTCGACCAAGGCATCCAGTTCGGGCTTCAGTTGATCGAGCAGGGTCTCGGCTTGCGGGCGCCTGTCAGCCGGCACCGCAGCGAGCATGGCGTCGTGTCTGCTGCTGAGCAAGGCTTGGCTGCGCTTGGCTGTGCCTGCCAGAGCGCTCCAGCGCTTGGCCCGCAGGTCATCGCTGGTGCTTTCGAGGCGGCGCTGCAGGTCCTGCAGATCGGGGGCCTCGATCGGCAGGGCGTTGCGCAGAATGGCGCTGGGATCTTTGACCGCATTGCCCTGGGGTAGGGCGGCCAGGGCCTGATCGACCGGCATCAGCCCAGCGATCAGGGCGAGCCACAGCAACGGCGTCAGCAGCAGGGCGACACCACGCTCAGCACACCGCCGCAACAGCCGTCGGCCGCTGCCCTCGCCCCTGCCGTGAGCCATCTTTTTTGCAGTCGCTGGGCGGACTTTGGCACAGCCGAACCGCAGGCCGACCGCCTGGCTTCAGGGCAGCTCCGGTAGCCAGCCGTACAATCCGGCCGATCCGATCCGCCGGAATGATTTCCAGCAACGACTTTCGAACCGGTACCTCGATCGAGCTGGATGGCCAGGTCTGGCGCGTCGTCGAGTTTCTGCACGTGAAGCCCGGCAAGGGATCGGCCTTCGTGCGCACCAAGCTCAAGGCGGTGCAGAGCGGCAACGTGGTGGAGAAGACGTTCCGCGCCGGTGAGACCGTGCCCCAGGCCGTGCTGGAGAAGAGCACCCTGCAGCACACCTACATGGAAGGCGACGATTACGTCTTCATGGACATGGCCAGCTATGAGGAGACCCGCCTCACAGCCAGGCAGATCGGCGAGAGCCGCAAGTACCTCAAGGAGGGCATGGAGGTGAACGTCGTCGCCTGGAACGGCAAGCCCCTCGAGGGCGAGCTTCCCAATTCGGTGGTGCTCGAGATCACCCAGACCGACCCCGGTGTCAAGGGCGACACCGCCACCGGCGGCACCA
>Ga0172372_10007396_pt1 | contig 14746 bp, 12 predicted proteins | sample LakKiv5m_2_FD_114544 | JGI IMG/M metagenome (GOLD analysis project Ga0172372, IMG submission 114544) | Freshwater microbial communities from Kabuno Bay, South-Kivu, Congo - kab_092012_9.5m | ecosystem: Environmental > Aquatic > Freshwater > Lake | place: Democratic Republic of the Congo...
CCGGAAGCCACCGATCGTCGAATGCAGCCCGTCGACGGTGAACCTGTGATCGAGGTGGGTGTGCCTCCGGGAGGCGTGAAGCCACCGATTGAGATTGCAGAGGAACCGGTTGCTCAGGAACCGGTTGCCGAGGAACCAGTAGTAGAGGAACCAGTAGTAGAGGAGCCAGTAGTAGAGGAGCCAGTAGTAGAGGAGCCAGTGACTGAGGAACCAGTGACTGAGGAGCCAGTGACTGAGGAGCCAGAGGTCATCGAGCCGATCGCTCCGAAACCGCTGCTGCCGAAGCCGGGCTACGGTTATTAAAAGGCAGTCTGTCAGCAAAATTCTGCTCACGGGGAGGCTGACAGCTGTCAGCCTCCTCTTTTTCGTTTTTCCCCCCGGAACTCCCTCCCGAAAACCCGGATTGTCTTGCTTTTCCAGGTGTTGCCAATGGAGAATACAGGGCAGCGGTCAGCGGTCGCGCTGGCTTGTCTGCAGCGTGCTGGGATTGGGGGCAGGCGATGGTCGGACTGGGATTGCAGCAGAAGCTGGCGGTTGTCGTTTCCCGGCTGGCAAAAGTGCGGGTGCTCCGACATCAGGCGCGAGTCTGGCTGATATTGCTGCTGCCGGCCGCAGCGGCGGTGCTGCTGCTGCCTGTGTCGGCCAATTCCTGGCGACCTGAAATTCCGGTTCTGCTGGCAACAACTCTGCTGGGGACTCTGCTGGCTCGGCTGCTGGTTCGCCAGCCCTCATTGTCGGAAGCTGCCCGGCTGGTAGAGCAGCGTGACAATGGCCTGCATGACGTTGTGCTGACAGCCGTGCAGGTACTGTCTCAGTATCCTCCGCCACAAACCGTGCTGGCACAGATGACGGTTCAGGATGCAGATGATCTGGTGCGTCAGCGGGACTGGTCCAAAGTTGTCCCCGCCGGGCAGATCCTGAAGTGGTCCGTGCTCAGTCTGCTGTCCTTCCTGCTGCTGGTTTCCAGTGTGACGGCTGCCAGTCATTACGGTCGTCGTCTGCTGCCGGCCGGGCCCGGTGTCGTCGCTGACAAAGATGCCGCAAAACAGACTGCTCAGACCGTGCACGAACTTGTCGTGGAACCCGGTGACACCGAGCTTGAGCAGGGTTCGGCGCTGACAGTGGTAGCCCGATTTCCCGGGACATCACCGGAAAAGGTCGTGCTGGAATTCGTCGGGACAGACTCGGCCGCTCGTCAGATCTCAATGGCTGAGACTGTCGATGCGGGCGTCTTTGCCGCGCGGCTGGAAGAGATCGCCTCCAGCGGCGTTTATCGAGTGCTATATCAGCAGCAGCTGGCTGCCCAGGGGCAGCCTCAGCGGTCCCGCGATTTTCAGGTCACAGCATATGTGCGTCCGCGGCTGGAACAGATTGATGCCGAAGTGACTCCGCCGGCATGGTCCGGTCGCCCGGCAGAGACCATCGAAGATGTTGTTCGACTGACAGTGACCGAGGGTTCTCAGGTACGCCTGTTGCTGCGTCTGAACAAACCGGTCGTCCTCGCAGAGCTGCAGCCGGCCAGTGGTCCGTCCATCCCGCTGACCGCGATGGAAGCAGATGGTCTGGTCGTGCAGACAAGTCTCACAGCGACCGCCAGCGGTACATGGACTGTTCTGCTGCAGGATGCGCAGGGCAGGACTCCTGCCGATCAGCAGCAGATTTCCATTCGCGTCGCAGCCAACAAGCCGGCAGTGATTAAGCCGACATTCCCCGGTCGGGACGTGAATGTTTCGCCGCTGCAGGAATTTGTTGTCGAGGCCAAAGCAACAGACGACTTTGGGCTGGTCAATTTCGGCCTCGAATATTCACTGGCGGGCGGAGAAAGCCGCGAAGTTTCACTTTTCCAGCCGTCTGCTGACGGTGCACCGGTCACTGCCGGTCAGCTGCGGCAGCTCATCGATCTGGAATCCCTGTCGGCTGCTCCTGACGATATGGTGACCTACACCTTTTGGGCGGAAGATCGGGCAGCAGACGGGTCTGTACGGCGAGTCTGGAGTGACTTGCTGTTTGCGGAAGTTCGTCGTTTTGAAGAGATTTTTCGCGAGGACCAGCAGGGGGGGCAGCAGTCTCCCGGACCGCAGGGCCAGCAGCCCGGTCAGGGTCAGCAGGGTCAGCAGGGCAGCCAGGTGGACTCTGCACTTGAACTGCAAAAACAAATTATCTCCGCCACCTGGAATCTGCTGCGACAGCTGCCGCAGGTGCAGTCGCCGGGCACGCTGTCGCAGGATGTGGAAACACTGGCACAGTCGCAGCGGCAGGCCATTGAGGTGCTGCAGCAGTCGCTGGCTCAGGGGCCTCAGGAACCGCAGATAGCGGCCCTCGCTGATCAGGCCGTGCGGGAAATGACGTCGGCCGCTGAACTGCTGACAAAGGCAGCGGCTGACGCCTCTGGACAGCAGCTTTCACAGGCTCTGCCACTCGAAAAAAAGGTCACTCAGACGCTGCTGCGAATGCGGGCTGCCGAATTTCAGGTGCGACAGCAGCAACAGCAGCAGCAACAGGGGCAACAGCAGCAGCAGGGACAGCAGAATTCGGCTTCGCAGCAGCAGCTGCAACAGCTGGAACTGGATAACGAACGCAATCGTTATGAAACGCAGCAGCAGCCATCGCAACAGCAGGAAGATCAGCAGCAGACAGAACAGCAGAAAGAACAGCTGCAGGTGCTGAATCGCCTGAAAGAGCTGGCTCAGCGACAGCAAATGGTTAACGAGCGTCTGAAGCAGCTGGAAAGCGAACTCAGAACAGCAAAGTCTGACGCAGAACGGGAAGAAATTGAGCGCGAGCTGAAACGCCTGCGCGATGAACAGCGGGAAATGCTGCGTGATGCCGACGAACTTGCCGAGCGAATGCAGCAGTCGCCGAATGCTCAGGAACAGCCCCGGCAGCAGATGCAGCAGCAAATGCAGGAAGCACGCAGCAATATGCAGCGGGCCACCAGCGCCATGGATGAAGGGCGAATGGCCGATGCAATTGCTGAAGGAACCCGGGCTGAACGGCAGTTCGATGAACTGAAGGAAGAGTTTCGCAATCAGACGTCGTCGCAGTTTGACGAGGCGGTGCGGGATCTGCGCGATCAGGCCCGGGAACTGACCGAAAAACAGCAGCAGTTGGCGCAGCAGTTGTCCGGTCAGACTCCTCAGACAAAGGCCGCTGACGAAACAGGTTCGCCGCCACCGGCTCAAAAACCATCGCTGCGATCAGAACGAAATCGTGAGCAGACAGAGCAGGCCGTCAAGGAACAGCGTGACAGACTCAGTCGCGTGCTGGATCAGTCAAAACAGCTGATTGAACAGGCCGAGCAGACAGAGCCATTGCTGTCTGATCGACTGTATGAAACACTGCGGGATGTCAAGGATCTGAAACCGGAAGAGGCCCTGGAAGCTGCCGAAATGCTGGCGGAAAGAGGGCTTTGGCCGCAGACACAAGAAGCCGAGCAGATAGCTCGCCGCGGGCTGGATCGGCTTCGCGAAGGCATTGAGAATGCGGCTGATTCAGTGCTGGGCAGTGAGGCTGAGTCTCTGCGGCGAGCACAGTCGGAGTTGCAGCGGGCGTCTCAACAGCTTTCAGACGAGTTGCAGGCCGCTCAGGGTCAGCAACCGGGCGAGGGTCAGCCGCCGGGCGAGGGTCAGCCGCCGGGTGAGGGTCAGCAACCGGGCGAAGGCCAGCGACCGGGCGAGGGTCAGCGACCGGGCGAGGGTCAGCCGCCGGGTGAGGGTCAGCCGCCGGGTGAGGGTCAGCAGCCGGGCGAAGGTCAGCAGCCGGGCGAAGGTCAGCAGCCGGGTGAGGGCCAGCAGCCGGGTGAGGGCCAGCAGCCGGGTGAAGGTCAGCAGCCGGGCGAGGGTCAGCGACCGGGCGAAGGTCAGCGACCGGGTGAAGGTCAACGACCGGGCGAGGGTCAGCGACCGGGTGAAGGTCAGCGACCGGGCGAAGGTCAGCGACCGGGTGAGGGTCAGCAGCCGGGTGAGGGTCAGCAACCGGGTGAGGGTCAGCAACCGGGTGAGGGTCAGCAGCCGGGTGAAGGTCAGCAACCGGGTGAAGGTCAGCAGCGTGGCGGTCAGCAGCGTTCGTCGCTGCTGGATGGTGGCCGGGAGACTGCGGGGGGAGTTGCCGGGAACAATCGTCCTGGCAGGCCACTGACAGGGGAAGATTTTACGGAGTGGTCCGATCGGCTGCGGGAAGTCGAGGAGATACTGGACGATCAGGAATTGCGAGGCCGGGTGGCTCAGGTACGCGACCGTGCGCGGGCGATGCGAGCGGAGTTTCGACGGCACGGGACCGAGCCGCAGTGGGATCTGGTGAAATCTCAGTTGCTTGGTGAACTGCAGCAACTGGAGCAGCGAATTGGGCAGGAACTGCTGCAGCTGCAGTCAGATCGAGCGATGGTGCCAATCGATCGCGATGCTGTGCCTGAGCAGTACGATGCCGCAGTGCAGCGTTATTACGAGCTGCTGGGGCAGAAGAAACGGCCTCAGGCGGTGCCTGCAGACAGCAAGTAGCTGACAAGAACCGTCACCGATTTAACAGGTCGTCTTTGCGGTAACCCAGATAAACTGTTGTTGCAGGATGTGCTGCCAGCCATTCGCCCCAGGTTGTGCGGGTGTACTGCACATCTTTCAGCGGCACATCGGTCGAGTTTTGTGGGTACATTTGTTCGTTCAGCCGCAGCAGGATTTCACCGTTCTGAAACCCCCCGGTTTGCACTGTCAGAGTTTCTCCTTTGTCGCCACCCAGCACTCGCACGCAGTCCGTGCGGTCACAGTAGGTGACGCAAACTGGATATTCGCCCTGATTCTCGTTGACCACATGCGACTGCATGTGTTTCAGAGCACTGATCAGGTAGGCTCGCACTGTTTCCCCGACAACGACACCAACCACCCTTTCGTCGGCCGGTATGTCGACCTCTTTGGCCAGGTAGATCACGGGGTCCAGTACCGGCGGTATGATGAACGGGGTGTTCATCATGGCGTCAACGGATTCCGGATCCGGCAGTTTCGGGTGTGGCGGGGGCGGCAGCATCGCCGGATCGGGCGAATCGCAGCCGGCAATCAGGAACATGGCCGCCAGTGCAGTGCCCATGCGATATCGCAGGGAAGGTCGAAATCCGTCAGCAGTCAGCTTAGTAGGGCGATTCATTGGAAACTTCTTCCTCGGTCGCGAGGAATTCCAGGGACAGCCAGTATTTCCAGGGATAGCCTTCGGCTGCTCGCATCGCACCAATCAGCGGCAGCAGCAGAGTCAGAACGCCGAGCACCGCGAGCATGGGGACACCAACAGCAACAAACACCAGCATACCTGAAATAAGTCCATAAATCAGGCTGCTGATCATCCAGTTTATAATAATACGGCCCTGCAGATCGACAAGTCGCGACTGCTGGCGACCAACAATCCACATGGCGATTGGTGCCACAATCCCTGCACCGGTCCACCACAGCAGCTGGGAAAGGTGCATCAGCGAACACCATGCGTTGACGCCAATGCCGCAGACTTGCTCCCCGTCAGTTCCGGTGACTGCTGACAGGATCTGTTCCTTGGCTCGTTCGAACTGCTCTGCCGTTAATGCTCCGGCCATTTTCAGTGCCTGCAGGCGTTCAAGTTCGTCGGCGATCATACTTCTTCCCTGAAGAGACGGGAGGTGCGAATCAAGGTGTAGGTTTTTTTGGTTGTCGCCGCAAGATAGGGAAAACCCGCCATGGCTGCGATGCGAAAAATAAAAGCAGATTTCTCCGGGATACGGATTTTCGCAGAGAAATGGTGTTTTGCGGCATGTTGCCAAATCTGTCTGTTTGTAGCAACACCTGTCATCTTCGGGAGCCGGGGGTCCGCCTCGCCTCGCGAGCGACAAACCTGCAGAGCGTGCTGTGCTGCGCGAGATCCGCCCGCAAAAAGCACGCATCTCCCCACGCCGCCTGTGCTGTCCAGCGGCACGGCCGCACTTTTGCGCCTGGCGCCTGTTCGGCTTCCGTCCTGGGAATATCCAGCGAATCTTGCAGGGTATGAAAGCTGCGTGCGGGCCTTGACTCATGCACATTCTGGTTCCTTCCGGGCTCAAATCGTCCTTGCGGGTTGCGGCGACTGCAGTGGATGGGGTGTTTTTGTGGATTTTGTCGAATTTCCTTATCGGTCGGGTTGTTGCGGGCCGATACAGAGAGAAGAGATCCCGTTTTTTCGGGGTTTCGCGTGTTCTTTGGCAAATCGTGATGAAATCAGGATCAAGAGCGATCTGGCGGGAGGGGATTTACGTCAGCGACCCTGAATGCCGGTGAATTTTGTTCACCAGGTAGTTTGGGGTCTTGACAGTAAGTCGAATCGCAGCCTAAGCTTGTGGCGTAACTTCACCCCGTGCAGGGGCTCAGTTTCTGTCCAGGAGCATCGATCGTGACCAAAAAAGAGATCGTTAAGGCGATTTCAGATGAGTTGGGTCTGACGCAGCTGACGACCAAAGAGATCGTTCAGAAGACGTTCGATGCAATCATCGAAACGCTGGTCACGGACCGTCGTATCGAGCTGCGGAACTTTGGTGTGTTTGAGGTGCGAATGCGTGCGGCTCGCAAGGCCCGCAATCCTCGCACGGGCGGACAGGTCGAAGTGCCATCGAAGTTCGTTGTGACGTTCAAACCGGGCAAGGAAATGGAAGCTCGTGTTCTGGAACTTGAGCGTCAGGAGCATGAGAAGGCAGCAGCCGGTTCCGACCCTAAGACAGCTCGCCCTGGATTCTGATTTCATCGCGATGTTCGGCTTTTGTGCCGAACGCCAACGGACATCTCAGACCACTTCCTGTTATTGTGGCAGCCGCCGACATCGAGCGGCGGTGGATGTGTCCAGGGAAGGACGAAGCGATGAAGATGCGTAGTCGACTGATGGCGGGGATGCTGCTGGCCTGTGCGGCGATGGGTTGTGCCATGCCGATCTGGAGTCCGAATCCCGACGTGCGGGCGCGGCAGCTGATCTATCAGTCAGAAAGCCTGCGCCATATCCCGGAAATCTGGGAGCGAATCTGGATGCTGGACCAGCCGGACCACGCAACTCCATATCGCGTACATGGCGGTGTGATCTGACGGCCTGAGTGTGAAATGAAAGGCCGGCGGCGGTTTGCTCTGCCGGCCTCTTTTCGCGCGCTAACGCAGTTTCCGGTCAGCGAATCTCTCGCAGACGCGGACGTGTGTCGTCGTCCAGCCCCGAAATCTCTGCCTGTTCGGCCCGAATCTGTTCGGATGCTGCTGCACCCGGCTGCAGGGACAGTCGCGTGCCTGCAACTTCAATCTCGCTGATTCGGTAGACCCGCACGTCACGCTCGGAAAACGCAGCCTGTCTCTGCAGCGCCGGGACAAAAGTTGGCAGCAGTCCACCGTTGCGATTTCGCTGGCCCTGCCGATCCGCAGGCCGCGTGTCTTCACGCAGCAGCACCAGAACCTCCGGTGTCTGCGGGTAGTGCAGTACCAGTTTCAGTGAGTTTCCGGTGTCTCCGGTTGCTGATGACTTCAGGCTGGGTGCAAAGCTGACTTCCACTCGGTCTTCCAGGTCGCGATGCCCCGAATACTCAAACATCCGTGAACCATCAGAAATCGAGGCCTCAGCATCTGCCAGTTTCCAGCCCGGGGCCGCGGCGACAGAGATGGAGCTGGTCCTCCCCGTGACTCGGGGAACTGCTGTCAGCGTGGATGCCAGCTGCTCGGACGCCGCTGCCGGCAACTGCTCACCGCCCAGCAGCTTTGCACACAGCAGCAAGGCCGGTATCGGGATCCGCTGCACCATCTCACGCTCCTCAAGCAGGCTTACCAGACGCTGGCGATCGCCCGAATGGTAATACAGGGATGCCAGTGCCACAGAGCTCTGTTCCGTCTCAAGCTGTTCATCCACATTGCAGAGAATCAGTTCTTCGGCAGCCATATATCGCTTGTGCCGGCCCAGAATCCACGCACAGACCAGGTTGGCTTCCCAGTTCCGTGTCGAATACTCAAACGCCAGCTGGGCCGTCTCAGGAGCTTCAGGATCACGCCGACTTTCCTGAATCAATGACAAATTGGCCATGCTGCTGGCCAGCATGTCGTCCTGCCGAAAATGGCCGCGACCAATCTCTGTCAGTCTCCGAAATGTCTCGGCTGCTCCCTCCGCATCTCCCTGCTGCTGCTGAGTCCGCGCCAGGTAATACCAGTATGGCGGATAACACTCCATAAATCGTTCCAGCCGTTTCAGGGAACGCAGTCGCACGTCCGTCTTTTCAATGGCCATGGCTTCCGTCAGCTGGTCCAGGTCCTGGTCACGCAGCAGCCAGCGGTCCGGAATATTGTTCTTGCGACTCAGCTTCCAAAAACTGTCCAGAAATGATGACGACCGCGTCATGAGCGACTGAAATTGAGTCTTCTCAACCTGCCACAGATCCGAATCCCGACGCAGCTGGTTATTGCGGTAGTCCCACCAGCTCGATGCGCCCGTTTGAATTACCGAACCGACCTGTCCGGTCGCGGCCTGCGCTCCCATCACAAACAGATCCGTACCCATCTTGCGCTGAACGCCGCGACGGAAACCTTCCGTAATCACAGTCCGCTCGCGATCGCTGATCTCCACCATCCCGATTTCATCCAGGATCGAACGATACAGAGCAATCACCTCGGGATCATCAATCTGGTTCAGATCGATATTGTTCAGGATCCGCTGCTGCTCTTCATACAGCACCTGCTTGGTGCCGGTCCGGCGGATGCGGTGCAGGGCTGCCCGGCAGTAATTCAAAGTCACCGCTGTCTTGCGACGCACGATGTCCATTTCGCGGCTGGCTGCATCCTCACGGGAATCCCCCGGCAGCTGAGCCATACAGCTGGCAGCAGGCAGTGACTGCCCCAGCAGCACCGCCATCAGAAATACGAAAACCGGTTTCATGGTCACTAGCCACTGACCGAAGCAGCCACTGCTGACGCACTGCTTCGCAATCCTGTTCAGGCCACCCGCCCGAACTTCAGCCACTCGACTGAATGCGACAGTTCGTAACCGCTTCTGACCAGCTGACGACAGTCCATCCATGAACGACGCAGCCGTACATCTCGCATACTTTCAATAAATTCCCCGAAGACAATGACAAATCAGGTTTGTCTGAAAGTTCGAGTGACAGATTCAGCGGAAAGTTGCGTCGCGAAGACTGCGGGGTCTGCGAAAAATGCCGCTGGTGTGGCAGAAGCGGCAAAATATGCCGACGTGCCTCAACGCCCGGCATCCACACGCTGTACTTCCTGAAATCTGCGGCGAATGTCTGTGACCTCACCCAAAGTCAGCCAGACCGTCCACCGCATATCAAAACCGGGGGTCACAGCGATCGTGTCAATCGGAGCAAAGTACGAACAGGCCCCGTCGGCAGACTGCCCCTGCCCCGCACGATAGCACGTCAGTTGAGACGCTCGCGGCACACAGCATCCCAGACCCCAGCCCTCCGCATTCAGCAGCGCCACCCAGTGCTCGGTCATGGGCAGATACTCGTTGGGCCGGCCCGGAGTCCTGAAGTGCAGGGGTTCACCGGTCCACGGACGATCACTTGTGCACACCGCCAGTCGCGAATACTCAGGCCCCGTAAACACCGCCGGCAGCTCCTGATGTCGCGGCTGATGCGACACTGCACCATGATACTGAAAGCGATAGTCAATACGGATCAGATCCTGCTGCAGCGACACCTTCTGAGTCATGACGGCGTCCGCAATGTCTGTTCCGGCGGCCCAGTGCACAGGACGCGTCTGCACCGTCGCCTCGGATTCAGAAACCGACTGTTTCAGAATCTTTGCCGAACGCCCCCGCCAGTCGCCACCCTGCACGGGATTCCAGCGCCACGGCTGGCCGTTCCAGTTCGAACCGTCCTCGTCACCATACCACGACTGCTGTACCAGACGGCCACGGTCAAACGAATTTACCACACTGCGGTCGCCACCAGCCGGACTGACCCAGCCAATTGCTCCGCCTGAGCTGCGCAGTAAGCCCACGCGAAAACTGCGGTTTCCCAGCCAGATCCAGTCGTCCGGCTGCTGCATCGCCGCGGCGCCAGAGCTTTCCAGTCCAGTCAGTCCCGCACCGATTCCGCTCGCCAGCAGGCCCAGTGCCTGCCGGCGTCGCGGTATGCGATGATTGTCCCTGATAAAGAGACTCTGTTGCTTCGCCGCAGGCATCAGCGGCGAGTCAGAACATCGCGGCCAACCCACGGGCGCAGCACTTCAGGCACCACAACGGTGCCGTCTTCCTGCTGATAGTTCTCCAGCACGGCAATGATGGCCCGCGCACAGGAAATTGCGGTGCCATTCAGCGTGTGTACGTACTGCGTGCCCTTTCGCTCCTGACTGCGACAGCGAATGTTCAGTCTGCGAGCCTGGTAGTCGGTGCAGTTCGACGCACTGGTCACCTCGCCATATTCCCCGCGTCCCGGCATCCACGCCTCAATGTCGAACTTGCGATACGCCGGCCCGCCAAGATCACCCGAAGCCGTATCAATAACACGGTAAGGAATCCCGAGTGCCTGGAAGATCTCTTCCTCAATCCGCAGGATCTCCAGATGCAGCGCATCCGACTCTTTCACATCCGGTCCGGCATACCCGAACATCTCGACTTTGGTGAACTGATGGACGCGGTAGATACCGCGAGTCGCTCGGCCTGCTGCACCCGCCTCGGTCCGGAAACAGTGCGACAACCCCGCATATTTCAACGGCAGCACCGATTGTTCAAGCGTCTGGTCCTTCTGAATACCACCCAGGGTAATTTCAGCGGTGGCGACCAGGCTAAGATCCGTGTCGGCGACCGAATAGATCTGAGTTTCAGTACCGCGGGGAGTAAACCCGATGCCTTCCAGGACGGAATCACGCGCGAGGTCCGGGGTTGTAAACAGCGTGAAGCCTTCGCCGCGCAGCTTCGTCAGCGCGAACTGCACCAGCGCCATTTCCAGCAGAACCGCATCGTTCTTCAGGAAATAAAAGCCCGATCCGGCGACTCGAGCACCAGCTTCGAAGTCGATCAGATCCAGACCCGCTGCCAGCTCCACGTGGTCCTTCACCGGAAAGGAAAACTCAGGACGACGACCCCAGACGCGAATTTCGCGAGCATCTGCTTCGCCGCCAATCGGAGCCTCAGGGTGTGTCAGGTTGGGAATTCGCGCCTGCTCAGACCGCAGCTGTTCTTCCACAACTTTTAGCTGCTCGTCGATTGCCGAAACCTCGTCACGCAGCACCTTGCCCTGTTCAATCAGTGCCGGACGCTCGTCAGCAGACGCCTTCGGAATTTTCGCAGAGACTTCCTTCTGCTGCCGACGAATCTCGTCACCACGGACAATCAGCGCATTACGCTGGTCCCGCAGACGGATCACAGCATCCACATCAGCCTGCACACCGCGCTTTGTACAGTTCTCAACCACTTCGTCGCGATGATCGCAGATAAACTGCAGATCCAGCATGAGCTCACTCCCGGAACGTCAAAATTCGAAAAGATTCAACACCCGCATCCGCTGCAACAATCAGCGCGCCAGCCGCACCCCGGCCAGCTCCTGCCACAAACAGGCACTGGCCCTGGTGCCCCGGTGAAAGTCCAGCAGGTGAATATGTTCATCAGGGCTGTGCAAATTGTCGGAATTCCGACCCCAGCCCAGCAGCAGAGTATCGATTCCCAGAATCTGTTTGAAGCTGAGTACCACCGGAATGGAACCGCCCTCACGAAACAGCACAGGTGGCTGACCAAAGGCCGTCTCAACCGCTCGTTTGGCCGCCGCCAGCCAGTCACTGGTCGGGTCAAAGACGAAAGCCTCACAACCATGAAAACGACGAAACTCAAACTCGATTCCCGGAGGACAATGGCTGCGCAGGAATGATTCCAGGCCGTCGAGCACCTTTTGTGGAGTCATCCGCGGTACCAGACGGCAGGTGATCTTCGCCATCGCACGCGACGGAATTATCGTCTTTGGGCCTTCGCCCGTGTAACCGCCCAGGATTCCGTTGATGTCACAGGTCGGACGAGCCGTTCGACGCTCCAAAGTTGACCAGCCCTGTTCGCCAAAGACCGCCCCGCTGCCAACTTCCTTCAGAAAGTCGGCTTCAGAAAACGGCAGTGCCGCATAGCCCGCTCGCTCTTCAACAGTCAGGTCCGTGACATCGTCATAAAATCCCGGAATCTGCACCCTGCCGTCCGGGCCGATCAGAGCCCCGCACATCCGCGTCAGTGCGTTGACCGGATTTGCCAGACTGCCGCCGTAAACACCACTGTGCAGGTCCTTCGCGGGCCCGCGGAGCCGAACTTCCGCAGCCACAATACCCCGTAAACCACAGGTAATTGCCGGAATGCCGTCACCATACTGGCTGGTGTCGCTGACGACCGCCACGTCCGCCTTCAGCAGGTCCGTGTGCGACTTCAGAAAGTCATCCAGATGCACCCCGCCACACTCTTCTTCACCCTCAATCAGCACCTTCACATTCAGCGGCAGACCGCCGTTCACCTGCATCCATGCCTGAATGGATTTCAGGTGAGTAAACAGCTGGCCCTTGTCGTCGGTGGCACCACGAGCATACAGGCGACCGTCACGAATCGTCGGTTCAAAGGCCGGAGTCGTCCACAGGTCCAGCGGATCTGGTGGCTGCACGTCGTAATGGCCGTAAATCAGCACCGTTGGCAGTGCCGGATCCACCAGACGCTCACCGTATACAATCGGATGGCCGGCCGTCGGATAAATCACAGACTGCAGTCCGGCGTCGGTCATCGCCTGCTGCACCCAGCCGGCACAGGCCTGCATCTGCGGAGCATAGGCACTGTCGGCACTGACGCTGGGGATCCGCAGAAACTGACACAGCTCCTGCAGTGCCGTATCCTGGCGGGCCGTGAGAAAATCAAGGATCTGCTGCATGTCCGTAATCCGAAAAATACAACGGGTGCCGGGGTTTTCCTGAGAATTGCGCAGATTATCATAACAGCCCGCAGGATTGCTGACAGTCCCACAAACCCCGGAATCATTTTGCAGACTGACGATCAAAAGGTATCGTTTCCGTGGAATGTGCGGGCAGATTTCCAAAAATCCACTGCCCGGCCCCGCCCTGCTGTCCCCCAAATTCCTGCAGAACCTGCCTCAAGTCTCCGGAGTTCAATTTCATGCTGCGTGCACTGCTGATCCCCGCTTTTCTGGCAGTCTTCTGCTGTGAATCGCTCAATGCATCCGACTGGCCTCAGTGGCGCGGCCCGCTCAGAAATGGCCAGTCCACCGAAAAACTGGCCTCACATGACTGGGAATCCAGTCCTCCCAAACTGCTGTGGACCACTGAAGGGTTCGGCGGTGGCTATGCCAGCGTCGCCGTCGTCAATGACATGCTGTACACGGTCGGCAACACCGACAGCGGACAGGCTGTGCTGGCCGCCAGTGCCAAAGACGGCAGCATCATCTGGAAACAGGCCGTGACCGAAGCCAACCCCAAACACTCCTACGAAGGCTCTCGCTGCACGCCCACCGTCGTCGGTGATCTGCTCTATGTAATCACCTCGGACGGATCCATCGCCTGCCTGAAAACCGACGGCGGTGCCATCGTCTGGCAGCGGAAATTCGGCGACTGGAACGGCAAACTGATGTCCGGCTGGGGCTTTTCCGAATCACCGCTGGTCGATGGCGATCGCGTCCTCTGCACTCCCGGCGGTGCCGAAGCACTCGTCGTCTGCCTCAATCGCCTGACCGGCGAAGAAATCTGGAAATGCAGCAGCAGCTTTGAAGGCAGTGCCGGCAAGGACGGAGCCGGCTATTCGTCTATCGTGACGTCGGAAGCCCTCGGCATTCCCCAGTATGTCCAGCTCACAGGTCGCGGACTGATCGGGATCGATGCCAAATCAGGCCGGCAGCTGTGGACGTACAATCGAGTTGCCAATGGGGTTGCCAATATCCCCACACCCATCGTTGACGGCAACTTTGTCTTCGCCTCCACCAGCTACAAAACCGGTGCCGGACTGGTGGAACTGAAAAAAGACGGAGACAAGATCGTTGCGGAAGAAAAATACTTCCTCGAAGGTCAGGTCTTCAACAATCATCACGGTGGCATGATTCTCCACGAAGGGCATATCTATGCAGGACATCAGCAGAACGAAGGCTTCCCGACCTGTGTGAAAATGCAGTCCGGGGAAATTGTCTGGGGCGGTCGACTGCGAGGCCCCGGCAGTGGCTCGGCTGCGATCCTGTTCATCGATGGACACCTGATCTTCCGCTACCAAAACGGAATCGTTGCACTGATTGAAGCCACATCGACCGAATACCGTCTGAAAGGCAGCTTCAAGCCGGATTATCAGGAAGGTGCCAGCTGGGCACACCCGGTTGTCGTCAATGGCAAACTGTACCTGCGCGAACAGAACAAGCTGATGTGCTATCAGGTCGGGCCGTGAAACTGACGACGTGCGGAAATCAAAAAAAGGAGCCCGGCAAATGCCGGGCTCCTTTACTTTCCACACTCAAGTTCCCAAACCGCAGCTCGGACTTTCCGGCCCGAGCACTTTCGAAAAAAAGGTCCATCCGAGAATCTTGTGGGTCGAGGCGTTGAGGAGTGGGCAGATGAGGCTCAGCATTCGAGTCAGAAAGACGCCTGGGCGGACCATCGCGTTCCACCACTTTTGGTGATATGAATTTGTTTAAAGCCTGGGGTTTTCCGCCTTCGTCGGAGCCAGCCATCGGTCGCTCGCAAGAGCTGGCGACCGATGGCTGGTGCAGACGAACGGCAGAACTGCCTTTGTTGGTGGAGCTGGAGAAAGCGACCTGCCCACACAAATGCCG
>Ga0172372_10007398_pt1 | contig 14739 bp, 13 predicted proteins | sample LakKiv5m_2_FD_114544 | JGI IMG/M metagenome (GOLD analysis project Ga0172372, IMG submission 114544) | Freshwater microbial communities from Kabuno Bay, South-Kivu, Congo - kab_092012_9.5m | ecosystem: Environmental > Aquatic > Freshwater > Lake | place: Democratic Republic of the Congo...
ATTTGCTCTGGACGCGCGTATCAATGGGGGCCTCTTCGCTGAGCGCTTGCTTCGAGAAGAAGAGCGTGCCGAAGATGTTGTAGAAGAAAAGCAACGAGCTAATCAAGAGCAATACACCAGCAACGATCGAGTAGTTGAGCCACGGCACTGCGGCTGGGTTGATGTAGGGCGCCGCACCGAGGTCGGTGCGCCGGGGGACGCCAAGCACGCCCGCAGTCCCGTAGCTGTGCCCGAAGATGTGCATGCCAATGAACCACGTCCAGACTTGCCACAGGGCGACGCGCTTGCTCAACAGTGCTCGGCCACGAATCATGGGCAACAGCCAGTAGGTGATGCCCATGAAGGTCATCGTGACAGCGCCCGCCAGCGTCTGGTGGAAGTGGGCCGGGATCCACGAGGTGTTGTGGAGCGCAATGTTGAGTGTCAACGAAGCGTTGATGATGCCCGAGAAGCCGCCGGCCACGAAGAGAATCATGCCGAGGAGCTGCGCAGCGATGATTGGGTCTTTCCAGTTTTGTTTCCACATCCAGTCAACCCACCCCGTGGCACCGTTGTTTCGTCCTGCACGCTCAAGCATGGCGCCAATGTTGAAGGCGGTGAGCAGACTAGGCACCGCAACCACGAAGGTGAATACGGTGTGAATACCCTTCATGACCGAGCTGACGCCAGGATCGGTGAACATGTGGTGGACACCAACCGGAATCGAGAAAATCATCAATACGATGAACGCAATCCGGGCCAGTGGATCGCTGAAAATGGTGCTACCGGTTTGTTTGGGCAACATCGTGTACCACGACGTATATGCGGGCAACAGCCAGAAATACACAAGTGGATGTCCGAAGAACCAGAACAGCGCTCGCGCGGTCTGTGGATCGGTGTACTTGATCCAACCCATCGATACTGGAATGAGCATGAACAGTACTTCGATTGCCACACCTAACGACGCAACTGTCCACAATGTGAAATTCGCCAGCGTGGCAAAGACTGCCAACGGCAGGTGCTCGCTCGGGTTGTCGTTGCGCCACAGTTTGTACGTCATGAACAAATTGGTGGTCACCATCCACGAGCCAACTACGAGCAGTGTGAGCCCGAAGTAGAACGTGGGGTGGGCGATCATGGACGGATAAAAGGTGTAGAGCACGTTGGCTTGGTTGGTGAACAAGCTGTATACCACCAACAATAGACCGATAAACATGCTCCAGAACGCCACCCAAGCGAGTTTGGGTTGCCATAATTCACGCTTGAGCGAGCGAACTACCACGAAGTAGCTAAAACCGACAATGAAAAAGGTCGTGAAAAAGAGCGCGTTCATGACGCCGTGAATGGTCAGCGCTTGGTAGTAGTAGCTGAAGATGGGAATCGACATCTTGAGCAGTGGTGCACGCCGGAAGACCTGGAACGGTCCGAGCAAAATGCCGATGAGCAATGCGGTCAAGGCCGTCAGAATATGCGCACCAACCAGCCACTGTTCGCTGGTAAGAAGGCCGATTTTTGGAAACGTCAACGATACACCTTGACGTACAGGTTGTGCTTGTTGCATGGCGGTTCCCTTTAGTTGGTGACTTCAATGGAGGCAATCATGCCTTGATGTCCAGGCCCACAGTACTCGTGACAGATGATGTGGTATTTGCCGGGGCGATTCAGCATGACCTCCACCTGTGAAATCTGGCCAGGGAGCATCATCACATTTACGTCGTGTTGCTCAAGATAGAATCCGTGGGTGATGTCCTTGCTTGTGGCCATATGGTGAGTTTGCTGTCAACTGGGATTTGGATGTTGGGTAAGCTACCTTTAACACCAAAGTCAAATCGCCACATCTGCGCTACTACACGGAGCGTGTATGCATTATCGTTTGTCTGGGTTAATCCCGGCGTGGCAAACTCGGTTTGGTCGAGTTTTTGGGGGTCGATGCGCCCAACAGGGCTCGGCAATCGCACGCCGAAGACGAGCACACTTGCGACCAACGCCGCTGAGAACGCACCAAATACGATGCCCACGGCAATCAACCAATAGCGTTCAAGTCGATCGATATGAATCATGATGAAATCCCTCCGCGTTCGATAACCACCACAAACCACATGTAGCCCCAGTACAAGACGTAGCCAAGGAGCATCAGCATCACGAAAAAGAGTGTGCCTACCGGGCTGAACTCATCGTGCTCTGAATGTGGAGTTTCTGGTTTTTCGTCCATGGATCCCTCCTATACATAATGGCAGCCCGTTGATTGGGTGGTGGATCGACAAGGGCTAGCTTCCATGTCCATCCGGTATGCGAATATACCAATGCCACCACGGGCAATTGACCACATGTGTGAGAGAATCCGGCTGATGACGTATCAGCCACGCAGGGGTGGGGGATTTTTCGTAAAAAAGGAAACCACACCATGTGTGCGAGCATTGCGCAACACGGCGTAGCCAAAAAGCAAAACAAAAGTTGTGTCGTGACGTTTTCCATCGCTTCCCTCCGCCGGGAAACAAACTTGACACTGGGTCGGTACGGTACCGATCTAGGTAGCACGTAGCTACATACAGGAGTGTGAGGAACATGAAATCGAGTTGGTGGGTCAGGTAGGATTCGAACCTACAACGCTTCGCTTAAAAGGCGAGTGCTCTGCCATTGAGCTACTGACCCGACTCACACTACGCCACTCATTATAGTGTGAAAAACACCACAATGCAACTAATTTTGCAGGGAATTTGTAGAAATTGCACACCGCATTGTACCTTTCGGCACAATGCGGTGTGCTGGTGCATCCAACATGTACGGGTTCTTTAGGCAGGAAGCGTGAGTGGGAGTTGCGTCAGGCGTTGGCCGGTCAGCGCAAATACCGCATTGCCGATGGCTCCTGCCACCGGACCAATGGGTGGCTCGCCCATCCCGCCGGGTTCCGTGCCATCGCCGGTGATGACTACCGTGATATCGGGCGATTGACTGTTGCGCAGGAGCGGATAGCGGTCAAAATTCACCGCCGCAAACGCACCATCTTGAATCGTGAGTTGCTCCACGAGCGTTGAACTCACGCCCATGACGATGCCGCCTTCGGTCTGCGTGTGTACGCCGGTCGGATTGATGACAAGTCCAGCATCGACGGCCGCAAAGACCTGATGCACACGCACAGCGCCATCAACAATCGAGACCCGGGCTACTTGTGCCACACACGTGCCCGCATCAGCAGAGCAGGCAATCCCTTGGGCTTGGCCCGCAGGTAATGGTTCACCCCAGCGTGCAGCCGTGGCTGCTGCCCGCAAGACACCCTGCATGCGGCGACCAAACGGGGTGTCGGGGAGGTTCTTGAGGCGAAATTCGAGGGGGTCCATGCCAACCGCATGTGCCAGCTCATCGATGAAACCCTCAATCGCAAATCCGTTGGCGAGTAGGCCGAGACCGCGCCAAAAGCTGGTTGCCACCGGCAATGCTACCCGTTGCGACTGGGTGCGTTTGCCTTGAGCCGCTTGATAGTAGAGCATGCCTCCACGCATGGCGCCGATGTCCCAGCCGAGAATATTGCCCACCAGCGGCGGGAAGATGGTTAACAACACGTCGCCACTGGCCTGGTAGTGCTCTAGGGTTTGGATGGTGCCATCCGGCGTGACACTGCCACGGAGCAGGTGGTGGGTGGGTGGGCGCACGTAGCCGTTGCGGAATTCTTCGGCGCGGCTCCACTGTACGCAGACCGGGCGTTGGGCGGCCTGGGAGAGCCGGGCAGCTTCGACACCCAAGGTGGGATCAAGGCGTCGCCCAAATCCGCCACCGAGGTAGACCGGGTGTACCACCACTTGGTCGCGCTCACGGCCAATGGCCGTTGCGATGGCGTCAACGAGACCAACTGGCACTTGGGTGGAAACCCACGCTTCGACGTTGTCGGCACGGACGTCGACCACGGCTGCTTGTGGCTCGAGGTGCGCGTGGGCGGCCATCGGGGTGCGGAACTCGAGCTCACGGGCGATTGCTGTTGCGGGCGGAGTATCGGGGTTCCCCTCGAGCTGAATGTCAATGCCCTGCCCGGGTACCACGGTGGTCAGTCGATCGATGTCTGCTTGGGAGACCAGCGGATCGGGAGTGTTCCAGGTGATCTGCATGCGCCCAAGGGCCGCCAGCGCCTGTGATTTGCTCTCGGCGGCCACTGCCACAAATTGGCCATCGACGATGACACTGACCACGCCGGGTTGTGCTTGGGCATCGCGTTGATCGACGCGCGCAATGGTGGCGCCGATGATGGTCGGTCGTGCCACTGCGCCCCAGAGCATGCCGGGGAGACGGATGTCGTGCCCGTACTGAGCGGCGCCAACTACTTTGGCAGGCAGGTCGACACGGGGTATGGCCTGGCCAATATAACGAAAGGCGCTGGCTTCTTTGAGCGCCGGAGTGGTTTCGGGAACCTGCCATGGACCACTGTGTTTTGCCACAATCTCACCGAAGGTGAGCGATTGCGAACCGTTCGAGATGACACCGTCGTTGATGGTCAAGGACTCGGGGGCCACACCCAACGTACTGGCAGCAACTTGGGTGAGCATGGCGCGGAGTGATGCGGCTGCTTGACGTAACGGCAAGTAATGCGACACCACACTTTCACTGTTACCGGTGCCGTTGGCATCATCGACGCCATAGCCGGTATCTGCGGCTTTGACGCGGATGCGCTCCCAAGCGACGTCCAATTCATCGGCCGCGATTTGTGCAAGTGCGGTGTGGATGCCTTGGCCCATTTCGATTTTTTGGATGTGGAGCGTGATGCTGTTGTCACTGGCAATCACGAACCACGTGGTTGGGGTGGCGTCTGGTGCACCGCGACTGAAGGCCTTTTCAGTGCCGTCCGCAAATGCAGCCAGGGAGCGACGGAGGCGTGGCATGCCGACCACCCACCCGAGGGTGAGCGCAACGCCCACACTGCCCACACCAATGAAGAGACCACGCCGACTCAGGCGCCAGCGTTTGGGAGGTGTCTGTGCACTCATGCCTGGTTCTCTTTCTGGAGCTCAGCAGCTCGGGCTACGGCTTGCCGGATGCGGTGATACGTGCCACAGCGGCAGTAATTTTTGTCCATGGCTGCCACAATATCGTCCGCACTCGGGTCTGGGTTGTCCTGCAAAAACGCAGCTGCGGTGAGCATTTGTCCGCTCATGCACCAGCCACACTGGGGCACTTGGAGCTCCAAAAAAGCCTGCTGGACGGGGTGGAGTGTGTCACCATCGGCAAGCCCTTCAATGGTGCGAATGTTTTTGCCAATCACGCTGTTGACCGGGGTCTGGCAGGCGCGCGTGGCCACATCATCAACGAGCACAGTGCAGGCTCCGCAGATTCCTGCGCCACAGCCAAACTTGGTGCCGGTAAGGGCGAGTTCATCACGTAATACAAGGACCAACGGGCGTGTATCGCCGTTGTCGGCAATGGGGTAGGTTTGCCCATTGATGAGAAGTTCCATCGGGTGGGTCTTTCTAGGCGTAATCGCTCTGGTATCGGCTACCGGCGTACCGGCGCTCTCTACATGGTACGTACGAATGGTCGTTTTAGTTTGCTTGGGTGTGCGTGCTTACGTCGGCGTGAGGAGAATCTTGAAGCCGGCTTTGGCTTCAAAATCCGTAAACGCCTGTTGCCATTCGCTGATGGGGCGGATGTCGCTGATGAGAAGATCGGTGCGGACAGCGCCGCTAGCGAGGAGGCGTAATGCGCGTCGCCACGCCGCGGGCACGCTTGCGTTGCTGCCGGTAACCACCAATTCGCGATAACAGACTTGATCCATGTCCCAACTAATAGGTTTGCCGAACAAACCCACTTGCATGTAGCGTCCGCCACGGCGCACGAGTTGGAGCAGGGTGCTGGCGGCTGCGCCGGCGCCGGCGCATTCAATCACCACATCGGCTCCTAGTCCGGCACTGAGTGCCTCAACAAGGGGAGATGGCGCAGTAGTCTCCACGTTGATGCATGCCACGGCTCCAAGCTGCGTGGCTAACGCTAGGCGTGCTTCGTCGGCACGTGTGCCCAGCACGACGACTTGGGCACCGGCGCTGATGGCCACTTGGAGGGTGAGCAGACCAATGGTGCCCGGCCCTGCAATGACCACGATGTCGCCGGCGGTGATGCGACCGAGCTCGAGGGCGTTGACCACACACGCAAGCGGCTCACTCAGCGCTGCGGCTTGATCGCTGAGGTGGTCTGGGATGAGGTGAATGTTGTGGGCGGGCACCCGCACATAGCGTGTAAACCCTCCGTTGACCGCCGAACCAATCGATTGTCGAGCAGTGCACAAGTTGGGTCGTCCATTGCGGCAGTGTGCACAACGTTGGCACGTGTGGTAGTAGGTCTCGGTGGTGACCCGTTGGCCGAGTTGGAGATCGCTTACGTTTGCGCCCATGTCCACAATGCGCCCACTGATTTCATGTCCCATGACGACGGGCGGTTTTGTTTTGAATTCATCATGATAAATGTGCACATCGGTGCCACAAATACCTGCGTAGGCCACCTCAATAATTACGTGCTCTGGCAGCACCGTGGGTTCGGCGACATCGCCGATGCCCACGTTGGCCGGTCCTGGGGCGAGTTTCATGAGTCCTTGCATGGCGCACACTCCTCTGTGTTACGACGAATGGTGTACAATCGGATTATGCCATAGACCGTGAGGAAGCACATGTCACACCGTTTTGATGGAAAAGTAGCGCTGGTCAGTGGGGCCACGAGTGGCATCGGTGCCGAGGTGGCACACCGCTTACTTGCGGCTGGGGCAACGGTCGTGTTTTGTGGTCTCGAAAGCGCAGAAGCAGAGCGTTTGTGTGCAATTGCGCCACAACGCACACGCTATGTGGCGGTCGATTTGCGCGATCCGGCGGCGTGTGACACTTTCGTGGATGTAGCAATCGCCGCCTTTGGACGTATCGACATCATCATCAACAATGCGGCTTCGGTGGCGCGGAGCACCATTGACAGCACCGATGCGGAGTTTTTTGACGCCATGATGGCCTTGAACGTGCGTGCTCCGCTCTTGATTATCCGGCGCGCAATGCCTCAGCTGCGTCAACAAGAGCACGGCGCAGTAGTCATCAACGTGGGGTCACTCAATGCTTACGTGGGAGCGCCCAATTTGCTGGCGTACGCCACGAGCAAAGGGGCACTCATGACGATGACGCGCAATCTGGCACGGGCGCATCGCCACGAAAACATCCGCTTTCATGTGCTGAACGTCGGCTGGACGCATAGCTCCGGGGAAGACCGACTCCAGAAGTCCCTCGGCAACGGCGATGATTGGGCGACGAAAGCCGGTGCGAGCCGTCCCACGGGCCGTTTGTTGACCACGAGCGAAGTCGCCGCCGCCATGTTGTTTTATGCGAGCGATGAAGCCGCCGCCCTTTCTGGTGGGGTCGTTGATGTCGAGCAAATGCCCATTTAACAGCAAAAGGAGCTACGGATGGCGCCGAGAACGAAACCAAGTGATGATGCGACTACTGCGGGCACGGTATCGCGGACGTACCGCATGGCGGTGAAAATCGGTGAAGACTACTTGACCATCGAAGAAACCGTCTCGTTGCCGGTTGCTGCGAGTGATGAAGACGTCCAATCGGCAGTTGCTCTCGGCTGGCGCATCTACACGCAACAACGGGCTGCCGCAGAAGCGCAAATCCTTGAGGCACGTGAATCGTACGGTGGCGACAACGAGCGTCCCGTGCTCGACAGTCAACTCCAGCGCATTCATCAGCTTCAGCAGTTGTTGGGGTGGAACGCACAAGAGCTCGAGCAATTTTTGAGCGATCGTGGTCTCGATAGCGTGCGTTTGACGCGCCAACAAGCAACACACGTGGTGCAGTTGCTGAGACGCATCCACGATGACGCTCAGCGCCAGAACAGCCCGGCCAATCGACGGCAAATTGCAGACATCCAACGTGCTACAACGGCCCAGCACCTCGATGTTGATGCCTTGGTGCAGCGTCTCTTTGGGGAGAGTATTGCGCTCGAAGCGTTGACGTTTGGTGAGGCCAACCAACTCCTCCAAGCCATCGAAAAACACCGGCGTGCGCGGGCATAAAGTCAGCGTACCTTTTTGTGTGCTTCACACGGTAGTGTATGCGAGCACCTGCTAGCGGGGCAGATGCACATCACACCAAAGGAGGCGCACGATGCGCGCAGTACGTGGGACCCTGAATCGGGTCGAATTGATTGGGTGGCTTGGCAATGCGCCAGAGGTCAAGCAAATCGGCAAAGAGAGTAGCGTGTGTAGTTTCAGCGTGGCCACCAAGCGCATGGGCGGCCGGGTCAACGGCGAGACTCAGCACGAGACGGAGTGGATGACCGTGGAGTGTTGGGACCGGCTGGCAACGCGCATGGCAGCGGTGTTGCAACGTGGGAGCCGGGTGCTGATTATGGGCAGTTTGCACACGCAATCGTGGGAAGACAAGCAGAGCGGCCAGCGTCGATATCGCACCGTGGTGCGCGCACAAGACTGCATGCTGTTGACGAATCCCGACCACGATAGCCACGAAGACGATGTAGACACCGAAGAAGTCGTCGGCTAACGACCGTACTCCTCACACGCATCCCGGGCTGCGTCCCAGCTCGGGATGCGTGTGGGCGTTATGACTGCCGCTTGCGGTCAAGTTTTTTCTCTGACTCGAGCCGCTCAAGCTCATAACTGTTTGTGTCAACGAAGCGCATGGCAGCCGCTAATTCGGGGTGTACCGCCACAATATGGCCGTACATTTGTTGAGCGACTGCTCGGTACGTGGGATGACCTTGTGGACTAGAGCGTAGTTCACAGAGGTGGAATGCTTCGCGCAGGTTCAACGTGAAGCGCCAGCGCATCAGACAGGCCATCGGTACCACGTACTGGGCCGATTCGGGCATGGTGTGTGCGATCTGCCGGGCCAGCGTGCAGGCACGTTCGATGGCTTCACGGTAGGCATCAGCCAGGTTGGCGTCTACGAGCTCGCTGGGGACGAGATAGCCGAGGTCAACGCCGAATGCTTGGCGTTCTTGGGTCAACATGCGATGACGTTGTAGGTCGCGGTAGGCGCCGATGTCTGCCACGATGTCGAAGACATAGCGGGCTTCTTCGAAGGCGCGTCCCGGCTTGTGAAAGCGCACCGCACGTTCGCCAGCGGCGACGCGGATGATGTCGTGTAGATCGTCACGGGGAAGCGTGCGCACGTGGGCTTCTACGTCGGCCAGCGGTATATTGGCATGCGGGTACAGGGCCGCGGCGGCGACTCTGATGAGGGCGTCTTCGTCGTAATCAACGAGGGTGACCTGTGGGCCGTCGCTGGTGGGTGGCGCCACGGGTAGTTGTTGCGCCAGTTGGGCTGGCCCAGTGCGGAGCTGTTGCAGGTAGGTGCGCATGGCGGTGCCACGCGGCGTCGCCGAGCGTTTGACAAACGACGGAATGAGGTGGTCGAGGGCATGTTGCATGTCGTCGCTGATGCGCTGGAGCTCCGGCAGGTCGTGTGATCCCACCCGAGTAATGAGATACTCAAAGGCGCGCCCGTTGCCAAAAAGCCCCACATTTGTGCGGGTGGCCATGGGCAACAGGCCGCGCAGGATGTCGCACGCTTTGGCCCGGGTCGCCGCCTGGTAGGCACGCTCGCTGGTCTGCTCGTCGCGCGGGGTACGGGCCCGCACCCACGCAATGGTCGGCTCCATCAAGGCACTGTAGGTGTCAAACAAATGGTCGAGCGTTGCTTCGTAGGCCGGTGCCCACGGAGACTGCATGATGTGCGGTTCACGCACATAGCGGTATGCGCCAGCGACTTTTTTATTAAACATGACATAACGAGTGGATTTCTCCAACGGGCTCACACCGATGCGTGCGTCTTCGATGACTTTTGCTGCCACGTTGCTGATGTCTTCGCAGGCGAGATGTGCTCCGCCCAATTCCGCCACGGAGTCATCACCGTAGCCAACGAGAACCCGGTCATAAAAGGCCTCGGCTTGGCGGGTAGCCACGAGTTGATCGAGGCTAGCAGCGTGCACTTGTGCGACTAATTCGCTGAATCCGGACTCTGGTATGTTGATGAATTCATCGAGCAGGATGCGGCGTATGCTTTTGTCGCTCCGGCTATAGCGCGAAAAAAGAGCACCCTTGACCACCTCGGGTAAATTGCGCAATCCGAAGATGGTCGCATCGAGGTCGGTCACAAAGGGGGTTAGGAGCGCTCGTTCGGAGGGGGTAAATTCCCCAGTCGCAGAGGGTGTGTCCACAGCAATTCTCCTTTGATGCGCTTACAAGATGGCATCATCGTCCACGGCCGGATGGGGCACCACGATGAGTTGGTCGATTGCTGGGGTGCGCATGACAGCCGTAGCGCCGCTCGGCCAGCGGATAATCAGCTCATCGACGTGTGTTTGTTGGCCGAGGCCAAAATGTGCCACGGGCTCCATCTGGCACTGATACCCACTGCCCCCATCGATGACTTGCAGGCGTGATTGACCGGCGCTGACCATGGTGACGGTGGCACCCCGTGCAGGTGCGCCGGCCCGTGTGAGCGGTCGCACGCGGAGCCAGTGGTTGGCATTGGCCGGTGTTTTGTAGAGGCTGAGCGGCTGTGGTGCGGTCTCTCCGTGTGCAATCATGAGTTCGAGCCGCCCGTCGCCGTCGATGTCAGCGATGGCCGCACCTGTGCCGAGACCGTCTGGTTCGCGGGCATCGCCAATGTCTAGCTCTACCCACACACCTTGCCGGCGCCCAAAGAGTCGATTGGGTTCGCCCAAGTTATTGAAAAACAGCTCCGGATTGCCGTCGTTGTCAAAATCGGCCGCAATCACGGTGCGTACGCGTGAGGGGGTGGCCATGGCGGCCGGTGTGATGTCTTGGAAGGCGGTCTGCTGAGCGTCCCATTGCCACAAGCGGTGCGGACCCTCCCAGTTGCCATAACAGATGGCCAAGCGACCGTTGTCTTGGGCATCCAAGACGGTAACGCCGCGGCCGTGCTGTTGGCGATCACTCAGCCCGAGATCGCTAGCGACGTCCGTGAAGGTGCCATCGCCGTTGTTGCGGAAGAGCAGATTGGGACCGCGTTCGTTGATGGCGAGCAGGTCGACATCACCACCAAAAAACGGCGCTGCTACGACGCCACGGCCGCCGGTCGCGTAGTTGACCCGGGCCATGCGAGCTGCATCGATGAGCCGGAATTGCTGGTCGAGTTCGTAGAGGTGCATGACCGCACCAAAGTTCACCACAAAAAACGAGTACCGACCATAGCCGAAGCGATCGATGACCGCCACCGACCGGCCTACGTGTTGATTGGCGAGTGCGGTGTATTCGGGTTGATCAAACCAATCGGTGCGGTGGCCTTCGTGCAGGCCAAACAAACGATCGTGATGGGTATGCGGCCGTGAAAAAGCATCGCTGTTGATGATATAAATTTCTTCGATGCCGTCTCCGTCGATATCTCCGGCAGCCACTGCAATGGCTTGACGTTGCGCATCTGCCAAGACAGCATCTGCACAATCGAGCAAACCACGACCGTTCCATTTGAGGGCTAGGTTGGCATAGCCGAACCCAGTGACAACAAACTCGAATTGACCATCGCCGTCGATGTCAATGACCGCAATGCCGTAACTGAGGCGGTCAACGTTGTTGTAGATTAAATCGTGCCGTGCAATAAACATAGGTCATCTGAAGCAAATAACGCTGAATCTTCATTATATCACAAGGCACGTGTCGCCGGAGTTGCAAGTGGCCGGTATACCATCAATCGCGGAGCTGATGGGCGTACAAGGTGGCGTAGACGCCGTTGCGGGCGATGAGTTGGGCATGATTGCCGTCTTCAACAATTTGGCCTTTTTGGACGACCAAGATGCGATCTGCGCTACGTACCGTGCCCAAACGATGCGCAATGATGATGCTGGTGCGCCCCTTGAATAAGCGTTCGAGCGCTTCTTGGACGAGGGTCTCGGTGGTCGTGTCAATGCTACTGGTGGCTTCATCGAGGATGAGTAAGCCATGTGGCTGCAATGCGATGGCGCGTGCCAATGCCAGCAGTTGACGTTCACCTGCCGAAAGGTTGGCGCCGTTGGGGGTCACCCATGCGCCGTATTGGGCTGGCAAACGTTCAATGAAGGGAGCCGCGTTGGCATCGCGGGCGGCATCCACAATCATCTGATAGGGCAGGTTTTCTTGGTACAAGCGCACGTTGAATTGTACTTCACCCTCAAAGGTGACCGGGTCTTGTGGGATGACTGAAACGAGGCTACGGAGTGCTTGCGGTTGTAAATCACGAATATCGACACCATCGAGTAAAATACGCCCTTGTTGGGGGTCGTACCAGCGAGCAAGGAGCCCAATAAGGCTGGATTTGCCGGCGCCCGTTGGCCCGACAATGGCCACGCGTTGTCCTGCTGGGATGGTCAGCGTGATGCCACGAAGCACTGGCTGGTCGGCGATATACGCAAAGTGCACGTCTTCGAGCCGTACTTCACCACGGAAAGGCGTTGTGGGAGATTGTGGCGTGTCTGACACGGTAATCGTGGGCTTCTCGTCGAGCGTGTATTGAATGCGGTCGGCCGCACCAAAGGCAATCTGGACCGCATTGTATTGCTCAGATAAGCGCAAGATGGGTTGAAATGCGCGATCAGCATATTGAATGAAGGCGACTAACGTGCCGAGTGAGGCCCAACCCGCCAATACACCTTGACCGCCTCCGTACAACAGCAGTGCGAGCCCCACCGAGGAAAGCATTTCTTGGGTCATCAGGAATTGCGCACTGTAGCGTCGTAAGTTGATGAGTGCTTGGCGGTACTTTTCATTCAGCGTGTCGAATTGTTGTGAGCTTTGTATTTGGGCCGCAAACACTTGAATGACGGGGATGCCTTGGAGTTGTTCGTTGAGATACGCGCTGATACGTGCGAGCGCAGTGCGTTCACCAGATGACGACGACCGTACGCGGGTGCTGAAGTACCGCGTGACCAACACGAGTACGGGGAGGACTGCGATAACGAGCAGGGCTAAGCGCCAATTGACGCTGAACATGACGGCCACGATGACAATGAGTGTGGCTGTCTCCGTGATGATGGTCACCGCACTGGTAGAGAGGAGTGCATTGAGCGTGTCAACATCGCTGGTCAGACGTGTGACCAAGTCGCCTACCGGGTTTTTGAGGAAGTAGACCTGATCCTGGCTCATGATGCGATTAAACACTTTCGTACGGAGGTCAGAAAGTGCGCGTTGCCCGGCTTGCTGGAGAAAGTAGTTGTAAATGTATTGGATGACAAACATGACCACCGCCGTGCCACCGTAGTAAATGGTAATCGGGATGAGATCGGCCGTGTTGCCGTTGGCGATCGGACCGTCAATGGCCCATTGAAGCAACGCAGGCGGGATGACGTTGAGACCAGCGGTGACCCCGAGCAACACAAATGCGATGGCGAGCGGGCGCCAGTGTGGTTTGATGGCAACGTACAAGAGTTTGAAAAGCGCACTGTCGGACGAACGCGTGGATCCTACGGGTGTCTGGTTCATGATTGCCTGTCATCTGATGTGATGATTAATCAGTAGTATACCTCAGCTTGACCACCTGTCTGACAGCAATGCGCAGAGTGTTAGCACACTGTAATTGTTGGGTGTGGTGGTGGTGATATGGGGTGTGGTACTATTGAGAAGTAATTGTATCGGGAAATGTGTACTTCGTAATGACAATGCCCAACCGTAATCTGGCGATTGTGACGACCACCTCGGACCGTTTTGTCGTAGATACCCGTGATGGTCTGGTGGGATGGGTTACCGATCATGAACCGTGGCGCCGTTGTTGGCTCTGTGGTAGTCGGTTGGGGAGTGTGACCGACGAATACTGTGGTGGGTGTGGTGCCCGATTTGCGCCACGCCAGTACCGAGCTGAATTTTTGTCATCGGCTACTGCGGGCATGCTCCTCGACAAGCAGGCACTTGTGCAGGTGGCGTTGCCGTGGTTGCGTTTACCCGTGTGCTTTGAAGTGTTTGCGTACCAAGACGAATTTGTGGCGGTTGCACAGCAGGTGGAAGGGTTTACACCGCGAGCGTTGCCTGGACATGATGCCTTGTTGTTGGCACGAGCGTTGTTTACGAGTGTAGCAACACTCATGCAAGCGGGTGTGACGCTCGGGCAGATTGCGCCGGAGGATGTTGTCCTCCAGAGCAACGGTAACGTGGTGCTCCGTGCGGCTCCAGAGCTGACCATGCAACGCGACAGCGAAGCCAATGAACTCCAACGGATTGGCGCGTTGTTGGGGTACTTCACGGAGGTGCCACGGATTACCCGCAAGTTTGAGATTGCAGATGCCGATGTGCACCCCTTGTTGCGCATCTTGGGTGATCTCCGAGACGGCACTCTGACGGGTGTTGCGGAAGTCATCGGTCGCGTGGAAGAAGCGCTACAGTCGTATGAAAGTCACCAGCATTTGCAGGTCACGATTGCGGCGCAAACCGATGTGGGGCGTAAGCGCAATAGCAACGAAGACAGTGTTTTTTATCAGCAGATGTCTTGGCAACGGGGCGATGGATCGCACACGGTGTACATGGCGATTGTTGCGGATGGCATGGGTGGTCATGCGGCTGGAGAAGTCGCGAGTCGGCTGGCTATTCAGGCGATGAGCGAGCACCTCTTGGCGGGGCAGTTTGTACAACTCCAAGACATGGGATTTGGCAACGATGTGGCGGCTGTCGTGCAGTGTATCGATGATGCGGTACAATATGCAAACACGCTGGTTGTACAAGAAGCCCAACGCCTCCGCAACGACATGGGCACCACGTTGGCCATGGTGTTGGGGTTTAATGGCTTGGTCTATGTG
>Ga0172372_10007399_pt1 | contig 14739 bp, 13 predicted proteins | sample LakKiv5m_2_FD_114544 | JGI IMG/M metagenome (GOLD analysis project Ga0172372, IMG submission 114544) | Freshwater microbial communities from Kabuno Bay, South-Kivu, Congo - kab_092012_9.5m | ecosystem: Environmental > Aquatic > Freshwater > Lake | place: Democratic Republic of the Congo...
TCATTACTGTGATTTTCACTTTTCGACACAACTTTCTGCGCAGTCAGAAATGGTTGAGGCTATGCTTCGCGAATGGAAATCGAGACGCACCGCCCTTTCCACAACGGAAGTGTCGACGCTTTATTTCGGCGGGGGAACACCCTCAGTGCTTTCCGAGGCACAGTTGGGTAAAATCATAGATGAGATATATCAATTCAATGGCGGAGGGGTAATCCCAGAGATTACTCTCGAAGCGAATCCAGAAGACTTGACTTCTGCCAAAATCAATGAATTAAAAAACCTCGGAGTAAACCGATTAAGCATTGGCATTCAATCGTTCTTCAACGAACACCTGGAATGGATGAATCGAAAGCATACCGCTTCAGAAGCCGAGTCGGCAGTGAAGCGCGCGCAAGATGCAGGGATTGAAAACATTACTATTGATTTAATTTTTGGTATTCCCATTTCCACTTCTGCTCAATGGGAAGAGAATGTACAACGTGCACTAGCCTTGAATACACCGCATCTCTCGGCTTACGCGCTAACCATTGAAGAACGAACGGTGTTTGGAAAGAAATTCGAGCGAGGCCTGTTGCAAGAAGCCGACGATGAGTTGGTTTCGAAACAGTTTTTGTACCTGCACGAAATCTCTTCGCAACAGGGCTTTGATCACTACGAACTTTCGAATTACGCCAAGCCCGGATTTGAATCTAAGCACAACGGAAATTATTGGAAGGGCATTCCCTACGTGGGTATAGGGCCCGCAGCGCACAGCTTTGAAGAAGGCAAACGCCGTTGGAATATTTCTAACAATCCGCAATACATCAAACGCGTCATGAACAATGAAATGTATTGGGAAGAAGAAGTGTTAAGTCAACGCGACGGGTGGAACGAATACATCATGACTGGCTTGCGCACCAAAAAAGGAATTGCCTTTTCAAACCTTCCCTCCATTTTTTTGAGCGAACATGAAACATATTTGAATGAATGTGTGAACGAAGGCTATGGGGTGCTTGCGAAGGACGGATTTCGATTAACACCAACAGGCTGGCTTATTTCTGACCGAATCATTGCATCTTTGTTCATAGATGAAAACGAAAATTGAAATGAATGGGGTGGAATACTCTTGCGATTTAAGCAAGGGAATAGACCTTTCGTTGCCATTGGAACCTACCGGTCCGCGAGCTTGGTACGTTGACCCTATGCGCATTGAGGCTGTGCGTGGTGAGGGATTTGTGGGCGAAGTAGCGCAAGGCGGTTCAGTCAATTTTCGAAATGTATTTTTTAATCCACACGGACACGGCACACACACCGAGAACGTTGGACATATTCTAACGACCGATTTTCCGGTTTATAAAAGTTTACCCACCACGCATTTTTTAGCGCAAATTATTTCAGTGGAATTGGAACAAGTTGAAGGCGACTGGATCATTCAAGCCGATTCGTTGAAAGGAAAGATTCTTCCTGAAACACAGGCCTTGGTGATACGTACCTTACCGAACAGCGAAGAGAAGCGTCGCAAGGTATATTCGGGGACAAATTTCCCGTATGTGAGCGTTGCGGCTATGCGCGTTATTGCCCAAAGCGGCGTGCAGCATTTGTTAATTGATTTACCCAGTGTGGACAGAGAAGAAGACGGTGGCGCTTTAGCAGCGCACCGCGTCTTTTGGAACGTACCCGACGCACCGAATTATTTCAAAACCATTACCGAGTTTGTGTTTGTCCCGCAAGAAGTAGCCGATGGTTCGTACGTGTTAAATCTTCAAGTTACGAGCTTAATGAACGATGCAAGCCCTAGCAGGCCTGTGGTTTTCGCGCTAGCTAATTCTTAATAACGGGAAAGAATAGGAAGAATGAACTACCCACGTTGATGCGTGTTCGGTAGGCGACTGTTCCACCCATTTGATTCACCATACTTTTTACCATAGCTAGTCCAAGGCCACTACCGGTGCTTCGCGTAGTGAAGTTGGGCATGAAAATGCGCTTACCAATTTCGTCGGTGATACCAATACCGTTATCGGAAACCTTGATAACACAATGTCCGCGATACACTCCCATGGTTAAGGTAATACGTTTTTCACGGTCGGTAGGAATGGCTTGAAAGGCGTTATTGATGAGGTTGTTTAACACACGAATGAGCTGTGTTTTATCGCCAAGGATGGTGATGGGCTCTTGCGTTAAACGATGAAATTGAACGCGGTTATTTTCGTGTTGAAAGGTTTGAATAACCGAGTTGCAAATGGAATGAATGGAAACGGATTCGTATTTCGTTTGTGGCATTTTAGCAAAATGCGAAAACTCTTCTGCAATGCGGGCTAGCGTATCTATTTGATCGCTCATACTTTCCACAAAATCATTGAGACGATCGTGGAAAATTTCTGGATTATCGTTCCATGAACGCTGCAAATGTTGCAGGCGTAGTTTCATGGGGGTAAGCGGATTTTTAATCTCGTGCGCGACTTGTTGGGCCATTTCGCGCCAAGCCGTTTCGCGCTCTTGTTGAGCGAGCTTGTTTGCACTGGTTTCCAACTGAAACAACATGCTGTTGTATTCTTTGATTAACTGTCCAATTTCATCGTTCGTTTTCCATTCGAGGGGTTCGTTGAGCGAGCCCAGTTTAACGTGATTGATGCGCTCGCTGAGGGTGTTGAGTGGTTTGGTAATGTCGCGCGAGATGACGAAGGCCAGCCCGGCTGCAACAAGGAATACCACAAAGTAGGGCGTTCCAATTTCGGTGAGGAAAATGAGCAGGCGTTGCTTTTGATTTTCTTCTTTTTTGTAGAGCATGGCCATGATGGCAAGCGGACGATTGAAGTCGTCGCGAAAGCACCAGTAGGCGATATTCATTTTTTCGTTGAAGGCAGATGGAACAACGATGGCGTTGTTTTTTGTTTCAGAGATGATGCGTTGAACCAAGGCGGGTTCAAGTTCGTCGGAAATGTGCAGGGCTGCTGCCGTATCGCTATTTTCAGAAACGAGGTAATCGCCTTTCAAGTCGTAAATGGTGATGAACATTTTGTGTACATCGCTCAATTCGCAAATCTTATCACCGAGGTAGAAGCTTACCGAGTCTTCGGGAAGTGTTCCGGCGTGTTGATTAATGAGGTATTCGAGGGAAGCGCGTATGGCTTTTTCTTTTCGAATAATGTTTTGTTGGTTGAATACTTCGTCGTGCTTGTAATGATCATACGCCGCAACCACACCTGTAACCAGGAAGGTTACAACAATTATGGCTAGCATGGCAATGAAGATACGCGTGCGAAGTTTCATGATTCAAAGTTAGTCGAACTCACCAAATGCAATTCCAATTTGTAACGGATAAACACCTGGTACACCCGCATTGCTATTGAAAATGGGAAGAACTGATTTAGAAATGAAAATGGAAAAATCATCAATGCCTACACGAAGAAATACATCGGCGATGAAGTAATTGTAATTCATGTTGGTTTTATCGAGGATGCGCAATTCACTTTGATCGTTAGCCTTTTCTTTGATGCAATAGCGGAGGGTGCGTAGGCCTAGATTGGTTCCGACGTTCAGGTGACAGACTTTGTTTTTCGGAAGGTAGTAATTGTATTCTACGAAGAAAGGCATGTACAATCGCAACGATCGAAAATTATTGGTAACCGAAGATGTTGAATCTTGCCACACCGTTGTTTTATCGCCTAGGGTATGAAAGCGCAAATTATTGGCTAGTCCAATTTGCTGGTACCCGTAAGAAAGCGCAAATCCCCATCCGAATTCTTTCGAATCGGTAGCGTATTTTATTTGTTCGGCAATGTCGACGTGTAAATTCCACGAGCGAGCCATATCTGGTGCGAACGTGTTTGAAGTCCCCATGAGTACCCCGCTGCCATTGAGAATGGTGGAAGTGCCGACGCAGAATTTTTCGAAGTTCTTGGGTGGATTTCTGAAGTCTTCAAAATCGAAACCGGTGAAAAGGGTGTCTGCTGCCCACGTGGTGTCAATGATTTCAACCGGTGGTGGCGTATCATAAACCACCGAATCGCGATCCTTTTGCGCGAAGGCGAATCCAGCAAGGAACAAAGCGGCGAGTACTAAAAATAATTTTTTCATATTCGGGATGCATCAAATGTAGGGTATCTATCTTTGCCCACGATGTCGCAAAAGAAAGATTTACGGGAATTAGCGGAAGATGAGTTGATGGCAGAATTGAAAGCTGCTGGTCAACCGAATTTTCGTGCGAAACAGATACGTGAGTGGCTTTGGCAGCGCGGTGCGTTGAACATTCAAGACATGACGAATCTTCCTAAATCACTGCGCGATGAATTGGATTCAAAGTACTCACTTTCACGCGCTATCATCAGCGAGCAGCAGGTAAGTTCAGACCGCACGGTTAAGTGCGCATTTAAAGTAGATGGCGACCGCGTGGTGGAAGGCGTTTTAATTCCCACCACTAAGCGCATGACCGCTTGTATTTCTTCACAAGTAGGGTGCAGCCTTTCATGTAAATTTTGTGCTACTGGCCGATTGAAAATGATGCGCAATTTATCGGCCGGAGAAATTTTCGACCAGGTGAATTTCTTGCGTAACGACGCAATGAATCGCTACCAAACGCCATTGACCAACATTGTGTACATGGGAATGGGTGAGCCATTGTTGAATTACAAGAATGTGATGAATAGCATTCAATGGATTACTTCTCCTGAAGGCTTGGGCATGTCGCCGCAGCGCATTACTGTGAGCACCGCGGGGATTGCCAAGATGATTAAAAAATTGGGCGACGATAAAGTAAAGTTCAACTTAGCCCTTTCGCTGCACGCCGCAAACGACGAGAAGCGAAGTCAAATCATGGACATCAACGAAAGCAATAACCTTGAGGCCTTGGCCGAGGCGCTGCGCTATTTCTATGATGCAACAGGAACGCGCATTACGTTTGAGTATATCATCTTCAAGGACTTCAATGACTCGTTGCAAGACGCCAAGGAATTAGCAGAATACTCGAAGAAACTTCCTGTAAAAATTAACATCATCGAGTACAATCCAATCGACGACGGGGAATATCAGCAAGCCTCTACTGAAAGGGTAGATGCCTTCGCTAAGTACTTGGAATCGCGTAACATGATTGTGAATGTGCGCCGTAGTCGCGGAAAGGATATCGATGCTGCATGCGGACAATTGGCCAATAAAAATCAAGCGGTTTCTAACATAGAGTTGAAAAGTTGAGGTTTCTAACGCATGGAAATCATGTGCAAGTTGATATATTTGAAACCTAATCTTTATATCATGAAAAAAGTATTACTATTTGCTTCTATCGTTGCCGCGGTATCAATGACATCTTGCGGTGGATGGAATGACGACAACAAAAAAGAATTAAAAGACAACTGCGTTAGTATCGAAGAAATTCTTTACGAAAAGGACGAAGCTGGTAAAATTTGCGACTGTATGGTTGGCAAATTGGTGGCTAAATTCCCTAAAGCAGACCAAACTCAAGCAGACGTAGCTAACACCCTTGAAGAGTGTGCTAAAGAAAGCGGGTTCAAAGACAAATTGACTAAATCATTCGAGAAATCATTGGGTGATTTCAACGATACTTTAGATCAAGCCATGAGCGGTTTTGAATCTTCGCCTGCTATCAACTAATAGAATTAGCATTTTTGGAAAGGCCCTCATTAGAGGGCCTTTTTCATTTCAACATTTTCCGTATTTCATTGTTTCTTTGTACAGATGAAAACTTTTAGCGCAGATTTATTCGGATATCGCAGACTCGCCACCCGTGAAGTAAGTATTGGAGAATTGAAATTGGGGGGTGATAATCCCATTCGTGTTCAGTCAATGACTACCGTTGACACCATGGACACCGAGGGTACCGTAGCCGAGAGTGTGCGCATGATTGAGGCTGGATGTGAGTTGGTGCGTATTACGGCTCCGAGTAAGAACGAAGCCGAGAATTTACGTCCGATTAAAGATAAGCTTCGCGAATTGGGTTACAACACCCCCCTCGTTGCAGACATTCACTTTACCCCAAATGCCGCAGAAATTGCTGCGGGTATTGTAGAAAAGGTTCGTGTGAATCCGGGTAACTACGCCGATAAAAAGAAGTTTGAAGAAATCGTTTATACCGACGCGTCTTACCAAGAAGAATTGAATCGCATTCGCGAACGCTTTACACCACTGGTGTTGTTGTGCAAGCAAAACAAAACGGCCATGCGCATTGGAACGAACCACGGTTCGCTTTCTGACCGTATTCTATCTCGTTACGGCGACACGCCGGAAGGAATGGTGGCCAGCGCCATGGAGTTCATTGAGATTTGTGTAGATCATGAATTTTATGATTTGGTGATTTCCATGAAGGCCTCGAATCCGCAAGTTATGGTGCAGGCCTACCGCTTGTTAGCAGCCACCATGATTGAACGCAATCTTATTTTCCCCTTACACCTCGGAGTTACCGAGGCAGGCGATGGAGAAGACGGACGTGTAAAATCGGCAGTGGGTATTGGCGCATTGTTGGAAGACGGATTGGGAGACACCGTGCGTGTTTCGCTAACCGAAGCGCCTGAAGCAGAAATGCCAGTAGCTAAACTCTTGGTGGAGCGCTACGCGAACAGGCCTTCTGATTTGGAAATTCCCTTTGAACAACCGAGCATAGATTTTTACGCCTACGAGCGCCGCCACACCCACGAAGTGAATCAAGTGGGCGGACGACATGTTCCGGTGGTAATAGCCGACTATTCGAGCCGTGAGGTGGTAACTGCCGCGTCGTTATTCGCAGTTGGATATGCCTATTCGGTAGAACAAGACAAATGGAATATTGCAGACGCAGCATGCGACTTTATTTATACCAAAGACAAAGCGGTTGACTTTGAAATACCCGGCATGTTGAGCGTGATTCAAGATTATGCAACATGGCTAAACCACAAAACCAAGGAGCGTCATTTTCCCCTTTTAACAGCCGATGAATTTTCAAAACCGAATGATTGTTCGGGGATGAAGTTTGTGCGACTTTCGTTGGAAGATTTAACGGAAACTTGTTTGAATCAACTGAAGCAAGATGCCAACACTGTCATTCTTCTACATTCGAACCACGCGTATCACATGCAGCACTTGCGTACCGCCTTTTTTAGACTGATGAACAAGGGGGTGATGAATCCGGTGATTATTGAAGGGAAGTACGACCTCACTGAAGACGCTTACACCTTGTACGCCTCAACCGATATGGGTGCGCTGTTGTTAGACGGATTGGGCGATGGCGTGTTTATCTCGAATACCCACAGCAGCCTTGCCAAATCGAATCAACTGGCCTTTGGTATTCTTCAAGCGACGAGAACACGTATTTCAAAAACAGAGTATATCTCTTGTCCAAGCTGCGGAAGAACTTTGTTTGATTTACAAGAAACAACGGCTAAGATTCGCTCACGCACCTCGCATTTGAAAGGGGTGAAGATCGGTATCATGGGTTGTATTGTGAACGGCCCAGGCGAAATGGCCGATGCCGATTACGGCTATGTCGGAACAGGCGTAGGAAAGATTACGCTTTACAAAGAAAAAACCGTCGTAAAAAAGAACATCAACGAAGAGCAAGCGGTTGACGAGTTGATTGCCTTGATTAAAGAGTACGGCGACTGGACCGAAGCCCCAACCGAATAAACGTTCGGGTTAGATAGAAATCACCTGAACCAAATGCAGCAAGCGTTTGGCGGTTTCCTTCGCGGTAGCTAAATCAGAATCACATACGGTAATGTGTCCCATTTTACGAAACGGCTTTGTCTCACTTTTTCCATAGAGATGAACAAAAGCGCCCTCGGTGTGAAGCACGTCTTCCATGTTTTTGTAGAACGCTGGTCCGCTGAATCCCTTTTCCCCCAATAAATTAATCATTACCGCAGGTGAACGCAATTCGGTACTTCCTAATGGAAGATTAAGTATGGCGCGTAAGTGCTGTGCGTATTGCGAAGTATAGCACGCTTCAATGGTGTGGTGACCACTGTTGTGCGGACGTGGAGCAATTTCGTTCACCAAGATTTTACCGTCTTTGGTGACAAACATTTCTACAGCTAGCAAGCCTACGTGTTTCAGCTTTTCAGCCACTTGTAAGGCAATGTCTTTCGCTTCTGATTCGAGGGTGGAAGAAACGTTTGCCGGAGAGAAAACAAATTCTACCAGATTAGCTTCTGAATTGAATTCCATTTCAACTAACGGGAAGGTAGCTGTTTCGCCCTTTTCATTGCGTGCTACAATCACCGCTATTTCTTTTTCGAAATCAACAAATTTTTCAAGTACGCTAGGTGCGTCGAAAGCCTGTAGCAAATCGTTTTCGTTGCGAAGCGGCGTAACCCCTTTACCGTCGTATCCGCCTTCACGCATCTTTTGCATGAACGGACCTTCGTTCAATAGGCCCTCGGCTTCTTCTTTGTTTTTCACAAGGAAGAAAGGAGCGGTTGGGATTTCATTTTCTTGATAGAAAAGTTTCTGAAGCCCTTTGTCTTTGATGGTGCGAAGGGCGCGGGTTGTAGGATATACACGTTTACCCAGACGCTCTAATTCTTCGAGTGCATCAAGATTCACATGTTCAATTTCAATGGTGATGACATCGGCTTTTTTTCCGAATTCCAACACGGTGTTATAATCTTGAAACGAGCCCTGCACGAAGGTGTTGGCCACATCGGCACACGGTGCATCGGCGGCAGGATCTAGCACTGCTACATGAATGTTTAGGTTAATCGCTTCTTGAATGAGCATTCTTCCCAACTGTCCACCGCCCAGTACACCAAGCACGAAATCTTTTCCAAAAACCTTATTCATGGTGCAAAGATAGTGTTGATGTTAGAATTATCTTTGCGCTCCATGGGCGATAGTATAAATGTTTTGTTAGACGATTTAAGTGCCTTTTTCTGGCGCATTTCGCAGTTCCCTATTGCCTTTCAGCTATTGTGCTGGCTCTTTTTTGCAGGAGGAATTTATTGGTCGTTTTACGCGTTGTTTCGATTATTTTTTAGAAAACGCGAGATGCAACCGCGCACAACCACGCTGTGGTGGTTGGGTTTTGCCTTAGTGGGAATTCCAATTGTATTTGCAGTTATCCTCGATGCGCGTCAAAAGCTCTTTCAGGAAGAAGCCTTGCTCAGCGAAGGAAGTCAATCCGCTGTGATTGAAGTTCCGCAAGACAGCTTGGTGTTAGACAGCCTCACGTCTCAAATTGCAATTACCACCTTGGGCGAAGCGAAGTCGTCGGTGATATACGCCAAACCAGGAATTGAAGTAGTAGCCATTCGTTATGTTAATCCGAACGCGGCGGCGTATTTGGCCACTATTGATTTGAATTATTTCGAAGTGGAATTAGACACGGCCATTGCTGTGAAAGAATTAACCTCGTCGTTCGCGAAGCGGTTCAATTGTGAAATTGCAGTGAACGGCGAAGCGGGCACTACGCCGGGGTTGGATGCGCCTTTGGGACAATGGACAGGGCTCTATGCCGTGCAAGGAATGTTGGTGAAAAACGAAGACGGTGATAAGCGTCCGTTCATGTATTTCAACACGGCTGGAAAGGCGTTCTATTCGCGAGATCGTGAAGTGGTAAAGCGATTGACGGGCGATATGTACAATGCTATTTGGGGAAGATATGATTTGATAGTGGATGGCGCGGAAGCCATTGACCCGCGCGACGGCACCAAAGACAATCCGTATCCACGCACCGTCATGGGCGTAAATCAGACCGGAGACAAAATGTATTTGTTAATTGTTGATGGAAGGAAACCTGCGTACAGTCGTGGATTCACCATGTCGGAATGTGCGCAATTATTACTTCCTTTGGGATGTTACCAAGCCATGGCGTGCGACCAAGGCGGCAGTTCATGTATGTATTTACAGAACAGAGGAATTGTGAATCGCCCGGCTGACGGCGGTGAACGTCCGGTTTACACCCACTTCGGATTGCGACGCATCAATTAATTCGGCAATTTCAGCGGAACTTTAATGGGGATGTTTTTCCAGTTCGAAGGCGGATAATGCTTCTTCGTTTCAATGAGGTATTGCATCAATTCAAACGGGTAGTCGGTCTGAATCACTAGTGCGCCGTGATTAACAAACCACAGCCATGAAGCACGTGCGTCTTCTCCTTCGGGTTTACCGGCAGCAATGCCTTTGAACATGGCGTTGTACCACAAACCTGTTCCGTGTTTTTGAAACAAGGTTAGTCCAGGACTGTGAACCAAGTAACTGGTATCGTTCGGAAGAATGACTTCAATGATGGGCGGATGAGCGTCTAACAAAAACGTGTCGAGCTTCGCATACGGAGTGTACTGAAAGATTGGCATGAAGAGCGGACCTTCCGGATTTGCGATGAGGTAATTGAAGAAGGTTTCAGACTTGTGGAAACCCTTTAAAATAATTTGATCGCGCACACCCAATGAATCAATGATGATTAATAAATCGTCGAAGCGTTCCGAAGACTTATCGAGGTTGATCATGATTTTTCCTTTCGCAAGTAGAAGCGCTTCTTCCAGTGTGGGAACCCGCTCTTCTGTAGGCTTTCCATCTTTATCTCTTAAATAATACGTTTTAATCTTTGCTAAGGTCAAGGCAGAAACTTTTCCTTTGCCTGTGGTGGTGCGGGTGATGGTGTTGTCGTGCATAAGGATGAACTTGCCATCGATGGTTTTTTGCACGTCTAATTCTATGATGTCTATTTGTCGGTCAATGCACGACTGAAGTCCCGACAGCGAATTTTCGGGATGGTTTTTCCAATCGCCACGGTGAGCAGCTACTAGCACTTCTTTTCTATTCTTCCGTTCGTAAAACTCTTGAATATTGCGGGTTTGCGCCGCGCCTTGCCAAGCGGTGAAGAGAAGTAGAAGAAGGGCGAGTATTTTTTTCATGGTTTCCAGTTGCAAAATACGTCAATTTTCAACGCTGAATAAGTATCTTTCCACCCAAATTATCTCTTATGAAACGCATTCTTACTTGTGCTATTGTTGCTTTATCTTTTTCTGCTTTTTCACAAAGTCTTACCAGTATTGAGGGGGTTGAATACGACCCGAACAATCAGATTTTTTTAGTTGGAAATGGAAGCAATGTGGTTCGCATGCACAGCAATGCTGTTCCGCAGGGAACCTTGGGTAACGCGCAAGCGAATTACGGATTGGAAGTCGTTGGTTCGAATCTATACAGCATCGTAGGTAGCACCATCAAGTGTTACGACGTTACAGCAGGTACGTTGAATTGGAGCCTTCCTCTAGCAGGGACTTCGTTTTTGAACGGCATGGCTAGCGATGGTGCTAATCGTCTGTGGGTTTCCGACTTCAGCGCAAAAAAAATCTATGAAGTTGATATTACTGATCCAGTGAATCCGTCGTACGGTGTAGTGGTGACCAATACCGGTACAACACCCAACGGACTTACTTACGACGCTGCGAACAACCGCGTGGTCTTTGTGAGTTGGGGTTCTAATTCGCCCATTAAGGCTATGGATTTAACGACGTATGCGTTAACAACATTGACAACCACCGCACTGGGAAACTGCGACGGTATTGACCACGATGCGTACGGTAATTACTACGTAAGCAGTTGGTCGCCGAATGCCGTTACCAAATTTTCGAATGAGTTTACCACTTCGCAAACCATTACCGTTTCGGGCGGCGTTTCTAGCGCGGCCGACATTTGTTATGCCGAAGAACTCGACACCTTGGCTATTCCATGTACCGGAAATAACGTCGTGAAATTTGTTGGATTTAACACCGCATTTTTGGGTGAATTGTCTTCTACAGATTTTCAAGTCAGCGGTTATCCGACTCAGGCCAGCGGTGTATTTAATGTGAATTTTAGTTTAGCTCAACCGCAGGTGGTGCGCATAGAATTGTTTGATATTACCGGCAAAAAAATCGAGGAAGTCTTCAACGGCACACTACCACAAGGCGAACATCGTTACCTTCTTGCTTCGCTACCGAATGAGTCAGGCATGTACTTCGTTCGCGTTTGGGCGGGCATGCACATGGGGATTACACATTTTGTGAAATGAAAAAACTTGTTTTAGTATCGGCCTTTGTTTTTGCGGTGTTCGGGGTGTTTGCACAACCTGGCAACGATGATTATGTCGCCAATCCGGGCGGAGGAAAGGAAGATTCAGAGTTGGAAACCTTTAGAAAATTAACTCCGCGTGAACGTACCGTGGTTGGAGGCAATTTCAGTTTTTTGGTTGGCTCTTCAAGTTTCATTTTCGTAGAACCTCAAGTGGGGTATCGCATTACCAATCGCATCTCTACCGGTGTTAGCGCCGGATACATGTATGTCGGAAACAGGAACTATTCTGAAAGTATTTATATGGGCAGTGGATGGGCGCGTTTGGGTATTGTAAACGGCCTGTTTGCCTGTGCGGAATACACGATGGTGAATCGCGCAGTGTATTACAACTCGCAAGCGCGAAGCACGTTTCCGTTGTTCTTAGTGGGCGGAGGAATTTCGCAGGGAGGAAATTATGGTATTGGCTATAGCTTTCAAATCCTATATGATTTAAGCGAAGACGAGCGGTCACCTTACGGGCCGCTCGCCTTTAAAGCCGGGATATTAATCCCGCTGAATAAGAGATAAACTACAAGCCTAATTTTTTGGCAATTTCTTTTGGTAGGGCGTCTTTGTGTACCACAATACAAACCGTTTTGTAACGGAAGTAAGGTACCGACACGTATTGGTAACCGTTATACGGGTTTCCACTTCCCCATGAATTTTTAGTGATGTAATACGCGTTTCCTTTTTCGTCTTTCGCAGAACCTGTAATGTGCATCAAGTGATCGTCGGTCGTTTGAAAACGATCGAACGCTTCTTGTCTTCTTTCTTGTGAAATGCTTGGTTCGTTTTGAATCTCTTTCACGTAGGCATACCCTTTAGCAAAATCGAATGTCTTTTCGCTCACGTCGGCGTCCCATGCAATGGTGAATCCGTTGGCAATGGCGTTGTCTGCTACTTGTTGAAACTCGTCAAGGGGCAAATTGTAATACGCTTTTTTAGACCAGTTGTCTGGAACTTCAAGCACAAATTGTTGGTAGAAAGGATGGTGTGAGAATGAGGTCAAACAAACGTATTCGTTCGCATTGATTTTTAACATATCGCGAAACGAAGCGGGGGTATATCTTGTTCCTTCGTAGGTAAAGGTCTCAGGAGTTTTACCAATCTCGGCATCTAAGAGCACATCAATGGTGTGTTTCCAATCTTGGCTTTGTTCTACCAATTTATCGTCTAGGACTTTTTGCACGAACGAGCTAAGAGCAGCGTCGAGGCTGCTGTGGTTGTATTTACCACTGGTGTTTTTCATACCATCGAAAACCGATTCTGGAACAATCCCAAATTCGTTGATGGTGTTCAACACGTCGTGACTTAGTCCGCCTGGGCCAAACTGTTGTTTGCCTTGGAAGCGTACAAAGCTGTCGGCTTTTTTCGGATACATCACGCGTACGTTGTACATCTCAGATACATCAACGGGTTTGTTACCCTTGCGAATGATTTCCGATTCAATGAACGACGAAGTGGCGAAGCTCCAGCAGGTTCCTGTTTGGCACTGGTCTTCTACGTTGCCGTGGGCATTATCTTTTACCACGGTGAAGGTTTGTGCACTAAGCGAAGCCGCGAAGAAGGCACAAGCCGAAAGGAGGGTTAACTTTTTCACGATAAAAATTTTTCGGGAAGGTAAGGAGATTGTCATCTTTGTAAAAACAAATCAAATGAAAAACATTGCAGTCGTATGCGGTGGTTATAGCGGTGAATCGGTGGTTTCGATGCGCAGTGCGGCCATGGTGATGGACAATATTGACAGAACCTTGTTTCGTCCAACCCAAGTAGTGATTGAGCGTAAGCGCTGGTATGCACTGGTGGAAGGAAGTGAAGTGGAAATCAATCGCAACGATTTTTCATTTGAATGGAAAGGCGAGAAGCAGACATTCGATAAGGTGTTTATGATTGTTCATGGCACACCCGGAGAGAACGGATTGTTGCAAGGCTATTTCGACACCATTGATATGCCTTACACGACGGGCGATGTGTTGAACATGGCGTTGACGTTTAATAAGAAGGCCACTACGCGCACCCTGCACAGCATGGGTTACCGCGTTGCACGTTCGTTGGTGGTGAGGAAGGAAGAGGAAGTAACGGCTGAGGCCATAGTTTCTAAAGTGGGATTGCCATGTTTTGTAAAACCGAATTGCGGAGGAAGTTCAATAGGTACTTCTCGCGTAAATGAAGATTCAGAAGTTTTAGCGGCCATTGAAAAGGCACGCAACGAGGATGAAGACATTATTGTCGAAGAATTTATATCGGGAAGAGAAGTGACCTGTGGTGTAATTGTTATGGATGGAAAGCCTACAGCACTGCCTATTACTGAGATAGTAAGTGAGAATGAATTTTTCGATTTTCAAGCGAAGTACGAAGGCAAGTCGAAAGAGATTACACCGGCGCCCATCGATGAAAAAACGTATGCGCGTGTGCAAGAATTGGCAGCGCGTATTTATACCGACTTGAATTGCGGCGGAATGATTCGCGTTGATTTTTTACTTCCCGAAGGCGAGCCGTGTGTTATTGAAGTGAACACCGTTCCCGGCTTTAGTGCGGCTTCCATTATTCCGCAGCAGGCAGCAGCTATCGGAATGGATAAGACGACGCTTATTACGACGGTGTTGGGGTAATGCTTGCCATACCCTTTTTCCCCCACCTTACAGTGGGGGAATTTCGAATACCGCCCTTAGGGGCTCGGGAAGAGAAAGGTTAATACTCGCGGAGCGAGTGATAAAAGATAATAGTCGCGTTGCTCCTGATAAA
>Ga0172372_10007401_pt1 | contig 14732 bp, 18 predicted proteins | sample LakKiv5m_2_FD_114544 | JGI IMG/M metagenome (GOLD analysis project Ga0172372, IMG submission 114544) | Freshwater microbial communities from Kabuno Bay, South-Kivu, Congo - kab_092012_9.5m | ecosystem: Environmental > Aquatic > Freshwater > Lake | place: Democratic Republic of the Congo...
CGCCCCCACTCCTGGAAGCCCTCAGGCCCGCACCCTCCCACCCGTCCAGCTCTACAACCTCGACCGCGACCCCGGCGAAACGCAAAACCTCCACGCCGCCCAGCCTCGTCGCGTCGCTCAAATGCGCCGCGTGCTGGAACGTTACATCGCCCAGGGTCGAACCACTCCAGGCCAAATCCAACCCTGAGGCCTCGCTTGCCTCAGATCCGCTTCACGCCTAACCTCCAACCCATGCGGTTACTCGACCGTTATCTGCTCAAAGAATTGCTCACCGCGCTGGCTTGTTGCCTGGGCGGTTTTTTGATTTTCTGGATCGCGTTCGACCTCTTCTCCGACATCGACGAATTCCAAAAGGCCCGGCTGTCCTCCACTCAAATCGCTTTCTACTACGTCCTGCGCCTGCCCGATCTGCTCAACGTCGTGCTGCCCATCTCCTTGCTCCTCGCCACGCTCTACTCCCTGACCCGACACGCCCGACACCACGAACTCACAGCCATCCGAGCCGCCGGCGTCGGCGTCTGGCGCATGTTCGCCCCGCATTTCATGGTCGGCTTCCTCGCCAGCGTCCTGCTCTTCGTGGTCAACGAAGTCGAACTGATGGAGGGTGCCATGGCCTCGAAACAACAGTTCAGTGAACGTCTCCGATCGGGACAATCCGGTGCTCTCAAAAATGTCTACTTCGTCAATGGCCGCGATCAACGAACCTGGCACATCGGCGCCTTCAATCCAGCCACCGGCGAATTGCAGGACGTCGATGTCAAATGGAAGAACCCCAACGGTTCCTCTCGCCACCTGACCGCCCGCTCTGCCGCTTGGTCCCAAGGGGCTTGGCTCTTCAAACAGGTGCAAGAATTTGTCTACGAAAAAGGTCCCGATGCCCTCGCCGAACCTCGATCCGCCCCCGAGCTGCGCGTTCCCGAGCTTCACGAGTCTCCCGGTGAAATCCTCGCCGTGATGCGCGTCTCGGGTCTCACCGGCGACCGCGCCGCACGCACCGCTCAACTCACCCTCCGCGAAATCGCAAACTACAAACGGTTCTACCCCGAACTCCGACCTCGCGAACGTGCGCTCGTCGATACCCAATGGCACGCCCGCCTGGCCTCACCCTGGACCTGCCTCATCGTGGTCCTCGTGGCTATCCCGTTCGGAGCCGCCTCCGGACGTCGCAATGTCTTCGTCGGTGTCGCCAGCAGCGTGATGATCGTGTTCGCCTTCTTTATCCTCATGCGCTTCGGCCTCGCTCTCGGCACCGGAGGAATGATGCCGGCCGCCGCCGCCGCGTGGCTGCCCAATCTCACCTTCGGCCTGCTCGGTGCGATCTTCACTCATAAACTTCGATGACTACCCCACGCGAAGAACGCCTGGCGTTGCTCTACCAGATGAGCAATGTCATCCATTCTACCCTCGATCCCCACGAGGCTCTCCAGCTGATCATCGGTGAAGCCGTCCGTCTCACCCGCGCCTCCAGCGGCTCCGTCGCTCTCGTCAACCCCACCACCGGCTTCCTCGAAATCCACGCCTCCCACGCCCTGCCCGACGCCGCTCGCGCCCTCCAACTCAAGGTCGGCGAAGGAATCACAGGCTGGGTCGCCCGCACCGGTAAACCCGCCTGCGTCCCCGATGTCGCCACCGATCCCCGCTACGTCCTGCTCAACCCACGCACCCAAAGCGAACTCGCCGTCCCTCTCGAAGTCCAAGGCGAAATCCGCGGGGTGATCAATGTCGATAGCGAGCGCACGGAAGCCTTCTCCGATGACGATCAAACGTTGCTCCAAGAATTCGCCGTCCAAGCCGCTAAGGTCATCCATCACACCTGGCTCTACGAACAGGTCCGCCTCAAAGCCCGGCTCTACGAGTCCTTGGTCAAGATCAGCCAAGTCATCAATTCTACCCTCAACCTCACTGACGCTCTCTCCGTCATCACACGCGAAGCCTGCTCTCTCATGTCCGCTCGCATGGCCTCCCTGCTCATGCTCGATGAATCCGGTCAATGGCTCGACCTCATGGCCAGCTCCGGCGCCGGCAAAAGCTACCTCAGCAAGCCCCGACTCAGCGTCGCAGAAAGTCTCGTCGGCATCGTCGTCCGCCGCAAAAAACCGGTCCAAGTGGAAAATGTCCAAGCCAGCGGGCGCTACCAAAACGTCTCCGTCGCCCGCGCCGAAGGGCTCGTTGCCCTGCTGAGCGTACCTCTGATCTTCGGCGGCGAAGCCATCGGGGTTCTCAATGTCTACACCGGCGCACCCCACAGTTTCTCCAACGAAGAACGAGGCATCCTCTCCGCCCTCGCAAGCCTCTCCGCCGTCGCCCTCCAAAAGGCCCGCCTCTACGAACGGGTCGTCGATCTCGAAGAACAACTCCGCCAAGCCGAAAAACTCTCCGCCCTAGGCCTGCTCGCTGCCGAAGTCGCCCACGAGATCCGAAATCCCCTCACCGTGATGAAGATGCTCTTCCACTCCATGGAGCTCGGCTTCGACCCCAACGATCCCCGCGCTCGCGATGCCGAAATCATGGAGAGCAAAATGAATCACCTCAATCGCATCGTCGAACAGGTCCTCGACTTCGCCCGCAGCACCGAACCCACGCCCGTTCCCATCGATCTCAATCGCCTGATCGATGACCTCGGACTGCTCGTTCGTCACAAACTCAAAAATCAACATATCGAGTTCTCCCGCCAACTTACCTCCCCCTTGCCAAACGTCATGGCCGACGCCGTCCAGCTCGAACAGGCCTTCCTCAATCTCACTCTCAATGCCGCCGAAGCCATGCCCAATGGCGGCATCCTCACCATCCGCACACGGGAAGAGACCACCGATAACCCCAACCCCGAAATACCCCCATCTCACTGGGTCGTCGTGGATTTCATCGATAATGGATCGGGGATGACCGAAGAACAGAGCCGACGCGCCTTCAGCTCCCTCTTGAATACCACCAAACCGCGGGGAACCGGGCTCGGGCTCGCCATCGTGAAACGTGTCGTGGAAACCCACCACGGCGAAGTTCAACTCTCCTCCTCACCTGGCAAAGGAACGACCATCAGCCTCAGACTGCCCCTGGCTTAACCTCCTCACCAACCTCGCCGTGAGACGGCAGGGTTAACCAACGCCCAGGCTATTTGTCGACGATCGTCATCGTGTACGGCGGCGACAGCTTGCTGTCGTTGCGCACCGCAGGAATCGCCTTATACTCATAATCAAATTTGAATCGATAATGCACTTCCTTCGCGTCCGCAGGCGCAGGAACAAAGGCTTCCCAACGATCCCTCACCACCGGCGTCCGTTCCATGGGATACGATTCGCTTCCGATCACCACAAACGGCTTGATCGAGTTGGTCCGAATGCTCTGCTGATGGCTGTCCCAGCCCACCTCAAATCGATAAACCCCAGCATCGCTCCGAGCCTGGCGACCCGGCGTCAGGTTCGTGATGGAATGGGTCTTGCAAGCGCTCAAAGTCATCGCGAGCGACGCAAACAAAGCCAATCGTGAACATTCTCTCAACATGACGCGAAAGCCTTGCACCGGCCGTTTTTGTTGTAAACTGAAATCAAGTCTTCTGCGGATTCCGCCACGCATGCCCCCCCGCCGCCAACAGATCGTCCGATGCGATCGGGCCCCAAAAGCCAGCCGGGTAAAACTCGCGCTCGGTCAGCGGCCGTCCCTCCCAACTGCGTCGTATCGAGTCCACGTTCCGCCAAGCCGTCTCCACTTCATCGCGCCGAATAAACAACGTCGCATCCCCCGCCATCGCTTCCAACAGCAGCCGCTCATAAGCCTCCGGAGTATAAGCTCCAAACTCCGCGTCATACCCGAAATGCATCCGCACCGGCCGCAACCGCATGGTCGACCCCGGAATCTTACCGTTGAACCGTAACGAAATGCCCTCGTTCGGCTGCAAACGAAGCGTGATCGCGTTCGCATCCAGCTTCTGCCCCACTTGCGCCGCAAACAGCACACTCGGGGTCGGCCTAAACTGCACCCGTACCTCACTCGCACTCAACGGTAAGTTCTTGCCCGTCCTCAAGTAGAACGGCACCCCAGACCATCGCCAATTGTCGATAAAGAGCTTCAGCGCGACGTAAGTCTCAACGTTCGAACGCGGATCAACTTTCGGCTCCCGACGATACCCCGGTCGCGGATTACCATCCACTTCCCCCGCCAGATACTGCCCACGCACCACGTGCTTCGCAAAGTCCGCCGGACGAAACGGCTGGATCGATTTCAAAAGCTTCACCTTCTCGTCACGAATCGACTCCGGCTCCAACGAGGCCGGCGGCTCCATCGCCACCAACGACAACACCTGCAATAGGTGGTTCTGAACCATGTCCCGCAACGCGCCAGCTTCCTCGTAATACCCGCCTCGCGCGCCCACCCCCAGGTTCTCACTGACCGTAATCTGCACGTGATCCACCGATTGCCGACTCCACAGTTGCTCGAAAATCGCGTTCGAAAACCGGAAGATTAAAATGTTCTGCACCGTCTCTTTCCCAAGGTAGTGGTCGATGCGCAAAATCTGACGCTCGTGCGCGTATCGCGTCAGATCGTCATTCAGCCGCACCGCCGATGCCAAATCCTGCCCAAACGGCTTCTCTACCACAACCCGCTGCCAAAATGGCCGCTGATCATCCTTCCGCAGCAGGTTCGCTCGCGAAAGGTTCTCCACAATGCTCGCGAATTGCGTCGGTGCCACCGCCAAATAAAACAGCAGGTTGCGCCTCAGTTGCTCATCCCCAAATCCTTCCAGCTGGCTCGCCAGCCGACTGTACGCTTCCGCATCTTCCAGATCCCCTTGGCAATAGTGGATGTGGTTCGCAAACGATTCCCATCGAGCCGAATCAATGGATTTCGTCCGCGAAAAGGCCTGCAGACCTTCCTTCAGCTCTGCTCGCCAACTCTCATCACTCTTCTCCCGCCGCGCAAAGCCCACCACTCGAAACGGGGTCGGCATCTGGTTCTCTGCGAACAAGTGGTACAACGCTGGAATCAGCTTTCGTATCGTCAAATCCCCGCTCGCCCCAAAGATGACAATCGTACAGGGATCCACCGGCTTGCGGCTCTCTTCAAGGGTCGAAGTAAAAAGGTCAGAAGGTGATTCATCAAAAACCATGGGGCCTACCATGGTCCAGACCCCGGCATTATTCAAATACTCCTTAAACCGGACCACCGCATAACTGCTTCAAAGTCCCAGGGACCACTCTCCTCCAGTTTCCAATCGAGCGTCGCCTCCAGTCACACCCTCAAGTCCTCCCCCCACTCAGCCACCCACGGCGCCGCTCCATTCCCATGAACAGCCTGGAATTCAGCCCCGTCAAACTGGCATGCTGCACCTGCACTGACTGACATTCTCATGCTATACCGCCGAGCGTTTGGATTTTTTCGAGCCGACCTCCCCAAGCTGATCTTGGCAGGCCTGCTGTTGCTCACCAATGCGGCGGCAGGCCTTCTGAAGCCCTGGCCTCTAGCCCTCGCCGTGGAGCTCCTCGGCGGTGGCATCGTCCGTCTACCCTGGAGCGACCACCTCCCAAGCGTCAGCCGGAACTCGCTCATCCTCAGCCTCGCCGGGCTCACCTTCGCGATCCACGCCCTGCAAGCTCTGCTCCAATCCGTCCAAAACGCTCTCGTCATCCAGGCCGGTTTAAAGGGACTCTCCGTCGCTCGCGAAGCGCTCTTCTCCAAGCTCCTCCATCGCTCGCTTCGCTCCCACCAAAACGCCGACCCCGGCGACGCCGTCTACCGCGCTTCATGGGATGTCTACGCCTTCCAAACCTTCCTCCACAAAGGAGTCTTCGGCTCCTCCGCCGCCCTCGTCGCTCTCGCCAGCATGGTGGTGGTCATGTCGCGCCTCGACCCAACTCTCACCGCCGTAACCTTGCTCTCCGTTCCCTTGCTCGTGCTCACCATGCGCTGGTTCGGCCCACGCATGACCCGCCTCAGCGGCCTCGCCCATAAGGCCGATACCGATGTCACCTCCACCGTTCAACAGCGAATGTCCGCCCTCCAACTGATCCAAGCCTGCGGCCAACAAACTCGCGAACTGCTCGAGTTCAGCACCCGCGTCCGCACCGCGCACCGCGCGCGCTGGGCTCAACACCGGTTCGAACTACTTTACCTCGCTCTCACCGCCCTGATCTTCGGTGCCGGCCTCGCCCTTATCCTCGGTACGGGCGCCGCTCAAGTCGACTCCGGCACGCTCTCCGTCGGTGGCCTGCTCGTCTTTCTCGCCTACGCCAATCAACTCTTCGAACCGCTCAACCAGCTTTCCTACGTCGGTGCCAGTCTCTCCGATGCCCGCGCCGGGATGTCGCGCGTGTTCGAAATGCTCGACGAAACCCCCGAGCTCGTCGATCGACCCAACGCAAAAATCGTCCCCCTCCACCCCCAACCCTTATCCGCACCGCGCTCAACCATTCTTCCATCTCCCCTACACCCAGGCCGCATCGACTTCGAACACGTCTCCTTCGCCTACGGCACCAACCACCCCGTCGTCCGTGATTTCTCCGAATCCATCGCCCCCGGCGAACATGTCGCCCTCATCGGCCCAAGCGGTGCCGGTAAAACCACGCTGCTCCTTTTGCTCAGTCGATTCTTCGACCCCTCCCAAGGCCAGATCCGCATCGACGGCACCGATCTCCGAGATCTACAAATCCAATCGTGGCGAGCCCAGCTCTCCATCGTGCCTCAAGAATCCACTCTATTTCGAGCTTCCGTCCGCGACAATATCGCCTACGGCCGCCCCGAAGCCACCGCCGAAGAGATTCGCCGTGCAGCCCAAAACGCCTTCGCTCACGATTTCATCGAACGCCTCCCGAACGGCTACGACACCGTGATCGGTGAAGGCAATGTCCGCCTCAGCGTCGGTGAAGCCCAGCGCATCAATCTCGCCCGCGCCTACGTGCGCAACACACCGATCCTCCTCCTCGACGAACCCACAAGCGCCCTCGACCGTGAGAGCGAAGATCTCGTCATTCAGAGTCTCAAAACCGCCTCCGCAGGCCGAACGTTGATCTTCGTCACCCACGGACAACGCATGCTCCCCCTCGCCGACCGCGTGATCACCCTCCGCTGATCACACGCCAGAAGACGCCCGACGCAACCGGTCCCGGATCCCGTCCCAACTCCCACCCGCTGGCACCGCTTCCACAATGATCGATCCCGCCCCCGCTTCATCGCATCGATGCCACTCCGCATACAAAGCCCGCGCAAACGCTTCCGGATCGCACGGAACCACCGCAACTTGCGCGGGATCCAATTCTAGCGGTATCCGATCGTGCGCAATAACATGGACCGGCTTGAGTCCCGGATCCAAATCCTCCATCCGACCCCTCAACTCCTTCTCGTCCGCCCAACTCCAAACCATCAGTCGCGCTTTCGGCGAATAGTGCCGCGTCAATAACCCCGGACTTCGAACCGGAGCCGCAGGGTCGTCGTCGCTGTGACCCAATCGCTTCGTCCTCATTTCAAGGCTCGTCGACCCTTCCCCTTCGCTCGCCTTGCCAACTACCCGCTCAATCGCATCCGCTGCAATCATCCCGGGCCGCAACACGCGTGGCACGGGCGAAACCAAGTCGACCACCGTCGACTCAATCCCTACTTGGCACGGACCTCCATCCACGATCAATCCCACTCGACCCTCCAAAGACCGCCGACAATGCTCCGCCGTGGTTGGCGAAATCTCATTCGAAAGGTTCGCGCTCGGTGCAGCGATGGGAAACCCACACCGCTCAATCACCGCACGCATGAATGGATGGCTCGGAAATCGCACCGCCACCGTGTCCCCTCCCGCTGTGATAATCTCAGGAATGATCTCCGACTTCACCAGCACCAGGGTCAAGGGCCCCGGCCAAAACTCCGCCGCTAATCGCGTCGCCGTCTCAGTCCACCCCGCCACACAGCGCCGAGCCATCTCCAAACTCGATACATGCACGATAATGGGATTGTGCGCCGGTCGACCCTTGATCCGATAGATCGAGGCCACCGCCGCAGGATCTAACGCGTTCGCTGCCAGCCCATACACCGTCTCCGTCGGCAACACGACCACCTCCCCACGCTCCAATGCGCAGGCCGCGAGCTCCACCGCGTCTTGAAATAATCCCGGCGCGTGGGTCGGAAGCACACTGAGCTTCACCGCATCGTGCATACGCTAGACCTCATCCGATGCCCCCTCCCCTCCCAGACGTCGAGGCTCCGCACGCACTTCACCCTAAAACACGGATGAAGCCCCAGGACCATGCGCCCGAAGTCAGCACCGCCCAAACTCATTCTACAATCCCTCCGAGCAGATGGCGCAACTCCGCATCCACCTGTGATCGGCTCTCCACAGTGTGGCTGGCCTCCTCGCGCAACATCTCCCGAAAACGTGTCCTCAATCGGTTGATCGTCGACTTCACCACCGCTTCCGAAAGCTTCAGCTCGCGTGCCAAGGCCGCAAAGGAAATCTCTGAGTGCGGACCCCAAAGCAATGGCTGAAGCCGATCGAAAACATCCGCTCTCCCCGTGCTCTCATGCTCCACCCGCAACCGAGCTAAAACGACGTCCAACAAGATCTCCGCCCATCGTCGTTCATAAGACCGGTCCGGCGTGAGCTTGTCCGGAGGCCCATCCAGGTAGCGGCTTTCCACCTCGTCCAAATTCGGCGGCACAATCGGCACAACTCCCTCTCGCTGCGGCCGACTGCCTTCCAACCATTCCGTCGCCAAAAATCGCTTCAACGAAACCAACAAAAACACCCGAAACTTCCCGCGCCGAGGGTCCGTCACAAAATAACCAGGCTCCAAAAATCGCTCAAGAAACCATTGCACCAGATCCTGCGAACTCTCCGGTGAATGACCCTTCCGTCGCGCAAAGACATACAACGGAAACCAATACACCCGACACAAAGCTTCCAAACCCTGCAAAGCCGCCCCGTTCGATCCCGACCCCGCTGCCACCACCATACCCCAACGGGTCGGTGCTGCGGTTTCCTGCCGAGGTCGAGGAGATGTCGTATTCAAGTCCATAAAATGGGACGGCCACATTCCCTCCCAGAACCCACCGCCGCAACACAAATCCCATTCCAACCCGTCCCACACCCCCAATCCACTACCGACGCAACCGAAAATAACGTCGTCCTCCAGTCCCCGAGATCGCATACGGACTCTGAACCGTCCCCGCAACATCCAACCAAGGCCCAACCGGGTCCTCCGAACTCTGCAGCACATAACCCGTGCCTTCCCAAACCAACTTCAAACCGCCTCCGCTCAACTGGATGTCCATCGTTGGCCGGCGCACGATCGGTTCCACCAGATCCAACGCCAATCCAAACGTAATGTCCGCGCTGCGCGCATTGTAGTTGTGCACCTCCACCGCCAACACGTTATCTCCCGAAATCAAACCCGACAGCGCGCTCGACGGGATCTCAAATTGATCCAAACACGTCGCGTCCCCGCTGCATGGAAAGCCGCTCGCTAACGTGTCATTCCGAATCGTTCCCTCCGGCATGCGCAAACGGTAGATCTCGCTCCCATTCAAGTAAACCACCGCCCCGTCATCCACATACCCCGACAGAATCATCGAAACCCCAGCCACACTCGCCGGCCCCTGAAAGTGGGTTCGAAAATAATAGGTGCGATACGGAAACCCCGAGTTGCTCGGATCCGAAGGCATGTTCGTGGCCCGTTGCAACACCTCCGGGTTCGGCCCCGTGGCCCGCACGTCCACCCAAAACAATCCCTCCCCAGGACCGCTCCAGCTCGTGTCATCATAGCCCGCCTGCGTCCATACCAGCCCGTTCGGGTTCTCTTTCGTGTAGCGCCACGGATGGGTCACCTCAAACACCCGGTTCGTCGTCGCGTGATGGATCGTCGTAAAAAAACGTATCGTCGACGCATACCGCACGCCACCCGTGGTCGACACCGCACGAAAATAGTAACCCGTGTTCGGTGCCAAACCCGTAAGCCGCATGGAATGTTCCTTCACTAACACGGGGTTAAGCTCCGTCGCTAAACCCACATCGGAACCCAAACCGTATTCAACCTGGCTCGTCGCCGCTTCCACACTCGTCCAACTGACGAGCGCCGTGGTCTCATCCGCCACCACCGACAAGTCGTTCACAAATCCCGGAAGCGGCTTCGCCCGTATTCCTAAGTGACTGCCCACTGTCCGCTCCTTGCCCGAGTCGGCAACCGCACTCGACTGATTCAACCGCACCGCCTGCCCCGTCGAATCCTGCATGACCAAAGTCGTCGACCCCCCACCATCCATGTTCACCCCGTCGTGCGCCCCCACCAGCAGCAACCACTCCGCCGCTTCATAATCCAAAGCCCCCTCACTATAGCCCGGCTGCCGACCATCGATCGTCATCAGGAAGAGGTAACGACGATCCTCAGACAATCCGAAAACCGTCCGTGGATTCGGATTGTGAATAAACCCGGCCGCCGTCTGATACCCCCGCGCCACATCCACTCCGCCAACCAGAATCGGATACGTCCCCGCCACCGCAGTATAAACGTCCGACACATCCACCGAAGGCCAGTTCTCGGACACAAAGCTGGCTCGGTTGTTGCGGTCCAACAGGATCACCGTTGAGTTCTCCGAGCTCTCTTGCCTCGACACCACACGTCCCTCCGATACCGCCAGCCCATACACGTCCATCGGAATCCCCGCCGGGAGGTAGTATTCGCGCGCGTCGAATAGGTTCGCGTTGATCGCAACCTGGACCTGGTTCGTCCGCAGAAAATCACTCACCGTCAACCCGCCCACCTCACGTGTCCCCTGCACCGAGTTGTCGATCGGCGGCGTGCTCAGCAGTTGGATGTCGGGGTCAGACAAATCCACCCGGATGGTGTGGATTACCAGTCGATGCGGCATCCCACCAACGCCCGGCAGGTTCGTGCTCACCGAGTGATCTACCCCCTTAAACATCGGCTCCCACGGCCCCACGACCGCCGTCCCCCAAGTCGACACCGATAACAACAACCCACCCAAGACGGCGCAAACGCCAAGCCGCAAACTCAACCATGGCGACGGTCCCACCACTTCTCGAAACCACCTCTGCCTTGATTCCGTCGAAGGCTTCATCGCGTCACTTCGTAAGCTCGCCACCGCTGTATTTATAGTCATAACCGAAAACTGGATCGCGGGTGTAAGCCGCGTTGTAACCGTCGTAATAAATCCGAGTCACCGCCGCATGGCCGTCCACAAAGGCTACCACGCTCTCCGCATCGTTATAAAACGGCGCATTCGCTTTTCCCGTCCGACTCCGATGCCATGACAGCGGCGCATGGGCCGCCCACTCCATCACCAATAACGTCCGCCCCGTTTGCCTCACCGAATCGAGCTTCCATCCCGCCACATTCGGCAACCCAGGCAACGTCACCCCGTTAAAGACGTAGCTCGTGTGATTGAATCGTGCGCTCTGCCAAAACGGCTTTGCATCCGTGTAGCCGCGATCTGCAGGACACGCAAAAACTGTCGCTGATCCTAGCCCAGCGTCGCCCCCCCGCCCCGCTCCGCCCGATGCTAAGTACCCCTGGATCTGATCTTTGTAGTACCACCAAAAATCCCCCCCCTGATTCGCCACAGGCCCGGGTAGGGTCGACTGATGATCCGCCGCATACGCCAGGATCGCCTTGGAAATCGTCCCGAGCTGCCCCAAACACAGCGCCTCGGCCCGACGCGATTGAACCCGAGTCACCCCAGCCAACCCCACCACGCCCAAGGCACCCACAACGGCGAGCGTCACAACCAAGTCCAACACCGCAATTCCACGCTGGCCTAGCCCGCTCTCGCGTAACGTTGCGCCCAGCCACCGCGTGGGGTCACCATGCAGGCAACCACTCACCAGTGGCCGACCTGCCACGTCTCGCATAGGAATCTGAACCACCTTTGTCCTCAGGTTCATTAGTAAACCGGCAGCTTCGCCAAATTCCCCGCTCCCACCGCCAGATACAATTGGTCAAACGACGCCGGAACCACTGTTTTGGTTCCGTCCTGACCTCCGCCAAACGACGCCGGATGGCTCACCACCCCCGCGTGCAAGTGTCCCGCCTCGAAGAACCGACGCAGATCCACCGTGCGCACCAAGTTACCCGAACAAAGCGCCACCATCTTCGGCTTGATCTTCCCCAATCGCTTCCACTGTTCCTCGTCCAAAAACGGCGGCCCCAGCAACGACACAATCACATCCCCCTCCTTCGCTTTGCGGATCTGATCAAAAAAATCACCCGATGGAACCTCCGCCGGCCGCAGCGGATCCACTTGCAACTTCAGCTCGCTCACCGCCGTCACCCCGCCACGATCCAACTCCTGCCTCAATGCACTTACTGTCGCGTCCAAAGCCGGTTGCGCAAACGTCTCGGTGTCCCGAGTCAAAATCAAAACCCTCCCACCCGACCCAACCAACGACAACGCCTGCTTCCCCAGAGTGCTACCCACCGACCGATGCAGCCCCCGATCCACCGCAGGTAATCCCCACGGAATCCATGGACCTGCTCCCACCAAAATCACGCCCAACGCCACGCTCCCAAGCACAGCCTTCCACCGATTGTGAACGTTCTGTCCCATGCCCGTCATCCTGCGGGTCACCCACCCTCGCTCAAAACACCCCGTGCGGTTTCGAGAATACAATGTTCGAAACGCTTCCCGAGAGCCCCGTCCGGATCAAGGCTCGTAGCTCGTCGGTCTTCACCTGCCGCACGCTCGTGTCACCCATCACTAAATTCCCCTTGCGCACGTGCACGTTCTTGTCCCAGGCCGCGTCGATCGAACTGCCCAAAAATGTGCTCCAATGTGGCTCCACCCCGCCTCCACCCCCAATGACGTTGTGGTCCCCCAGCAGAATGCTCTCCGGCACGGTGTCCGTCCCCTGCGGCGAATAGAAGTAGCTCACGTCCGTCTCCCCCGTCAGGTTCGACCAGTTCGTTCCCGCAATCTTGCTCTTGTCCGCCGGGCACCACAGAATCCGCGGCGTTCCTAACTCGTTCTTGACGGCACGGAAATGGTCAACCCACTCCGCCGTGTCCATCGTCCCGCCGTTCGTCGTCGATAACGCCCACGGGTATTTGTCGTTGTTGTCATTCGCCCAGATGCGAAGGCCCAGCACGGTTTGCTTGAGGTTGTTCACGCAAGCGATGCGCTTCGCCTTGGCCTTGCTCGCCGCGAGCGCGGGTAATAACAACCCCGCAAGCACCGCGATGATCGCGATGACAACCAACAGCTCAATCAGTGTAAATGCCAGTGTGTTTCGTTTCATGTCACATTTTCCCCTACATGCAGGTTCGCTCGCGCCTAAGGTCATCGCATTTGTTAGCAGTCTTCACGCCAAACTTCTTGTCTCTCACCCACCGATCCACCCACCCCTAGGGTCTTCGCTTCACCCCACATCGCTCGCCTCCGTCGTCCCCACCCCTGCCGCTCTCGCGCCGCATTAACGCCAACGAACCCAAATCAAAACGCCCACGCCCACCGCGCCCACGGTATTCACAGATCAACTCCACGTCCGCCTCATCCGCACTGACCTCAAATCCCACCGCCATCCCACTCCATCGAGTCGTGCCCAGCCCTCGGATGGATTCACTCGACTGTTCCCCAACCCGCAGCCGCATCCCTTGATGCACCCCAAATGGCAAAGGCTCCCATCCCATCAAACGCCCTCGCCCCTCGAAACGATAGCTCCCTCGTGTTAATCGCACACGCTTGCGCCAGGACGCCGACGTCACCCCTTGTGCCACCACCTCCAAGTACGGCACTCCAGTTTCGTCTTGGCCCCGTCCCATCCGCCCGCCCGGCGCTGCGTCCATCGACCGCCAATCCGCGTCCAAGGCCAACCGTTCCTGCCCCGCATCCATCCGCACCACCTTCTGCTCGCCCTCAGTCAGTTGACGCCGCACCGACTCGGCACGCCGATCCAACCGATTCCGCAGATCTGCCAACCCCTGTTCCAAAGACTTTCGTTCCGCCCCCGAAACAACTCCTAAGAGCAATCCCCCAGCTTCGTTCACCCGCCGCTTCAACACCGATCCATCAAAAAGCTCTCGAAACAACGCCCGAACACGTTCCTCATAGTGCCTGCGACCTTCTGGAGTTTGCATCAAGGCCGACGCCACCGACCCCACCATCTGCGGCCGCCAGCTCAATTCCGGATACGCCAGCAGTTGATCCATCCCCGTGGCCACGAAGGTCACCCTCCCATCGACCTCGGATCCCACCAACCGATAGTTGTTTCGCGCCATCGCGTAGCCATCCCAATGGCATAGGAGAATCTCCGTCGCCAGCAGCGACATCAATCGATCCACGTCACACACCGCCCGAACCCGATGCCACCGAGCCGAAGGGTCGGGCTCTCCCAGCGCCTCAGCAAGCGCTCGAAACGGACGTCGAGAATCGCCCCCGAAAGCTCGAGCCTTCAACGTTGGCTCACCACCAACGTCTCCGGTCCGACACCCTTTCAATTCAAATTCCCCATCCACATCCCCGCCTTCCATGGGTTCAAAAACCTGCCCCGAAAGTCCCCTCAAAACTCGGGCCGCAAATCGCGAGTCGAAACCTTCCTTCATCACATACAAACCCAGCATCCGCCCGTTCAGCCGCACCCGCGCATGAGCCACCCGCGGCACCACAAGCCCCGCTCGTTCCATCGCCTCTGCCCCGAGCATTTCGTTCAGATAACTCGGATCCTCCACGGAGTTGTTCAGGTGCAGTTTCCAACCCTCATCACCCGCCTTCGTAACCCGCCCCGAATCACTAAAACCACTACCCCCCTC
>Ga0172372_10007402_pt1 | contig 14727 bp, 16 predicted proteins | sample LakKiv5m_2_FD_114544 | JGI IMG/M metagenome (GOLD analysis project Ga0172372, IMG submission 114544) | Freshwater microbial communities from Kabuno Bay, South-Kivu, Congo - kab_092012_9.5m | ecosystem: Environmental > Aquatic > Freshwater > Lake | place: Democratic Republic of the Congo...
TACAGAGTTTGACTTTAAAACAATTGACGTGCTTGAGCATATTGCTAAGTATAGAGAAGAACCAATTAAAGAAGAAATTGGGCAAATTAACACATTAAAACAGGGTAAAATTTGGATTAATAAATATTTGGATAATTTCATTATTGATTTTAAAATTAAAGAAATGATTCAGTCTTTTGAAAGAATTTCTTATAAATTTTCTGAAGATTGTAGAGAAATCTTGAATCAAGACACTTTATCAATCGATGATTCTAGAGAATCAGTTACTGGAATTTATCAAAAAATATATAAACTTGAAAATTATAAAGTTACATTTCAAGATTATTATAAGCAATTGAGTACTGCAGTTTCTGTTACTAAAATTATTGGAAATTCATTTAAATCTGTTTTGCTGTCTCTAGATAATAGACTTTACGATGAGTTTGCTGGAAGTCCAGTAAAAACTAAATCTGGAAAGGATGATATTCTTCAATCATTGTTTACTGATTTAGATGCTTACGAAGAATTACTTGGAGAAACATATAAAAAACACGTTCTTTCATTAGCCTACAGAATTGATGGATTAGTAAATATACTTTTAAAACAAGAAGGATCTGTTCGACTTATTTATAAGGATATTGCAAACACTCAATTAATGGAAAAAAGAATGGACAAAGTATCATCTGATTATTGATTCAATATATGATTACTCATCTTCAAAAAGATTTACGTAAATATCTTGGTACTCTTAAAAGTCAGATAATAAAGCCTAACTACAAAATAGCTTTAGTTCTTATTGATCAAAATAAGAACTTTTTGGTTGAAAAATCTTTATTAGGTCAATATAAGTTTATTGAGTTCAATTCAGATTTTCTTACTCCGACTGAATCTATTTTTGTAGAGGCTTCTTTATTATTAAATAGCAAATATAATATATTTGATTTTGAGTATACAGACTTTACTATAACTCAAACAACTTTTGGAGATAATAGATTTTTATTTATTACTTTAAGAGAAAATATTAATCATGATTTTTTGGTTACTATTTCTCCTAAAAGTCTTAAAACAAAAAGATTATCTTCTACGACAAATAAATTTTTTAAAAATTTATTTCATAAAATCTAATTTTTATTATATACTATACGAAGAGAGATTAAAATTTGGATTTTCTGAATTTTGAAATTTCTTTAATATCATATAGCCTAGCTAGATAATATTTGAAACTTTATTAACATTATTGTATAATTATATGACTCTTAAATTTGTAAGTACTTCGACTTCAAGTCAAATCAACAAAGGTTTTCCAACAATGAGAAGCCTTAAAAAAGACGAATCAATCGCCTTTACCTTTCTGTGCCAACAAAAGGAATTCGTTAAAAATGGAGATTTTCCAAACGATCCTGTATTTGTTGAGATGGAATCATGCTATGATGAAACAACTAAATCATACTTTAAGTTTAGTGATAGCGTTGATCCTGCACTTAAAGCTAAAATTTTGAAAATAAAAAGCGTTAAGCTTTCTAAAAAAACTCTTGCTGTAATTTTGGAATATAAAATTGGTCCAAAAAAAGAGATTGTCAATATTAACGATCTCTTTATTATTCGTATGGGTTCTGACAAACTTAAAACTTTAATGGATATTGAAGAAAATGAAAGGATTTCCAATCCAAATTTCAGTTTATTCGACGTTGATTACAGTGTTCGTTGCGATGATGAAACATATCAAAAGTGGGCAATTACTCCAAGAAAAGATAAAGCTTTTTCTAAAATGGATGAAGACGCTAAAAAAGATCTAATAACTAGAGCTCATGCAATGATAAACGATATTTTTCCTAAAATCGGTGGAAAGGTTTTAGATGACGAAGAACTGATGGAGAAATTTGGTTTGGAATCAGAAGATGACGCTGATATTAATCCTATGCAACAATCAGCTAATGGTGGAGAATTTGCTAATCTTAAAGCTCCAGCAAAAAATCCATTTGGTGGAAACAATTAATTTTTCATATTAGATTTATGAAAGATCAAATTGAATATAAAATATATGCGTTTGATCTTTCTAAATCAAATACTGGTGGATCTATAGCATATCTGGATAAAGATTTTAATAAAATTGAAATTGAAACATATAGCATTGAACCAAAATATCGCCCATATTATGGCGCAGCTCATGCAAATGATTGTCAGTTTATTGAAGTTCAACAGATACTTGCTAAAATAAAAGAAGTTCTTATAAAGGATTCAGTGAAAAAATTTATAGTTTTGGAAAATCCTGTGTATCAATCTTTTTCTTCAGAGTTAGCTTACTATATGCAACAAAGTGTTTTAAGTATAGCTTGTGAATTAGGCATAGATGCTATTGGAATTCCTCCTACAACACTAAAGAAATTCATTGCTTTTCAGTATAGAGAATTTTTTCAAAAAGATCCACCTAAAAAGAAAAAAACGTTAGATAAAACGGAAATTAAATTTATCTATAAGGCGTTAAAAACGACCCAATATTTCGAGAAATATAAAATAAAAAACGATCCTAATAATGATGATGAGATGGATGCTTTCTTTTTAATAGACTACATTATAAGCAGTTTTAATGAAAACTATATGAGTATATGGAATTCTAAAAAGGTTGATCCAGATCAATATAGAAATTTGTCTTATGTACCTATGTATGCTAATCCATTTAACTTACTGTACAATATACAGGACGATTTTTTTACATTAAGCGATCGTAAATTTTATGTTACCCGTTATATTAAACACATAAACTTTATTAATTAATTATTTCTTACTATTATGGCACTTAAAGACGCATTGAAAAAAATTCAAAAAAGGTTCCCTGAAAATAAGGGACTTATTTATGATCCAACTAAAAAAATTGAATTCATAAAAACTGGTTGTTTGCCTCTTGATACATTCGTCGGAGGGTTTCCTAAAGGGCGACTAACTGAATTATTTGGTTTAGAAGCTTCTGGAAAAACATCATTAATGCTATCTGCTGCAGCTAAAATTATTAAAGAAGGAGGTACTTGCATATTTATGGATTTCGAACACGCATTTAACGCTGATTTTAATAAAAGAGCTTTTGGGTTAGATGCTGCAAATCCAAATTTTTTATTATTTTCTCCATTTAATTCTGAAGAAGGTTTAGGAATTTTGGATGAGATTGTAAATGATCCAGACGATATTAAAATTGATGCGATATTTATAGATTCATTGTCAACTTGTAAGTCAAAAGACGAGGTTGAAGGAAGTTTAGAAGACGCTGCAAAGATAGGATCTCATGCCAGAACTATTGGTAGAGTAATTCCTAAACTTAATCTTTATGCGGCTAAAAAAGATTGTGCTGTTGTTATGATTAGCCAATTGAGAGCAGCAATGAATCTTAATCCTTATGCAGCTAAAAATGGAATGGGAAATATGGATTCATCAGATCATGCGACAACTGGTGGAAATGCCCCTAAATATTATTGTTCATTAAGATTATTTTTGAAAAATACTACAGTTAAGCAAGACACCATTGATCCTGTTACTGGGGTTATGTCTAAAAATATTCAAACTGGAAATGTAACTAAATTTAAAGTTATTAAAAATAAAGTTGGAATTCCATTTATAACTTTTCAAAGTACTTTTGATAACGGGTTAAATGGCTATCAGGCTGGATGGAATGTTGTAAAAGATATTGCATTCTATCTTGAATCTATGAAATTGGTAAAACAATCTGGTTCAAAGTTTACATATATTGGTTCTACAGAGGAAAATAATTTTACAATGAATGGGCCAAAAGAACAGTGCTTAAATGCTTTATTAAGTTCTCCTCATTTACTAGAAGACGCAAAAAATCAAATCATTAATAATTTTAAAAATTCTAAAGGCATTAAATTAGAAGATGAATCTGGTTTAGAGGTTTCAAATGAAGAATATGACGACGAAAGATCACCAGAAGAACTAGCTGAAATGGAAGCATAAACATTGAATTTATGGAGAGGGATTTTAATTAATTTATATTCTAGCTATAATTAGGAATATAAATTAATTTCTCTCCATATATGATGAATTCATTTGCTAAAGAATTTTTTAAGGCTGAAATCGTTAGACTTGACGAAGATCAGTATAAAATAAAAAGTCAATATTTTATTGACTCAATAATAAATCAAAAGGTTCAAGATGAGTATATTAGAGTTCCTGCAATTGGTCGATATATTCAATTTCACCCATTTTCTTTTTCCGATTACAATTTACTTGTAGACAATACAATGGATTTAGGGTCAGAAAAAAATTCATTTTTCTGTTTTGCCGACATAGAAATAAGTCTTCACTTTAGAGATTTTTTCAAAGAATTTGCTCGTAAGAACAATGGAATAAGTCAACAATTCGACTCTGAATATTTAATTCCATTAACAGATAGTTCAATATATCATTATGCCCCGTTGAAAGAATCTGAATTTACAACAATTCTTATTGTTAAACAGCATCTTATAAAGCGCATTAGAGAACGTCTTGCTTTATTCAATACAGATAAAGCAATAAAAAATCCTTCTGTAGACGTTCAATTTTTAATGCCAAAATTAGAATATTCTATGAATCCTCATGTTCTTAAGATAATTCTACAAATAAAGTTTTAATATCTAACTAAATTTCAATTATATTATAGATAAGAAATAAACTTTATCTATAATATAAATTTAGTATGATGGATTTTCAATTTAAAATGAATTCTTATTTAGAAGAAGCTAAAAAAGCTTATTCTATTTCAGAATATAAATACAATGAAGCTCAAACTGCTTTTAAAACAAAACAAAAAGAATTAGACCAGTATAAAAAAGATATTGAACTTCATACGATAGCTTCTACATTTTTACAATCTATCATTGAAACTGTTTGTGATTCTAATTTAAGAAAAATAGAAGAATGGGTAAATATAGGGCTTAAAACTATATTTGAAGATCAACTTGTCGAATTTAAAATAGCTAAATCAATCAAACGCAATCTTAATGTGTATTCTCTGGTCATTCTAAAAGATGGAGTTGAGGGATCTGTGAATTCTTATGGAGGGGGAATTCTTTGTGTGATTTCATTAATTCTAAAGTTCTTATTTTTGGCAATAACAAAATCTCCTAAAATTCTAGTATTAGACGAATCTTTATCATTTCTATCTGAAAAATATATAGAAAATTGTTCTAAGTTTATAAATATACTTGTTGAAGAATTTGGAACTACTGTTTTATTGGTAACTCATCAAGAAAAATTTAAAGATTTTGCGTCTACTATATACGAAGCAAAACCAATTAAAAAATCTACTGTCTTTGAATTGTATGGAACTAATTAAATTGACCGATATTTTAGATATTTCTAACAAAAAACTTATCATAAATGATAAGGATTATTCTATTGTAATAGACGGGAAGTATTATATAAAATTAGATAAGTGGCTAAAAGATCAATCGATTAGGAAAATTAATATTATGTGTGAGAGTCTTTATGAATTCTTTAAAGCAAATAATATTGATGTATCATTAAGTACATTTAATGAATCTAGAGAAAGATTAGATAGTTTGTCTTTTATAATAAAACATTATTTTAATATTTAGTATATGCTCAATTCTTTAAAAAATTATTTCCAGCTTACAATTTCTCTTGAAGATAGGCCAATTAAGTGGGATAAATACATTAGATCTATAATAACTGATGCATCTATATTAATTTTTGGGCTATTTGCATTAACTCAATATTTACATATTGGAAAAATTAATATAGCAATTCAATTGTTTATTCTATTGGTGTTATTTAACTTTGGTGAAACGTTCATTAAAGTATTGAATGGAATTTTTGTTTCACATATTAGAAAATCTCAAGAGCATAAAAAAAATATGGTTAAGTCTAGCTTAAATATGGCAACTATGTATCATTCTAATATAAAAAGTGTGGTAATATTGGTAATGACTATAATTTGTCTAACTTCTAATTTGACATTGGGAAGTATGTCATTTATTCAAAGTTATTTTTTACCATATAGCTTATGTCTATTGATTCCACTTTTAATGTGCTTTAGTATTTCAATTCCTGGATATTTTCCACAGATAATTTATTTAAAGACAGTTATTAAAATATTGTATTTATTACTTTTTATTAGTGGTATTACGGCCATCAATATTGCAGATTTAGACTTTTTTGTGAAACTTTTTTTTAACATTGTGGGAATTGGTAGCATATTAGCAAATTTTGTAGCTCTTAAATATTTTGAAAAGCAAATTGCTTTTTTAAATTACAGTATGCAAAATTTTCTATTTTACGTAAATTTTTTGGTTCTTAATTTAATTATTTGTCTTTTTGTATAGTGAACAGCATTTCAATAAATAATATAATTAGAGAACAATATATCGTCTTTAATTATAGTATGTTAAAAAGAGTAACAAAATGTTTTGCAAAAATTGCATTCATATCTTGCTTATGTGCAATGGCATTATATTTATGCTACATCTATTTATTGTAAATACATTATGTATCGTCTTGGTGATAAGACAAAATTGTCGCAAAAAATAATTCAAATATTTCCATCTCATTCAATTTATATAGAACCTTTTTTGGGATCTGGCGGATTGTATTTTAATAAAAAAAATTTAGCTTCTATAAATCTTTTAAATGATTATGATAATTACGTATATTCATTATGGATTGTTCTTAAAAATGAATCTAATGCATTTCTAGAGTACATTTCTACTACTCCTATAAGTGAATCTATTTTTAAATATTTTCAAAGTCTGATTCCTACTACAAATTTAGATAAAGCATTAAAATTTGTATATTTATCAAGTTTTAGTTTGTTCGGAGCAGGCAGTTCATTTATGTCTGGAAACATAATTAAAAAAGAATCAATTATCGCAAAAATAAATGATTTCCTTAAATCAAAGCATATACATCAAGCCACTTTTTATAATTCTGATTTTCGTATTTTTTTTAAAAATTTAACTTTTGTTGAATCACAATTAGACCGAATTTTTGTATACAACGATCCTCCATATTTAAATACAGCTAATAATTATGAAACTCCAGAATGGACTATAAATGATTTAGAGGATTTAATTAAGTTGAATATAAAATCAGGATTTAAATTTGCTATATCTGAATTTCATGGAGAAGACACGTTAAATTTATTTAAGAAATATAATTTATCCATAATCGAAATTGGCACAAGAAAAAATATACAAAATGAGCGTATAGAAATTTTAGCATGCAATTATAAAAAATCAAATAATTTTCTAGACATTATTTCTTAAACTGTAAATTTTGTTATATACTCATAAGTATAATTTAAAATTAATAATAAAAATATGTCTCGTCTATTTTCACTTAAAGGAAAAGAAATTTTAGAAAAAACAAGAGATCATAAAGTTGTTTCTCAGTTTAGTTTAGACTGCTCAATTAATGGTGAGGATAATTTATTTCATACAAGTTCTATTCAATCTACTTCTATACAACATGCTCTATATTTTTTAAAAAATAATAACAATAAATATGATCACTCTACTGTAATCATAGACGATTCTTCATACCCAATAACTGGAATACCATCAAATAAAGATATGGATAAAATAGTAGACCATTATTATGAAATATTTTTATTACTAAGGCAATTAACGACTGGAACTTTAACTATAGTCTCTTCTAATAGCATAATATTTTCATATATTAAAGTTTTATTAGATGACATTTTTCAATGGGGAGATATTTTTACAGACGAAAATAATTTAAGGATGTATCTTTTCCAAGACAAAGAAATTAAGTCTGCTTTAATTCTTAATGCTAAATCAAGTTATCAACCTACAATTCATGAACAAACATTTATCATTACTGAATCAAATATTTCTATTAAGGAAGAATTAAAAAAACAAGCGGAGTCAGATACTAATATCTCATACAAATCATTTTTAATATAGTATGAGTAAGGAAATATTAAATCCAAATTATGTAGAAAGACCAAAAATTGTTTCTAGTCCATTAAATGCGTCTAAAATGCTTTTAGATAGAATTAAAAAAAAGCACAATTTAAATGAACGGCAAGCTGCAACTTTAGATTTGGTTAATCAAAAACATAATATATTTTTAACTGGAAAAGCTGGAACAGGAAAATCAAAAACGGTTCAAGCAATTCAGGAATTTTTAGGATCTAAAATTGCATTAACTGCTAGCACTGGAATAGCTGCTTTAAATATTAATGGAAGTACTTTACATACTTGGTTAGGTACTGGATTAATGAAACAGCCATTAGAATATTTAATTAAGAAAACTCTATCAAAAGAATGGGTTGTGAACAATATACGGACGGCTCATACTCTTTTGATAGACGAAATTTCTATGCTATCTTCAAGGGAAATTGAAGTTGCCGATGCAATATTACAATGCGTGAGAACTGATTATAGGCCATTTGGTGGACTTCAAGTAATATTAGTTGGAGATCTACTTCAATTGCCATTTGTGAATAAATTAGACGACTATGATCAATGCGATATTGAAAAACAAGTAATATACAAATCTGAATTATGGAAAAAACTTAATTTAAAAGTTTCTTATTTAACTGAAAATATGAGACAAGGAAAAGATCTCACCTTTATAAATCATTTAAATGATTTAAGAAACGGAATATTTTCAAAAGAATGGGCGGCTTTGATAAGAGAAAAACATAGATCAAAAGAGTTTTATGAACACTATGCAGATCAGTATATTACTATTTGTACTAAAAATGAAGATGCTCAAAAAATAAATGAAAGAAATTACAATAAAAATACGGGTGAAGAAAGATTTTACGATGTAACTGTATATAAAGGAACTAGAGAAGATATATCTAAATATGAGGGATTTTCTAAAATTCTTCCTAATGGACTTTATCTAAAAGTAGGCTCTAAGGTTATTGTAGAATATAATATTAATCCCGAATTAGGATTGGTAAATGGTACTAGGGGTACTATAGTTAGATTTAATCAGAACGTTCCAATTCTTGAATACGATTATGTTTATCCAGATGGCAGTATAGAAAAGAAAACTCATGCTTTAGAGCCCCATGAATTTAACGAATATAATTGGAATCATAAAACAAAAACAAATGATTTAATGATTACTGTTGTTCAGTATCCGATTAATCTGTGTTATGCAATGTCGGTTAATAGAGCTCAAGGATTGACACTAGATAAGGTTATTTTAGATTTATCTCCATTTTCATATCAATATGCTGGACAAATATACACAGCAGTTTCACGCTGTCGTTCACTAAACAATTTATTAATAAAAAGTTTCTGCGAACGACAATTTTTCGAAGATGGCACAAATATTGCTACAGATTTAGACGCATTGGAATTATATAAAGCTTATGAAAAGATGTAATCTATATTATATAATTCTAAATTAAATTATGTATTCCTATGAAAGAAAAATTTATTGATTATTTATACATTAGTCCTTTTGATTATCTATATAGTTTAGAACAATTCAAAGATTGCCCTAAATATACTGTACAAAAACATAAGTGGTATTCTTTGAATATTATTAAAATTAATCAAAGTGAGCATATTGCAATATTAGAAGCTGAAAAAGAAATGATTGTAATGGCACTACAAGATTTATTCTATGAAGGATATAGAATCGAGCATATATGCCATATAATTAGTCTTAATTCTAGCAATTATATTACTGGGACATACCTGCCTAATAAAACTGATTATTCTGAAATTCATTCTGCTCCATATATGGATTTAAATTTAAATACTCCACCTAAACCAATTTACAAAATAAAAACAAAAAAAACTCCTGATTTAGAAATAGTAAATATGATAAATATTCTTTCTCAAAATTATACTTTTTCATATTTTCCTATTATTTTTAATAGGGTTTCTTTACTTAAAGTAAAAACTATTTTACAACATTTAACGTTTGTAAATCCGTTTAACCCAACATACCTAGAAGATTAATTATTTTAAATATATAAATATGAGTACACCTTTAACTGTTACAAAAAGAGATGGATCTATACAAGAATTAGACATAAATAAAATTCATCAAGTTCTTGAATGGGCTACTGAAGATTTGTCAAATGTATTTATTTCTGAAATTGAAACAAAATCTGGATTGCAATTTTATAACGAAATTCCGACTAATACGATTCATGATTTATTGATAGATACAGCTGCTAAGTTAATTTCAGAAGAAGCTTCTGATTATCAATATGTAGCTTCTCGTTTAGCAATTATGAAGTTGCGCAAAGATGTTTATGGAGATATAAAACCTCATTCTTTGTATTCTATCATTGAATCTAATATAAAAGAAAATGTATACGATAAATCTATATTAGAAGCATACACAAAAGAAGAAATTGAGTATTTTGATTCTATTATAGATCATGATAAAGATTATGAAATTGCGTATGCTGGTCTTACTCAATTCATAAGTAAATACTTAGTTAAAAATAGAGTAACTGAAAAAATTTATGAAACTCCTCAAATAGCAAATATGCTAATTTCAATGGTTAGTTTTATAAAGTATGAGCCTAAACAAAGAAAAAAGTATGTAGAAGATTTTTATGAAATGCTTTCAGATTTCAAAATTTCTTTACCTACTCCAATAATGGCTGGTTTAAGGACTTGTACAAAACAATTCAGTTCATGCGTGCTTATAGATTGCGGAGATTCTTTAGACAGTATTTCTGCAACAGCCGATGCTATGCTACAATATTCTTCAAGAAGAGCTGGGATAGGACTAAACGTTGGAAGAATAAGAGCTTTAAATTCTTCTATTAGAGGAGGAGAAGCCTATCATACTGGAATTATTCCATATATAAAAATGTTTGAAGCTACAATTCATAGCTGTTCTCAAGGTTCTATAAGAAAATCTAGTGCAACATTACATTATCCAATTTGGCATTTAGAAGTAGAAGATTTATTGGTACTTAAAAATAATAAAGGAACTCATGAAACTCGTGTTAGACACGTAGATTATTCTATACAAATAAATAAACTATTTTATGAGCGTCTTCAAAGAAATGAAAATATAACTTTATTTAGTCCAAATGAAGTTCCTGGATTGTATGAAGCTTTTTTTAGAGATCAAGAAAAATTTAAAGAACTATATCTTAAATATGAAAAAGATAAATCAATAAGAAAAGTAGTTGTAAAGGCTGAAAGTATATTTGATTCATTGGTTACTGAGCGTCTTCAAACTGGAAGAATATATATAATGAATGTAGATCATTGCAATTCTATGGGGCCATTTGACGAAAAATTAGCTCCAATATACATGAGTAATCTTTGTCAGGAAATTACTCTTAGAACACAACCTTTAAATAAGTGGAATCCAGAAGAAGGACAAATTTCATTATGCACTTTAGCCGGCATTAATGCTGGTCGTCTTAAGAAATTAGAAGAAATGGAATATATTTGTGAGTTATTGGTTCGTTCATTAGATGGAATTTTATCATATCAAAATTATCCACTTCCTGCAGCAGCAAACACTGTTGCATTAGATCGGGCATTGGGAATAGGAATTATTAACTTCGCATATTATTTAGCTAAAAATAAAGTTCAATTTGGAAGTCAAGAATCATTTAAATTAACTCATGATTTATTTGAGTGTTTGCAATATTATTCTTTGAAAGCGTCTAATAAATTAGCTAAAGAATTTGGTAAATGCAATGGATTTGGAGATTCTAAATATTCTAAAGGAATTATGCCTATTGATAGGTATAAAAAATCAGTAGACGAATTATACTCTGGGGAATATTTATGTAATTGGGAAGAACTTAAAAATAATATTATGCAGTATGGGCTACGCAATAATACTGTAACTGCTCAATTTCCTGCAGAAACTAGTGCAATAATCAGTAATTCGACAAATGGAATTGAAGCAATACGGGATTATTCTGTTGTAAAAACTGCAAAAGGTATGACTTCTACATACATTGTACCAGAGCTTAAAAAATATCGTAATTATTACACTATAGCATGGGATATTACTCAGGAAAATTATATTAAAGTAATGGCAGTAATGCAAAAATTTATTGACCAATCAATAAGTACAAATATATATTATGATAATCGTAAAACTGATGGCAATATGTCTATAATTAAGCTTAAGAGAGACCTACTGACTGCATACAAATACGGAATTAAAACTTTGTATTATGCTAATACATACGTAGAAGAAAATTCTGAATCAGACAAATTACAAGAATCTTCTAAGAATAATGACGACAGTTCAGATGGCTGCGGTGGAGGTGGTTGTGTGGTATAATTTATTAATTTTATTATGAATAGATATTTGAAAATTTTTTTCTCTCTTTTAGTTGCATCTTTAATTATAGCTATTAGCAACATAAATAATACTTCTTATAAAGTTGACAGTATTCATACAGATGATTTTGAAATTAAAACATTTACTCAAACCTGTTTATTTTGGGGATATTATGCAGAAAATCAACATATAGAAGTATGCAACCCAGACCAAATTTTAGTTAAAGTTGAAGTTAAATCAACTTTAAAACAATTAGCTATTATGGTATTTACTGGAGATTTGATACACATAAATACCGTAGAAGCCTACTGCGTTAATAATCACGATTTCGACAATTAATTTATTTACAATATGAAACAACATTCTGTCTTTAATACAAAACTTGTAGACACTCTAACTCAACCAATGTTTTTAGGTGAGCCTGTTAATATTTCACGAAATGATATTCAAAAACATAAAGTTTTTGAAAAATTAGTTAAAGACCAAACTGGGCAATTTTGGCATCCAGAAGAAATAAAATTAACTGATGATAGGAAACAATTTAAAGAATTAACTCCACACGAACAGCATATATTTATTTCTAATTTAAAATATCAAACTTTATTGGATTCAATACAAGGAAGAGCTCCATGTGAAACATTTTTGGAAATTTGTTCTTTACCTGAATTAGAGAATTGGATAATAACTTGGTCTTTTTTTGAAACAATACATTCAAGAAGCTATACTCATATCATGCAAAATGTATTTCCAGATCCTTCAATCATATTTGATGACATTCCAGTCAATGAGGAAATAATAGCTAGAGCAATTCCAATTTCAAAACACTATGATAATTTAAAAGAATTAATTCATAAATATAAACTTGGATTGCTTTCAGATTTAAAGGAATTAAAAAAAGCCTTGTATTTAACTTTAGTGTCCGTTAATGTACTTGAGGGAATAAGATTTTATGTGTCATTTGCGTGTTCTTTTGCCTTTATGGAAGGCAAAAAAGTAATGGATGGGAACTCTAAAATTATTCAAATGATTGCATTTGATGAGGCATTTCATTTATCTGCAACTCAGCACATGATAAATTTAATTCAACGAAATAAAGATGGGGATCAAGAATTATATGAAATTTCTCAAGCGTGTAAAGAAGACGTAATAGAAATTTTTAAAGCCGCTGTTGATCAAGAAAAAGCATGGGCAAAATATCTTTTTAAAGATGGGTCTATTCTTGGACTTAACGAAGAAATATTGGTTCAATATTTAGAATACATTTGCAATATACGATTAGGCGCTATAGGATTTGACCCTTTATACAAACAAAAAATAAATCCTATTCCTTGGATGTCTCATTGGCTTAATAAAAATAAAAAAACTTCATCTCCACAAGAAACTGAAATAATCGCGTATACGTCTGGAAAAATAGTACAAGATGAGGGCGAATTAACTGATATAGATTTATAAAACATATATGAATATTACAATAGACACACCTGATTATTATTTGGCAGCTAAAATTCTTTCTGAGATTATTTCATGGCTTAAAATAAATAAGCTTAAAAAACACGACGAAATAGAACCATTAAAAATTTTATCAAATCAATATGCTATTCCAGATAAAGAGGAATACGAAAACCAATTATTAGCATTAGCTGAAGTAATGGAATCAACATACAGTGAAGAGCAAATAGATTTGATACTGGAAACATTTACTCCTGGGTTAGTGTTAACTGGAATCGATGTGGGATATTTGGCAACTGAAAAACAAATAGTTGTTAAAAGAGTAATGAGATTAGACCCTAATATTATTTATAACTAGTATGGTAATAAAGAAAGCACTTGGTCAATATTTTACAGAGAAAAATATATTTCAATTAACGGCTTTTAAAGAATGGGCTCATTTTATTGATTTAAAAAATAAAACAATACTTGAGCCATTTGCTGGATCTAATAATCTTATTCACATGCTTCAAAATGAAAAGTTATGTTCTTCTTTTAAAAGTGTAGATATAGATCCTAAACATATTGATGTTCAGTATAATGATTCATTTACTAATTTTCCCAAAGATTTTGAAGTGTGCATAACTAATCCTCCATTTGCTCCTAAAAATCAAATTGCATCTGGTGCAATACAAAGTTCTATTAAATTACAAGATGGATACGAAGATTTGTATCAATTAGCTCTTAAACTTATTTTAGAGAATTGTAAATATGCTGCTGTAATTGTACCAGCTTCTTATCTTACTAGTAATAGGATTGGCTCTAATAGACTCCAATCAATAATATTATTAGAGGATAAAAATATATTTCAAGAAACTGCTCATCCAGTCTGTTTGGCTTTATTTTGTAATGAGTTAGTAACTGATTTTAAAATATACTCAAATGATTCATATCTTGGAACTTTTCAACAATTAAAATCATATCCATTTTCAAAGGAAATTAAGATTAAAATAAATCACAAAGAAAATAAAGGAAATGTATGTATTCATA
>Ga0172372_10007403_pt1 | contig 14725 bp, 21 predicted proteins | sample LakKiv5m_2_FD_114544 | JGI IMG/M metagenome (GOLD analysis project Ga0172372, IMG submission 114544) | Freshwater microbial communities from Kabuno Bay, South-Kivu, Congo - kab_092012_9.5m | ecosystem: Environmental > Aquatic > Freshwater > Lake | place: Democratic Republic of the Congo...
AAGAAGTTGCTCACGGCTAAGAAGCTGTGAGTGGCCTTCCTCCATCCAAAAGCGGATGGTATCGAAGGCTCGCGCACCGAGTTCCTCCCTGGTGGGAAGGAGTAAACCTTCTTGTTGAAGGCCGTTAACGGTGGCGGTCTTGAAAACGCTCACTGCGTTCTCCTAGTGTGTGCGGTGCCTATCTCCGCTGGAGGCAATGATTGCCAGGGGAATTGAACCCCTGGTACCGCCTGGGTACGGTCAATCGTTAGGCTCAATCGCCTTGGCGATCTTTACCCGTGCGCTCTTGACGAACGCCTGGATCTTCTCTTTGCTCTGATCCTTGGCAACAACATGTGCTGTTTTGATCAGAGCGATGGAAAGGTGATGGCGAAGCATGGTCAACTCCCAATGGAATGTTTGCGTGGTACGGATGCGCAACCCCCGATCTCAGTTACTGTCTTACCTTGAAAGCTGTTGCGGCGCAGGGCTTTTCCCAATTTAGGGCGCGATACGAATTCGTATTACGCAAAGAATTACCAAATAATTACCAAAGAATTACCACCTGAATGTCCTAATCTCTCAACAAGATGACAGTCGATTCTGCGCTTACGTGTCTTGGGTTAGCGAACGAAGTGAGCGGAGTGTTATCACTCTTTCTCTCTTAGCGAACGCAGTGAGCGGAGCGTCAAGTTATCTCTTTCTCCCTCTTAGCGAACGCAGTGAGCGGAGCGTTGCTTCTCTCAGCGAACGCAGTGAGCGGTTCCCTTCGCACACAACGTATACACCCCGTACTTCTTTTTTTCTCCCCGTAATCGCAGTCGGACGGGTGGTGTGAGAACAGTCGGGTAATTTTGTACCCTATTTGACGTTATAAAGGGGCTTTCGTTGAAGTAAAAGTGCAATAGTGTAGTAAATTATGTGACTTTGCCCAAGTTTTTAGACAAAAAAACCGGGGTCTTTCTCCCCGGCCTTGTCAATGATTAGAAAAATTTATTATTATCCCTTCTTTGCCTTGTATGCGAGCGTTGCTTTCATTGCTCTGCCAAATGCTTCTTCATCTGGAAGCTCATAAGCCAGTTCTTTTTTAGCAGCAGTTACAAAATCACGTACCTCTAGGGAGTCACGACCCTCTTGCGCCATGTTCATAGCCTTATTTTTAATTGCCTCTAGGGCTTCTACGCGTTTTTGGCGTGTACCAGCGTCCATCCCCGGTTCAAATAGCATTATTCTTCAACTATAACGCCTCTTTTTCTTAGATTCATCAACAATAGAATATTGACAGACAAAATATCGGCCAATAAATTCCATAGGTAGCTTATGGACTCTAATCTTGCTGCTTACGCCGCCTATGAAGCAGAAAAAAGGCGCCAAGCTGAGCAACAACAACAAAATCAACCAAATTTGATCGATGCCCTGGGTAAATTAGCCCTTGGTACTGGCGCTGCAGTAGCTAGTTACTACGGCATTAGAGGTTTAACGCAACGATTAAAGACTGCTGATCCATTTTCCGTAGGTTCATACGCCCCAAAACCTTCGCAAGTCCCAGTAGATGAAGCCGCAGTGCGTCGTGCCGCTGGCGCAGTACCTACAGAAGTCGCACGTCAGCAACGTGGAATTGAATTGACCCGCCTTGCCAGGGCTGAGCGCCCGCAAGGTGTAAGACAAGGGAATTTAAAAGATTTAATTGAGTCCGTAAACGTACAGGATCTTGGCCCTGCATATGTTCCAGTAAATCCTGAACGAGCAAAAATAGATTTAAGTTTTATTAATAATGTTTTAATTCCAATGGAGCAAAAACGGTTGCCCTCAGCAACTGATTTTCTTCAGCAACGTTTAACTGGTCAAAAAACTGATCTTCCCGTCGCACGTACTCCTGGAACCTTTCGAGAATTTAGTCAAGAGGCTAGTCTTCCTGGTATAACAGCAGCCAACAAACTTGCTGAAGATGCTGATTTACTTCGCGAAGTCGAACGACAAAATTTAGAAAATTTATCAGAGGCTCGCAGTTTTCAATCTAAAGCGCAAGCTGAATATCGCAGGTTGCTTTCTGCCACAGTACAAGAAGAAGTATTTGATGTATTAAAGAAAGAAGCAAATACAGTTCAAGCTGCAGCACAAAGTGATTTTGGTCCCCAAAAATTTATTCAAGATGCTGGCTACGTAGAAGCTGATAGTCTTGTTGATCAACACCGCAGTAATCTCATCGGTCAAGTTGATCACTTTGCTAATGCTGCCAACTCAGCAGAAGATCAAGCCACTGGTCGAGTCAAGAGAGCTCTTCAGCGTAATGAAGACGAAAACCTGGCAGCCGTTGAAATGGCAGAAGATGCCGTTGATACACAGATTGCACGTGCGGCACAAAGTGATCCCACCGTCGCAAGTGTTAGCGAGATTGATGCTGCTATTAATCAGGTAGCCGATGGTTTGCCAGATGGTCGTCCAGTAGATCAAGCAGAAGGTGTTGTTGTATCTGCTGGTGCTTTTGCTCAAAAACAAATGATGCAGACACGCATGAATCAATTGCGTTCTGAATTATCTCAACAAGGATATCGCGGTTTAGCACTTGAAAAAGAGCTTGCTTCTCGCACCAATATTAAACAGGCTTCTGAACTATATGCTTCTACTGGTGATCCTTCTGTTTTATCACTTGCAAGCACTACACCCTCTTTACCTCTTTCAGTTAAACCCAAAACAAATCTTCAATTAGGTCAAAGCAAAGCATCAATTATTGATGAAGATGTTCCAACAAGCGCTTTTTATGAATCCTTTAAACAACGCGATATTGAATCTGGCAGTTTAGTTAATGCAGACATTTATTACACCAATAAAATTTCAAACTTGTCGGCAAAACTTGAAGGCGCTCCACCAATCATTGATAATCCAGACTATGTAAATTTTATTGAGCAAACCAACATGGCAATGGCGGCCATGCGCAAAGGCGATCCTACTGCCGCTACAATTTTCAATCGCAACAAAGCTTTGTTAACTGAAGGCAAAGCACCCAGCCCTACAATTGTTAATCCAGAACATCAAAGTCTTCAAAATCAATTAACTTACGCAGAGCAGGCCAGGGCTGGCATTAGAGAAAAGCAAGGGGCTTTGCAACTTCAAGGAGAACGTTTCCCTACACTTCAAAAAGTTGTTTCTACTGGAGAGGGCGGTCGTCTGTTTGGTGAAATTGACCCCGCTACTGGTGAAATAATCCCTGAAAGTTTAGAAATTAGAGGCGGTCGTTTTTCCTTACCTGGCGGAACGGTTTCATCTACTGCAACAGGTCGTGCTATCCGTGGTCTTGTAGGAGCTGAAGGCACGGTCGCTGGACCCACCCCAGGTATTTTTGAGCCAGCTGCCGTTGTTACTGAATCAACTTTTAAACCTGAAACAGCGCGTTATCGAGGCGAGACGGGGCGCGGTACTTACGAGGCCGCAGATGCCGGAAAGGGTTTGGAATATGAAGCGCAACCAGTTCGTTGGGATCCAAACATTCATGCTCCAGAGCAACGCACACCAGAAGGTTTTGTTTATTCTGAAGAAGCTTTAGTTAAGCCATCACAGCCACTTGGAGTTGAGCGAAACATTGGTCTTAAAAAAGCTCCAATGTCCGTAGCTAAACCTTCTGTAGAATTATCACAAGAAATACTAACTTCTCGCGATCCTCAAGCACTTTTGCGCAGTAAAATGGCAGAGCTTGGCGTTTCTGCTATTGGAGAGTTTTCTCCTTATCCACGTCGCAGTTCTACGCCCGCTACAGGCAAAAGAGCCACTCCTGCTCAACAAGCTTTTAGCCGTTATGCTCGTTTTGTTGGTAATCCCAATTTACTTGATTGATCATGGCTGAAGAAAAGAAAAAAGATAAGAAATGGATTCAAGGCATGGATATGAAGGAAGGCGCCTTCACCGCTAAAGCCAAAAAGAAAGGCATCACTTCTGCTCAACTTCAGGAAAATGTTTTGTCTAACCCTGAAAAGTACGACGAAAAAACGGTCAAGCAAGCGCGTTTACGCAAAACATTAGTAGGATTAAAAAAGAAAAAGAACGAGAAAAAAAGTTAAATACTCATGGCAAAAGACTCTAGGCTCGATTTAGGTCGTTATATTCAAAACCCCTTTAACCGACGAGGCGAAATCGGTAAACGCCTGGATTTTGATGATCTGTTTCGCTCCAAACCAGAAACAGGAGATTACCCCTGGAACCCATCAAGGTTTAATGAACGTGACCTTTTAAAGCGTTCAATGACCCGGAAAGTTACCTTAAACCCCGACCTTAACTTTGTTGGTAATACACCCTTTTTTGACGACAAAAATACTTACACGGACTTTCAAGTCTTCGAAGGTTTAGGTCGTTTTAATCGTCCCGAAGATTATGATTTCAACGAGGGGCGTGCACGCACCACACAGCGTCCTCAAGATCAACCCGATTTTAATCCTCAGTGGATCGAAGCATATAAAATCAGCCCGACTTTAAACCCTGGCAAAGCGGCTAAAAACCCTATGCCACGTATGCGTAATCCAGATCCCAACGGATACCTCATGGCAAGCGCCGAAAAGCGAGCTGAGAATGAGTTTGAAGATAAACCGTCAATTGCACAGCTGCTTGATCGTCAAGGAGCAATCAAAAAAGAACAAGAGAAAGAAGAAGAAAAACAAGGGGAAGAAACAGCGGATGAAGAGCCAATAGAAGCAAATACAAAGCCACGTAAGGATTAAAGGTAACCCCGGATAAAATACAAATAACGCAGTGAAGAAATGTTTAAATTAGCTGGGGCCCTACTAAATAATCCTGAGCTTTTGAAGCGTGCTGCTCGCATGTCCTCGGCTTCACCGTTTGTAAAAGGTGCTGCACGTTTAGCCGATAAAGGAGGGTCTGAGTTAATTGCTTCTTCTATTCCGGGGTCTTTGTTAACTGGCGGTTTAACCGCGTTAGCAACTGGCAATCCATTGGCCGGTGTTGCAGTCGGTGTTGCTGACTTGGGTTTAAGTTACGGGGGTGCACGAGCCGTTGGCGCACTTAGCCCCAAATTTGCAGGTAAATATCGTGGTTACGTCCCGGAGGAAGCCCTGGAAAAATATGCAGGGCGTAAAACCATTCCTCAAGATGTGTTATCAAAAACCTATGAGCCAAGCGTTGCACAACACGCCGCAATGATTGCAGGTAGTGTCGCTGCACCTCTAACGCTAGAACCGTTGTTCATGCAAATGCAACAGCAACAAGACATGAACCAGCTGGTAACACAACAGCAACAGTTAAGTCAACAGGAATACATTAATCAAATGTACGCACCTCCTTATACAGCTGACGGTACGCTTTATCAACTACAAGGTTTGCCCCAACGATTTGTGTGATGAATTTAATTCAAGACATTAAAACCGGCTGGCAAGCAGCGCTTAATTACATGAATTATCGGGCGTCGCCCGAGATTGTCAACAATGTTGTTTTAAGGGCGCCCGATTATCGTCATAGTGTTTTTGATCCGCGTTTTAATAAAGCTATTCGTGAGGGTACAAAAATTGTCACGGACGCCGGCACCAAAGTCATCACACAGCCCCTCACAAAACCAGGGGAATTTCTTGGTGCGTATTCAGCGCGTCTTTTAACTGACGTTGGAACTGATTCAACCCGTCAATTTTATTGGCGCTATAACCACCCCATGGCCCTTGCCGAAAAAGCAATTGAACAAGTTGTTCCGCAATTAGCCGATATTCAAGATCCAACAAAAAGAGCAGCAATCACACTTGGAATTTCAGTACCTGTCGCCGCGTCCTTGGGAACATTTGATATCACCAACCCGGGAGAGCTGTTTAGACCAAGGGGTTATGCCCAGCGTTACGCCGAACAAGGCTCTGAAGATCGCAGGGAAACTGTAGAGCCCGGCATTGAATTGTTTGATCGTTTCTTTCTTGGTCGCCGTGGAGAACCTTTAAAATATGAAACTGCAAAAGAAGACATCCCAAGCCTGACACCTGAGCGCTATAAAAATGTTCTCCAAAGTCAATATCAAGATCGCGGTTTACTTGGCTTGGGAATTGTTAAAGGAACAATGGAAAATATGGAAGGCTATCCCGAAGTTCGTGTTGTAGGTTTTCCCGTTGGGCTTCAATCCGTGGGCGCCTTAGCTGGCGGTACGCTTGCTGCAAGAGAAGCGTTTAAACCTGTTAAAGGACGCGCCCCATTGAAAACACGCACAAAAGCAGGTATTACGTTAGCTGGCTCATTGGCGGGGGCACTGACGGGCAATATGGTGAATCGAGCGATTGCCTCGATGAATAACAGCCCAGAAAAACTGCCCTCTACAATGGAGTACCAACAAGATACTTAATTCAAAAATATTTCAAAGCAACTACTGATAAAATTTAACTATACAGATGTAAATGGACATGGCAGATCAAGGCCCGAGTTCCAGGTTAAACCCCCTGGATGATCCTGCAACTATGCTTCAGGGACGCCTTCGCTTTTATCGACGTAAACTTGACGCTGCCATGGGCGGCCTTGGTGAAAATGTTCAAAATCTAAAACAACAAGCAGAAACGCCTTCTGCTCGCAGAGGAATGCGCGCCGCTGCTGGCTTTGGTGCTACTGCACTTGGTGTGCTACCTGGCGCCGTCCAAACATTTCAGGAGCAAGGCCTTGTTCCTGGCCTTGCAAGCACCACAGCTGGCCTTGGTACAGCCGCCGTTGTTGCTCCTGTTAGCAACCTTTTAATGCGCGGCAATTTACCAATGAAACTGGCCGGGATTGGCCTGCAGACCCTTTTACCTGGTCTTGCTCAGGCGGGTACTGCTAGTATTTTTGGTGCCACCGAAGAAGGCAAGAAAGGCCCTGGCGGTGCTGACGTTTCAATTCCGGGCACTCCAATAACTCCTGAAGTTCCTCTTTCAGAAGCGGCACGTGAACGCATGCAGCGCGGTCGTGATCTTGAGTATGAGCGTGAGCGCCTTGAAACCCTGGGCCCAGCACAAATTGCCTTGGATCGTCAGGCAATGCAGGATCAGGTAAACGCTTATGTTCAGTTGCAAAAATCGCTGCTGCCGATCCAAGAGCGTACAATGCGCCAACAATTAATTAATCAACAAGCTTTAATCAACACACAATCGGCCGCGTATCAGCAGTTGGGTCGTCAAGCCGGTACATTTAGTTTGGCTGGTCGCGGCATGTCTGAGGCTGGCGCAACACTTCGCACCGCAATTTCTCAAAACCCTTACGCTGGTTCAACTATCCAGGCTCCTTCCATTAGCTTTGGTTGATTATGGCTAATATTCCTCTTGCTGGCCAAAGTGACGCTTATAAAAAAGCGGGCGCACTCTTATTTGGCTTAGATCCAACGCAGCTTCAACAAGCCAAAGAACTGGGTTATGATTTTTCAAAAACAAGTCTTCTGGAAAGTGCACTTGCTGGCCGCCTGTTAAATCTTGACGATACAATGAGACGGCAGTTAGACGAACAGTCGGAGCGTCGCTTACGCGAAGCAAAAGCGGCTCAAGAACTTGGCAAAGAAAGTCTTGCTGAAACTGCAAAATATCAAATGCTGTTTGATATTCCCAGATACATTTCACAATCTTTTAGCAATCAAGCTATGCTTAATGTCCTTGGTGCCCGCAACGCTGCCGAGGCCATGTCTACAACTCTTGCTAGTTACCCACGTAGTCAATTTGCTTCTTATCCATTCCAGCCTCAGAAATATTTCAGTTAATATCTAATGGCATCATTTTTCTCCACGGATTATTATTCACGTCCGTTTGGATTTGATGTTACCGGCGCGTATACTGGAAAGTACGGAGACCTAAACCCAAGCAAAAATTTTTTAGGTGGAGGTAAACAAACGATGGCATTTCCTGCTCTTCTTGGTCTTGGAGCACTTAGTGCAGGTGCCAGTCTTTTTGGTGGTTTAAATCAGGCCGCCACTTCTGCTAATATTGCGCAGGCTCAATTTGCTGCTCAAAACGCAGCCCTTTTGGAGGGACGTGAACAGGCAAAAGGTAATTTAGCAGCCGCCAAATTTCAAACTCTGTTTGGAGCTGGTGCGGGTGGAGATATTGCCTTTAATCGCGAAAAAGCTGCAAAAATGTTCGACACCGGCCAACGCGCCGAACGTACACGTGCTCAAGAGATGGACTTTCGTCGAGCATTGACCGGCCTTGAGGGTTCCGCAGAGGCGCGGGCACTGAGACAAACTGAAAATCGAGAAGCCTTAAAGCGTTCTCTAGCTGAACGAGAAGCCACCATGGCCGGCATGTTTGGCCGTATTGCGCCACGCGATGTCGGCACTTTCTTTGTGTAAGGAGCTAAGCCATGGGAGGAGGAGGAACTCGAGTTACGTATCAACCGCCACCGCCGGATAATACGTTTGCAAAATATTTAGAGTATCAACAGCGAAAAGAAACCGCCGCCGAAGAGCGTGCTGCGCAAGAAAAAAAAGAAGCGGCTGCAAAAGAAGAGGCCCGCAAGGCCGCTGGTGCTGCAGGTTATTCTGGTTTACGTACCGGAATTGAATCACAGCTTCGACAAGGATTAATTAATTATTCTGATGCAACTAGCCAACTGAGGGACTTTGCCTCTAAATATGAACTTGCTCCGCCCGAGCAAGACGTTTCTGCTTTAACCAAGGTATATACCGAAGAGTTGCTACCACAGCGCCGCGCCACGGGTGTTACCGCTGCCTACGAAGAGCTTCTTGGTCGTCAAGCAACTGAGGAAGAAAAAAACAAAGCAATGGAGCGGTTTCAGCAGGGTTACTACAGCTCTGTACAGGACTTGCGTGATTCTCTTGCCAAAGGCCAGGAATATCAAGAAAAGTTCAATCAAAGTTACCTGGATAATTATTACGACACCATGTTTGGAAAACAGGCTGTCGACCAAACTGGTAAAAAAACCGGCAAGCGTACTTTTACATTTGATAAGAATCTTCTTCCTACTTATGCGGCCACTACAAAGGGGCGTGCAGGTATTGAGCTTCCGACGTTTGCCGATCAATTCCAAGGCACTCCCGCTGAGATTGAAGAGCAGCTTCAAAACGTACGACAAACGCGGCAGTATTTGTACAGCGCAGGTTTAACCAACCTACAGGGTGAAATTGATAAAGAGACTCAGAAGTTAAAAAATGAAGGGACAAAAGAAATTGCCAAGATCTCAGCCCAAGGTGATATCTACAAACAGCTTGTCGGTGCATTCTCTTTTTAATAAGAGAATGTGCTTGGTATAATTACGTTAGTGTTCAAAACATAAATGACTTACACCGCTCCCGCCGGCCAAGCCGCTGGCGACGACTATTTTGACATCAATAAGTTTGAGCAATTACTTGAGCGTTTGGAAGCTTCCAAGGGTCGTCAGCAGCGCCAAAAGTCCACCGAAGGTCGCCGCGACATCTTTGCTCAAGGTCTTGCCTCAATGATGGGTAACTTCTGATTTAGGTAATCTTAATGACTTACACTGCCCCTAAAGGTCAAGCCGCTGGCGACGACTATTTTGACATTAATAAGTTTGAGCAATTACTTGAGCGTTTGGAAGCTTCCAAGGGTCGTCAGCAGCGCCAAAAGTCCACCGAAGGCCGTCGTGATATCTTTGCTCAAGGCCTTGCGACGATGATGAGTAACTTCTGATTTTTTCTTGTAAGATTTGTTAGCCATGACCAGGAGTGTTCCCGCCGGACAAATTGATACCGACGATTATTTTGACTTAGACAAATATCGCCAGGCCGCTGGCGTGGCTTACGAGTTTTCCAAGAAGAAAATGGAGACCGCTGGTGAACAAGAACGCGAAACCATCGGTAGGGGCGCACAAGAGCAGCGTACCTCCGCAGAGCAAGCGCAACGATTTAAAGAGCGGGACGAAGAAAGAGACTACGGCCAGGCCCAACGAGCTTATCGATATTGAGTTATTTGATTCTTGGGTCGATAATTTAGACGCTTCAACCCAAGAGTCTTTCTGCGCTTTTTCTGCAGACAATTACTCTTTAATTGAAATTTATCTCTACTCACGTTTCCTTGGTTACAAGGGGACAATTACTGCGTGTGAGCTTTGGATTAAAGATAATTACAAGAAACCTGATCACCGCAAAAAACTCCTATATGAAATAGACGAAATGCAGGAGGACGTGCGTAAATTACGCGAAGATGTAGAGAATGGTGTGGTCAAGCGTGATGCGGGTGTCGCTCGTATTGCTTCAATGCAAAAAGAAATTAGAGGCCATATTGATCAAATTGAAAAATTTACAAGTACCAAGGATCGCAAGGGTTTGTTAATGGCTGGAGCTGATCGTGCCATTCGCGAGTTGATGTTTATTTTCAAAGATGATCCCATTGAAATTCCCTTGGAAGAAGCAACAATGAGCGTGTGGGCTCGAATGCAAATAGAAGAATAGTTCTATTAAGATAGTTGTAAATAAAGAATCTAGATTAATGGGTGCCCAACAAGGAAAAATGATGGACCCTCGCCAGCGTCAAATGGCTCGCGAAGGAATGCGCATGCGCCAAGAAAATATTCGCCAACGGGAAGCAGCACCACAAACCGGGAAAGCCCCAATGTCACCTGGCATGGAACCTGGAGCAGCACAAGTTGGCAAGATGCCTTCTCGTGGTGGAATTGAATTTGGTCCCGGTAGAGCCAGCCGTTTCCCCGAGCCTAATTCACCTGAATATCAAATGGCGATTGCCCGTATGCGCAAGGGGCGTCAGTGATGTCTAAAAATAAAATGCCACCTGAGCTTTTAGATTATTTCAAGAAAAAAGAAGCAAAGAATGAAGACGGTTCTGAAATGTCCGATAAAGAAAAACGTCGGGCAGCTTTAGACAAAGCCAGTAAATATCAAGAACAAAAGAAACGGAAATAAGGTAGCATTCAATCATCATTTGAATTGTTATCGTGCCAAGCTATACACACCTTGCCTATCGTCGTAATGCAAAGGCAGCGGCACGCAGACAACAAATACGAACACCGCGTAACGCAGAAACCCTAGCGTTAGCCCGCGAAGATTTTGCATATTTTTGTGAGTACGTAGCAGATAAACCGCCCGCCCAGCATCACAAAGAATGGCACCGGCACTTTATTACCAATGAGGACAGCAGTTGCCTAATTAAAATTGCTGGTCCCAATATTGACCTGCTTGCTCCACGGGGTTCGGCTAAATCTACGGTCCTTGGATTGTTAACGGCCTGGGCAATCGGCATCCATACACAAGCCAAATTACCACTACAAGTTCTTTACTTGTCGTACACAGTCGACATTGCGCGTTCTAAGTCAGCAACCATCAAAAGAATCATTGAAAGCAAACGGTATCAAGAGGTTTTCCCCACCGTGCGCCTTATGAAAAACGTGACCAGCAATGAATACTGGTCCATCGATCATAGGTTTGCTGGCATTGATACCACAGGTGATGAACAATTTACACTTTGCGCAGCGGGTCTCAAGGGTTCAGTGACATCCAAGCGTTCACACCTGGTCATGATTGACGACGCAATTAAGTCAGCCGCTGATATTTCCAATCCTGACATTAGAAAACAAATGCAGGAAAACTGGAACGCCGTGATTGCACCCACCATGTTTGAGGGTGCACGAGCTATTTGCCTTGGCACTCGCTTTAGGCATGACGATATTCATGCCACAACTTTCAACGAACAAAATAACTGGATGCAGATTGTTCTTTCTGCTTTGAACAATGATCCCAAAACAGGGGAAGAACAATCGTATTGGCCTGAAATGTGGTCACTGGATTACCTTAAAGAAAAAAAACGTCAGGCACCAATTGCCTTTTCATTCCAATACATGAATCAAATTGTTCGCCAAAACGAGCTGTCTTTAGCGCCAGAATTAATTGTCAAGGCAGAGATTTCAACTGAATTTGATACCCTTGGTATTGGCGTAGACCTTTCCGCTGGCACCAAAGAAAAGAATGATTACACCGTGATGATCCTTGGCGGACGCATTGGAGATCGTATTCATATTATTGATTACAGGCGAATTCGTGTCATGGGAAACCTTGAAAAACTAGACGCCATGAAAGAACTTCTAAATGATTGGTCCGTAATTGGCCGCGATGAGAATGGAAATTATTTTCCAACTTATTCAACATGTGACATTTGGTCAGAGGCTGTTCAGTACCAAGCCTCTCTCGAAGCCGATTTCAAGCGTGTCTGTCTCAATAACGAAGGTCTCTACAACTTGATTTGGCATCCCGTCAAAGGTTTCCGTGCAGATAAGTTGGCACGCTTCCGGGGAATCATGGGCATGTTTGAAGATCGCAAAATCATCTTCAATCGTTTTCGTAACTTCACAAATCTCTTCGAGGAACTCACGAATTTCGGTGTCAGTGGTCATGATGACTGTGTTGACGCCTTGGTTTGGCTTGTCACAGGACTTACCAGGAAAGGTCAGCTGCATATCGATTACTGAATCTAGAATTAAGAAAAAGAACTTTTGTCGTGGGCCCGGAGTACGTTGCCATAGCTGTAACCGCAATTGTATCCGCTGTTACCGGCGGATCCTGGGCGGCCAATAAACTGTTAGAACGGCAAAGAGAAAGGGTTCAACAAGCCCTTGATTACACCGGTTCTCAAAAACGCAGGATTGACATTTTGGAAGACCAAATTAACCGCATGCCTTTGGACTATGTTTTGAAGGTCGACTTCTTGAGAGAAATTCAAGAGATGCACAATAATTTTAGACAGATTCACGATAAGCTTGATAAGCTTATGGAAAAGCTTTTGGCAAAATGAGTTACATTGTAGAAGTTGAAGAAGATGAAAATGGTGAGCAGTTCATTACGATCCCAGATGAAATAGTGGAAGAGCTGGGTTGGCAAGAGGGGGATGTTCTTGAGTGGGATGTAAAGGGTAATGGAATCATTCTTAGCAAGGTTAATGATTCCGCTGGTTATGTAGTTATAGAGGAGTAGAATACTTAAAAAGGAATGTAGACATGTTTTACGGCGGAGAGAGTAATGTCCCCGGAGCAGGAGGTAATTTACGCGCAACTCAACCACATGGCGCAATGTACCAACAGCAGCCAAGGGATTATTTAGATCGCATGATGCCAAAGTATCCACCGGGCTTTGGTCCTCAACAACAGGAAACTCAACCACAGGCGCCCCAGCCGGGAACACCAATTCAACTTGAGTTACCACTTGCAATGCGCGGAATGTCGGGTTTAACGCCCATGGGCAACGCCGGTTTTTTTTCTAATCTTCAATACGGACAACAAGTCCCTCCCGGCTTCCAAAATAAATTTGTTTCCTAATGGCACAAGACGACAGCAAATATACAAAGCCAGGATTACGCGAAAGTATTAAAGATCGTGTAATGGCCGGTTCCAAGGGCGGCAAGCCGGGCCAGTGGAGTGCACGCAAGGCTCAACTTGTGGCACAGCAATACGAAAAAGCTGGTGGTGGATATAAGGGTGGCAAAGGAGAAAAACAAAAAGACTTGGAGAAGTGGGGAAAAGAAAAGTGGATGACCAAAGATGAATATGAGAAGCGCGGTAAAGCTAAAGCCGCAGCCAAGAAATACAAGGACTCCAAATAATGGAACTCTTTCAAAAATTTTTAAATGCATATAAAAAAGCAGATAAATCTTTGGGAGGGTTTCTTCCTGGTGGTGGAACAGGAAACCCGTTAAGCAACACAGTTAAATCTATAAGTCCTGCAGATTTTATTGGACTGTACGGACCAAATATATTAAATAGGACTTATAGAAAAGTAGGAGAAGCTATTAAACCAATGGTTGCATCTGCTAATGAAGCAGTAACCATGAAGCAACTGCCTGCCTTGATGGATGCAGCTTCAAGACGTATGACAGACGCAGGTTTTCCAGGTACATGGAGTCCTTTCGTTTCAGGAAAAGAAATAGGAGAAGTAAAACAAGGAAGATATGGCACTAAGGTAGATCTTACTGGCAAAGGCTTTGCAGATTTAGTCGGCGGTCCTGTTTTTATGAATGTTAGTCCATTATTCGGCGTTGACGTACCAACTGTTTTTATCACAACTAAAACACCTGGCTGGGCAATTGCACATGAACTTGGACATGCTGTTGATGCAATTAAACGTCCATATGATTACGCATTGCCGAAGGGATTTGACATTGAAAATCAAAAAGTAATGCAACAGATAGGAAATAGGGAAATGTTAAGAGTCTCCAGTCCAGGTGCAATGGTAACTGGTTTTGGGTCTTTAAAAAATGATGATAGCTCTTTATTGGGTGCAGGTATTGAAGGGGCGTTAAGCGGAATTGGAGCTAATCAACAAATACTACGAAAAGAAATAATGGCTGATCGTTTTGGGATGCCCATCGCAAAAGAAGCAGGGGTACCCTGGGACACAAAACAAAATATCCTTGCTAAGGGAAGTTACGTTTTGGGAGCTACTGCACCAGGATTTACACAAGGTGTTATAAGTGAGTTACTTAACAGGGGTGTTAATACATTGACTGACTTGGCAGGAACAGCTGCAAGAGCTTTTCAAGGAAATAAGTTAAGCAAAACAGAAAAAGCTTTGACACAATATGGGTACGATCCTTCGCAGTACAAATTATCAATACAAGGTAACGAAACAAAATTAAGCGGTCGAAATGCAGCAGAAAAAACGTTATACAACTACATTCAAGGGTTACGTTAACAATGGCAGACAAGGCGATACAAAAGGGATACACCAAGCGTTACCTACCAGAGAGTGCCTGGGCTTCACTGTCAAAAGAAGAACGTGCGGAGACAGATCAAAAGAAACGTGCCGCTAGTCGAGAAGGTAAACAGTTTGTTTCTAATA